>Ga0210389_10000092_pt1 | contig 88820 bp, 70 predicted proteins | sample IncBWH28OmetaG_FD_160127 | JGI IMG/M metagenome (GOLD analysis project Ga0210389, IMG submission 160127) | Forest soil microbial communities from Barre Woods Harvard Forest LTER site, Petersham, Massachusetts, United States - Inc-BW-H-28-O ...
TGAGCTTCGGCAACAACGCTGTCAATCCCAGGAGCATCAGGATGGCGTAGGAGAATTGGAAGTTGGCACCGACGCCGGAAGGCGTCCATATCATTAATGCCAGGCTGGCCAAAGTAAGAACCAGGCCGAGGGCGACACGGCGATATCCGAGCACAGCCTCCCGGCTGCGCGCTTCGATGTTGTACAACGCCATCGTGGGATCGAGATTGGACGCCGCATGCGCCGGAAACCACGCGCCCAGGACGGATGTGGCCACGCCGAGCGCGAATGCCGTGACTGCGTATTGCATGCGGAAGACGACTGGCGTCGAGGTCGAAACGAAGCCGTAGATCGCGGCGGTCATATTGGCCATGACTCGTACACCGATCGCCGCCAAATAGTAACCGGCAACGATACCGATCGCGGAACCAATCACCCCCATCAGAAAAGCTTCGCAGAGAAACATCAGATTGATGTTGCGACGCTCGACCCCCACGGCGCGCAGGATCCCAATTTCTTTCCAGCGCTGATTTACCGCGATGGTGAACGAATTGAAGATAATGTAAATGCCGACCAGCAAGGCAGTAAAACTTGTTACCGTGAGCCCCACGCGCATGGCAGTGACCGCGCTATCAAGATCCTGGCCGCGTGATTTGGGAGGCACGATTTCCAGCCCGGAGGGCAATTTGGCGTGCAGATTCTGCTGGACAGTTTCGACGGGCACGTCGGGAGAATTCATCAGATCGATGCGGTCAAAATTACGGCCGCGATTAAAGACGACCTGCGCGGAATACACGTCCATGATGGCGATGTTGCCGCCGAAAACCTCGCCGATGCCCACCGGCTTAAAAATTCCTTGAACCGTGAAGTCTTTGCGGCCCAGGGACGTGAACAGTGGAAAGGTATCGCCGATCTTCAGCGAATGACGATCGGCAAAGGCGCGGGAAAGCAGGATGGAATTGGGTTGCGCCAGAAAGACGAGTGAGTCGGAAATCTGGGTCGCCGATTTGTCGAACTGATAATCGCGCAACTGCTGATCGCCTGCGGTGTCAACGCCTAGAATAAGGAGATTGCCTTCCTCAGTGAAGGCGGTGCGCGCGATGACTTCGATAATCGGTTCGGCGACTTTTACCCCTGGAGTGGAGCGGACCTTATCCAGGATTTCTTCCGGAAATCCAGTCTCGCCCGCGGTAATTTGCAGAGTAGCTTTGCCCGCAACTTTTTCGACGGTGAGGCGGAGGGAGTCGAGCAAGGTGATGTTGGCGGTGCGGATGGCGAAAAACACGGCAACGCCCAGCGCAATCCCCATGGTGGTCAACAGAAGTCGCAAACGATGGTTCCACCATTGCTGCATACTGATGTGCCACAGTGCCGGGAACATTATTGGGATCCAGCAAGAACAGGATTGGGGCGCTGTTCTTTCAAAATTCGGCCATCGCGAAGAGTGATGATACGGTCGCAGAAGCTGGCAGCTAATTCGTTGTGGGTTACCAGAAACAAGGTGCTGTTGAATTCTTTGTGAAGATCGTCAAGCAGGGCGAGGATTTCTTCTCCAGTGGCGGAATCGAGATTGCCAGTCGGCTCGTCCCCCAGAAGAAGCGGAGGAGAGAAAATGAGCGCGCGAGCGATAGCGACCCGCTGACGTTCTCCACCGGACATCTCATCGGGACGATGGGTGATTCGAGCCTTTAGCCCTACGCGCTCGAGCATTGCCACGGCGCGTTTTTCCGCCTCTTTTCGGCGCAAGCCCCGCAGACGAAGCGGTAGAGCAACATTTTCGAGGGCACTCAAAGTAGGAAGAAGGTTGAAGGTCTGGAAAATCATCCCGATTTTCTCGCGGCGCATGCGCGTACGCTGATCGTCGTTCAGCTCTGACAGCGTTATGCCCGCAACCTTGACCGTCCCGCTGGTGGGATCATCCAAACCGCAGATCAAATGGAGTAAAGAGGATTTGCCGGAGCCCGAAGGGCCCATGACAGCAACGCGCTCGCCCCGCGCCACGCTGAGATTGATATCCCGAAGCGCATGAACTACCTGGCCGTTGCCATAGCTCTTGCAGACATTCAACAGATGGATGGTTTCGAGGCCTTGGCCCCCAACTGTCCGCTGGTCTGCGAGGTTGCCTAGCACAAGCTCAGCCTTTTCATTATTCCTAAAATAACACAGACTCGTACCCAGTTCTCGCCTGCAAAATGCGCCACGAGACGTCCGCAGGGTTACGCTCGGAATGCGCGACGTTCCTTGAAAGCCCCAAACGGGAACTCGCAAAACTATCCCGAAACCGCAACTGCTCAGCCCATCTTCTGGCGAAGCAGTTCCGGCACATTGATGCAGGTTGGCGGGCGCCAACCTTAATTTCCCGAGAATCCAGCAACGGTTTGTAATGGCCGCACTTTGCAACTTTGCCGCCTTCGCGAAGAAGAGGCCAAAGTCAGCAAAGTGTTAGTTGGCTCCTCCCCATCCAATAACGATTCCACTCTTCAGGCGGAAGCTGTTCTGATTGTTGTTATCCGTACAGACCGTGTAGGGGCAGCTGTTGCCAAAGCGAGTGTAGAGATATTCGAGCTGCGCGGGACGCAGAGAGAATTTCTTATTTATTTTGATGTCAAAGCCGCCGCCAACTGTCATGCCAAAAGCAGTCTTGGAATAACTGGTTCCGCTGCAAGCTGTATTGCTGTTGCAGCTGAGCGCGGCGCGAACGCCACCAAAGTTGAGTTCGAGAAACGGCCTGAAGGGACTGCTATTTCTGAAGGTAATCCGCGGGCCGAACAAGAAAGTGAATTCGCTGCCGGTAATTTTGTTGCTCAACGGGGAGTTAGAAGGGAGGAAGCCGAATATCTTGCATCCACCCATGTCCGCAGCCAAGCCAATCATGCTGGTAAAGTTGTAGGCGATTGTGCCGCCACCACCGGCGCAGTTAACAGATTGTGTGTTTCCTGGGGGAACCGTACGGATAAACATGAAAGCCGGCGATGTTTCAACCTTCGGGAACTCGCCGTCTTGAGCGAGGGCCGAACCGGCACCTATCAACAGCAGGCCCACTAGAACAAAGTACTTGCGCATTTTTCTCCTCTTCGATTGAGATAATCTTAAAGATCGGTTCCGGGACCTTCGCCGCCAATCCCCCCTTAGTTACTGCATGAGGGAATCCGGTGGCACGCTATTCGCTGGCGCCTCTCGGAGTCATTCACCGAGCACATGGTAAGAAACGAACTCCGCAGCGCATACTGGCAAAAATGACAGTGAAGTCAAGCGCTTAAACATTGCATGGAGCCGGCGCGATTCGGTGAGTATCTGGCTGCAGCGGGTAGGAGTACGAACGGTTTAAAGAAGTATTTTGTGATTGATGCAACCTAGCGGAGAAGAACGCTGCCGAGAGAGTCAATGTGTTTTGAGGGAAACATTTCAGGGCGCCCGAAGTCTGGGAGGTCCGGGCATTTCATCGCGAAATCGCTTTCGACAACTGAAGTCACTACTTTTCCAGTGAGATGTAACCTTGCTTGTAGTACGCACGGAGCGGTTTTTCCGCTGTTGATGAGGGTAAGCGGACCTTTATCTTTCTCCACTTTCCGTCTCTACGCCGGGTAGGGTGATAGCCAAGGACATATTGAGTTCGTATTTCCCGACTAACCGCCGCGGCGGCTTCGAGAACTTTTGTGCGATTTTGAACGGCGATCGTACGGCCACCGGTACAGTCGGTGATTTCACTCAACCACATCTTGCCAAGCTTTTCTTCAACCGTAGCGAAGAAAGAAGTCTCAAACAGCCCGATAGCATATACTTCGACATCCCGCTCGCGAACCAGGCCTTTGATCTCTTTATGGCTGTAGCGGCTCACATTATCACCACCATCGGAAAAGACGACGATGGCGCGCCGCTTGTACTTCGCATGACGCAACTGGGCCTCAGCCAAATAAATCGCGTCCAGCATGGCCGTCGGGCCGCCGGGTTGGGCCAGCATCAATTGCCGTTCCATCTCTTCGATCGAAGTAGTCGCACTGGCCACAACGGTCGGGCGATTCGAGAAAGTGATTGCAAAGTACTCGTCTTGCGGGTTGGCATTTTTGAAAAAATCCTCCAACGCTTCCCGCTCGGTGTCGATCTTATTTCTCATGCTCTCGCTGACGTCCATCAGGATCGCAACTGAAAGAGGCTCCTCGTCTTCGAAGAAATACTGGATTTCCTGAGGCTTCTCCTCTTCAAAAAGTGCGAAGTCCTGCTTGCGGAGATTGGTGACCGGTCGGTTCATCGCGTCGGTCACGGTTACCGGCACAAGTACAAGGTCAGCATCGGACCGTAAAGGTTTGGCGTGACCCTCTGGGCTCGAAAAGTCCCGAGTCCGGTTGGGATCTGCGGTCGGCATCGCAGGGTTTGGCTTCTCGCGTGGTTCGACGTGCACGTCATCGATTGATTGGGCCCGCGCCAACGAGCCAACGACGAGCGTGGCCATACATGCGAACGCAAGATGGAAGCCAACCTTTCGGCTTACGGTGAGAATGCCTGCGCAACGCGGGAGCCAACGGTTCCAGTGTTCTTCACCCAAAATATCGGTCATGAGTTTATAAGCTCGTCTGCAAATTGTGCACCCACTCGCGCACTCCCCTCCAGAATCTCAAGTTGGGAGGGCCTTTTCCAGGCCGCCCAGCATGATAACCCATGGACCTGAATTGTCGGCTGAGCCATGAGAGCCACCCCCTTCCGCGGCGAGAGAAGCCTTTGTCACGCTAATACTGGCGGGCACATTTGTCTGTACGCTGTACCGCTTAGGCGAAACCTTTGGCCCGGACTTCAAGCGCGGAGATTCGATGGTGTTTACCATTGAAAAGTTGTGGCCCGCCCGGTGAAAATGTGACATCTGTCACACCGAAGATGGTCAACTGTGATATAGTGGCTGGCCATGGTTAACCGATCCCGCATTCTAATCGCAGATGACCACAATCTGATAGCGGAATTGTGCAAGCGCCTTCTTGAATCAGAATTCGACGTGGTGGGAACGGTTAGCGACGGTCGCGCCCTGGTGCGCGCCGCCGGCGAACTGAAGCCAGACGTGGTCATCGTAGATGTTGCCATGCCAATCTTGAATGGCCTGGATGCTGCCCGGCAGGTTAAAGAAATGTTACCCGCCGTCAAGCTGATCTTTCTGACCATGAACCCTGATATCGAAATAGCCGCGGAAGCCTTCCGCCGCGGAGCCCATGGCTACCTACTGAAAACGTGTGCGTCTACTGAAGTCGTGCTTGCGGTTCGCGACGTGTTGAGGGGCAAATCCTACATGTCGTCGGCCCTGTCGCGCGATACGGTCAAGTTCCTGCGGAACCAGGATAAGAAGATGGTCAACGAGGCTGAACGCCTGACCCAGCGGCAGCGTGAAGTTCTGCAGTTGCTGGCCGAGGGCAAGGTAATGAAGGAAGTGAGCGACATCCTTCACATGTCGACCCGGACGGTTGCCTATCACAAGTACCGCATGATGGAAGTCCTGGGCGCGAAGAGCAACGCGGAACTTGTGAAGTACGCCATCAAGAACCACATCGTGGCTGCTTAATATCTCCCGGCGGCCCACTCGACAGGGTGCCCCACTGCTAACCAGCGGGGCAGGATCAATTGAAGCCCCCGACCGCACCTTCCCAAAACCCCAATTTTGTCCCCAAGCCCCACCTTCGTCCGACAGAGTCCCACCTTCGAGTCATTGACAACTTAGGCTTACGGGAGCGATGTTAGGAGTAAGAAACACTTTCTTCCGTACCACGTATGGGCGTGCGGTTGGACTTTGAGGAAAGATTGGAGCCCAGGATGTCATCGCTCACAGTTCTCGTCGTTGAGGATTTCGAACCCTTTCGGCGATTCATTTGCGCCACCCTGGCGAAAAGGCCCAACTTACTGGTCATTGGCGAGGCGTCTGATGGGCTGGAAGCAGTAAGGAAAGCGGAAGAACTGAAACCGGATCTAATCCTGCTCGACGTCGGTCTTCCCACGCTGAACGGAATCGAGGCAGGTCGTTTGATTCGGAAGGGCGCTCCAGAATCTAAGATAATCTTCCTGAGTCAGGAATCCTCACCAGAGGTCGTACAAGAAGCTCTCAGCCTGGGAGCGTGGGGTTACGTTGTTAAAACGAAAGCCGCAAGCGAACTCTTAGCCGCGGTGGAATCCGTGATCTCGGAAAAGCAGTTTGTCGGCAGCCTATAGCCAAATCCGTTATTTTAGAAAAAACGTCCGCGACTGAGCACGGTATCGTTCGGATGTCGCTCCAGCATTGAAGCTTCACGCGGGGGAGGCCCGGCAAGCCGCAACAAATCGGTCTTCGGGGTAGAAAACAGCGAAGTGCCGCAATCGAGGCAAACCAGCACCTTGGGGAATAGCAAAAGACCGGGAACATCAATGTTTTTGAGGCCGGAAGTATGGATATTTACTTCGGCAGTAAATTGGGCTTGTTTATCAGAAGAGCATTGAGAGCACGTCATGACACACCTCCCGACTGTAGTATGCGGAAACGAGGAAACCCTGTCTGTTCAAAATTGCACACCTAACTACCCCTCACTGGGTCCCGCCCCTTCGAGGTTAAACGATCATTCATGGCGTGGCACGGAGAGCTAAGAGCTACTCGTGCAAGACCATACTGAGAAGCGAACTGTGTACTTTCAGGCCACCGTTGTACTCGATGAAACCCAGCTTCCTGAAGCGGTTCATAAAATAATTCACGCGCGAGCGGGTTGTACCAACCATCTCCGCCAGAGTCTCCTGACTGACCTCTGGGATCACCGTTTCAGACCTGGCCTCTTTTCCAAAGCTGGCCAGGATGAGCAGGGCGCGAGCCAAGCGCTTTTCGCTCGAATTGAACAACTGGTCGACCAGATCCTCTTGAGTGCGGTTGTGGCGTTCGACCAGATAGGCCAGAAAAAGATCGGAAAACTTGTGTTCCTCGTGGAGCGTGCGCAGCATCTCCTTTTTTTCAATTGTCAGCAGCGAGCAGTCCGTAATTGCAGTGGCAGTCACCATACGAAAAGGTTGATCCAAGGCGATGCAACCCTCGCCCACGAAGTCTCCCTCGCCAAGCAGCGTGATGGTTGCTTCCTTTCCTTGTTCAGAGACAACGCTGAGCTTCACCCTTCCTTCCTGAATGTAGGACACCGAGTCTGCACTCTCTCCCTGGGAAAAGATGGCTTGTTTCGGGCTGTAACGGCGCAAGGATCGGCCAATACCAGCTTGAGCCAGAAACTCTTTGGCATCGAAAAGCTTGCCTGGTTTCTGGATCCGACTTTTTTTCTTCGGCGATCTGCGAGGCGGCTGCACCAGAACCTCCGCGAGGTTCAGTGAATGCGTCATTGTACGCTACCGCACAGATGAAAGGCCAATTGCTTTTTTGATTGGGAGATACTCATGTTGATGCTGACGACCGATTGCGCATGCAAGCCCCGCAGAGTGCGTAAATGCCGCAACTTAAAAGGCTGGCACTGAAGATGATCCTTTTCATGGTTTCTTCCCTTCGCCGATAACAACGCATAAAGTGTGAGCCCTGCTGATCAGGAAAACGACTGGCAGAAGTTACAGGACGAAAGAAGTGAGCAGCGACTAGCCGAGGTAATGGAGTGCGAGCGATGATCACTCGATCGTCAATGCCTTCCCATGCTGCTCAGCGACCAGATTTTCTGAATGATTCCGAAGAGGAAAGCGGTGGTCAGTCCAAAGAGCAACCATCCGTTCAGCGCCTCGATCGCTCCCAAGAGCTGCCAGTGGGCTTCCAGAAACAGAGTCTCGTGTCCGTAGCTGGTCATCGCGCTGAGCGAATAGAGCATCGCCGACCGGTTGTCTGGCAGGGCGCCAAGAAGCCGATAGGCGCCGGCCCACATCCCAGCCTCCGCCGCGTGCAGGATACTGGCCAACAAGGTTGTCATGCCCATCACCACCGCGAAAGCAGCCGTTGGAAAACGCCGCTCCGTCCTTTGGCTGATCAACCGCGCTGCCCTCTGGTTCAAGAGCCCGAGACCTAAGACATGGATGAGCACCGTTAGCACGATCAGGGGCAGGCCCCACGCCCAATCCGCACGCCACGCTCCGGGGACATAGGGTTCGAGCGCGAGAGCGGCCAGGCTATTTGTCATCGAAACCTCTTCGACGCTGGCTTCCCCGGACCATTTCTCTCGCACTTACTTCCGGGGATACCACGGCGTCAACGCTTTCGTTCTTGGGTCGGCCAAAGTCGAATCAATTTTCCTCTTCTTTCAACGTTAGAGCATCCGCTACCGCGACCCAGTATCGGAAGCCAACGCTCTCCTTTCGCGCATTCATCAGTGCAAGTTCAAGAGCGGTGGGTAGATCGTTCCCGGTCTCATCCAGAAGGAACATCGCTTGTACTGCCGGGTGAGGAAAGTACGTAGTCATCATAAAAAGCTCTCCCAGCGTCCCGGCCTCGACCGGTTCGCTACTGAGAAACGATTCGGCGAATATGATCGAAAAGATCTTTCCGTCCGCACGCTCGGCCCAGTCAACCCATGCTATTTTTGCGGCTCCTGTTCCATCTGTTTCAGCCTCTGTTCCATCATCATTTTCTGCTGCGCCTTAGTTAACTTAGGAAACAGGAAGGAAATTTGTAAGCGCAGGTTCCAAGGCGAGGCTCCTTGCGGATGTACGCCAATGCCATAAACCTGGGCGGTCAGACTTACCGGCTGGAATCCCAACTTCATGATTCTTCCTATTCCGCCGCCAAACGGGACTACCCATCGACCACCGTTGCTGGCTTCCCAGTTCGCTGTGATCGTAGGCTGCCACGTGATATACCAGCCGTGCGCCAGGTTGTAATTGATGAAGTATTGAAACAGCATCTGGTTCACGTCGGGGCGGCTGGATTGTCCCGCGAATGACCACACATTGTTCACAAGTGCGCCAACCGTCCATTTACCCGGCTGTGCCAGCACGACAACCGTCGGTCCCATACTCCACTTCCCTTGCCCTAGCACTGGATTTGTGGCAGTCGGCAACACGACCGTCGCGCCAACCCCCCAGATGATCTTGTGTGCCTTTGCCGGGGACAGGAAGAACGACGGATTCAGATCACCGAATCCGTACGCGCCTTGGTTGATGGGCTGGCTCGTAGTCGGTTGATAAATGATCGGAGTAATGATGCGGGTTATCAGATTCCAGTTCGGACCCACCCGCGCAGGAATGACTGGCTGAATGTTCAGCACGTCCTGGATGCGATTATCCGGAGCAATGTCGAAGCTATTATTGTTCTGCACCGGAACGCTGATGAGACTTGCGATGGGATTCTGCGCCGCTTTTCTCAACGCATCCGTACTTGCCGCTGCTGCCGGAGTTTGTTCCGTGGCAACCTGCGTTCCCGGCGTGCCAATCGGAGTATCCTGTGCCGCCAGCGGGATGGTTAACAAGAGAAAGAAACGCAGCGTCAACAGGGTTCGACTATTTCGCATGTATGAATCCGCTCCTCACCACCCTGACAAGCCGCATCTGATTTCTACGGGAAGGACTTGGCATGCGGATGCCGGGTTTAGCCTAGCGGGACGATACTAAAAAGAGGAACTGGCTAAAGTACCAGTCGGCGGTATCGAACCACCTGGCCCCCACCGCTGCAAACTACCGTGGAAGAAATATCCTCTTGGTTTTTATTTACGCTTCTCCGGACCGTGGTGAAGCACCAGGTCCTCGGCTCCATTCATCTGGTGCTGGTCGAACTCGGCGACCAACCCCTTATCTGTCAAATCGAGGGGATTAGAATGCTCCCAATCGTGGTGAGCGATTTTACCCAGGCGAGCGACGATGTCATCGTCTCGCACCTCGATCGCCAACTCTCGCCGGCTATCGAAACTCCCGGGCGCCAGATTGATAGATCCGACGATAGCGCGGGCATGGTCGCTGAGCAGCATCTTGGCGTGAAGCTTGAGATGTTTCAATTTGTGAATTTTGATGCCGACATCTTCCATGATGCGCATTCCACCAACAGCCTCAACCAGCTTTTCCTTTTTGAGCTTGTGAGGAGGACGGGCCATCACATGGACCTTCACTCCACGGCGTGCGGCCCGGACCAGTCTCTCGATGATCACTGCGTCCTGGTAACGCTCATTCTGCAGAAAGATGGAATCCTTCGCTTCGTCAATAAACTGGGCAATGCGCTCACGGCCGTTTCCGCAGCACCAGATCAAGTGGGAATGTTCGTTCCCCTTGAAGGGTTTGCGGTGCCAGTCGGCTTCGAAGCATTCTATGATTTCGCCAACTTCGTGAGCATTTGACGTAACAATGGCGTAGTCCCGGGTTTCAGTGAGGTTCTTGGTGTCCCAGTTCAGTGACTTCACGAATGCCGTGGTATCGTCCACGACCATCGACTTCTCGTGAGTGACATCATATTCAGGATTGCTGTCGATGACCGCGACATCACCATCCTCAAGCTTTTTGCGGGACTCCGCATTTTCCGACTCGCCGTCGCGGCGGGCGGGATTCAGCATGATCCGCACCGTCAGGCCGCGCTTCCTAGCGGCAATCACGGCCTTCAGGAGTGATGGGTCCGAAAAGATAAACATCTTGACGCGCAGCGATTTCGTCGCACCGTTGATGGCGTCGAGAATAGGCTTGGAGGAATCGTCGGGCATCACAATCAATGAGCGTGACATACGTTCTCCTATGATCATCGCGAACGTGACCGGTAATCGAGCGGGTTTTATTCCATCCCGTCCGCCGTCGCTTGCGACTCCGTCTTTCAGGCTATTGGAAGATGCCGGCGCCGATAACTGTCAAAACAGACAGCCTCTGCCCGACCGTTGAGAGAGCTATTTCGGTCTGCCCAGCCAGCCGTATTGCCAAGCTACCGAGACGTTTTGATAATTCCCGCCAAAACGGATGTAGGCACCATTGTTGTAGCTGAACTTCAAGGACTGGTGCTTGGTTATGGGGATTGAGGCGGTCCCTCCGATGCGAGAACTCTTCTCCTGGGTCGCCGGATTCTGCACGCCGTTCAAACTCGTCTTGCCGCCAAACCAGTAATTGCCGTCGAGGGAGAACCAAAGTCGACGCTTCACGTCGTAGCTGAGATGGCCTTCAAAGGCAACGATGGGATTTTGCGTTTGGAATTGAGTGCCGGGAAAGAAAGGATTGCGCGAGAAAAATTCCGGGTTTTTCGTGTAGAACCATACTCCCGAATATCCATCGAGCACCCAGTGGTTCCAGCGTTGGGAGTAGCCAAATTCAGGTTTGAATCCCCATCGGTTGGCTCCCCAATTGACCAGTTTTGTCGGATCGTACTGACCTGTGGGAGCCACTATCTTGAAGCTCACGCCCAGCAGAATCTTCTGCCGCCATTTGGCGTACTTCTCGACTGGCATTGCCGGACCGCCTTTAATGTTTATGGAGAGCCGAAAGGCTGAATCCAGAAGGCCGGAGCGGTAGAGGTGTTTTTCCGCGCCCACGACAGTTCCCCGGAAATTCCCCACCGCATACGGCAAAGAGCCGGTGATGTTGGCGGAGCGACCGAAAAAGCTGAACGAGTGATAGTAGCTGAAGATTGGAACGTGGTATGACCCAGTGGCACCGGTAACGGGCGCTGTCCCATCGAAGAGTATCGTGCCGTTGTAATAAGACCAAGTCAGGATGACAGCATTCGAATGCACGGGATTGACAACGTAGGCGCGCGGTGACAGATCCTGGGCGCGGGGCAACGGCAAAGAGCCGAGGGCCATTGCCCCCAACAACACGAGTTGGACGAAAGGTCGCATCTGCGGTCGCAGGGCTTGTCGGGACAACTATCAACCCGCATTCGTCGACCTTTGCCTCCTCAGTCTAAGCAGATCGCGCACAAGAGGATCGCTCGGATTCTCGATGGCTCGCCGCTTGCAGACGTGCTTTTCTGCTGGCGACTTCGGCAGGCCAGCGCGCTCGATTGATGCTCCCAAGGGGTGTGCTGTCGGGTGTCGAGTGGTCGGTGACATCGAAATATATTTCTTCGGCGGCGTCGGGCTGGATGTGCGACTTCGGCTGCAACGTAAGCCTTGCCACCGTATGGAAAGGCGCATCCACTTCGTTCCATTCGACACTCGCATTTTCAATCCAGAAGTTGGCGTCCCGAAGTTTGTCCCAATACGTCATCTTGTTGGGGTCGAGGAACTGGACGCCAAAATCAAAACTGCTCATCTTGCTGTCTTGTTCAAGGTGTCGAATCAGTTCGTCCTGCAGACCATTCGGATTCTTCTTATTCAGCGGATCGGCTGCATTGTCCGGTGACGGCATGGCCGAATGTTTTACAACGTCGATGGGCCCGTGACGAAACGGTACGGTGCTCCAATAGCGGAGTTGCTGATAAGGCTGGATTTTCTGGTGTGCCTGAACTTGTACCAACGCGAGGGTTCGCAGCACTCTTAACTTGTCCTTGAATGCCAGAGACCACAGACCGGCGGCCGGGTTTGACGCCGTAAGTAGCTTCATAATTGCCACGAACGCCCGCGAGTCATTGATGGGCAGAGTGGTGGCGTTTTGCATGGAGAAATCCTGACGTCCGGTATTCGCTCCGAAAAGAGCCGCGCCTCCATGCGTGAGGTCGACGGAGAAAGATAACGACCGGACGTCGGCCTTGAAATCGGAATTCTTGCTCGGGTCCGCGTTCCCGAAGCGCACCGTGGCGGGATAAATTCCAGGCTTCGCGAACATCCCCTTCGCGAGCCGTTGGCCCAGATCGCTGTCGCGTTCGGCAGTGACGTCAAACACTTCGAATTGGCCTCGGCAGCAGACTCCCTTCACATGGGTTCCACGACCGATCGGCCGCTTCTGTTTGGCGGCACAATTCCTCTGCAACAACAGACTTAGCTCCGTGATCTCCTCGATGTCACGCGGTTCCCGGGCGAGGTTCCGGTCGGCGGCGCTGCCGGTCACTCCAAACCATCGAGTCATAAACATCATGCGGGCTCCCCTCCAAGCCATCACAGCTTCGAGATAAATTTGAGTGCGGTGACACTTGGCAGAAAGCAATAAGCAGCTGCTTTCGTCGTGATGAAACTGGAGAATCCTGTGATCCTGATCGGAGGCGCACCATCCGCCTGCGGGATGACGAAGATGCTTTCTGCCGGATCCTGCGTCCCGATCATCGGATCCTTCGATTTTGGCGGCAGCCTGACGGAGCCGGCAAACTCGCTGTCATTCACCCAATGCCCAAGCACGAACTCGTATTGATTCTCAATGCTTGAGTTGATGAAATAACCAAGAAGCCCACGCTCGATACCATCGTAAGGTTTGCTTGGATCATAGACAGGGCCGTAGGGCATGCCACGACGAATCAGCCGGTGGGTATTGTTGCTGCCACCAGGTTCGCCCTGCCCCGTAACCGGCTGGCCGCGGGGATTGATGCGGCGCATGTGTGCGCCCACCGGACAGCGCAGCCCTCTCGGATCGCCCGAGCCATCGGCGTTCACGTATTCGAAATTGTTCAGCTGCTCAGGTGAGAGTCCGCCCGGAGGGCTATCCGTTTCCGGCGACAGCGCCAGAGGAACTCCATTGCGCCAGCGTCCGCAGATCTTTGCAGCGTGCAGTTCGGGATCAATCTTGTCCTTATGGGATTGCAGATAATTCTCGAATCCGACGACATCGGTCTGAACCATCTTGAAGACTGCAAAGCTGCCATTCAAACCAAGTTCGCGAGGTTCCGGGACGAAGTAGTTTTCGGCCTCGTCGCGCAAAACGAAGAGCCATGGTTCGCAGGGCTGCTGGTGATCCGGCGCATATCGTTCGGGACCGCCGCGAATAGTCGTCATGCTGAGACCGTCGGTGTACCCGAAGTGAACACGGAAAGTAGGGACGAACTTGCCGTCGACTGTGTCCATCAACGCCATCCCGTCAGTCCGCCAGATTTCTCGAAAGGCATCGCCTGTGGCGAATAGCGCGGAAAGCCGATCGCTGTAAACCGTCATCGCCTCCGAACTGATGGCGTGCAGTGTCACCATGATGTGGCCGCTTCCCCCACCGAAGGCGGGAATCCAATTCTGCGGCGCACTTGCTCCGGTATCGCCTACCAACTCCGCTCGCGCAGCGGCGCCGGCGATGAATGCCCCGAATGATCTGAATGAGATCGTCGGCACGCGATCCTTCACTTCCAATGCGATCAGTCCGGGCCAGGTAACGCCAACGTTGAGGCAATAGTCAGGCTTGCGGCGCGAGACCTCATTGAGATTGTCATTGGCTCCCGGCGCGAAACCCACATGCCAGTCTTCAGCAGTAGTAATCTGCGGCGCGTCAGATTCGTCTTCGCTGACGAGTCTCCCCAGCAACTTTCGAGCCGCCGCGGGATCGCCCACGGCGAGTAAGAAATGCCGCACCATCGGCATGCGGTAGCCTCGCAGAATGAAACCCTGAATGTCGGGCAGATCGAGTGCCGTCTCCCCACTCCAATGGGAACCGGATTCCGGCTTGTCATGTCCGTTACCGCCGAATAGACGCTGGAAAAATCCCTCCTTCTCTTTTACCGGTGGTGCAAGTAACCTGGAATCTTGGGTCACGCCTGTCCTCCTGACTTTGTGACTACGCCGCCGAGCTTGGTTGTGACACACGATCGGCGATCAGGGCGTGAATGTCCTGAACCGATAGACCCGGATAGGCTTGATAGAAGCCAATCGGAGTGCGATTCGCTCCCGCCGCGAAATCAAGGAATTCCTGAAGATGCTTTCTGCACGGGGAGGGCGGCGCCCCCTTGGTGAACTTAAATAAAAGATCAAAGACCTGTCCGATATTTTTAGTGAAGTCGGCGATGTAGGTGTCGAAAGAGCCGTCATACACCGTGAAGAAACCAATCTGGTTGTCCTCAAGCGGCACGAACTGAGCGAAGTGCGGAGTTCCAACCTTGTCCAGATCTTTGGTTGTTCCGTGTCCCCGCGCGCGCAAGATGAGTTGCACTTCAATGAAAGCGAGCTTCGACTTCATGGGCAGGATTACAAGGAAAGGATGCAGTTCGCCGGCACCGCTGACGTCTGCAGCCGCTGCCAGAGCCTTAATCTCCTCGGCGGTCACGCCTGGATATGCGGTATAGAGGTTCACCGCGGAGAGAATATGGTCCGCGGCCCACTCCGCGAAAGCGGCTGCGTGATCAGCAACCGGAGTAGGCGGCGGGTCTACTACGTGCTGGAAGATCGCGTCGAACACTGGTCCTGCATGTAGGGAAAGCTCGCCCATCAACTGGCTGAATTCGCCGTCAAAGTCTCCAAGAAAGAGCAGAGTCTTTTCACTCAGAACCGTGAAGCGCGAGTAATGAATCGTCCCAATGGCGTCCTGCGCCTGAAATAGCCCCCGCATTAAGGGTGGAAGTTGCTCCGCGAGTGCCTTGGCGTCCGCGGGCGTCTTCAGGGGAAAGGCAAGAGTAAAGTGATTCTGATTCATGATGTGAATCTCCTTTATTTATAGCTTTAGGCGCTGAACAAAAACGGCGGCGGGAGTTGTTTTCCGTCGATCGTCACTATGCCGCTTGGCGAACCCGGCGCGCCGAGGGCCAGCCGCGACTCCTTCCTCCGCGATCAAGGCGGAGCGAATGTTGTCCCGATTGCCGCTCGGCCGCGCTGCCGTGAACTAAAAGCTACCGCCCGCTTTCGCGTGCAGTGAACTGTTAGTAATTACAGTGATCGCAGAAAACGCCGGGGACGAGTTGAGTGATGAGGGATTCCGATTGATACAAATCCCGGAAGCATGGGTTTCCCCGATCCGCCCGACCTTGCTATCGCAGTCCGAGAGTCTTATGGGATCATGCCGCACTGAATCAATTTGTCGACGACTTGATCGGCGACAATATTGACGAACTCGTGGCGCATGGTCGCGTCGGTTTTCAGCATCTCCATCGCCTTCTGCTCGCCCGCGGACGGAGGTGCTTTCTGTGCTTTCTGCGCCATCAGTTGCTGGCAGGTGGATGATTGGTACTTCGCGACTACTTTGTTAGCGACGGCATCCAGGACGGGATGCTGAGCCGACGCAACCGTCACATAAAGCAGCGCCAACGCCGCCGCAAAAAGATAAGAACGCTTCTTCATGTTATTTCTCCCGTCTCGTATTCGAGACAAACAAACAGGTTCGCTTAAAGGCTTGAAGAGAAGATGCCTCGCCACGACCGCAAGAAATTACGTCTTGGGCCACTGCTTGAACATCTTGGCGACGGCTTTCTGCACCATTTGCTGATTCTTGTTGCCGTTGTTGTCGAGAGTATTTTGACCGATCCCACGCCAGATCAGACTCTGAGTCTTGGCGTCATAAATATCGACAATCAGTGTTCCGATTACGTTCTGCTCGGGAGTGATGCCGCCCATACCGCCGCCGATCCCGCGCATTCCCCATGCACTGTAAGAGGTTTGTTGTTTCAGGCCGCCACTGGCAGTAACCAGCACATCGGGATTCTGGCTTGCTTCTACTTTCGACCAACCCTTGGCTTGCAAAGCCGAGTCGATATTCTGTATCGCGACCTGGGCCAGTATGGAATTCTGGACTTGGTTGGCATTGTCAGCGCCCCAGGCATACGTGTGATACGCCGAGAAACTCTGGCTTTGGTTGTAGTTGACCGAGACCTGTTGCCCGATGGCGAGCGTAGATGCGAGGCACAACAGCATCACGCTTAACGCAACTTTAGTTTTCATGATCGTCCTCCTCTTTCGCGCTTCGATAAACACTCTTTAGACTTCAACTCGTGAGCCGATCCAAACGATCGTCGCGCCCAGTAGTGCATCACGATTGAGAAGCACTGCCAACTGTCACTTGTTACAGGCGAGCGGTGGGGAAGAGCGACGAGTTTTTCTTCGCTACGGATCGGGCCGCCGGAGTTATTTCGCCGGCTTGGCGAAGTCGCACACCGCGAAGTAAAGGATCGTGTAGAGAACTACCGTGGCATCCATTGCCGCGGCGACCCACAGGCCACGCGCATAAGGGCGGGTTATGTTCTTCGCTACCAGATAAACGATGAAAGCCTTCTCCAGTACGCTAAAGACAAGAATCGGGGTCCGCCATTCCACCCAAAAAGCTGCGATAATCATGAACAGGCCCATCAGTCCCAGCGTCATTCCCCAGTGTTGCTGAATGATGGTGTAGTTCTGGTCGAACGGGACTAGTTCGAGCTTCTCTGCCGTCCACTGAGGCCAAAAGGCATTGAGCACTCCTACGGCGGTTCCCAGCCCGGTGACCACAAAGAATGGTTTGAATGTGAGATCGAAGAAGCGTTTCATGAATGATTTTGTTATCGCGCGCTCGCGGTGGTCCGCGACCGGATTAGAGATCCCAAGTCATCGCCATCAGTTCAGCGCGCAATTCGTGCTCTCGCTACTGTCAGAAGAAACAGTCCTAGGCAATTTCTGAGAGGTCAGCCAGCAGGACTGGGCAATGAGTAGAAAAGATCAGCAAGCCTTCAGCGATCACTTTTTAAAGATCAATACTGTCGTTTTTGACAGTTCCCCGCTCGCAGACCTCCGCATAGCCTGACCTTGGCCCCAGCTTGATTAGATCGATTGGAGAACCTGCCGCGATCGAGTGTGATCGCCGGGTGGGCACACTGTATGAGAAAACCAAAGCGAATCAGGCTACAGCAAGCACCTGCCCACTCGACGCAGAGGCGGTCCGTGTGGATACTGATCGCCCTGACAATGGTTTTCGGGGCCACTGCAATCGCCGTATTCCGCCCGTGGCCACTCTCGGCCGCCGGTAGAGTGGAGGCGGGCCAGCCAACCGGTGAGGTCGTCGCTTTCCGCCCCACTCTACCAACCTCTACTCCTGCTCCCGCTCCGTCACCACACGGAATGGTGTGGATTCCCGGCGGTGAATTCTCCATGGGCGCGGATCCACCATCCAGTGCCGCAATCGGTATGCACGCGGCGGCAGACGCGCGCCCCATCCATCGTGTGTACGTGGATGGCTTCTGGATGGATGAAACGGATGTGACCAACGAAGAGTTCGCGCGTTTCGTGAAGGCGACAGGTTATGTGACCATCGCGGAGCGTACTCCGACCGCGGAAGAGTTTCCTGGTGCTCCTCCAGAAAATCTATACGCAGGTGGTGTGGTTTTTTCGCCGCCCACTCAGGCCGTGCCGCTTAACGACCATTACCAGTGGTGGTCCTATGTAAAAGGAGCGAACTGGCGTCATCCCGAGGGGCCCCACACGAACCTTAAAGGTCGCGGGAAATATCCAGTCGTGCAGGTCGGCTATCCGGACGCCCTGGCCTATGCGAATTGGGCGGGCAAGCGCTTGCCCACGGAGGCGGAGTGGGAATTCGCAGCTCGCGGAGGCCTCAGCGGAAAACTCTACCCGTGGGGCGATGAATTTCAGCCAATCGGAAAGTGGATGGCGAATACCCATCAAGGACACTTCCCTGTCACCGACACTGGAGCCGACGGGTACGCGGGGATTGCTCCAACCGCGAAGTTTCCGCCCAATGGCTACGGTCTGTATGACATGGCGGGCAATGTGTGGCAGTGGACCAGCGACTGGTATCGGCCCGATTACTACCGGCAGTTAGCGACGACAGGGGGCGTGACGCGAAATCCCCAAGGGCCGGATACGCCCTACGATCCCGCGGAGCCCCACGAGAAAAAAAGAGTGCACCGCGGCGGATCGTTTCTGTGCACCGATCAGTACTGCTCGCGTTACGTAGTGGGCACACGGGGTAAGGGCGAAATCACCACCGGGACCAATCATTTAGGCTTTCGCTGCGTCAGGTCGCTAACCGCAAATCAAGGACCGATCACCGCGACGAATTCGACCGGGCAGCGATTCACAACTCAATAAATAATCGGAGAGAAGGAATGAATATCAGACATGCAATCTTGACTGTTGCGATCGTTGTCCTGGTCTACGCCTCGCTCTTGCAGGCACAACAGAATCAACAACTCAGCGCCAGCTTACTTCCAGACACTGCAGTCACCGATGTAAACTCCACCGCCGCTTCGGCGCCTGCCATCGCCAGAGAGCTGCCGGTCGCTGAGCCTGCTGGAGCCCCTGTCCCGCAAGGCGCGACCGGCCAGGATACGACCGGGGGGACCGGGCAAGACGACCAGTGGCACATTGCGGTGAGCCCTTATCTTTGGCTCCCGTGGGTTCACGGAACGATCGGAGCGCTTGGACGCGACGTCGGCTTCAGTGTGACCCCGAGTGATCTTCTCTCACATGCACGCTTGGCAGTGTTGGGGGCCGTCGACGCCCGTCGCAACAAGATAGTGACGACAGTCGACTTGCTGTACATGAGACTTGGGGCGAGCAACGCGCTCCCGTTCCCGCCGGCCTTGAACGCCGTATCCGCGAACTTCACAGGGAATATAGTCGTTCTCACTCCAAAAGTCGGCCTTCGCCTGGTCAACTTGAAAATGATCAAGGCTGATTTCTTGACCGGAATTCGATACTGGTATTTTGGCGAAAGCGTGAATTTTACTCCCTCCGTCCTGGGCCTGAATTTCTCGAAGTCTCAGAGCTGGGTGGATCCTCTCGTGGGTGGCAGAATTGTAGGCACTCTTTCACCGAAGCTTGTGGCCACGGTCGCTGGAGATGTCGGCGGGTGGGGTACTGGCTCTCAAATGGACTATCAAGTGGTCGGCCTTCTTGGCTACAAGCTAAAACCGAACATGACGATGCAGGCTGGGTACCGTTATTTGTATGTGGACAAGAACAAAGGGGGCTCGGCGGGTGCGAACGCCAATCTCGCTATGTCCGGGATCTTGCTTGGTGTCACGGTGAATCTCAAGTGAGGCGGACCCTACATCATGGCTATCACTCATACCCGCCTTTCAAACACAAAACGTACCCGTCATTGCCGCCCTGCTGAAAAATCGGGGCGGCGGCTGTCACAACTGACAGTACCTCCGCTGAGTGCGACGTGGAATAGTCAGAGCGGCAGTAGGAGTTCACTCAGTGGCCCAGCCGAAATGTTTGGAGGAGTTTATGCCCGCGCGATTTAAATCCAGCAGGATGCAATTGGCTGTTTTCTGTTTCGTAGCATGCACCGTATTCCCGTCGCTAAGCCGAGCGCAGGTTCCCGTTTTCGAGTTTGCACAGGCAGATAGCAAGATTACGTTCTACATAAAGTCGTCAGTGGCTCTAGAGGGTACCTTCGACAAGTGGGCCGCACCGCTAACTTTTACATCTACTGATGTCACGACTGGCGTCCTGGATATCAAGATTCAGGCCGACAGCGTGAATACTGGGAGCGGAATGAAAGACGGCAAGATAAAGGGCAAAGATTTCTTCAACGTCGACCAGGATCCGTTCATCACGTTTCACTCAGACAAGATTGTCCAGACCGGTCCCACCACCTTTGATGTGCCTGGAACATTTACCATTCGCGGGGTCTCTAAGCCTGAGACGCTGACGTTTACTGTTACTGGCATAGGCACAGGTTCCGGTGAAATTAAAGGGACAATGGCCTTCGATCGTAAGGATTACGGGATGAATAAAGGGATTCCCTTCGTCAAGATCGCCGACCGTGTCGAGGTGACCGTCGACCTCAAGGGGAAGCGAGTCAGCGGGCCAGCGCTGGCCCTTAAGCAGTAGGCGGCCTGCCTGCCTTTCTGGCCGACGTGAATGGCCGCTCGCGCACGACGCGAGTGCGTTCTCGCCATCGGCAAGAGGCGTTCGCTTCTTGCCCCAGGCAGGGCGAAGCCAAGATTTTAGCTTTGCAAGAAATATTGAAGGGATCCTCATGAAAAACTCACGGCGTAACCCGACTTCTCAATTGCTTGCCCTGCTCATTCTGTCGGCTGGTACCGTACTAACGCCTGCCGCGAACGGACAGAATCCAGAACTGCAGCAACAAGTCTCGAGCGTTCAACAGTCGATGGCAAAGAACAAGCAAATGCTCGCGTCCTACACCTGGAACGAGTTGGTCACCATCAGCCTGAAGGGCGAAGAGAAAAAGCAGGAGCACTTTCAGGTGCGCCTTGGACCGGACTTGAAACCCCAGAAAACCTCGCTTGATCCACCCCCCGATCCTCCTTCCGGAGGGCGATTGAAAAGGCACGTCGTCGCGAAGAAGACGGAAGAGTACCAGGATTATGCGAATCAGATGAAAGCCTTAGCCCAGCAATACGTTCCGCCGGACAAAGATCTCCTGCAGCAAGCCTCTGCGCAGGGGAACATTTCGTTGGGTGCGGCCGGGGCTCCGGGCGAGATTCAATTGGTCGTTCACAACTATTTGAAGCCAGGGGATTCGATGACCCTGGTCTTCGACAAGGCACAGAAAGAATTACTTCGAATTCAGATCGCTTCCTACATGGACGATCCCAAAGACGCGATGAACCTGACGGTGCAGTTTAGCCGCCTGCCAGATGGAACCAACCACGTCTCCAACCTGATGATCGACGGAGTCAGCAAACAATTGAACATCGCCATTCAGAATGCGAACTACCAGCATGTCTGAGTTTTCGTTTTACTCACTTCAACGCCAAAGAGGAAGAAAATAATAATGATGCGCTCAAGATTGCGCCTCGCGGTCGCTGCCAACTTCGTGCTTCTGCTGGCGCCCGCGATTCTGTTGTCCCAGTCGCCCGAGGTGCAGCAGCGGGTGGCTGCGCTGAAGGAAAACGTAGCAAAAGACCAGCAGAGTATCCGGCATTACGAATGGATTGAAACCACCGTGATCAGCCTCAAAGGTGAGGAGAAATCCAGACAGCAGAAGCGATGTTATTACGGTGCCGATGGCGGACTACAGAAGGTTACAGTGGATGCGTCTCCGCCACCGGCAAAGAAGCGAGGGATCAGGGGCCGCATCATCGAGAACAAGAAAGAAGAGCTGACAGACTACATGAAGCAGGCGGTCGCGTTGATAAAAACCTACGTTCCTCCTGACCCGGCGAGAATCCAGGCGTTGAAGGAGGCAGGCAAAATCAGCCTGGACTTACCAGGCGGAGGCAAGGGCGCACGTCTGAATTTCCGCGACTACAGCAAGCCCGGCGACGTGTTGTCGGTAGAAGTGGACCCCGCCAGCAACCGCGTGATTGGGCTGACCGTGGCCACTTACCTGGATGACGCCAAAGATTCAGTCACCCTGGATGTTCACTTCGCCTCCCTCCAGGACGGAACGGGATATCCCGCGACCGAATTGCTGGTTGCTAAAGCGAAGAATCTCTCGGTAAATGTCACCAACTCCGGATACCGGAAATCACAGCAGTGATCGAATCGGTCTTGAGAATTGTGAGTTAAACGACGTTAAATAAAAGGGCTAGAGGAAGGACGAATATATTTCCAATACGTGAAGAACAGGAGTAGTCTTCCGTATCGATGCAAGAAAAGCCACGATCAACTCCGATGTTCTCTCCGGAACCGACCTCGGCTGACGATGAGCGAGGGGCGTCCTCGATCAGGGTTCTTATTGTCGATGATTACGAACCGTTCCGGCGGTTTGTTTGTTCAGCACTGAAAAGAAACCCGCAATTGCAGATCGTCTCTCAAGCCTCAGATGGGTTGGAGGCGGTACAAAAAGCGGAAGCACTGCAACCGGACTTGATTGTTCTCGATATCGGCCTTCCCAAACTCAATGGAATCGAAGCCGCCCGTCGAATCCAAAAGCTTTCCCCAAGAAGCAAAATAGTCTTCGTGAGTCAGGAATCTTCGGCCGAAATTGTGCAAGAGGCACTCAGCCTGGGAGCTTTCGGCTATGTGGTTAAAACCCACGCTGCCACAGAACTGCTAGCCGCTGTCGAAGCGGCGGGTCAGGGCCGTCACTATGTTGGCGGCGGGCTGTCGACTGGCGATTGCAGCGAGGCTACGAAGGCGCCGATTCCCGAGCGTGTCCGCCAACCGGAGCTTCTCTCCTTGCCGGCGCCGCGAAAAAATGAGATCCGTCGCAGTCACGCGGTTCAATTCTATTCTGATGATGCATCCCTTCTGCTTGGGTTTACCGGTTTCATTGAAGCCGCACTTAGCGCCGAGAATGTTGTCATTGTGGTGGCTACCGAGCCGCACCGGAACGCTCTTTTCCAGCGACTGAGGGCAAATGGGGTGAATATCGGCGCCGCCATCGAACAGGGAAAATATATTCCCCTGGATGTTAACGACACGCTCGCCGCATTCATGGGGAATGATCTGCCCGATCCGGTTCGATTCCGGAAGATCGTGGGCGATCTGCTTGCAGGAGTGGCCAAAGGCGTGAAGAGCTCAGATCCCCGCATAGCTGCCTGCGGTGAATGCGCACCCACGTTGTGGGCGCAAGGGAAAGCAGAAGCGGCGGTTCAACTCGAACACCTCTGGGATGAGATAGCGAGGAGTGGCAACATCAATATTCTGTGCGGCTATGTTCTGAACAGCTTTCAGCGCAACCAGGAAAGCAACGTCTACGAGAGAATCTGCGCCGAGCACTCCGCCGTCTGCCTATCGTGACTCCTTGGCGGTGGCCCTGCACAAATGAAAGCCCTCCCGCAAGCGACGCAACGCGCTTTCTGCAAGTGTAAATTCCGTTGAGCCGCAGTTTACGCATACAGCGAGTGTTGGGTACGCCAGTACTGCTGCCGTATCCTCGCCTTTCCGGCCAGGGAAATGGATATTCATCTCCGCACCAAACGCTGCTTGTATCTCCGACCCGCATGATCGACAGGACATAGATGTATCCTCCCCGGCTGCGTTCATTCCCAAGTGGCCGTGCCCCCGTTACAGTCGTTACTCTCAAGCGGGGAATGCAAATTACTGAGAGTTTCGTGGAATAGACATGGATCTAGCAATGCTTTGGCGCACGGGCCGCCGTGCGGTAGATCACTTATCAGATTGACGGCTAACCCCGGCTTCCGTCCCGAACAATAGTGGGCTCTTCCTCCTTATCCCGCCGCGCGCATGGAATCGCTTCCCGGCGTGAGGGGCACGCGGGCGTGGATCTTAGTACCACGTTTAGGCTGTGATTCGATCGAAAATATTCCCTTCACCAGTTTTAACCGCTCCTCCATGCTGATCAAGCCAAGCCCCCGACCCCGCTTGGCCGCATCATGGTCGAAGCCTGCCCCCGAGTCACTGACCTCGAGATGAATCTCATCCGACGTCCCCCAAACTCGAACTTCCACGTGCCGTACGCCACTGTGTTTTGCCGAATTGTGGACTCCTTCCTGCAAAACTCGGAAGAGGCAGAGGGAAATTTCGGAGGACAACGGATTGGGTAAATCGTGGGTTCGGAAATCAATCTCCATGTTCTGCTGATCGCCAAATTCTTTGCAGAAGGCTTTCATCGCCGCGGCTATGCCCAGGTATTGCAATTTTGCCGAGTGCAAGGTGTGTGATAACGATTGAACATCGACCGCTATCCCCGAGGTGTTCGTCAACAGTTCGCCCACACGGCGACGGATTTCAGCCGGCACGTCGAGAGAGTCTTCTCGGAGTTGCTCCAGTTCAACGGCCAACAGTGCCAGACGTTGGCCGATGTCGTCGTGAAGCTCCCTAGCGATCCGCGCGCGTTCCTGCTCCTGGGCTTCAATCAGTCTGCGGCTCATGCTGGAGAGCGCTTCATCGACTCGCTTGCGCTCGCTTATGTCCGCCACCATCCCGACAAGCCGCACGATTCGGCCTTCTTCGTCGAAGTGTGCCCGGCTGGTTCTCTCCAGCCAAACCTCACTGCCGTCCGGACGGAGCATTCGATAACTGATTTGGAGGTAGGGCTTTTCAGGACTCAGCGCCACCACTGCGCCTTCAAGTCTCTCTCGGTCGTCGGGATGAACTCGATTCAATAGCTGCTCACCGGTAAGCTGTTCCGTCTCCGGAATGCCCAGGATCGGGGCAGATTCGGCCGAGCGCGCGACGATATCCGTGGCGGCATCCCACTCATAAGCGAACATTTTTCCGGCCTGAGCCGCCAGACGAAACCGCTCTTCACTTTCGCGCAATGCCTCTTCTGCCCGCTTGCGCTCAGTGATATCGGCAACCATGCCTATCACTCGCAACATCTTGCCTTGATCGTCGAAGAAGACTCGCGCGCTCTTCTCCAACCAAATGGCGGAACCATCCGCACGCACCAGGCGATAGCTAATCCGGGTGGTCGGCCTGTCGGGAGTCGGCTGGTCAATCGCACTTGCAAACAGTTCGCGGTCGTCTACATGAACTCCGGCCAAAACTTGCTGGCGAGTAACCTTCATGCCCAGATCGCCGAAACCGAGGACGTTTACATGCTCTTCTGATCGCGTGACCTTGTCGGTGGCGACGTCCCACTCGTACGCATACATCTTTCCGGCCTGAGCCGCCAAATGAAAGCGCCCTTCGCTCTCGCGCAACGCCTGTTCCGCCTGCTTGCGCTCGGTTACATCGATCCCGGTTCCGATATAACCGATAAAAGAGCGTTGCTGATCAAATCTCGGCACTCCAATGTCGATAATCCATCGATATTCGCCATCGTGCCGCCGAAGCCGATACTCCATTCTGAACTCCTGGCGCCGATCGAAGGCCTGGGCATACGTCTCCATGCACATTCGCAGATCATCGGGATGAATCCCCTCCGCCCAACCGTGCCCGAGTTCGAGGTCGAGCGACCTGCCAGTGAACTCCAGCCAGGGTTTGTTGAAGTAGCTGCAGAGCTTATCGGTATCCGACATCCAGATCAGTACGGGAGCTGTATCGGCCATTAATCGAAAGCGTTTTTCGCTCTCCCGGAAGGCTCGCTCGGTCTCTTTCCGCTCTTCCCCAAGCACAGCAAGAACCGTAAAGGTTGTTGCCGCGAAAAACAAAAATAGCTGGAGCGCCATGACGTTCTGAAGTGGCTCTGATCCAGTGAAGGGACCGCGTCCGTGGACCGCGCCCCAAATTGAAAGAAAGGCAACCACCACCATCGACGTGCTGATTCCCATGGATCCAAAACGCAAAGCCGCCCATAAAAGAAGTGGCAGAAGCGAATAAATGGCTACGGGAGCTGTCGTCGGGCCAGAACCCAGGAAAGCGATGTACCCCAAGACACTTAGTGCGGCAACCAAGGCCGCGGCCTCGAAGTAAAATGCGCGGGACTTGTGAAGCCAACCCTGTTTGGGGCTCAACCAACTCAAAATAGCCGGGGTTAGAGTGAGAAGCGCCAACGCCTCCGTGAAGAAACCGATCCTCAAACGTATCCAATAGTTTGCGCCGAAAGCGATTGAGGAGATAAACGCTGACGCCAGCGGGGCGAGCATTACTGAAAAGAACGAGTACCTGACGAGAGACTTAACACTATTCAGCCGAGGCACCCCGTCGAAGAAGTAGCTAACTCCAACGGTGGCAATGAGAATTTCTGTGGTATCAGCCACAATCAGCAAAAGCGTCGAATGAAGAGCCAAGCCGTTTTGCAGATCGTAGACTATAAATCCCGACAATCCCGCGGCGACTAGTACGGGACGGATTCTGCGCGGAACCAACAACAAGACCGCGACCAGTAGCCCACAGCCCGGCCAAAGTGGCCAGACCCTTTGCGGTACTAAGGCCAGCGATCCTCCGAGCATCGCTGCCAAGTAGGATGACAAAGTGACGAGGCACGCAAGGATCACAATATGGAAAGGCGAACCGAGATCTGGTGCACTCCATGAGAAGCGCCTGTGGGTAGAACTCATACTTCCCTCGGCCGCAGGATAAGTTTCGGGATTTCGCTTGCCAGTCAGAGCGATAAGAACAGGTCTGTCGGCGACGGCCCGTCGTTTTCCGCCAAGCGGTCTACAACCCCAAGAGTCCCCGTGTTCCTTACCTTACAACGAAAACGACTAGCGATTGCGCCCAGTCCTATGCAAGTCATTTATGTCCGCTGGGCGACATAGCAAGTCTTATCCCTTATACGCGCATGCCCCGGCCCAGGCAAGCTGAACGCATACCCATGTTCCTGCGCTTGCATTATGCGGTAAGAGCTGCTCGCAAAGAGTTGCCAACTTTGCCAGTTGTTGCATCCTATAGCTGGGATGTATTTAGGAAGAGGATAATTCTTGCTTGCGCCGGAACAGGTCTGACAGAATTACCTCGACGGGGATCGGTACTCGATTCCAGCGTTTCGATTCGTACTAGAATACAGAGGGCACTTCGCCGGAGAGCTTCAGAGACTTATGGAGGAAATCGTATGAAGAATATTTGGCTGGGAGTAGGCCTGTTTGTTGCCGTGATTTCATTGCCGGCGTTTGGGCAAGCGAAGGAACAAGATCGGGTAGAGAACGCTGGCAAGGTAATGCAAGAGATTGTGAATATCCCCGACGATATCCCACAGGATGTCCTCGACAAAGCGGATTGTGTTGTCGTTTTACCCTCAGTACTGAAGTTCGCCATCGGCCTTGGCGGAAGCTACGGACGTGGCGTGATGACCTGCCGCGGCGGCAAGAATTTTCAGGGCCCGTGGGGCGCTCCAACCATGATGGCGCTCGAAGGTGGCAGCTTTGGCTTGCAGCTCGGCGGACAGGCGACCGACTTCGTGCTGCTGCTGATGACTCCCCGGTCAGCCGAGAACGTCCTGGTCAGCAAAGTCAAGCTGGGAGGGGATGTCTCCGCGGCCGCAGGTCCAGTGGGACGTACGGCTTCAGCCGAGACGGACGTAACCATGCGTGCCGAGATCCTTTCCTATTCGCGCTCTCGGGGGCTGTTTGCCGGTATCTCTCTCGCCGGCTCGACCCTTCGCGCCGACAATAGCGCGAATAAGAACCTCTACGGAAAAGAGGTGAGCGCCCAAAGCATCGTGTTCAAACGCGCGGTCCCGGCGCCTCCGTCCGCGGAGCTTTTGCTCTCTACGCTCAACAAAAGGTCTCCCAAAAACAAGTCGAAGAGTTAGCAAGGCTCCAGATACTCATGTCGACCAGCGGCTGAATCGATGACGGGTTGGCGCGGAGACGCTGCCCTGGACCGAGTAAGCACGGGCGCCATTTCTAATCGAGGTAGCGCCCGTGTGGCCCATGCCGCGCGCAACACGGCGCTTTATCTATTAGGTTCCGCCCTCCCCAACCCACCTCCGTATGGCCGCATCTCATACTCGACACTGCTTTTGGCAGCCGATCGCGGATGAATCGGGGAGAGCCTCACCGAGCAGAGGGACTCTCCTCGCTAGACATGGGCGAGCGTTCCTGTGAGAGCATCGATGCACACTTGCTTCTCGCCCGCAACAATTCTGCCGCTTCCGTGTTTGAATTAAACAGGAGCGGGATTGTTGGCTCTGTGGTTTCTCGATTACGTTGACAGCGTCACTATAACGATGTATAAGTATACTGACCCCGGGGCTTTAGCCCTCTACACTGCGTCCGAGAGGGACCAAAGCAGATTGGAAATGGCGACAATCCGTGTTCTCGTAGTAGATGATTACGTACCGTTCCGTCGATTTGTATGTTCAACCCTAAGTAAGAGGGCGGAATTGCAGATCGTAGGCGAGGCTTCGGATGGACTCGAGGCCGTCCAGAAAGCCGAAGAGCTGCAGCCGGACTTGATTGTCCTGGACATCGGACTTCCAACGCTGAACGGAATCGAAGCCGCCCGGAAAATCCGCAAGCTTTCCCCCGGAAGCAAAATACTGTTTGTGAGCCAGGAAGCCTCGGCTGACGTGGTGCAGGAAGCTCTCGACCTAGGCGCCCTCGGGTACGTGGTGAAAAGTCATGCCGGAGGCGAACTGTTAGCCGCTGTGGAGGAAGTTTGCAGGGGGAATCGCTTTACCGGAAAGGGCTTGTAAGGTCCGCGATCTTACCCACGCGCAGACGTATTGCTTCCTTGAATTTCTATTTTGGTTTGGGAGCCGCAATCTGAACATTGATTGCGTGCGTGCTATCGGCTTTGGTCATATCCACGGAGACTACATCGAGATTTCCGTTGGCATCGCGCATTTGAACCGTCCCGGTTTCCCGCACCCCATCTGGCCCCAGACGCACCGTCTCATTGCTCACCGTGGTTACCCACAGGCCGGCGCCAGGATCTCCAGGGTTGGTTTGCTCCGCTACTTTCGAGGTTTGTTGGCCATTCGCGTTGCTGCGCTGGGTAGTCGTAACGCGCTGCACCAGGTGCAGGCTGCTGTCGCGAGGCGCTCCCGGCTGGTCGATGGAATATGTTTCCTCTGATTTGCGCCTATCTCCGGAGGCGTCTTCCGATTCCTTCTCCACCGTGAGGGTCACTTCGCCCATCTTGCCGTCCAAATCTGGGCGCGACACCTGCTCTTCGCGGTTGCGATTCTTGCCTTCATCTTTAGTTGTCGAGTGCCGGACCTCCGCCACCTGCCACTTTCCCTCACCATCCGGAAGCTGTGTGGTCTTTTGAATTTCGACAGTATTGCCACTGCGTTTCTGGCGCTCCTCGGTTTGCATGGCAGGAGCCAGGCCGCCGTTGATGCCGGGCAGCATGATGGTGGTTTTCGTCTCTTCGACGTCCGGACCACTCTTCCGCGTCTCCTGATTTTCCTGCTGGACCACCTGGAGCCTGCCGTTGGCATCTGGATTCGACGTCGTACGTACCACCGTTGAGTTACCGCTCTGAAGAGTCCGCTTTTCTTCCTGCGTGACCTGGAACAGCGTCTTCTTCCCGCTGTCGTCGCGCACAAATGTGCGAGTCGTGGTGCGTGTGGTAGTTGCGTTTACCCGCACGGTTTCTGTTTCAATGTCCTGATAAGGATTGAAATTCCCATCCGCTCCGCGCGTCTGAAGGGACCGTACATCGACCGTACGATCGCCTTCGTGGGTGTGACTGCGCATCGTCCGCGTGGGGTTTCCACTGTCGGTTTTCAAATCCGTCGTGGCGGACCAGGACTTCCCCGAATCACCGTTCTGAGAATCTGAATTTTGCGCCACAACCGCAGGTGAACAGCGCAGAAAAAGTCCCATCACCAGAAGAATGACTTTGCAAGAAATTCGAACGCATCCCGATTTTTTCCCTTCCTGTCCGGAAAGTTCGCCAGCCTTCCACATGCTGCGATTCTCCTCCTTCCACGGCCTCAATGTCCATCACCAGGGAAGCTTTCACTTTGAATTACCGCGGGATCAGGCAACCTGTCGCGCAATAAAACCTTCACTTGCGACCAAACCTTGGGATCGCATTCGATCTCGATATGGCTTCTGGTAAACCAGCGGGCTTACCAGGGAAAATCATGGCATTCTGCCGGCTCTTCTTTGATGTTCGAGGAATCGGCTTCAGACACATCCGATTTTGAGATGGCAACGCTCTTAACGCATACTGGCAATACTGACAGGCGCAATCACGCATCAACTTGATGCGGCCAGACTGCGCCGGATGAAATCAAGCAGGGTTGCCTCGGCACCCTCGCGACGACAAATCTATTCGTGCCGCAAGGCTTCGATGGGATCGAGGCGGCAGGCTCGAATAGCCGGGACCATGCCACTTATCAGAGCTACCGCAGTGAGGATCAGGGTAGCGATCACCAGTGTCGCTGGATCAATCAACAACCGGATGTCACCAGCTTCCGCATGCTTGGCCATCGCGCTATACACAGTGAGTCTTCCGATTGAATGAGCAATCACATACGCAAGAAGGAGCCCAAGCACTCCGCCGATAAAACTAATGGAGAGCGCCTCGGTCAGAAATCGTAGAAAAACATCACGCTGTCGTGACCCGAGGGCCTTTTCCATGCCGATCTCGCGAGTGCGCTGCGTCACGGATACCAGCATTATGTTCATCAGCCCGACTCCGCCCATACCGAGCGTAATCGTCCCGATGAATGCCAGCAGCAGTTTCAAGCCGACCGCCATTACCCGGAACTGGTGTAACTGGTCCATCACGCTGTACACGAACAGCGCGCGGCGGTCCCCGGGATCGAAGTTGTGTTGTATCGCCATGACCGCACGGACGGCCCGTTCCAGCCCCTGGTAGTCATTCACTTCATAATTCAGCCCGATGGAGTTCAGGAAATGTATGTCAGTAAGGTCTCCCATGGTGGTGAACGGTACGTAAATGATCCGGTTAATGTCGTCGTCGCCCTCCTGCATCTTGGCGCTCAACACCCCAATGACCTCGAAGCTGAGCCCGTCGATGCGGATGCGTTCCCCCTGAGCATTCCGTCCAGAAAAAAGTTTTTCTTTCGCCTCCGAGCTAAGTACCGCCACCCGGGCACGCTGCAGTTGATCATCCAGGTTGTAGAAGCGGCCTTGCACCGGCACGAGAACCTTGATTGAGGCGACGTTGGGATGATTTCCGACCACCCCAAAATTGAAGGTTCGAGTGTCGTATTGAATGCTCGCACTTTTGTAGACCTCCGGCGTGATACGGGAAATCTGCGGAACATTATTTTTTAGCGTCTCGATATCGTCCAAGGTGAAGCGCAGCGGCGCTCCAGCCTTCTGCCCGCCAGCCTGCATCGAGGTACGGCCCGGAATCAGAATCATGCTCTTGGTTCCGAAGCTGGCAAATATATTGGCCATCACCTGGCTGCATCCGTTTCCGTAGGCCAGCAGCAGCACCACGGTGGCAATACCCCAGGCCATGCCTAACATCGTGAGCGCAGTACTGCGCCGGTTGTACCCCATTGCAGTCCAAGCTTCATGAAGAGTATCGGAGACCACGGATTACTGCTCCTGTCTTAATGCGTCCACCGGTTGCAGCATCGCCGCCTTGCGGGCGGGATAGAGTCCCGCGGCTACGCCCGCTACCATCAGACTGCAAATGGCCAGTGCCGCCGTCATGGGCACAAGTTTTGGCGGATCAAAACCTTCCGGGCCGCGAACCCTCCCGAGTGCCGCCATTAGCGCGCTAGCCAGTCCCATGCCGGCCAATCCGCTTACCAGAGTCAATGAAAAACCTTCCAGCAAGAATTGCAGCAGGATGCTTCGATTGGTTGCGCCAACGGCTTTCCGCAATCCGATTTCGCAAGCCCGCTCTCTTACCGAAACCAGCATGATGTTGATGACGCCAATTACACCGATCGCAAGCGTGGCCACTCCGACGCTGCCCAGAAACATGTTCATGGCATCGAAGAGACCGCCAATCATCTCGGATTGCTGGATCGTGTCCCACACTTCAAAGGCGCTGTCGTCACCGTAGTCAAAGCCGTGATTGCGGGCGATGATTTTTCGCACCTGTTGTTGGGCCAGCAGGTGTTCTGCACGCGTACGGGGCTGGTAGTTGATGAAAGAGATCGCGCCTCGCTGCCCTTCCCGCTTCAAGGGGAAGTAGCCGCTCATGACCTGGTATGAGATATAGCCCCTCATATTCGTAACGTTGTTGTCGCCTCGGCCCACGCGCTGGACGCAGCCAATCACTTCGAAACGAATGCCGTTGAGCAGGACGGCCCCCCCAACCGCCGGACGACCGGGAAATAGATGTTTCGTCATCTCATCCCCCAAAACAATCACGTTGCGTTTCTGGCGTTCGTCGGCAACGTTGAGCCAGCGTCCCTGCTTGAGAGGGAGGAAGCGTATCTGATTGAACTGAGGCTCGACGCCGACGATTTCTCCGTTCGTGGTGGCAAACTCGCTCACGGCCCGGACGTCATCCCGCGCGAGCACCGGGGCAGCGTTGCGTACATACGCTGATGAATTGCGAACATCTACATAATCCTGATACGTCAGCAGGTAGTTTCGGGCGGAACGCATGCTGCCCTCGACGGCTGGGGCGCGCCCGGGGAAGACAAACATTATGTCTTTCCCGAATTCCGCCATCTCCCGCTTATTGCCCGAGCGGAAACCTTCACCCAGACCAACCAGCAACAATAAGGAACCGACACCCCATGCGATACCAAACATGGTAAGGAACGACCGCAGCTTGTGATCCCAAAGAATTCGCAGGATTTGCGCAAAGTTATCCGCGACGCTGCGTACTAAGATTGGCGCCCGTACGTTGCCCACTACGAAAGTTTCTCCCCTTGATCTCGATCCCGCGGCGTACATCCGTAAACCCGTAGAAGTTAATGCGGAGGGCCAAAGGCCGCGGCAGCAGCCTGTACCCCGCGCGTTTCATTACCGCAGCATTGATGCGGGTTGGCTACTGTCAAAACTTGCAGAAGTTGCACTTCTCCACATCTAGCCCATCTCCATCGATCGCTCACGTTGGCATTGGCCAGCCGTCTAAGCCAACCAGCACAGCGGTCAGCACGCATTTCCGTCCCGTATTCGTTCCGGGTTACGGTTGCGTCGACTGTCCCGTACCTCACGAAGGAGTCTTCCATGCACAGAATTCGTCTGCTTGTCCTGCTTTTCCCCTTGTTATCGATAGCTGGCCTTTGCAATGCCCAAACCGTCATGCTTGATCTGCCACGGCAGAGCCAGCATGCCGTAGTGATGCAGCGCATTGGCATCACTGACATCACCGTGAACTACCACCGGCCTCTGGCCAACGGTCGCCAAATCTGGGGCAAGGTTGTGCCTTACGGAGAAGTTTGGCGGGCCGGAGCCAACGAGAACACTACCGTTACATTCACCGATCCGGTGACGATTGAAGGCAAGCCGCTCGATAAGGGGACCTACGGCTTGCATATGATTCCCGGTGAAAATCAGTGGACCGTGATTTTCTCGAAGATGTCGACCGCATGGGGAAGCTTCAGCTACAAGCAGGACGAAGACGCGCTGCGAGTCACAGTAAAGCCGCAGACTACGGACCTGCACGATGCGCTGAGCTATGACTTTGACGATGTCAAGCCAGACTCCGCCGTAGTTACTCTGCGCTGGGACAAAGTTGCGGTGCCCTTTAAAGTCGAGGTCAAAGTCAACGACATCGTCGAAGCCAGCATTCACCGGCAGACCCGCGGGCTCAATCAATACTACTGGGAGACCTGGGACGACTTGGCCGGCTACTTCCTCGCCAGTAAAACCAATCTGGATGAGGCGCTGAAGGATGAAGATAAGTCCATCCAAGCGGAAGAGCGCTACGACAACCTGCTGAATAAGTCGAACATTCTCCAGGCCATGGGCCGCAAAGATGACGCCACGGTCTTCCGCAACAAAGCTTTGGAGAAAGCATCGGCGCAGCAACTTTATTTCTATGGACGCCAGTTGCAGGGAGAGAAAAAACAGGAAGAGGCATTTGCGCTGTATCGCTCAAACGCCAAGAAGTTTCCCGACTATTGGACCTCGCACGTCGGTTTGGCCCGCGTTTATAGCGGCCAGGGCGACTTCGACAAAGCCGTCAAGGAGATGCAAGCCGCTCTCACGGGCGTGCCGGACGATGCCAACAAGTCCAACCTGGAAAAATATGTAAAGCGCTTGCAATCCAAGGATGACATCAACCGCTAGCAGCAATCAAAGGCAAAAAAGAAAGATGGGGCCGGCCGAGGGCTGGCCCATCTCATTTGTCGGGATTGTTCATTACGAGAATGATCTACAAAAATGATCGAATCAATGAGTGCGATGGCGATTTTGCAATAACTACTGTTTCTCCCACAGCACACTTGGATGTATTCCATGAGCCAAGACGCTCATATGATGGCTGGCTAAATCCACCAGCACTACGTTACCTTCACCGGAGCCGGTGGCGTAGGCGTCTGCCACAAGTTGGGTGCCACCGGGCGAGGCAACAGGGAAAAACAGGGATACTTCCTTGTCGACCGCTATGGCTGCAAGGCCACTGCCGTCGAGATTGACGCGGAATAGGGCTGACTTGTGTTTGTGCTCACGTTCCGACGAGAAAATGAGGCTTTTCCCATCAGGGAACCAAGCCACTTCCAAAACTGAAGAGTTGTCTTCGATGACCCTTGTTGCTCCCGTTCCGTCAGAGTTTACGACCCAAATGGATTCGTTCTTACCGCCACCTTCTGGAGGACGGCAAAACACTAGTTGTTTCCCGTCGGGTGACCATCGCGCTCCCCATCCATTAATTGTTACTTGCGTTACATTCCCGCCATTCTTGTCCATCACGAAGATGGATGGCGCTCTCGCACTATCGGGGACACGATAAGCCAAAAAAGCTATCTTCTCCCCGTCACGAGACCAATCCGTAGGACAGGCTCCGCCAATCAGTTTCGTTAACTGTACATGCCCAGAACCATCAGCATTGATAAGTTGTATCTGTCCGAATCCGCCCCCGTCGCGCACGCAGTATGCGATTTTATCGCCATCGGGCGACCATGTCGGATTCAGTCCTTCGACGAGTCGCTTCGGCTTTGAGTGTGGGGAGGTTACTACAAAAATATCGGTTTGTGGCAAAGGAAAGCCCCCGCGACTTACCTCGATTGCGAGCTTTCTTACTGCGGAGGTTGCTCCCGGTGCACTTTGAGGACTTCCTTCTTGCTGACCACCTGCGAAGAGTGGTACCGCCAGGACGAGCAGCACAATCAGTCTGTTCACGCTGCGGATTATCTCACGGCGTAACTGTAGAGAACGGGTATTCCATCCCACTTCTCTGCTTCGGCTTGGTTTTTTACTGAGAACCAGGACCTGAGAACTGACATCTTGATTTATCCTGTCGTCTACTCTTAGCTAGACCAGCCATCAAATGATCCGACCGAAACCATTGTGGAAAGCGGACAATCAAAAGGACCGCCTGGCGGAGCTTACGGCGCGGTCCGACGATTCCGCCAAGGATCACTCCTTGCGCCGCGACGTGCGCTCGCTCGGCGCCCTGCTCGGCCGTGTCTTGGTCGAGCAGGTGGGTCCGGACCTGTTCAATACAGTGGAAGAGTTGCGGCGGCTCATGATTCGGCATCGTGAGCGCGTCGCTCACAGTTCCCCCGCCGGTGCTCATGGCGAACTGATGGCCAAGGCCCAGGCGATGATTTCACAAATGGATTTGGCCCGCGCCTATCAGGTGACGAAGGCCTTCGCCATCTATTTCGAGCTGACCAATCTGGCGGAGACCAACCATCGCAAACGGCGCCGCCGTGCTCGCCAACTGGATCGGCAATCCGCGCCGCTTCCCGGCTCATTCCACGGGACATTACTGCGCATGAAGCAGGCGGGTATCTCCGCCGAGGCGGCCATGGCGGCTCTTCGCCAGGTAACGGTGACTCCGGTTTTTACCGCCCATCCCACCGAAGTGGCCCGGCAGACAGTGCTGCTGAAGCGCCGCCGCATCGCCGAACAACTCGAGCGGCTTGACCGCCTTCCCCTCACCGCGGGCGAAGCGTTGCGTTGCGAGCAGAGCATTCACGCTGAGATCGCCGCACTCTGGCAGACCGACGAAGTGCGACAAACAAAGCCCACTGTCGACGACGAGATCCGCATGGGACTGCGCTACTTCAGGCTCTCGCTATTTGAAACGCTGCCCCGAATCTATAGTGAGGTGGCGGACTCAGTCCAGGAGGTGTACGGAAACGTTATCGAAGCATCGGACTTGCCTAACTTGATCAGTTTCGGATCCTGGATTGGCGGAGATCGGGACGGCAATCCTCTGGTTCAGCCCTACAGCGTCAGGGACGCTTTGGAGCTGGCTCGGAAGGTGATCCTTGGCGAGTATATGCGCGGCGTCGAGTTCTTAAGTGATTGCCTGAGTTCGTCATCCCGACAGGCGGGCGCCTCGGAAGAAATTCTTGCGCGCCTGTCGCAGTATGAGCGCTCGATGCCCGGCGCCATTATGCTTTGGGGGCCGGGCAACACGGTGGAGCAATACCGGCGCTTTCTTTCCTACGTGGTTCACCGATTGCAACGCAGCCGCGAAGGCTTGGGCATCCGTGATTCATATCCCGATGCTGCGGAATTTGAATCCGATTTGGTTTTGTTGCGGGAGAGCCTGATATTGAGCCGCGGTGAGCGGCTGGCGGAGGCTTTTGTGGATCCGCTGTTGCGCCAACTCCGAACCTTCGGCTTTCATTTGCACGTTCTAGACATTCGACAGCATGCTCGAGTGCACGCCGAAGTTCTGCGAGAGATCGTTGTCAAAAAGATCGACGCAAGAAGGATCGAGCCAAGAAACCCGGAGATAAGAAAGACCAAACTAAGAAAGGTGGAACTTCGCGAGACTGCGCCAGCCTTGACGGCGGGGGACCGTTTTCCCGAGGGAGAAGAGATGGGTTCTCCTCAGACTCGGGAACTAATCGAGACCTTCCACACCATTCAGCTACTCAAGCAAACCCATCCCGCGCAATCCATCCGCCAATACATCATCAGCGGTGCGGAATCCGAGGATGATGTGCTGAATGTCGTTCGTCTGGCGAAGTCTTGCGGCGTAACGCTGGCTGGTTCGGGCAATGATGCAAGCTTGAACGATCCCGGCCTAATGCCGGTCCCGCTCTTTGAATCGATTGACTCCTTGCGTGCGTCCAGTGACGTGATGCGCTGTCTTTGGCGACATCCGGAATATCAGCCTCTGCTCAATTCCTGGGGACAGTGGCAGGAAGTCATGCTGGGCTATTCCGACTCCAATAAAGATGGAGGAATGCTGACCAGCACGTGGGAGTTGCACAAAGCGCACCGGGAGTTGCATCGAGCGGCGCAGGAGTGTGGAGTAAAACTGCGGCTGTTCCACGGTCGCGGGGGTACAGTTGGCCGCGGTGGCGGCCCCACGCATTCTGCCATCCTTGCGCAACCGTCCGGATGCTTCTCCGGACGCATCCGCATCACCGAACAAGGAGAGGTTCTCAACTGGAAGTATGCGGACGCGGTGCTTGCGGAATGGAACCTGGAACTGATGATTGCCGCCAGCCTGGAGGCCCTCACGCGCCCAGGGGAGCAGCCGGCAAAAGATCAGGCGCGATGGGAAGAAGTACTGGAGGAAATGTCGCAGGAAGCCTACCGCGTCTATCGCCGCGACATCGCGGAGAATGCCGAAGTGCTGGAATACTTTGAGCAGGCCACGCCCGTTTATGAACTGGATGCGGCGCGCATCGGTTCGCGACCCTCGCGGCGGACCAAAGGCCGCCGCTTGGAAGAGCTGCGCGCCATCCCGTGGGTATTTGGATGGATGCAGAGCCGGCACGCAGTTCCGGCCTGGTACGGAGTTGGTCATGGGCTGCAGAGTTTCGCCAAGAAGGGAAAGAGCCATGAGCGACTGCTGCGCGAAATGTCAAAGGATTTTGCCTTGTTCTCGGATTTGATACGAAATGTCGAACTCGGCATAGCCAAGGCCGACCTTCATATTGCCCGCCTTTATTCCGGCTTGGTAAGGAATGCGGAGTTGCGGAGTCGCGTCTTCGCCATGCTGGAAGCTGAGTTCTTGCAGTCGCGGCGCATGATTCTCAGCATCTCCGGGCAACGCGAGTTGCTGGCCCGCAACCGGGTGCTGGCGCGCTCTGTCCATCTACGCAATCCGTACGTGGATCCGATGAGCCTGATCCAGGTCGAACTTCTGCGCCGAAAACAGCAAGGCCAAGACCTGGCTAAACTTGAATATCCGCTGGGCGCGACCATCAATGGCATAGCCGCCGGCCTGCACAATACCGGTTAATTTGCCCCGACGAATGAGCGAAGCTCGCTAACCACCGGGCTGACGGTCCGTCTGTAGTATGTTGTTCTTATATTGTTCTATAGAAAAATCGGGTTTGCGCCCATGAATCGGGCGCGAAACCTGAACGCATTCGTATAAACTGCCATTGCTATTCTCGCTTCAATTCCGACGACAACTACGAAGAGGCCCTATGAATATTTCCAGAATCGTTGTGTGTCTGTTCCTGACTTTGCCCCTAGCGATGTCCGGGCAAAATCTGACCTCACCTCCAACTGCCAACGCCAGTGCTGCTGCAGATGAGGCCAAAGCTCCCAAGCTCGATCACTTCGACCCGAATCTGGTCGACAAGGCGCTGAATCCCTGCGATGACTTTTACAAGTACGCGTGCAACAAATGGATCGCGGCCAATCCCATTCCGGCCGACCAGGTGTACTGGAGCACGGGTGGTGGTTTGGAAATGTGGAACGACAATGTACTGCGCGAAACACTGGAAGCTGCCAGCAAGAACGATGCGAAGCGCAGTGCCGTGCAGCAAAAGATCGGAGACTACTGGGCCGCTTGCATGGACGAGAGTGGAATCGAAGCGGCGGGTTTGAAGCCTCTGCAGCCTGAACTGGATCGTATCGCCGGGCTTAAATCCAAGCAGGACATCACACTGGAAATCGCCCATCTGCACCATTTGTTTCCCGGTTCGTGGGAGCAGGGGGACAATCAGACGAACGCTCCATTGTTCGGTTTTACCGGCGGGCAAGACTATGACGATGCGTCCAAGGTGGTCGGTCAGATTGATCAGGGTGGTCTGAGCCTGCCCAACCGCGATTACTACATCAATACCGACGAAAAATCAGTAGAAACTCTGAAGAAATACCGCGCCCATGTTCAGAAGATGCTGGTGTTGGCGGGAGAGACGGAGACCCAGGCCGGCGACGATGCAGGAACCGTGATCGACCTGGAAACCGCGATGGCCAAGGCCCAGATGGATAACATCAAACGCCGCGATCCCAAGAACATCAACAACAAAATGAGTCTTGCTCAGATTCGCGAGCTGACGCCATCCATCCAGTGGGACACTTACTTGAAAGCTGTGAATGCTCCGGTCAGCGAGCATTACATCGTCACCTCTCCGGATTTCTTCCGTGCTTTGGACAAACTGTTGATGGAACATCCCCTGGAGCAGTGGAAGATATACATGCGGTGGCAGGCGATTCACCACGCCGCGCCTTACTTAACCAAGGCGATGGAGAATGAAAATTTCGATTTCTTCTACCACACCCTTGCCGGCCAGGAGCAACAACTCCCACGCTGGCGGCGCTGCACCCAACATGCTGACCGCGACTTGGGAGAGGCGCTGGGCCAGGCGTACGTAGACCGGGCTTTTCCGCCGGAGAGCAAGGCGCGGACACTCGAAATGGTGCATGCGATCGAAAATGCCATGCACAACGACATCGAAACGGTGAGTTGGATGACACCTGCCACCAAGGAACAGGCCATCGTCAAGTTGAAAGGAATCGAAGACAAGATTGGATATCCTTCCCACTGGCGCGATTATTCCAGCGTGAAGATCACGCGCGACAGCTACTTGGGCAACGTCGAGCAAGCATCGTCATTCGAGTTCCAGCGCTGGGTCGCCAAGATCGGCAAGCCCGTGGACCGCAGCGAATGGACCATGACGCCTCCAACCATCAATGCCTACTACGATCCGCAACTGAACACGATCAACTTTCCCGCGGGCATTTTACAGCCGCCGTTTTTTGAAAAGAGCATGGATGATTCCGTGAACTTCGGCGCTATTGGAATGGTCATCGGTCACGAACTTACTCACGGCTTCGACGATCAGGGCCGCAAGTTCGATGCTCACGGCAACCTGCGAGACTGGTGGACTGCGGAGGACGCCAAACAGTATGACGAACGCGGCAAGTGCATCTCCGACGAGTACACGCAGGAAGTTCCCGATGCCGGCGCGGGTGTAAAGCAGAACGGATTACTTACCCAGGGCGAGGACACGGCGGACAACGGTGGTATCCATCTTGCGCTGATCGCGCTTGAGGCTAACCTCAAGAAACAAGGTAAGTCGCTGGATGAAAAAGGTCCGGACGGGTGGAGTTATCTGCAGCGCTTCTACTTGGCGAATGCCTACTCCTGGTGTTCGAGTGTGCGGCCTGAAGTCGCTCGTTTGATCGTCACGACTAACCCGCATTCGTTACCCATATTCCGCATCGACAATGTGGTTTCAAACATGCCCGAGTTTGCCCAGGCTTTTGGTTGCAAGGCTGGTCAGAAGATGGTTCGGGCGAATGCTTGCCGGGTTTGGTGAGGTCAGAGTCCGATGGCCGGGGGGTGGACATTGAGCCCTGCCGGCCTCGGCAATTGTGGAAATGGGCCCGGTCCAAGTCAATGATGCAAACGTCGTGGAATCAAGTTGTGAGCGAACGGAGAACTGGGAACCGGGAACTGGTTCTTTACTGGGCTTCCTACTTTGGAGACTCGAAGCGATAACCAATGCCGCGCAGGGTTTTCAGATAGCGCGGATGGCGCGGATCGCTTTCTATTTTTTCTCGCAGCCGGCGCACGTAGACGTCGATTGAACGCGGAGTCACGAAAGGAGTTTCCTTCCACACCGCGTCGAGCAATTGATCCCGGGTAAGGACTCGACCTGGATGGCTCGCAAGATATTCCAGCAGACGGAACTCGCGGACGGTGGTAAGTACTGCCCTGCCCTGCACCTGCACCGTCATCGAGGATGCGTCAATTTCGAGATCCCCTACGCGGAGCACTTCCGGCACCACCGACGGTTGGCGCACGCCTCGAAGCACACTGCGAACCCGTGCAACCAACTCGCGCGGGCTGAAAGGTTTGGTGATGTAATCGTCCCCGCCCAGTTCGAGGCCCTTTACACGGTCGGCTTCCTCCGTTTTGGCCGTCAGAAAAATTATGGGCGTCGCAGAAAGGGTTGCGGTCTGGCGAATCTGCCGGCAAAGCTCAAACCCGTCCGCACCAGGTAGCATTACATCCAGGAGAAAAAGCGACGGCATCTCTCGCAAGGCTTCGGACACCACCGACGCGCCGCTGACGAAGCTCTGCACCTCGAAGCCGCTGGCCTGCAGATTATGCGAAATCAGGCGAGCAATATCTTCCTCGTCTTCCACCACGAAGACGAGCAAACGAGACACACCCGTCGTGCCCGCATCGCCTCGCGGTTCGTAAGATTCCTGGGGAAGATGCATGGTCGGTCTATGCCAGCCTGATCAACGCCCAGACACACTCGCGTCTGGTTTCCTTAGACTGTATGGGGGGAATGTTGCGAGAATGTTTCCAGCTTGTTAAGGAATGATGAATTTCGAGGGCACGGAATGGCGGAAGGAGCAATCCCCTTTTTGCTGACAACTGGGCCGGGAACTGAAAACTGAGTCCTTACGTTGCGGCGCGCTTCTTCGGCGCATGCCGCAGGCTGCGACCCTCGATAAGACTGTACAGGTCTTCAGCAAGATTCGTGGTGTGATCCCCGGCGCGCTCCAGGGCCTGTGCCATGAGGAGCACTTCGAAACTCGACGGATTGCTCTGCGCGGCGTGTTCAGTAAGATGTTTCTGGAACAGACTGTGACACACGCGGTCGATGTCCTTGTCCATTTGTAACACCTTGCGGGCGCGTTCCAAGTCGAGATCGACGAATCCGCGATAAACCAGATCGAGCATATCGCGCAGGATTGCCGACATCTCCACCAACTGCCGCACATCCGAGGCCGCCATCTTCTCCGTGCGCGCCTGTACGCGCATCGCCATGCTCATTACCAAATCGCCGATGCGTTCCAAGTCGGTGGTACATTTCAAACTGGTCAACAACTGCCGGGCCCGGGCCTCATTCACCCGCGTGATGGCAGCAGGTATGCGCTCATCGATGTAGCGCTCGATTACATCGAGTTCCTGCTCGCACTCTTTAATGGCCAAAAATGCCATGCGCGAGGACTGCGTGAACAGATCAGGCACATTGGAGGCAGCGTCGCGAGCAATCAGGAACGCCTTGAGCGCGGTCCGAGCCAGGTCGTCGAGAGACGTGGCTCCTTTTCTCGCCGGCTTCTTCCCCACCTCGGAACTCTGTTGATCGCCGGTACGGGCATCGCTGGTTTCTTGAGTGGCTCGCGACGAGGCAGTTTTGCGGGGCATAGTAGGCGGCGTTTCAAACCGGGCAATGATGTGATTGTCCGTAACCCAGAATATCTCACAGACGAGTCACCCAGCAGTCTAATCGAGAAGTGTGAAAGGACCGTTAAAACCGCGAGTTGCGGTTCGAACACCCACCGACTACATTTGTGAGTTGCGGACGGGATCATTTCCTATTCTGCGTCAAGTTCTTATGTCGTCTTGACTGGATAAATCGTGGATCTGCTGGAACATTTGCGGCGTCAGTTTGACTACGACGCGTGGGCTAACGCTGCAGTGCTGGCAGCGATCACAGCCGGCGAAACCGGGTCCTCTGTCTCACAGCCGTTGAAGCTTCTGGGGCACATTCTTTCAGCCGAGCTTTTGTGGCTGCAGCGCCTCAGGCGGCAACCACAGAGTCTGCCTGTCTGGCCTGAATTCGGCATCGATCAGTGCTCCGCGCAAATGGCCGAGCTTGCCAAGTTATGGCGGGGATATTTCGCCGAACTCGCTCCCGCATGCCTCTTCGAGCAGATCACCTACAAGAACAGCAGGGGTGAACCGTGGACCAGCAGCGTGCAGGACATATTGACTCACATCGTGGTGCACTCGACATACCATCGCGAGCAGATAGCCAGCCAGATGCGGGCCGGAGGAGGCACTCCTGCTTACACCGACTTCATTCACGCCGTGCGCCAGGGTTTGATTGAATAAGAATGGTCGGACAGGCATGATCGAATAGATCTTACTGAGAAACCCCTCAAGGAGAAATCATGGACAGCCGAAATTTCTATGTGTTTTCGGCGGTGCAGATTGTCGTGGTCTGCGCTCTCCTCTGGTTTGTGTTTACTATGCCCGGTGCGTGGGATTTGAAACGCAGCTTGGGCTCCGGCCTGGTGGTGGTGGGCGTGAGCGGGATTGCGATGGCTCGTTTTCAACTGGGCAATTCCTTTTCTCTCAGAGCCGAGGCTCACAAACTGGTGACGCACGGAGTTTATTCGAAGATCCGTAATCCGATCTATGTCTTCGGAACCTTAGTGATTGCAGGATTTGTACTGGTGGTTCACCGGCCCATCCTCTGGTTGCTTCTCCTCGCCATTATCGTCATGCAGACGATTCGCGCCCGCCGCGAAGCCCAAGTCCTCGAAGCGGCATTCGGTGACGCTTATCGTGAGTACCGTCGCCAGACCTGGTTTTAAAGGATAGCTGCCGAACGAGACCGGAATGGTGGAGTAAGATCTCTGCAATGAACAAACTTGCCATCTTATTGCTGTTCGCGTTTTGGACCACGACCGTCTGGGGGCAAGATGAACCGAAGTTCCCGTCCATGCCCGCGGCCGTATCAAATAACGCGGTCGCCAGCCTTAAAGGCGGCTTCGAGCTTTTTTCCCTGATGGGAGTCGGCCCCAAGAAAAACTGGGATGACGTCACGAACCAGGTCTACATCATGACCATGACGCATGCCGGGAAGTGGATCCAGGGACGCTCCGTTCCTGGGCCCGTGGGCCGATTGAACGCTGCCGCCGGCGGCGCAAAAGGATTGGTCGTCCTGATGGGCGGTTACGTGGTGGATAACCAGGGCATGGAAGCGACGGTTCCGGATGTAAACGTTTACGAGCCCGGCGCACGCCGCTGGTCGCGAGGCAAAGACATACCCGTTCCGGTGGATAGCGCGGTCACCGGCGTGATCCATGATCGTCTCGTTTATTTAATCGGTGGCCGGTCGGCTGGAAGTCCCGTGAATAACGTTCAGATTTATGATGTTGAAAAAGATGCGTGGACGCAGGCTACGCCCTTCCCGGGCACGCCCGCGTTTGGCATGGCGGGCGGAGTGGCTGATGAAGCCATCGTGGTGGTTGATGGCGCCAAGCCAGGCCCCACGGGCGGTCCGCGTTACGTGGCGTCTGACGAGTGCTGGCTGGGTAAGATCGATCGTAAGGATCCCACCAAGATTGAATGGAGCAAACTGCCTCCGCATCCCGGAACCGCGCGCTTTGGCATCGCTGGCGGCGGCGCCGACAGGGATCATCGAATTTATTTCTCTGGAGGCGCCACCACTCCCCACGATTACAAAGGCGCATCGTATGACGGCCAGGCCGCGGATGTTTCCGCCGTCACTTTCGCCTTCGAAGTTCATGCACATAAGTGGGAGACTCTCAATGAGAATACCTACGATCCTCGGGCCGATGGTCGCGGCCTGTTGGAGACCCCGCTTGGTCCCGTGGTGCTGGGGGGGATGGCAAGGAATTTAGCGGTCACGGCGCGGGTGACACTGTTTCCAAAGAAGTAAGCGGCCGGTTCAAATCATATTGTCTAGCGCCCCTGCTTCGCGCTACAATCCCAATCTGTTCGTTTGGACGCGGGCCCTGCATTTCAGTCCTGCGATGCGCTTCAAGGAAACAACGATGTTTAACCCTCAGTAGTTCGCCATCCTTCTGAGTCCGCAAGATCGGACCTCTCGCTTTGTCTTTAATTTCGATCGACGCGCTCGCTTGATTTTCTGGCGACTCGCGTGGAAAGTTCACAGGAACCCATGGAAGTCACGACCTCCGTTGCTGAGAAGCAGCACACATTATGGGCGTCATTGGTTGAAGCCGTACGCGGCTCCCACCAGGACTACACCACCGGCAGCCTCAATCGCGCGATTCTGCTGCTGGCCGTCCCTATGGTTCTAGAGATGGTGCTCGAATCCCTTTTTGCAGTGGTAGACGTCTTCTGGGTCGGACGGCTGGGTGCGAACGCGGTGGCGACGGTAGGCCTCACAGAGTCAATGCTGAGTCTAGTTTTCTCCGTAGCCATGGGCCTAAGCCTGTCGACGACCGCCATGGTGGCGCGGCGCATCGGAGAAAAAGATCCTGAAGGAGCGGCGGTTGCGGGCGTGCAGGCGATTGCTCTCGGACTTTTTGTATCCCTCGCTATCGGACTGCCCTGCTTTCTGTTCGCGCCGAACCTTCTGCGCATGATGGGCGCTTCTCCCGAGATTGTTGCAACCGGCAGCGGCTACACCAAGATTTGCCTGGGGGGAAGTTTCGCCGTGCTGCTGCTCTTTCTCAACAATGCAATCTTTCGCGGCGCGGGCGATGCTGCCATCGCGATGCGCCTGCTCTGGGTATCGAACATCATCAATCTAATCCTCGATCCCTGCCTGATTTTTGGTTGGGGACCATTTCCGCGTATGGGCGTGACGGGCGCCGCGCTGGCAACGCTCATCGGCCGCAGCATCGGAGTGCTCTACCAGTTCTATCGCCTGATGAAAGGCACTGAGCGGCTCCGCATTCTGGGGAGCCAGGTGCGATTGCAGTTCGATGTATTGCTCCGACTGGTACGGGTTTCGCTGACTGGCATTCTACAGTTCGCCATTGCGCATACCAGTTGGATCGGCTTGGTGCGCATCGTAAGCATTTTCGGCGCAGCCGCGCTCGCGGGATATACGATCGCGATCCGCATCGTAATTTTTGTGATCTTGCCTTCCTGGGGATTGAGCAATGCTGCTGCTACGCTGGTGGGTCAGAACCTGGGCGCCGGGCATCCGGAGCGCGCGGAAAAAGCAGTGTGGCGCACGGGGCTTTACAACGTGATTTTTTTGGGCTTGATCGGAGTCATCTTTATCTTCTTTTCCGAGCCAATCGTCCGCCTATTCACCCACGATCCAGAAGTAGTGCCGCTCGGAGCGGCCTGCCTGCGAATCATCAGCTACGGCAATCTTGGATACGCTTATTTCATGGTGATGATGCAGGCTTTCAACGGCGCAGGCGACACGATTACTCCAACCATCGTGAATTTTTTTGGATTCTGGCTGCTTGAGATTCCGCTCGCCTATTGGCTCGCCATCCCGCTGCACATGCGTTCGAATGGCGCATTCGCTGCCATCGCCATCGCCGAGAGCGCCATGGCGGCCGTGAGCGCAATCCTTTTCAAGCAAGGGCGCTGGAAGAAAAAGAAAATCTAGAAGTGGGATTAGTCATCGCCGATTCGAACTGAGAACTGCCTACCGCGCCCGCGCCAGCACCAGGGTGATGTCATCAGGCTGCTCGTTGTCGCCGATCCAATCGTCGACCGCGGAAGTAACAGCCTGGCTGATCTGAATCAGTGGCAGATGGCGGTTTGTACTCACCAGATCGATCAGCCGTTCCTCGCCGAATTCTCCAAACTCATTTTCCGGCTCGGTGACCCCGTCACTGTAGGCCAGGAAGATTTCCCCAGGATGCATCTGCACCGATCCTTCGTCATAGGTCATGTTGTCGAACAAGCCTACAACGGTTCCTCCGGCCTCCAGTCGTCGCACCTCGCCATTTTCGCCGATGAGGATCGGAGGCAGATGGCCTCCGTTGCTGTAGGTCAGTTGATGCGAACGTCCGTCATAGATACCGAGAAACAGGGTCGCGTATTTTTCCGGTGGCGTGCTTTCGTAGAGTTGATGATTCAGCAGGCCAAGCAGAGCGCCCGGTGAAACCTCAATACCCTCCGGCCACGCCGCCATGATTCTGCCGGCGCCCGCCACGGCGCCAACGGCAACTGGCTCGCGCATCTGCGGCAAGCTCTCCACGCTATAGGCGCGCACCGCCGAGTGGATAGTCGCCATCAACAACGCAGCCGAAATCCCCTTTCCGCTGATATCGCCGACCGCCAGAATCAACTTGTGGGAGCTGGCCGTGAGGAAGTCGTAGTAGTCTCCGCTCACGGTGCGCGCCGGACGGCAGAAACCGTGCACCTCGAGCGACTCCAACTCCGAAACCTGCCGCGGAAACAGTTGCGCCTGCACTTCCTGCGCAATGGCAAGTTCGCCCTCAAGCCTGTGTTTCTCCTTCTGCTCCAGAATCAGTTTCTCGATGGATTCCGTCATCGAGTTAAACGACAGAGACAGCTGGGCCAACTGGTCTGAGGATTTCACCGGAATGCGATGGCTGAAGTCGCCGCGATCGACGTGCTTGGTGGCATCGTAAAGATGAGCCACGGCTCCGGTAACGGTACTTGTCATGCGGGTGCCGATGATCAGCGCAACCATCTCAATCACGGCGAAGAAGATGAGGATCGCCAACAGGATATATTCCACTCCACGGGCTATATCGCCCAGCGCTGCAAACAAGTGGGTGTAGAGCACCGACGGCCGGGTCCGAACTCTCACCAGGGCCCCGGCTCGCGCCAAATCGCCGGTCTTCCAGTCCACCACCGGTAGCGGAGTCGCGAACGTGATCTCGCGATCCATCAAGTCCGCAGGTGCGGCCAGCGAACCCACGGTAAACGTCGGACGGAAAACCTGTTGATCGCCTCCGGGGCTGGGGTTGGGGCGTGGGCCCGTCTGCGCTTCGCGCACGCCACTCCCGTCCTGATTCTTCTCGGGCTCAGAAAAAAGACGGGTTTCAAAGCCACGTCCCTTTGCGGGGCTCGCTTTTGTTGCATTCGCATTCTGATAATTCCCTTGCGAATCGAGTGTGATGCCGGCGGAATAGAGCGTGATTTCGCCCAGATTGGCGGCGATGTCCGTGACCAGCTCATTATCCAAAGGCTCGCCCGTAACCACCGTCAGTTTGTCCGATCCCACCACAAACACCGAGGCCACGCGCAAGTAAAGCTCGTCGTGGTCGCGAATAATCTGCTTGAACGGCTGCCCTTCACGAATCGCTTTGGCATACTCGCCGTTATCTTTATTGAAGAAATCCGGAAAAGTCATCGTCTCCGGATTCGTACTCCCGCCGCTAATCAGCAGAACCCGAGTCCCATGCCAGGCGCAGACTCGCCGTTTTCCCCATGCGCGATCTCGCTTCCTCAATCCCGCCAACGACTCCGCGGTAGGGGTTTGGCCTTTTTCTATGCGCGCCGCAAGCTCGTTGCTGACCGCTGCGTTCACAGCCTGCATGCTGCGCAACTGCGAGTTTATTTCCGAAGTAACAACGAAACTGGCAAACTGTCCGGCGAAAAGATAGATGGTGACGAGCGCCATCGTGACCAGAAGAGCCGCTGGTATCACTCCAATAAACACGTAGGTTACGATTAGCCGATTGCGCAGCCGCCAGAGTATTTTCCGCTTCAGCGCCCGAAAGGCGAGAATGGAAAACAGCACTGCTGCATCGAAGGCGAGAAACGTGACCCAACCGCCGAGACTGTCGCTGGCAGTCGGCGCAACCAACTTCAGCAGCATCTCCAGGATGAACAGTCCCACTGCGAGAATCAGCGAATAACAGGCTCCGCGCGCAACCCAACCTTGCGGCCACAATCCGGCCGCCTGCATTCTGGTTCGCGATTTCCAGTAAAACTCCCGCATGTTTCGACTCGCCGTTTAATTCGGACTGCTGCCCTGCGCCGAAGCACTCGCCCTCAGGCACCCACCGCTAGATCTCTGGATACAGGTCGAAGAACGCTTCCAGGCTGGTGCGCAACTGCTTTTCGATCTCTTCTTTGCTGCCTTCGAGCACGTGCATGGTGACGTGGGCCTGACGCCCGTTCGTGAGTTTTACCGGGGCCTGGCCCACTTCGGCCACATCCTCTGACGGCAGCAGCCGCATGCCGTAAACCAGCGTTAGATTCGCCATCTTTGAATTCTAATCGTCTTTTCCGCCTTGGCAAAACTATGCGAGCGGACTTCGAGTTTAAGCTTTTGCGTCATCATCATTTAGAATTCGGCAGTGATCCGAAAATCCATCGTTATCCTCGCGGGTTTGCTTTTCGCCTTGCCCATCTCTGCCCAGCAACCCTCCGAGAATCCGTCCGGCCAGCCGCCGGTAAAAGTTAATGTTTTGAATGTGTGCACACCTTCCGCGGAACAGCAAAAAGAAATTGCCGCCGCGTTGGCGCGTGTTCCCAAGCAGCCGCTATTCAGTTCGGACTTCGAAATCTCCCACGGCCTCTCCACTTTGACAGACGCGCCGAACTTCCTTCAACCCGGGCAAAGTGCACAGGTTTCTGGCGAGGCTTCGGTCGCCCGCTACGTCCGCATCCGGCGGGAATTCTCGGTGCAGGCTCTGTTTTCCAGCGTGCAGTACTCTTTCAGTAATGATGGACAAAACATGGTCGAGACCCTGGTGCTGCATGTGCGCGATCCGAAAGACCTGATTCAGGTTTCAATGGAGGACAGTGCCTCTGCGATCAGCAGCGCCGCAACCATGGTTGCGGCAAATACTCCCGTGAGCCGTATCCGGCTCGAACGTTTCGGAAAATCCTCGATCGCGTTGGCGCGGTGCAACGGGTCAGAAAACGGACCTCCGCCCGACCAAAGCGCTTACGATCCATTATTCCGCAGCGGGTCGGAGGTGCTGGCCAACTATCGTCGACTGCTGGGAGTGGGTCGGATCGTGCCTGCGGAACTCTCCCAGATCCCGAGTCCCGGATCGAAGCCGGCAGCAAGAAATAAAATTGCCAGGCCAACTGAAGACAAAAAGTAAAGCGTTCATCCCTTTAGTCTGGCTGAATCTGCGCGATGCATCGAAATCCTAAATTCGTAATCTAACGGAAGACTTAACGAAATCATGAGCGAAACTCGCAATGTCGTAATCATTGGTTCTGGTTGCGCTGGACACACCGCCGCGCTCTACACGGCCCGGGCCAATCTGAAACCTTTGATAGTAGAAGGCCACGAACCCGGCGGCCAGCTCTCCCTCACGACGCTGGTAGAAAACTTCCCCGGCTTTCCCGAGGGAATCATGGGTCCGCAACTCGTCGAGAACATGCGCAAGCAGGCGGAGCGTTTCGGCGCGGAATATCGCATGGCTCACCTCACAAGTGCTGATCTGAGCCAGCGTCCGTTCCTGCTCCATCTTGGCAAGCATCAGGTCCATGCGCAATCGCTGATCATCGCCAGCGGCGCTTCCGCCCGGTGGCTGGGCTTGCCCAACGAGCAGAAGCTCATCGGCCATGGTGTTTCCTCGTGCGCAACCTGTGATGGCTTTTTCTTTTCCGGAAAGGAAATCGTGGTGGTGGGCGGTGGCGACTCCGCTATGGAAGAGGCGACGTTCCTCACTCGCTTTGCCACCAAGGTAACGCTTATTCATCGCCGCGGCAGCTTTCGCGCTTCCAAGATCATGCTCGAACGGGCGCAGAAGAACCCGAAGATCCAGTTCCTTACCGACACCGTGGTCGAAGACGTTTACGATCATGCTAAGCAGGAAGTCACTGGTTTAAGGTTGCGCAACGTGAAGACCGGGAAAGTCTGGGACTTCCCCACCAGCGCTCTGTTTCTCGGCATCGGTCACGAGCCCAACGCGAAGATATTTGCCGGACAGCTCGATGCTGACGCCGACGGGTATCTCAAAACGCACAACTACGTGCACACTCGCGTCCATGGCGTTTATGCCTGCGGCGATGTGCAGGATCGCCGCTATCGCCAGGCCATCACCGCGGCGGGTAGCGGATGCATGGCCGCTCTCGAAGTAGAGAAATTCCTCGAAGAACACGGAGCCTGACGCCGCTGTTTCCCAGAAAAACGTGGGATTCGGGGCTGCCCTCTCGATGGTCCCATCGCCGATTATCGTATTACCGACGTAATCTACTCGGCGGATTAGATTTCTCTTATCCTGCATGAGTCGCCCCCATGACGCCTTTCATAAGACTCAAGCTTGCAATTTTGGTTGTTTTTCTCGCCGCAACAGGCATGTTCGCGCCCGGTCGGATGCTTGCCCAAGACCATGTTGATGGCGTACGCAAAATTGTTAACCGCGCACCCCCGCAGTATCCCAGCCTTGCCCGCTCCATGAACATCCAAGGCACCGTAAAGGCCGACGTGCTGGTTGCGCCCAATGGCGCGGTCAAGTCGGTCGAAATAAAGGGCGGGCACCCGCTGCTGGTTCAGTCTGCCCAGAATGCATTGCGGGAGTGGAAATGGGAGCCTGGGCCTCACGAAACTCATGAAATTGTTGAACTGAAATTTGGGCTTTAATCGCGGCCCGCAAGTCTGCACTTACCACCCCGCTGCGCTGCCGTTGTGATCCACGTCCTCTCTAACCCCTAGCCCCGTTGTGATACAACGTTCTGTGATCCTCATGCACCAATCTGCGTCGCCGGTTACTCATTTTTCAGGTGCGGCATGTTAAGAACGTTCTTCGTCCGTCTTTCCGAAAATCCATCTCTACGAAATTTTGCCGAGCGATCTTCTCTCGGGCGCCGCGTCTCCGGTCGTTTCGTTGCCGGCACTGAGATTGCCGACGCCGTCCGCGCTACCCAAGCCATCAACCGCGCGGGCATGAGCGTCACCATCGACAACCTGGGGGAAAATGTCACCAATCCTGACGAGGCACGACACAGCGCCCAGCTCTATCATCAGATCCTCGACGCCATCGTCACCAATCGACTCGACGCCAATATCAGTTTGAAACTCACTCACATGGGGCTTGACGTGGATGAGAAGCTGGCCCGGGACATCGTCAGTGGCCTGGTCGCCGAGTCCGCATCCATGAATCCTCCCGGCTTTGTGCGCGTCGACATGGAGGGATCGCCCTACACGCAACGCACGCTCGATTTCGTTCACGAATTGCACCGCGTTCCAGGAAATGCAAAGTCAGTCGGCACCGTAATCCAAGCGTATTTGAAACGCTCCGAGAGCGATGTCGAAAAACTTCTGGCCGAAGGCATCCGCATTCGCCTGTGCAAGGGTGCTTACAAGGAATCTGCCGAGATCGCGTTCGCGGCTAAGTCCGACGTTGACGCCAACTACGTCAAACTGATGAAGGTCCTGATGAAGAGTGGCATCTATCACGGTCTTGCAACGCACGACGAACGTATCGTTCAACAAGCCAAGGCTTTTGCCACTGCCGAAAAGATCTCCCGCGATTCATTTGAATTCCAGATGCTCTACGGCATTCGTCGCGACTTGCAACAGCAACTGGTGCGCGACGGCTGGCGAGTCCGCATCTACATTCCCTTCGGCAGCGAGTGGTATCCCTATCTCATGCGGCGGCTGGGTGAACGCCCGGCCAATGTCCTGTTCATCGTGCGCAATCTGCTGCGGGCGTGAGCTCCTCGACCGCGAAGCCTGCAATGGGCAGTAAAATCAGCTCAAACGGGAGCGCGCGCGGGCGGCGCTATCAGCGGATCTGCGGCACCGAGATCCCCTCGCCTCCCTTACGGGGTGTTCCCTCGCTCTAACACGTCGGTAACTTGGAGCACCTCAAACTACCGGTGGACAATAGTCCAAGCTCTGCTCTGTAGCCCTGCGACCGCTCGCGCAGGCTGCCGCTGCGACTGAGGAGAGGAGCAACTGGTCCAGCAATAGACAATGCCCCGGTAAATGAAACTCTGAAGCCCTAAATGTCACCTATGGATGAGCGAAGAAGCGAGCGCTTTGGGCGATACGAAATCCTGTCTGAACTGGGACGGGGAGCCATGGGTGTGGTTTATAAGGCGCGCGATCCCAAGATCAACCGCGTCGTGGCGGTGAAAACCATTTCACTGGCCGGGCAGCCGCCGGAGGAAGAACAGGAATATCGCGAACGTTTCTACCGCGAAGCGGAAGCTGCAGGCCGACTATCGCATCCGGGAATTGTCACTATCTTCGACGTAGGCGAGGAACCGGAGACGCGTGCCCCTTACATCGTGATGGAATTTGTGGGAGGACAGTCGCTCGACAAACTGCTGTCCGGCGAAGACCGGAAAATGCAGCTCGATACCGCACTCCAACTAACGCACGAATTGGCGGAGGCGCTCGATTGCGCACATGGTCAGGGAGTTGTTCATCGCGATTTAAAACCCGCCAATATTCTTCTTACGAAAGAAGGTCGAGCCAAGATTGCGGATTTCGGCGTGGCCAAACTCAATCTTGCCAATCACACTCTGGCCGGGCGCGCTTTAGGCACTCCCGCCTTTATGTCCCCCGAGCAATTGAATGGCGATGTCGTGGATGGGCGCTCGGATCTGTTCTCTTTAGGCGTTGTGCTGTACACAATCCTCACCGGGTACAGGCCATTCCAGGGAAATAGCGCTCTTACCGTTTCCTACAAAGTGGTCAATCGCGATCCCATTCCAGCGACGGTTCTAGAGACAGAACTGCCGCAGGAACTCGACTACATCATTACTCGTGCCATGGCAAAAGATCCTGCGCAGCGTTACCAGCGGGGTATGGAAATGGCCCTAGACATCCAGGATTTGAGAGAAGGCCGGGATCTATGGAGCAAAGCGAAGCAGCCCGCTTCGGCGAACGGCAGCATCAGTCCGACGTCTGAGAAAGACAGGTCATACCCGGCAACGCAGCGCAGCACGAATGCCAGAACGCGGTCGCCACAGCGCATCAAGCCCGCTCCCAACGGTGTGGCGGAAAAACTCATGGACAAAATGGGAAGGACGTATCTTGTCGGCGCTTTGTTCGCTCTGGGACTTCTACTGTTTGCGCTTCGGGTCGGTCATGTATTCTGGCCCAAACAGCAGCCCGCTCGGATAGCCACCGCGAAAAGCCTGGCAGCGCGACTGCCAAACGCAGGCGAAAATCCACCGGCGCCAACCACCGCTAATCCAGCAGTTCCCGCATCCGAGGCCTTCGCCAAGAAGACAAAGACCAAGACAAAGAGTGTCGTGGCATCGCCTCCGCCAGCGGCCCGGGAAAAACCAACCACCCAGAATTTACCTGCAGTAATTTCGGCCGAACACCCCGCGACCTTGGACATCGAAGTTGACCACAAATTTGCCGAGGCGCATTTGTCGATATGGGTGGATGGCCGCCCGAGCTATACCCGAACTCTGGAGGGAACGGACAAGAAACGTCTCGTCGTTTTCCACCATGTTCAAGGCCATGAAATCCACGCTATGCAGCTCCAGCCGGGAAGCCACCTTTTTCGCGTACAAGTGACGTCTGGAGCGAAATCCTTTGACCAGAGTGTGACGAGTGAATTTTCCAGTGGAGATGAAAAGCTGCTGCGGATCTCCTTCGACAAGAGCGGTGAGATGAACTTGAACTTACAATAGTCCGGCTTCTCGCAAACTACTCGGTAATTCTTCTCCCCTCAGTTCGCCGTCAGGGTCACCTGATCCAGCCATACGTTGTAAGGATCGGCGTTGGAATCTAGGTCCATCTGAAACGCTGTATCGATCTCTTCCAAAGTCCATCCCGGTTGATTGTCATAAGTAGTCTTGACTGGGTAGGCCACGCCATTCACGCTTAGAGTGTCGTAATACACCTGCTGGCCCACCCGCTGGAAAGTCCAGGTAAGATGATTCCACGTGTTCGCCTGGAAAGGACCGCACGGATATCCCGTCGGCTTCCATGCTCCGACCGAATCATCCCAGATGTCCCATTGCGCCGGGGTTTCACCTTTGAAGTTACATTCTGATCCCCACACCCAGCGTTGCGGAAGTCCCGTTCCTGTAGTGTCGTCGTAACCCTGATTCAGATCGAACTCCAGAGCCTGCGGCCGGTCCGGATAGTCAACGTAGAAATACAAGTCGTAGGTAAAATTGCTAACACTGTTTCCGCCCGCTATCGGATTGAAGTAGAGCTCGTTGGAGTACCCATACGTTGGGTCAGGAGCGCCTCCAGGCGCGCTCATGCTGAACTGCGCCGCCTTACCGTCCATCGAAGGCGACGACACTCCTTCGGTCATCGTCGAAGCGGGTACGTTCTTGTTTCCAGCGGCGCACAGCTGTCCCGCACGTTGAGTTCCGGCTGGGAAATCTGCGGAGCAGGATTGCCAGGCCGGCATATTTTGAATGTCGCTGATGGTGGTCTGCGACTGAGACGTCACCGTAACGTTGAGTGGAATCGCTGAGACGTTACCGCTGGAACACGGTAGCGCTGCACAGGCCAGGGATTCAGCCATCACCAGCACCGTATGCTGACCGGGGGTGGCGAAGATTTGCGTGTTGATCGAATTTGAAGACGTGTAATAGACGGAAACATTATCCACGTAGACTCGCATGAAAAAAATTGGGTTCGTCGGTGCGGCTGAGGCTACTACGTTGATTGGAGACGTAACACTCGCCCCCGCAGCCGGACTGGAGACGGTCAGCGGAAAATCATTCGATCCCGTTCCCCAGTCTGAGGTCGAGGGATCATCCGCGGTTGGCGCAGGCAGCAGACTCCCGCTGGCGGTCCACGTGATCGGCACCGCCGGCGTGGATGGATATGAGGGAGTAGCAGGAGTCGTGGGGGTGGTGGGTGTGGTCGTCATTTTTGAACTGGAGCCACATCCCGTGAGCACCATGCCCAGAAAAATCAAAAGAAAGGTTTCAGCAAGCAATTCGAAACCACAATCAAAGGATAAGACCGCTCGCATTTACCACCCTCCAATAAAAATGCAGGCCGACGCGGGAATCCGAGGAGCGGAAGGGCCGAACGACTGGGGCGCCGTACGTGCAGGCCTTCAAACTATGGCTTCCCGGGCAGGTCGTTGCAATAGGGACAGCACCCTAAGGGGGACAGGGCGTCACGGGATGCTCGTCTGAAGGCCGCCCGCCTTCATCGTGCGGTCAGCTCAGACACAAACCGATACCCCAGAAGCAGTAGACCGCACATTGGATTGCCGTACTGAGCAACCTCACCCAGCCGACACATCATCTTCCGTTCGCCGCGTTGGAATCGTAACAGTCGATTCCCCGGAGGTAGAGATGTGCGAAAAAAGTACAACCTCACGCTGCTCGCGATCGCCCTTGCTTTCGCTGCAACTCAAGCCATGGGACAAGCCTCAAAGGCGTCAGATCCTGATATTCAGACCAGCTTCGTCGGGAGTGCGCTGATATGTTCTCAATCACCCCCACCACACACCATCCGTGTTCCCCAACCCTTGGCAGAACGAGCAAAGCTCAAAGCTCAGCTTGCGCTTCTCCTGCGCGACAGTCTCTACGACGATGCCGAGGGAGTCGTCAATATCGCGCGGGAAAAAGAGATAAGGAAGCTTGCAAATAAGCTAAGGAGTCAACGAGACTAACGTTGAACAGTCACCAAGACCTTGGCAAACCAGCTCCGTCTTTCGTCGACTGCGGCAAACTTACCTCGTGCTGAGGCATCGAACACTTTTGTCGTCGAACCGATTTTTATCGATTGTGCCGCTCTGAGCCAGGGAGAACGACATGCTTCTGATAGCTGGCCAGATCCCGGAGGTCCCTGAGCTTCCCCAGGCACTCGGGATTCTTTGTCAAAAGTTGGCGTGTTGTTCTATCACTTTCCAGCCTTACATTTTCATTTTTTGAGGAGCGAGCATGCAGTTTTTCGTTAGAACAGTCTGCACTGAGCCGGCCAAAGCACGGTCCGCGTCCAAGGGGCGCAACTAGATGGCTAGTCCTTCCCAGTCGATCATCTGGCCCGGCCGACCCTATCCCCTGGGCGCAACCTGGGATGGCGAGGGCGTAAATTTCGCGCTCTACTCTGAACACGCGGAGAAGGTCGAACTATGCCTGTTCGACGTTTTAGGCAAACGGGAAACCATCCGCATCGCGCTGCCCGAACAGACCGACATGGTCTGGCACGGCTATATGCCGGAAGTGCGTCCCGGCCAATTGTACGGATACCGCGCATACGGCCCTTATGCTCCGGAAAAAGGAAACCGTTTCAACCCTAACAAGCTTCTTCTCGATCCTTACGGCAAACAGATTCAGGGAACGATTCAGTGGAGCGACTCGCATTTTGCATACAAGGTTGGACACAAGCAGGAAGATTTGTCTTTCGACCGGCGCGATAACGCGGCCGGGATGCCGAAGACCCGCGTGATTGACTCCGCGTTTACGTGGGGATCGGACGCTCGGCCCAATATTCCCTGGCACAAGACTCTAATCTATGAACTCCACGTGAAGGGGTTCACCATGTGCCACCCCGACGTTCCCGAGCATTTGCGCGGGACCTATGCTGGGCTGGCAACCGCGCCCATCATCGACTACCTCACGCGGCTCGGAGTGACTTCCATTGAACTGATGCCGGTGCACAGTTTCGTGGACGACCGTCAACTCGTGGAGCGAGGTCTGCGAAATTATTGGGGCTATAACTCCATCGGTTTTTTCGCCCCTGAACCTCGTTACCTGTCGACAAGCTCAATCCGCGAATTCAAAACTATGGTGAAGACCTTGCATTCGGCCGGACTGGAAGTGATCCTCGACGTGGTCTATAACCACACCGCCGAAGGCAACCACCTGGGCCCTACGCTGTCGCTGAAGGGCATCGATAACAGCACATACTACCGCCTGATGCCTGACAATCAGCGCTTTTACAGGGACTACACAGGCACTGGAAATACGCTGAACATGCAGCACCCGCGCGTGCTGCAGCTCATCATGGATAGCCTGCGCTACTGGGTTCTCGATATGCACGTGGACGGCTTCCGCTTTGACCTCGCGGCCACGCTCGCCCGCGAACTTCATGAGGTCAATCGACTGGGCGCTTTCCTCGACATCATCCATCAGGATCCGGTGTTGTCCCAGGTGAAACTGATTGCTGAACCCTGGGACCTGGGTGAAGGCGGATATCAGGTCGGAAATTTCCCCGTAGGTTGGGCGGAGTGGAATGATCGTTACCGCGATACGGTGCGCTCTTATTGGAAGGGCGACGGGGGACTGGTGGCCGATCTGGCTTATCGCATCACCGGGTCAAGCGATCTCTACGGGCACAGTGGGAGGCGCCCATACGCGAGCGTCAATTTTGTCACCGCGCATGATGGCTTCACATTACAGGATCTGGTCACCTACAACGAGAAACACAACGAAGCCAACGGTGAAAATAATCGAGATGGCAATAACGATAATCGGAGCTGGAATTGCGGCGTCGAAGGCCCCACCGACGACCCCAATATTCTGGCGTTGCGCGCCAAACAAAAGCGTAATCTGCTGGCAACCCTGCTTCTTTCCCAGGGAGTTCCCATGATGTACGCGGGCGATGCAATCGGGCATACCCAGTTGGGAAACAATAATGCTTACTGCCAGGATAATCCCACCAGCTGGCTGAGCTGGAACCTGCAGCCGCAAGACCGCGACCTGCTGGCATTTGTTCAGCGCATGATCAATCTGCGCAAACGGCATCCGGTATTTCGCCGGCGCCATTTTTTTCAAGGCCGACCCATCAAAGGCGCGAACGTAAAAGATGTCTCATGGCTAAACCCAAGCGGTAATGAAATGAGCGAGGACGAATGGCGTAATCCTTCCGTCCACTCCCTCGGGATGTTTCTCTCAGGACAGGGACTCGAGGAGACCGATGAACGCGGACGAAAACTCAGCGACTCAGATTTTCTTGTGCTTCTGAATCCTCACCATGAAGATGTGCAATTCACTCTGCCGGCGTTCCGCCCAGGCTCTCGCTGGATCGCGTGGATGGATACTTCCCGGGAAAACGGCTTGCGCTCCGCCGATACGTACGATGCCGGCACACCTTATCCTTTGCAGGCACGCTCGCTGGTGGTTCTTATGGAGCGCCATACAAACGGCAAGAAAGAAGAGTCGAAGGACGAATCGAATGAATCGTCGCCATAACATGCCATTCGGCGCCCACTACCGTGACGATGGGAACGTTCGCTTCCGGCTATGGGCTCCCGCCGCGCGTCAGGTCGAGCTCTGCCTCGAAAGCCCCAAAGCGTGCAAGTCGATTCCTCTTGATCGCCAGGATCAAGGTTGGTTCGAGCTGATCACGGACGCGGCAAAGCCCGGCACTCTTTATCGTTTCCGCTTCGACGGTGCCAGGGAAGTCCCCGACCCTGCCTCCCGCTTCCAACCTCAGGACGTGCATGGTCCCAGCGAAGTGATCGATCCCAATGTTTTCGATTGGAAAGATGACGCTTGGCGCGGCCGTAGATGGAGCGAAGCCATGATCTATGAGGTGCACGTCGGCGCCTTCAGCCGCGCCGGGAATTTTTCCGCCTTAGAAGAGCGCCTCGACTATCTGGCGGATCTCGGCGTTACTGCGATCGAGTTAATGCCGCTCTCTGATTTTCCCGGCAAACGAAATTGGGGATACGATGGCGTGCTTCCGTTTGCCCCGGATAGCAGCTACGGCCGTCCCGAAGAGCTCAAAGATTTAGTGCAGTCCGCTCACCAGCGCGGCATCATGGTTCTGCTCGATGTTGTCTACAACCATTTTGGCCCCGAAGGAAATTATCTCGGCTCATACGCTCCCCAATTCTTTACCGACCGTCACAAAACTCCGTGGGGCAACGGCATCAATTTCGACGGCCCTGAAAGCCGAGTCGTGCGAGATTTTTTTATCCACAACGCACTCTACTGGCTCAGCGAGTATCATCTCGACGGATTGCGCCTGGACGCAGTTGACGCTATTCTTGACGACTCGACTCCTGACATTCTGACGGAATTGGCCGATACAGTTCGAGCTGCCGTCGCCCCGGACCGGCAGGTGCACCTGATTGTGGAAAATGATCGCAACCAGGCATCCCGTTTGCGGCGAACCGCCCAAGGCCAGCCACAAGCCTATGATGCGCAGTGGAATGACGACATCCATCATGCTTTGCACGTCCTGATCACCGGCGAAAAAGATGGCTATTATTCCGACTATGCCGATCGTCCTCTCGACCATTTGGGCCGTTGCCTGGTTACTGGATTCGCCTACCAGAGCGAGGCGTCGCTTTACAGAAATGGAAAAAACCGCGGTGAATCCACGGAAGGCCTGCCGCCAACTGCTTTTGTCTCTTTCCTCCAGAATCACGATCAGGTAGGAAACCGCGCATTCGGAGAAAGGATTGTCACCATCGCAGACGCACGGGCTGTTCGAGCCGCTGTAGAAATTCTTCTGTTGGCCCCCTCTCCGCCGATGCTCTTTATGGGGGAAGAGTTCGGCACGCAGGCTCCGTTCCTTTTTTTCTGCGATTTTGAAAAAGATCTGGCTGCCGCTGTTACCGCAGGCAGAAGGAATGAGTTCGCACGTTTCACGCGGTTTAGCGACCCGGCAGCACGCACGGACATCCCCGATCCCAACGCGGAATCGACATTTGAAGTCTCGCACCTGGACTGGAATGTCATTCGGCAGCCTCTGCATGAAGCCTGGCTGCGTTTGTATCGGCAGCTAATCGAACTGCGGCACCAACACATCGTGCCTCGCCTTTCCTCGCCATGTGGCATCAAAGGCGGCTATACTGCGGATGAACAGCGCGGATTGAACGTCCACTGGGAATTTCCGGACCACTCGAAACTCACTCTTCTGGCTAATCTCACAAACCATTCGGTTTCAGGATTAACCTCACCGCACTCTCAAAATATCTACATCAGCGGTGAGGTTCGCGAGAACGAACTACGGCGCGGAGTTCTGCCTCCATGGTCCGTAGTGTGGTCTCTGGAATCATGAACGCACCTCAAAACATTCCGCGCGCAACCTATCGCCTGCAACTCAATCGCGCCTTCACTTTCGTTCAGGCGACCGCAATCGTTCCCTACCTCGCCCACCTCGGGATCAGTCACTGTTACATCTCTCCATTTCTGAAAGCTCGGCCTGGAAGCATGCATGGTTACGACATCGTGGATCACAATTCCTTGAACCCTGAAATCGGAACTCCGGAAGAGTTCGACCGCTTTGTAAAGGTACTTCATGATCAGGGCATGGGATTGATTGTCGATATCGTGCCCAACCATATGGGCGTTATGGGTAGTGACAATGCGTGGTGGCTTGACGTTCTTGAGAACGGCGAGTCTTCCGTCTATGCGTGCTTTTTCGACATTGACTGGCACCCGCTGAAAGAAGAACTGCATGGAAAAGTGTTGGTCCCCGTCCTGCACGATCATTACGGCGCCGTCCTGGAGAGCGGAGAGTTGAAGCTTGCGTTTCGGGCGGAGCGCGGGGAATTCGATGTTTGCTATCGCGATCATCGATTTCCGGTCGATCCCAGAGAGTATCCTCGGATCCTGCAGACGTGCGCCGATTCGCCGGCCGCGCAGTTGGGCGAGCAGAATCCGGACCTACTCGAATTTCAGAGTCTGATCACCGCCTTCAGCCACTTACCCGCGCGACAAGAGACCGTCAGCGACCGCATCGCCGAGCGTAACCGCGATAAAGAGATTCACAAACGCCGGCTGGCGGCTTTGTGCGAACGATCACCCGAGATCGCGGCCTGCGTGAATGCTGCTGTCGACTCGATCAATGGAACTCCGCAGAACGCCGCAAGCTTCGAGCAACTCCACGAGTTGATCAAAGCGCAGACTTTCCGCCTGGCAAATTGGAGGGTCGCCTCCGACGACATCAACTACCGGCGCTTCTTCGACACCAATGATCTCGCGGCAATTTGCATGGAAAACGAAATCGTGTTCGAGGCCACTCACCGCCTGATTATGGATTTTGTGGCGCAGGGAAAAGTAGATGGCCTGCGCGTGGACCACCCCGACGGTCTCTATGATCCCGCGCAATATTTCGAACGCCTGAAACGCGCTATCGCGGAAGCAACGCAAAGGTCCGAAGCAACCGACAGCGGTTCCCGCTATGTGGTCATCGAGAAAATTCTTACTGGCTCAGAAAAGCTTCCCGCCTCATGGCCCGTTTGCGGCACAACCGGGTACGATTTCTCGAATCTTGTGAACGGTCTGTACATCGATTCAGCGGCGGCCGCACGCTTTGAACGCATCTATCGGAATTTTACCGGCAACGAAGCGGCCTTTGACGATATCGCCTACCGGTGCCGGAGACTTATTGTTCGAGTCGCGCTGGCCAGCGAACTGAACGTGCTGGCCAGCCAACTCACAAGGATTGCCCTCTCCAAACGAACTACCTGCGACTTCACACTTAACAGCTTGCGCGACGCGCTGATGGAAACGGTCGCAAACTTTCCTGTCTATCGCACCTATATCAGCAACTCAGGAATCTCGGACAGTGACGCGGAATACGTTCGCCGGGCAATCGCCCTGGCGAAGTGGAGAAGTCCAGCCGCGGACACCAGTGTTTTCGATTTTGTGGGCGAAGTCCTGCTCACCCGCATCGCGGAAGGACAGGATATTGCTTATCGAAGGGCTGTCACCGGCTTCGCCATGAAATTCCAGCAATTCACGAGTCCGGTGATGGCTAAGGGCCTGGAAGACACCGCCTTTTACCGCTACAACCGGCTGGTCTCAGTCAACGATGTGGGCGCTGATCTGCGCCGCTTCGGAGTGGCATCCGCTGACTTTCACGAGGCGAACCGGCAACGTCTTCAGGATTGGCCTCACACCATGTTGGCCACGAGCACGCATGATTCGAAGCGCTCAGAGGACGTCCGCGCCCGCATCGATGTGCTGTCGGAGACCTCGGGATTGTGGAGACTACGGATACGCGACTGGAGACGCTTCAACCGCACCCACAGAAGTATGGTCAACGGAAAACCAGCGCCGTCACCCAATGACGAATACTTGCTCTATCAAACGTTGGTAGGCACATGGCCGTCGGAGTCGTTGAACGGCGAAAATGATCGGAGAATTTTCGGCGAGCGCATTGAAAGCTATATGCTGAAAGCCCTCCGCGAAGCCAAGCAGAATACAAGCTGGATCAATCGGAACACAGACTATGAAAACGCAGTTTCTTCGTTTGTGAAGGCTCTGCTAAGTCCCCGCGAACAGAACCGATTTCTGAATGACTTCATTCCCTTCCAGCGCCGTATCGCCCGCATCGGCCTGTGGAACAGCCTCTCGCAGACGCTGCTGAAGCTGACTTGCCCCGGGGTTCCCGATATTTACCAGGGTAACGATCTTTGGGATTTCAGCCTGGTGGACCCGGATAACCGGCGCCCCGTCGACTATTCCCTGCGCCAGCAACTGTTTGCGAGCCTCCGCGAACTGGGCAGTGAGCCGGACAGAGTGTCAGTGGCAAAACTCCTTGAAACTCCGGAAGATGGCCGAATCAAGCTGTATCTAATCTGGAAAACCCTGTGTCTTCGCAAAGATCATCCGGATCTTTTCCAACACGGCGAGTACGTGCCCTTGGAAATCCAAGGCTCTAAAGCAAATCATGCTGTGGCATTTCTGAGGAGGTTTCGAGACACGAGCATTCTGGTCGTCGCTCCCCGGCTGGTCGCAAGCTTGCTGAACGACCTTGAGGTTCCACCAACCGGAGCCGAGGTCTGGAACGAAACAAACATTCTGCTCCCGCCTGGAGGAATATCCAAAGGGTATTTGAATGTGTACACGGGTTCCGCACTGGATGAGCAGGAAACTAATACGACCTCGACGATTCGACTGTCGAATGCTTTGGCGGAATTCCCGGTCGCTCTGTACCTCCAATCCTGACTCACTCTCTACAGGATTTGCCGTATGGACTTATTTGTGGCACCGAGGATATTTTCAGAAAAACCTTAACTCCTTGCAGATTCTCTGCCCTGCAACTGAGGTACTTATGACGAACGTAGCCTCCTCTAACCTTAGGCTGGGACACTGGCGCGACCTCTACACCGCCGCGCTATTCGAGACGGACCGGAGCCGGCTCCCCGCGAGAATAGCCGATGCCGAACAGGCCATTGTGGCGCGCGCACGCGAACTTTTCTGTGCGGGCAATGACAGTATCGAAGAAGATCAGGCTCTGGATGACGCTCTGTACGCGCTGCGGGCCTTGCAAAGTTGTCTGCAACTTCAAGCGTCGGCTGCTTAGGCGGCAGAGGTTTGGGCCCGGTCGGAGGGATCCGGTCGTGAGCGCCTTCGCTGGCCTCGCCGGCGACCCAGGGAAAGGTTCGGGCAGCACATACAAAGTAGTCGGTTCGTTTGGCCAAGTCTGCCTTCAATCCATATCTCGATCGACCTCTAATACTCCCGTTGCATCCAACCTCAATGATTTCGATTGGCCTCCAGTTCGTGTGGCTGGTCCTCTTGTCGATCCCCGTCGCCTGTGTCGCGTGGACGATCACCCATGAAGAAGTTTTCCGCGAACCTCGCGACTATTGCCAGGAGCAATCGACGAAGGCATCTACGTTTTCTCGCCGAAAGTTTTTCTATTTGTTCACCTGTGAATATTGTTTCAGTCATTATGTCGCGGCGGCGTTCCTGGTTCTCACCCGCTTCAAACTCCTCTTCGACGATTGGCGAGGATATCTGATCGCCCTGTTTGCCATCGTCTGGGTGGCCAATCAGTACATGAGCATTTATAACCATCTCCGTCTGGATATCAAACATGAGCAGGTTCAAATCCATGCGGAACAGAAAGAAACTCTTACGCGCGAGCGCAAAGCGGTGTAACCGCTTGATTTCGCGCCTCTGCCGGCCTGCTCGCAATAAACCCTACGTGCACTTTCGGCATCTTCTCTTTGAACCGTTGCATTCCGAGGGGCGAGACTGTCATACTCCAAGGCACAATTTCCATAACATCGTCCATCCGGCAATCGAATCCGCTTGAAGACGGCAGCAAGGACGCATGACCGAACGCCAAAACTTCTGGGGAGGATGGCAGGAACGCATCTCGGCGCTCCGCAACGTTCCGGCTGTTCTCAAAATCGTCTGGGACTCCGGCCCCCCAGTCGTCATTTTCGGGCTGATTTCGCGGCTTCTGTCATCCCTTCTGCCGGTCGTCCTCCTCTGGATTACCAAACTGATTATTGATGGCATCGTGCGCGCTGTGTCCAGCCATCAGTCCGTATCGCGCGGATTCTGGTGGCTCGTGGTAGCCGAGTTTTCCCTAGCAGTTGTGAACAGTTTCCTCGTCCGTACCATCGACTATTCCGACTCCCTCCTGGCGGATAAATACACTCGCCACGTCAGCATCCGGGTGATGAATCATGCCGCAAGCCTCGACCTGATTGCCTATGAGGATCCGGTTTTTTATGACCGTCTGGAACGGGCTCGGGTCCAGGCCACCGACCGTCTGGTCATGATTCAAGCCATTGGGCGCCTGGTACAACAGGCCATCACTACCATCACTCTGTCCGTTTCAATCATGCTTTTTTCTCCCTGGCTGATGCTCCTGCTCATCGCCGGCGTGCTTCCAGCCTTCCTGGGGGAAAGCCACTTCGCCTTCCTGGGATACGCCAAGAACTTCCGGCAGACTCCGATGCGGCGGCAGCTGGACTACCTGCGAATATTGGGTGGAAGCAAAGAAGCAGCGAAAGAACTGAAACTTTTCGGCCTCAAGAATTTCCTGTTGGAACGTTTTACCCGCTTGTCCGATCACATTTACGACGAGAATGTCTCGCTTTCGCGGCGCAAGCTGGTTGCGGGCTCGCTGCTGTCGATGATCGGCACCATGGGTTACTACTCGGCCTACGTGTTTGTTATCTGGCGCACGGTAGCAGGCGAATTGAGCATCGGCACCTTGACGTTTCTGACGGGAGCCATTCAGCAGGCCAGCACCAACATTCAACAGATTTTCTCTACGCTCGCGGGCATCGGAGATCAGGCGCTTTTTGTGACCGATCTGCTGGCTTTCTTCGAAATGAAGCCGACGATTAAATCCAAGGCCAATGCTCTGCCGGCGCCCAGGCCAATCGTTCGCGGCGTCGAATTCAGGAACGTTTCCTTCAGCTACCCGGGGAATCCCCGCCGGGTGCTGGACCAGATTAATTTCCAACTGCATACCAACGAGCGGCTCGCCCTCATCGGCGAAAATGGTCAGGGCAAGACGACCATCGTAAAATTAATCACCCGTCTTTATGACCCGACCGAGGGCCAAATCCTGCTGGATGGCGTCGACCTTCGCGACTACGATCTGGAAGATCTTCATCGCGAAATTGGAGTCATCTTTCAAGACTTCATGCGCTATGAAATGACCGCTCGGGAAAACATTGCGATCGGCCGCATCGGAGAAATCGATAACCTGGACCTGCTGAAAAGCGCGGCTCAAAAAAGCATGGCCGACCATACAATAGGACGGCTGTCACTCGGGTACGATCAAATGCTCGGCCGGCGCTTTGAGCAAGGAGTGGATTTGTCCGGAGGCGAGTGGCAAAAGGTTGCTCTGGCAAGGGCCTATCTTCGGGACGCACAGTTGTTGATTCTCGACGAACCCACTGCCGCGCTGGACGCTCGCAGTGAGTTCGAAGTTTTCCACCGCTTCGCGGAACTTACCGCCGGAAAGATGGCGCTTTTTATTTCGCACCGCTTCTCAACCGTACGTTCGGCGGACCGCATCCTAGTCCTGGAGAATGGCAAAATTGCAGAGGAAGGAACTCACGATCACCTGGCCAGCCTAGGTGGTCGTTACGCAGAGATGTTTGAAATGCAGGCCTCAAGCTATCGCTAGGCGCGGGCTATTTTAGGGGCAACAGTCTTGGGTGTGAGCTATCTGGAAAACGAAACGGCATGACTCCACAAAGTGGTCATTTGGAACTCGATGGCGCTGAAGCGCAAGCTCAGGGGACACCTCTGACGGATATGCAAGCTGCACCCGACACCTTGAGCCTGGCCGCGGCAGAACTCGCCCGCAGCCTGGCGTGGCTGCCCGGGCAGCTGGAATCGAGTAATTTTGGCGATCGTTGTGAAGCGCTATCTCGAGCCTTCCAGCCATTGCTGGCATTATTAGAACTTCGTACCGCCAAGCCTTTGTCGGATGATTTTCGCCGGCTCCAGGAGAGCATTTTCCTGCTCCGGGGCGAACTCGAAGAAACCCGCGCGACTTTCAGCGTCCCTCATAAGCTTCCCCTGGTTCGCACTTCCAATGGCACCATGCTTCCAAGAGTGGCGGCCGTAGCAGAGGATTTTCTCAGGGCCGCCGAATACGAGTTCGGGCAAGCCAGCTTCAGCTGCTACGTCCGGGCCTTCCAGCAAGTCACCGTGCTGAAAATGGCCGAACTCTGGATGCTCATCCCCGTCATGCGGCTGGTGCTGCTGGAGCATATTGCGGAACTGGGCCGCCGATTGCTGGAAAATCGCTACGGAGCGTTTGCCGTCAACAACGCAGTCCGCAGCCTGCAGGATATTAAACAGACCTCCTGGAAAATTGTTATCGAGCCGCTGATACTTTTTGACCACATTCTGCGTGAGGATCCCGCGGGAGCCTATCCCCGGATGGACTACGAAACCCGCGAGCTCTACCGTAAGCAAGTCGTAAGCATTTCAGACCGGAGCGACTGCTCGGAGACCAACGTTGCAAATGAGGTGCTCACCCTGGCTCGTCAGGCAAAGGCGCATCCCAATGACGACCCGCGCGCCACTCTACGCGATTCGCATGTGGGATCTTATCTGGTGGCCGAAGGTATTTCCGTCCTCCGAGAACGAGTCGGCTTTCACCCTTCAATGGCCCAGGGCTTACGAACTTTTCTGCTTGATCATCCGGATGAGTTCTATCTGCCGGGGATCGCCGCACTCACATTCGCAATCGTTTCCGGCGTGGTCCTTCTGTTAACCCCGCCAACCACGTCTCTTTGGCTGGTTCTGCTTTCGATCATGGCTGTGCTAGTGCCCGGTTCGCAGAGTGCTGTCCAGATCATGAACTATCTGGCCACACTGCTGCTGCCAGCGCAGACTCTGCCCAAGCTTGATTTCTCAGAGGGGATTCCGAAGGATTGCGTCACCTTGGTAGCGATTCCTACCGTGCTCCTGAATGAGAAACAAGTCCGCAGGCTGGTGGATGATCTGGAGGTTCGCTATCTGGGTAATCAGGATCCAAACATTCATTACGCTTTGCTCTCGGATCTTCCGGATTCCCCGTCTGAGCCCCGAGAAAATGACGCCCTCATCGACTTGGCTACCGATCTGATACGCAATCTGAACGATAAATATGCCGGAGAGGCAATGGGATCTTTCTATCTGTTCCATCGCCACCGGGTTTACAACCCGCGCGAAAGATTGTGGATGGGATGGGAGCGCAAGCGCGGCAAATTGATGGACCTGAACAACCTTTTGCGCGGAGGCTTTGACAGCTTCCCGATCAAGGTCGGCGATCTTTCCATCCTGTCTGGCATTCGGTTCGTCATCACTCTGGATTCCGATACGGAGCTCCCTCGGGGATCAGCCAGGCGCATGGCGGGAACTTTGGCGCATCCTCTGAATCAAGCCATCATTGATCCCGATCGCGGCATCGTGACTGCGGGCTACGGCATTCTGCAGCCGAGAGTTGGAGTCAGTGTCCAGAGCTCGGTGCGGTCAAGACTGGCAAGCATTTATTCCGGGCAGACTGGCTTTGACATCTACACGCATGCCACCTCCGATGTGTACCAGGATCTTTATGGCGAAGGTATTTTCGTCGGCAAAGGGATTTATGAAGTGGATACTTTGCACCGGGTTCTTGACCGCCGATTCCCCCGCAATGCTTTGCTAAGCCATGATTTGGTGGAAGGCGCCTATGCGCGAGCAGGTCTGGTCAGTGATATCGAGGTCATCGAAGACTATCCTTCCCGCTATAGCGCTCACAATCGGCGAAAACATCGTTGGATGAGGGGCGACTGGCAAATTGCGGGATGGTTGCTTCCGCTTGTTCCCGAGGAATCGGGACGGCGAATGCCCAATCCCCTTTCGGTGGTTTCGCGGTGGAAGATTCTCGATAACTTGCGGCGCAGCCTCGTGGAACCTGCCACCTTCACCTTGTTCGTGCTCGGATGGTTGTCTCTTCCTGGAGGGCCCGTCGCTTGGACCGCGGCAACTGTCGCCATTCTGTTCTTGCCTGCCTTGTGCCAGCTTGCCTTCGACTTCGTAAATGCCGCCATGTTGGGGAAAAAATCGATTGTCCTCGACGCCTGGAATTCATTTCTCAACGCCAGCATCGCCAACTGGTTGACAGTTACATTCTTGGCTCATCAGGCGCTGTTGTCCATGGATGCCGTGGTGCGAACCATGGTCCGACGCCTGATCACGCGACAAAGACTCTTGCAGTGGGAAACTGCCGCCGAAGCGGAACTCGCAGGGGACAAACGCACCACGCTGGATATTTATCTGAACTGGACTCCCGCTCTCGCGCTGGGTTTGTTTCTCCTGGTGTGGTTCGTACGTACCAGCGCTTTGCTGTCGGCCCTCCCCATCCTTCTCCTATGGGCCTTCAGCAAACCAGTTTCAGTTTGGCTGAACCGTCCTCCACGAGCTCCGCGTCAAAAAATGTCTGACCGTGAGCGATGGTTGCTCCGCGAATCCGCTCTCCGAACATGGCGCTACTTTGACGAGTTCAGCACGGAAGAGCACCACTGGCTGATTCCCGACAACGCGCAGGGCGACCCTATCAGAGTTGCGCCTCGGCTCTCCCCGACAAACCTGGGCTTTCTTCTCAACGCTCGCCAGGCCGCCTGCCAGTTCGGATATCTCACCGTGCCGGAATTCGCGCAACAGACTCTGCGAACCCTGATGACGGTTTCTCAGTTGCCGCGGCATCGGGGTCACTTGCTCAACTGGTATGACACGCGAACGCTGGCGCCGCTAGCCCCAGCCGTGGTTTCCAGCGTCGATAGCGGCAACCTGGTTGCTTCGCTCTGGACGCTACACCAAGGCTCGTTGCAGTTACTCAAGCAGCCTCTCTTCCCACGCGAGTTGTCGGCAGGTCTGCTGGATCACCTTTACAGCCTGACCACCCTTGGCGCTCTTCCGCAACGAAAATTCTCGGGCCTGGAGACCGCGCTCAATCATCCGAACAGTCTGCAATATCTGCTGGATATTCCCGACTCGGTTCTCAAAGACATTCAGCAGTCGCCCGGTTCGAATGATGCGGATGTAGCCTGGCTGCAAGAGCAGGCGAGAGTGCGGATCAGGCAGGCTTGCCGGACGGCACAGCTTTACGCACCGTGGCTGCTTCCTGAGTACAGCGCGCTGAAGGGCGATACTGCGATCCACCCGCAAGGGCAGACCGCTCTGGTTCCCGTGCTCGGTCAGATGCCCGGATTTATCGATCGTCTCGCGATGCAACTACGAACGGCGATTGATTCCGCCACTTCCGGAACCTCCAGCAAGCTTTGCGGTGAGTTGCTCGAGCTGTTGCCTGAGGCCCGCTCCCGCACCGAACGCCTTATCGACGATCTGGCGAAAATTGCCGACCAAGCCGGCACGCTGGCCGACGAAATGGATTTTTCCTTTCTTATCAACCCCGGCCGAAATCTACTGTCGGTGGCCTATGAGGTCGAGAAGGAACATAACCATCCCGCCTGTTACGACCTTCTGGCGAGCGAAGCCCGCATTGCCTATTTTCTTGCCATTGCCAAGGATGAAATTCCCCAGGAAAGCTGGTTTCAACTCGGCCGCCCCCCTATGGTGTATGAAGGAATTCAGGGCCTTCTGTCCTGGACCGGCACCATGTTTGAATATCTGATGCCCACGCTGTGGATGCGCTTGTATCCGAATACTTTACTGGAGCGAGCCGCAGATGCCGCGGTGCAGTGTCAACGTGCCTACGCGACCGGAAAGAAAATTCCCTGGGGCATATCGGAGTCGGCTTCCAGTCAGATGGATCCCTCCGGCAGCTATCACTACTTCGCTTTTGGCGTACCTCAGTTGGCAATTCACAAACCCGAGCAGCAGGGACCCGTGATCTCGCCCTATTCAACGTTCCTGGCCCTGGATATCGATCCGATCGCCGCTCTGCGCAACTTACGCAGCATGCAACGCAAGGGATGCTTGAGCACGTACGGTTTCTTTGAGTCGTTGGACTTCACGCCGTCGAATCGCAGCTCCCAGTCACTCGGATTCGAGCCAGTCCGTTGCTGGATGGCTCACCATCAAGGCATGAGCCTTCTTTCCATGGCAAACTTCCTTCACGATGAGGTCGTGCAACGCTGGTTTCACAGCCATCCCCGCGTGCAGGCTACCGAGCTATTACTGCAGGAGAAACCGGCCGGGCGGGTAAGTTCGTCCAAGCCGCGCGCCAAGGTGGCGTAAAGCAGGCGGAGCTAACCCCCATCGTGCCTGGACTTTCATCTTTCACGCGAGGATCAATGCGGCACTGTCACCTTCTTACTCTCGTAGTTCTCCTGGTGTTTTCTTCGAGTGGGTCCCAGGTATGCGCTCAGACCTCCCCTTCGAAAGCGGAAGTATTGGTCGTCGACGCTAAAGCGGCATCACACCCATTCCCTCATTTTTGGGAAAAGATGTTCGGATCCGGACGCGCCATACTCAGTCTGCGCCAGGACTATCGGGATGACTTGCGTGCGGTGAAGCAAATCACCGATTTTGATTACGTTCGCTTTCACGGGATTTTCAATGACGAGGTCGGCATCTACACCGAAGATAACCAGGGGCACGCCGTTTACAACTTCTCCTACATCGACCAAATCTATGATGGCCTGCTGGCCATCGGGGTCCGCCCGTTCGTTGAAATCAGCTTTATGCCCAACCAACTGGCGGCCAGCCACACTCTGCATCCTTTCTGGTACCGGCCGAATGTTGCCCCTCCAAAAGATTGGAACCGATGGGACGATCTGGTCACAGCCTTCACTCGGCACCTGATCGAGCGCTACGGAATCGATGAAGTTGCCCAATGGTATTTCGAAGTCTGGAACGAGCCCAACCTCGATTTCTGGGCAGGACAGCCAAAACAGGAAACCTATTGGGAGCTGTACGACCAAACTGCGGTCACCATTAAGAAAGTTAGTACGAGATTGCGGGTCGGTGGTCCGGCCACCGCGCAGGCCGCGTGGGCTGACGCATTCATCAAACACTGCACCGATAAACAAATTCCAATCGATTACGTTTCAACCCACGTCTATGCCAACGACACCGCCCAGGATATCTTCGGAACACAGGAAAACATTCCTCGCGACCGGATGGTCTGCCGCGCTGTCGACAAAGTGCACCGGCAGATCAAGTCCTCGAGCATGCCAAACCTCCCGCTGATCTGGAGCGAATTTAATGCCAGCTACAAGAATGAGCCTGAAGTCACCGACGCGATTTATATGGGCCCGTGGATGGCCGATACTATCCGCCAGTGCGATGGGTTGGTTGACATAATGTCTTACTGGACCCTTTCCGATGTGTTCGAAGAACAGGGCGTCGTGAAGACTCCATTTTATGGCGGCTACGGCTTGATCGCCGAGGACGAGATTCCCAAGCCCGCTTTCAATGCCTTCAAACTGCTCCACGAACTCGGAGACGAACGCATCCAGCTCGATTCTGACTCCGCCCTCCTGACTCGCCGGAAGGATGGATCGTTAGTGCTGGCGGTGTGGAACTATGCTTCCCCAGACCAATCCGGTTCTTCGAAAAGCATTACTCTGCAGCTTAAGAATACGAGCGCAAAGCGTGCCATGGTCTCGCGTCTCGACCGCGAACACGGAGACATTCACTCGGCTTACGAAAAAATGGGCAGCCCACGCTATCCCACGCAGAAACAGATTCAGGAACTTCGTCATGCGGCGGAACTCTCCAAGCCCGACGCCATTCATCTCGAGCATGGCGAGTTCACGATTGCGTTGCCTAGCCATGGTCTGGCCGTAATCGAGCTGAAGTAAAAACCTCCGACCTTCGGGTATTCATTCCTGATACTTCTTGAAGCCGGCCCTATCCATCCCCCGGCCCGCTTCCTGATTTTTCATGAAGGTATTCCACACGAAGCCCGTGCGGACATTCTCCGCCATCACCATGGAAATGCCCACATCAATGCCGATGGTGTCAGTGTCGTACCAATTTTTCAGTGGATTGAAAGCATTCACAAATCCGTAACGGCTCCACGCCCGTCCGTAACGATCCTTGATATTCCTCAGCACGCGCATCACGGCCTGAGTCATAAAAGGCAAAGAACCGGCCGAAGCACTCGGCACAATCGTTCCATCAATCGCCCCCATCATGGGCGGACCTCCCCAGATCACGTAGCCCCTCTGGGAATCGGAGGCGGAGATTCCCCACAAATCTTCGCCGTAATCGGGGAATTGTTTGCTCAGTTCCAGACAGAAACGGCGGTGGGCGTCCGTCGCCATCACCGAGTTCTCGAAGTAATCGGCGTACTGGTCGCGCTTCCCACGAAAATCAAACCACGCCTGGGAGTATTGATGCACAAACAACGGCGCGAATGACCCGATGTAACGAATGCCGTCATATTCAAATTTGGTGCGCTTCCACGCATTCCACGCCTGCGCCGGCAAGGGGTGAGGAAGTGATCCCAGGCCAAGCAGATAGATCATCATCATCTCGCTGTAGTAGTCCCACCGGTAGGGAAGAAAACCAAATTCCGGCGTCCAGCCATGCGGCAACAATGAAGTATCTTCAGACAGCCAGCTCCAATCAACCCGGTTGAAGATCTCGTAAGCCAGCAGACTGACCTCGGAATGCTCCTCGAAATGTCTTCGGCAGGTAAGCAGGCCGCACAACAGAATAGCCGTATCGACGGAGGAGACTTCGGAATCCCAAACTCGTTCCCCGGTATTAATGTCGGCGAAGTGATAAAAGAAGCCTCGGTGCGTAGGCATCTTTTTCCACAGGAAGCGCAGGGTGGCCAAAACCCGGTCTCTTACGTCGGGAAAAGAAATGAATTCCCTTTGATGCCCGATGCAGAGTGCCGTTAGACCAAACCCGGTGGCCGCAATACTGGCCACAATCGAGTTGTCATCTTTCGATACATTGCATCGGTCCCTCACTAGTCCAGTCAGCGGACTCGCTTGCTCCCAGAAATATTGGAAGTTTCGCTTCTCCATCTCCTGCAAGAAGTCGTCATCTTCCTGCGAGAGAACCGTGGAAGCTGGCGAGGCCTTGGACGCCCGCGGTGGCTGTGTATCCGTGGCCGAAGAAAGCAACCGGCCGGGGCCAAGGACTCCCAGCAGACCCGCTCCACCGATTTGAAAGAGTATTTCCCTTCGCGAGAGGCGTTTCTTAATAAAGATCTTTTCTTCCATGCGCATCAGCTAAAGTTAGATGCTCCACATTCAAATGCGGCATCAGATCGGCAAGTTACCGAACCTGGAGCCGAGGATAGACTCTGATAGCCATGATAGCCAGAAAACGATAGCCAGAAAACTTGCCACGCGAAAATTGCGTCCTAGAATGTTAAAACATAGGAAATCGCAATGACCAAACGCAAGACCATCGCAATCTGGACAATCCTGCTTGCCATCGTGGTGGCAGCTTCCGCCGTTGCCCTGCTGCATCGGCGTCAACCGGTTACGCTCAGAGGCGCCGTCCTGCGGCAGGACCGCGATCCCAATCGCCAATTGCCGTTGGCCGATGTTCAAATCGTGGCGACCAATGCATTAGGCAGCGGAACCTCGAAGTCGGACTCTTCGGGCTTTTTCACTCTGACCCTGCCAAAAGGTCTTCGGCGCCGTCAGGCCGTGCTCCTCACTTTCCGGCATGGCGACTACCAGCCCCTGGATATAAATGATTTCATCGGAGACAAAATCTACGTTGCCCACATGATCCCGCTTCATCAGGACACGAACGCGGAATCCCGCGCCGGCTCCGCAATCTCACATACCCGGATCAGATACTCCGTAAAAGCTACCACCGAGGCGAATATAGGCAGCGCCGTAAGAGCGTTTGAGATAGTCAACGCGGGAAACACGCCGTGTAACAAAAACCCTCCGTGCGCACCTGGGGGGAAGTGGAAAGGAACGATCGGCTCTTTGTCGCTGGATGCAGGCGAAGGAAACGAGTTCCGCAATGCCAGGGTTTCCTGCATTGCAGGTCCCTGCCCCTTTACAAAAGTCGAACAGGAAAACTTTTCTTCGGATCGGCGTCACTTCAATGTGTCCGTCCTTAACTGGTCAGACACTGTCACTTTCCTGGTGGAAGCGGAAGTAGTTCATCCCATGACCAGTGACATGGTGCGCGAAACTTACCCGGTAATTTTCGGACGGGCACTAAACTTCAGCCTGCCTGCGTCTGCAGAAGGCCCCAGCATCGAAGCCGAAGTTCAGGGGGACGCCATCGTGTTCCCGCTTGGCCCCGACCTTTTTCTGCGCTGGGCGGACTGCCACATGGTGGTCGACCGGGACCAATCAAAAAATTATCGCTGTGAATTGAAGCCCGGCTACCAGTTCCGCTAGCTTCTTGCCAAAGGCGGCTCCCCTGCAGTGCCCCGAATCTCTTCTCAAGACTTACAGGTCTAAGACAGGAAGCTCAGGCAATGGCTTAGCCCGGCCCCCTAGCTATCCTTGCGGTAGAGAAGATCGCGCATGGCTTGCCTCCGAGCCTCATTCGCCTCGGTGAGAGTTTTCCGTTCGTCGGCGTCTACGCTGCGTTTTGTTGTGTCGCCAGCCTGTTCAGGTTCGCTGCAAGCCGGACAACGATTGGCAAAGCCGGGTTTGTCCGGCCTCAATTCGAACTCTTCCGAACAAACTACGCAGACTCGAACGGGAAATGCCATGCAGACATCCAAATAGCCGGATCAATAAAAGTCTCCAGCAGCAGAAAACTTTAACAAATTTTCAGCCCGCGCGAAAGCGCGTTCTGGGATATAGATTGCGCTGGTTTTATAAGGATGGGATTGATTGGTGCGCGGCAGCACGATTAGAAGATTGGAGCCGACGAGCGGACTTGAACCGCTGACCTGCCGATTACGAATCGGCTGCTCTACCAACTGAGCTACGTCGGCTTCGTTCCAGTTTATCAAATCCCTTTATGCAGACTAGGGAAAAGCCAACATAGACGCTCCTGGCGCCGGTCTACGCGAAGAGGAAATGCAAAGGCAATCGCCGGCACTGCCGATTAAACAAACGCGGCTATGCGGCGCGGCCCGCCACCAGCGTGTCGTATTCCTCTTGCGACTGTCCAGGCAAAAGGACCCACATGGTGTAAACGCCAACGGCGGTTCCGAACGGAATATTGAACAGCGAGATGAATCCGAGGACGAGAGCGATCACGCGAGCCCATGGCTCACGCTGCAGTAAACCCCAACCCGCGGTGAATCCGCACGCCGCCTTGGCCAGAATGAAGATCGCCACCACGCTCAGCAGTGGACGCAGGAAGGCCGTAGAAGTTGGCGCTCCCATTTCATTGGGATGCGCGAACAATGTGTTGGCGAGGATGTAAAGGATCACGCCGCCGATGGTATTGAAAGCCGAGATAGCCAGCCAGAGAATTCCTAACAGATGAACATGATCTTGCACGCGACCGCGCCGTGGCTGCATTGCTGTTACTGGTCCGACAACCGCCTTGCCGCATCGACTGCAAAATCCCTGGCCCGGTTGCACCGTAGCGCCGCATCCATCGCAGAACATAAACTGCCTCCCTGGCGATTCGGCCAGAACTACTTACCTCACAACAGATGATACGTAAACCCCTGCCAGGAGTTCCGTTTAGATTGTTTGCAGCTTCGCCGTGACGTTGTGTGTCCGCGCACCGTGGAAATCAGTGTTAAAGCAAAACGAAAAGGCCGCCCGGCAACAGGGCGACCTCTTCTTTTCAAGGGAGAATAGTTCCAACAGAGGCTTTAAATTCCGTCGAAACTTTCTGACAAAATCTTATGGGCCCAAAAAGGGGGGTGTCAAGTAATTTTTGCCAAATAAATATCTTTATTTTCAATAACTTACAGAATCAATCAATACAGGATCGAAATGTTCCAATTTGAGACGAACCCCCGCCGAAAAGGCTGCAAACCTCTAATCCTGAGGTACTTAAGACCGATTCAGAGCGTTTTTGGAGTCTGGAGGCCGAGTCGAAGAGGTCCCCGGTGCCGGGTCAGCGAGGTCCAGAGAAATGAACTCGGTTTGGTCAGCTCGACCAAAAACCCGGCCAGGAAAATATCGCCGCATCAGCACGCGTGCGCCACCGAATGCCACTCCGGCCGCCAGCGATATGGCACCGACGATGATGCACAGGAGAATGATGTTGACCAGCAAATTGGCAATGTTATTTTTCTTGTCGAAATAAGTATTCTCATTCCAGGTGACGCTGGCGTCATAGTTGACTGCACCCAACAGCGTCTGCGCATCGCTCTGCGACAGCGGGCCCGCAGCAATCGCCACGATCGGCCCAGTGCGCTTGTCGAAGAATGGGCCGACATTTTCCACGGATTGAACCCCGGCCTGCGGCTGAGCCGCATGATTGGCAGCATCGATGCGCCGCAGATGTTCAGCCGCCAGCGCCGGCGTTGGATACTCGATCAGCATCAACGTAGCTTCCCCGCCAGAAACCGAATACTGCCCAAGGACTACTTCCGGGTTCGCGCTGAAATCCACCAGATCCGCTGGAATCGGAGAGGTGATCGTGCTCAGGCCCAGCGGTCCCTCCGCATATTTTTCTGTATTGGATTCGTAGCCATGGTGCGGCATGAAAGCAAGAATCGGCGGCAGGTTGCCGGCATTCCCGGTGGGACGGGGCAACGCGCCCGCCAACTCGCGCAGTCCCGCCGCGGACATCACCGATAGCTCATTAAACACTGCATCCACCAGGATGTGGCCGCGATAAAACAGCACGCGCCGGTCCGCCGATGCGCCCTGGTCGCCAATCGCTTCTCGCGCCATCCCTGGCTGCAGGTAGAACGTATAGGCGCCGAAGGCGCCGCTGGCGTCGGCAAACCTCGCGGCACGAATCTTCAGCGTGCGCCCGTCGTCACTCTTGTAGGTAGCGGATTCGAAATCAGTGAACCCATACTCCTTGAGCAGCGCCGCGTTTGTGGGGTCGGCGGCGGCGGCATCCTTGCTGGACTGAGCCGCGCCCTGCATCTGCCACCCTGCGATTTGCTTAGGCAGAATTGGCGGAGGCGTATCCGCGCCCGGCGCCCCGAACGCAACGCCGGCGAGAAGAGTCAAAGCGGTCGATATCAGGACGGATTTACAAAAACGCATGGATGCACCACACAGGACACAGAATTCCTTATGTAATTAGACCACACCGAACGGTGAAAAGTTCCGGAACCGTCTTCACGGCTTAGGGAATTGCCCACGCAGGGGTTGCACATCTTTGTTGAGGGGAGATCCTACTGCCCGGCGGCCTTGTCCATCTTGCTGGCGACCTTCACCCCGCTCAATCCGTTTACATACTTCGCGATACCACGGTAGAGCGATTCGGCAATGCGCTCGCGGTATTCGCTGGTCGCCAGGCGATGCTCGTCGGTGGGATTACTGACAAAAGAAATCTCGGCCAGGATCGATGGCATGTTCGCGCCGATCAAGACAATAAAAGGAGCCTTCTTCACGCCACGGTCGCGAATAGCCGGGCTCTTCACGGCGAGTCCGCTATGCAGCGAGGCCTGCACGTCCCCGGCAAATTCGCGCGACTCTTCGATCTTTTCCTTCATCGCAATCTTCTTCACCAGGTCCTGCAATTCGTAGATAGACTTCTCCGATACCGCATTCTCGCGTGCCGCCACCTCTAGCGCTTCCGGCGAAGAGGTGAAATTCAGGTAATACGTCTCCACTCCACGGGCGGCAGAGTCGCGACTCGAGTTGGCATGGATGGAGACGAACAGATCCGCGCGCGCCTGATTGGCGATGGCAGTGCGCGTTTCGAGTGGGATGAACGTATCGTCCTTGCGCGTATAAACCACTTCCGCGCCCAGCCGCGTCTCCAAAAGCTTCCCCAAACGCCGGCCCACTTCAAGCACCAGATCTTTCTCTTCCAGTCCGTTTGGACCAATCGTCCCCGTATCATGCCCGCCGTGGCCGGGATCGATGACGATCTTGCCGATTTTCAATCCAAGAGCTCGTATCAAAGAACGGTCACCGCTCGCCGTAGGCTTCGCCTCGCGAATACTCAGATCGGACGCCGTCCCCGATCTACCCGAAGCTAACGTGCGGGTAGTGCCTCGATGTCGCGAGTCGGCCGCATTGCCTCGGGCAGCACCAGAAACACTCGAATCCATTTCCGGATCGCTGGCCAGATCACTGTCTACTACCTTTTTCGGGGCAGTGCCTGCATCCCGCGAACTCGCCAACTTCTTCTTTGCGCCTCGAACATTCTGTTTCGCAGTCGCAGATGCTTGAATTCCGGTGTTATTGTCGTCGCCATCATCCGCGTCAACCACCTTTTTAACCGTGATCTGCGACTTCCGATTCGTGGTTGCCACCGCTCCGGTCGCCCTCGCAACCTTGCTTACCCCAGCTTCCATACCCGCCGCTTCTGGCGAGGCAATCGGCGTTAAGACGGCGGCTTTCGTATCCGCAGCGTTCGAATCCGCAGCGTTCGAAACCAATGAACTCGGATCCGTTTGAGCCGCAGTTTTCGCTGACGGGGCACTCTGTGCGTCAGCCGAAGAATCACCGGCATCCTTGTGCCGGGCGACCACGTTCTTACCGTGAATGTCGATGATCAGGCGGTAGGGGTTGGGCAACAGGAAGGCGTCGTAGTCGGAGAGATTGTCCACCTCGAGTACGACTCGAGTCCGTCCCGGTGCAAACTGCGCCACGCGTACTTTCTTCAGAAAGCCGTCATCCACATCGAAGCTCTTACCCACCAGCGTCGAGGCCAGCTTGGTTCCGTTCAGATCGAAAAAGATGCGTGCCGGAGTTGCGATCCGTTGGGAAGAAAACTTCACGTCGCTCTCCAGATCGATGGCGACCCGCGTGTAATCGGGAGTAGACCAATGCCGTATGCCGGTGACTCGCGGCAAACGGCCACGTGATATCGGCGACCCATCCTTAGTCGATCCATCCTTAGTCGACCCATCCTTAGTCGACCCATCCTTAATGGAAGCCGCGATCGAAGCGGCCGGAGAAACTTGATTCTCCAGAGATGCTCCCGCACTCTTGGCGGACTTCTGCTGTTGTGTTTTCCCGGCAGTTGCCTCGGAATCCGCTGTTTTTTCAGCCCGGGCTTCCTGGTCGATCTCTAGAATGGCCTGGCGGGCGTCATCGGCCAGCCGATTATGCGCATAGTGACGCAGAAACTCCTGGAAGGTAGCCCGCGCCGCATCGGAATTATTAAGATCGTCCTTGTAGATTTCCGCAACCGTGAACAAGCCGTCGGCGCGATACTTGCTGCCGGGATACTCCCGCCGCAAGAATTTGTACTGGTCGATGGCCTTGGTCAGGATTTTGTCATCCTCGAAACGCCGCCCCATTTCCACCAGCGTCTCGGCTACAGCAACCACACTGGGATCGGCTTTGGTTGAGGTCGGCGCTCCCAGATAAACTTCACGGTAGGCATTTACCACGCGTTGGTAATCGCGCCGCGTGCGGTCGGCAGGGGGGCGGCCGTTGAGCGCTTCACGCATCCGCTCCGCCGCGGCGAAGTGCTCCCGCGCCCAGGCGTCGGAATGATGTACCCGTGCGTACGCCGGCTGCCCGGCCAATAAGGCCAGCACCAGCAACGCTCCCCACAGACCACGCTCCCGCGTTGCGCTCTTCAAAATAACCAGCCCGCGCCTTCGTTCCTGCTTGTTGAACCAGTGGGTTGAACTAATTCCCTGCCTGAGAGATGCAAGTTGCAACGTTAGATAAGGAAACAGATGCCGCAAACTCAATCGGTGTTGCTAATGTGCAGCACGCCCCGCGCATCCCGTTGAATTCTCACGGGATCGTGCGAAACGCCAGTCGGGTCAAAGGCGGAGCCGCCGTAGTACAGGTTGGTAATCCGCCGGACATAGTTTTGGGTTTCGGCGAAATGCGGCACGCCTGAACTCCGCGCTACCGCTCCCGCTCCCGCGTTGTAGGCGGCCAGGGTCAGTTTGATATTGCCGCCATAACTTTCCAGCAACTGCTTTAAATGACGAACCCCGGCATCCACATTTTGTTCCGGATCAAATGGATTCTTGACGTTGAGCTGCTTCGCGGTCGAAGGCATCAACTGCATCAGGCCCATCGCACCTTTGCGCGAAACCGCATTGGGATTGAAGTTCGATTCCACCTTCACCACCGCGCGCACCAGGTTCGGGTCCACATTATGCCGCGCCGCCGCCTGCTCGATGGCGCTATCCACATCGACAGCCGTGGCTGCGGTGCCGCTGAAGTTGGCAGCAGCAATCCTGGCATTCGCCGATTGGTTCGATTCTCGACCCATATACTGGCTGACCTCGGCTGCCGCCGAGCGCGCCGCCCGCATGGCTGCCGCGTTCGGAGAAGGCACAGGCTTCCAGCGATTCTCTTTGGAACTCCAGTACATCAATCTGCGTTGTGGCGCTGCCGATTCTTGCGTGTGCCGCGCTGGACTCGCCGGGAGCGCTTCGTTTACGTAGATCTTGCGGCCGTGCTCATCGGTTGCGGTGATCTTTTCAGCGGACCCGTCGCCATCCGCGGCACGGAGTTGGGGCGTGAGTGAAAAAGAGGTCGCAGCTACAGTGCAAGCCATCAGGGCGATTTGCAGGCGCTTTCGCATTACCGGGCTTTTATCCCTCATTTTGGCGAAGGCGGACTTCACCCTCGCATCTTGCTACCCGGAACCTGACGGAGAATTCTTAAACCAGAGTACGACGATTATAGGCTTGGCAGACAGCGCGGGCAATCACTCTGAAGGGAGTAGAACCACCGAAGTAATCTGTGTAAACAATTGATAACAATGGTCTTATAATCGGTGATTATTAGAAATCGCTTAGCCTTTCTCCAAAGCCAACTCCAGCGCATCCAGCGACAACGATCGCAGCAGGTTTCGCCTCATGCCGCGCTCCACCTCGGCCAGCCGATCGGAAGCCGTGACGATCCAATCGAACTCGGCGACCTCAACCAGCTTTGTAAGCTGGCTCTGGATGTCCGTGTTGTGGACTAACTCAGGAGCGCCTGAACTCAGAAACATCAGATCGCGCAGCAGCGAGTAGAGTGTCCTGAGAAGTTGCTCCGTCTTCTCCCGACCCTCGGCCCCGGCGCGATAAGTTTCCGTGATCTTGAACAGCGCAGTGTGTTCTCCTCCCAGCAAAGCCGAATTCAGGATGGTGAGAGCATCGGCCCGGGCCGCCACATATGCCTCGACGTCGAAAGTGCGAGACCGCCCCAATGCCCCTTCGCTGAGTCTTGCCACCAAGGCTCGCTGTTGTGGCTTCCACTCGGGGCGCTTCTCGGCCAGGTAGCGTTCTATGTCCTCCACCGGCACTGCAGCCAGAGGAAAGGTCATCGATCGCGAACGGATCGTCGGCAGCAGCTCCCCGGGATTCTCCGAGAGCAGAAAAATCGTGGCGTATTCCGGCGGTTCTTCAAGCACTTTCAGCAGAGAATTCGCCGCCTCTTTCATGAATGCAGAGTCGGTAAAAATGTAAACCCGCTCTCGCCCTTCTGACGGACGGTAGTAAATAGTCTCAATAACCCGCCGGACCTGATCAACTTTGATCATCATCTGCGGAGGATCGGGAGGAACGATCAGCACATCCGGGTGGGTCTGTACAAACAGCCGGGTCTCTTTCTTATCGCTCTCGCGCAGACCTTCACGCGCTTCTACGGCCTCAGCAAACCGAGCATCAAGATCGCCAGCCTGCGCGATGCGTAGGCAGTTCGCGCATTTTCCACAGAAATCAGGCAGACCATCGGTCTTAGTCGGCGTCAAGCAGTTCAGCGCCTGCGCCAGCATCAGCGCCAGCGTGTACTTGCCCGACCCCCGCGCGCCCGCAAGGATCACCGCATGCGGAAAACGCTCCCGCGCCAGCATATCCCGCAGGCGATGGACGGTTTCAGAGTTACCGTGAAAATCAGAGAAGCTCATTCGTCAAACTCAAATCAAAATCTACCACGGAGTCACAGAGCCCCCGAAAACGCAACTGCGCACGAAATCCGGAAGTCGATTTTCTTCGCGCCTCAGCGCCTCCGTGGTGAAGCTAGGCGTTTTTCCCACGTTACAACTTGCGCCCGACAACCTCCATAATTCGCCGATGCGTCTGCGCCGGGGTGCCGCTCGCATCCACCTTCACCACGCGTTGCGGCTCTCTCGCTGCTATCGCCAGGTAGCCTTCGTGCACGCGTCCAAAGAATGCGCGGGTCTCCCGCTCAAACCGGTTCTCATCCAAGTGTTTGCTCGCACTTTTGCTCGCCTTATCTGCCACTCCGCGGTTCCGCCGCCGCGCCCGCCCCACACTCTTCGCCGGATCAGAGTCAAGCAGGATCGTAAGATCTGGCTGCAAATCTCCACACAGGATGCGATGTAACTGGAGCACGGCTTCACTCCCCAGCCTGCGCCCGCTGCCTTGGTAAGCTTCCGTCGAATCGGTGAAGCGATCGCAAAGAACAATGTGCCCATGCTCCAGAGCTGGATGGATCACTTCTGCAATGTGTTGGGCGCGAGAAGCGAACATCAAAGCCATCTCCGCCAGCGGCGATAGACCTTCCGTCGCGGAGTCCAGCAACACGCGCCGAATCTTCTCGCCGGTCGCAGTTCCCCCTGGCTCCCGCGTCTCCACTACTTTGTGCCCAGCCGCGCGCAAATTCGCCGCCAGCTTGCGCATCTGCGTGCTCTTGCCGCTCCCGTCGAGTCCCTCGAACGTTATGAATTTCCCGCGACGTGACATCGTCGCCATGATAGCAGCGCTGGTGCGTCCCTGTACTACCGCTCTCTCTGGCTGCTAGAATCTAAAATTCTGCACACACACTGTGGAATTCTATCCGTCGACAATATTGGGAGCCCTTTAAATGAAGTTGTCAAAAATCCTGGGAGCAGTCTGTTTTCTTTCCGCGCTTTCTGCCTGGTCAGCCACCCCGCCAACCGTATTCATTTGGGTCGACGCCACCTCCGCTCCCCGCAAAATCTTCCATGCCAAACTGAGGATTCCCGCCACCGCCGGAGATTTCACTCTCTACTATCCGAAGTGGATTCCCGGCGAGCACGCTCCCGATGGCCCTGTGATCGACCTCGCTGGGCTCAAATTCACCGCCAGCGGTAAAACCCTCAAGTGGCGCCGCGATCTGCTCGATGGCTTCACCCTCCACGTCGACGTTCCTGCCGGCGCAACCGAAGTGGAAGCCGAACTCGATTTCCTTTCGCCCGCTACCTTCGAAGGTGGATTCTCCGCCGGCTCCTCCGCCACCGACAAGATGGCCGTCATCAGCTGGAACCAGGTCCTGCTCTACCCCAAGAGCTGGAAGTCCGATGACCTCACCTACATCGCATCTTTGAAGCTTCCCGCAGGCTGGAAATACGGCACGCCCTTGCCCATCGATTCCACGGGCGCCGACAATAGCGAAATCAAATTCAAACCCGCCTCCCTCTCCACTCTTGTGGATTCTCCCGTCATCACGGGAGAATATTTGAAGGTCGTGAAGCTGGCCGATGATCCGCTCACCGAGATGGATATCGCCGCCGACAGCGCCGCCGCTCTCGCCCCGCCGCAGGAAGTCTGGGACCACTACAAGAATCTCGTCGAACAGGCCAACAAACTTTTCGGTGCGCATCACTATCGCGATTACCATTTCCTGCTCAGCCTCAGTGACCACGTCGCGCATTTTGGCCTGGAGCACCATGAGTCCGACGACAGTCGCATCGATGAGCGGGATCTCGTCGACGAGACTGGGCGAAAAGCCACTGCCAGCCTTCTCCCCCACGAGTACGTTCACTCCTGGAATGGAAAGTACCGCCGTCCCGCCGATCTCGCCACTCCTGATTATCAGCAGCCCATGCAGGACGATCTGCTCTGGGTCTATGAAGGTCTGACAAATTATTTAGGCACCGTGCTCACCGCACGCAGCGGATTGCACAGCCCCGACCAGGAACGCGATGATCTGGCCTTGACCGCCGCTGCGCTCGATCACACTCCGGGCCGCGCCTGGCGCAATCTGCAAGATACTGCCGATGCCGCTCCGCAGCTTTATTTCTCGCCGCAAGCCTGGCATTCCTGGCGCCGCGGCACTGATTTTTACGACGAAGACACTCTGAACTGGCTCTGGGTCGACGTCATCATTCGCCAGCAGAGTAAAGGAGCGAAATCCATCGACGATTTCTGCCACCTCTTCCATGGCGCTCCCAGCACTGGTCCAATGGTGAAGCCCTACACATTCGATGACGTCGTAGGCACGCTCAACCAAGTCGTACCCTACGACTGGCGTGGTTTCTGGACCGAGCGCCTCACTAATCATGGTCCCGGGGCACCGCTTGGAGGGATCGAAGGCAGCGGATGGAAACTCGTCTACGACGAAACCCAGTCTGAAATGGAACGCGGCGCTGAAGGCAGCTTCCATTTCGTAGACGGAGCATTTTCCATTGGCCTCCAACTTCGCGAGGACGGCACCATCACCGACACCGTTGAAGGCATGCCTGCGGCCATCGCCGGAATCGGGCCCGGAATGAAATTGATTGCCGTCAACGGCCGTCACTATTCTCCTGAAATTCTGCGCGAAGCCCTCAAAGCCGGCAAGGGCGGCAGCGCTCCTCTCGAACTTCTTGTCGAGAACACCGATTACTACAAAACTTACAAACTCGACTACCACGGTGGCGAGCGCTATCCGCACCTGGTGCGAGACGATTCGAAGCCCGACTTGCTGACGGAGATCTACAAAGCAAAATAAAAAACCGAACGAGGCGACCAAATGCATATCGGTGCACCTCTGTGTTCCTCTGCGCCCCCTGTGTTTAAGGCTTTTTCTCGTAGCCAAATTAGAATGCTGAGGCCCGCCTCGTTCGGATTTTTGACCCTCGCATTTGGCCTCACCCTTCTCTCCGCCCAGACATCCATCCTCGGATTCACTCCTGCATCCGCCGCGCACGAAGCCGAGATCGAAAATAAATTCAAAGCCATTCCCTCGCCCGACGAGGAGCGCCGCCAGCACCACATCTTCACCGCCGAACCGCACGTCGCCGGCTCCCCGCGCAACAACGAACTCGCCCGCTATATCGCCGACCAGTGGCGACAGGAAGGCCTCGAAGACGTCGTCATCCGCCGCTACGATGTCTACGGTTCTAATCCAAAATTCACGTCGCTGGAGATGGTCGCGCCCATCCATTACCGCGCCATCCTGCGCGAAATGCCCGTTCCCGGCGATCCCGACTCGAAAAACAAAAGCATCAGTTCAGCATGGAGCGGTATGTCCGCCTCCGGCGAAGTAACCGCCCCGCTTGTGTACGCTCACAGCGGCAATCCCGAGGACTACGATCTCTTACGCAAGCAAGGCATCGACGTCAAAGGTAAAGTCGTCCTCGTCCGCTACTCCAACCCCTACAGCTATCGCGGATTCAAAGCGCTCACTGCCCAGCGCGAAGGCGCCGCCGCCCTCCTCATCTACAGCGATCCCGCCGAAGACGGCTTCAAAAAAGGCAAGGTCGTTCCCAATGGCCCCTGGGGTCCCGAATATCACATTCAACGCGGCGCCATCACCTACGACTTCATGGTCCCCGGCGATCCGCTCACCCCCGGCTGGGCCTCCGTTCCCGGCGCCAAGCGCATTCCCGTCGAAGAAGCAGTTTCGATCCCGAAGATCATGGCGCTTCCGCTCTCCTGGCACGACGCCAAACCGCTGCTCGCTCAAATGGATGGCCCCGTAGCCCCTGATGACTGGCAAGGCGGATTGCCTCTCAAATATCACCTCGGCGGCAAACGAGTGCGCGTCCACGTGAAGATCGAAATGGACAATTCAACTCAACCTTATTACGTGGTCGAAGGCCGCATTCGCGGCGGTCAGTTGCCCGACGAATGGATCGTGCTCGGCAATCACCGCGACGCCTGGGTCTTCGGCGGCGTCGACCCCAGCAGCGGAACAGCGTCCATGATGGAACTCACCCGCGCGCTGGGAAAGTTGACGAAATCAGGAATGCGTCCGCGCCGCACCATAGTAGTCTGCAGTTGGGACGGTGAAGAAGTCGGCCTGACCGGTTCCACCGAGTGGGGAGAGCAGTTCGCCGAGGAACTCCGCAAAAAAGCAGTCGCCTACATCAATGTCGATGAAGCCACGTCCGGACCAAACTTTCACGGCCAAGCCGTAGCCTCACTCGCTCCCATGCTGCTCGAGACCGCGCACACCTTGCAGGATCCTTCGGGCAAGTCTTTGTACGAAGCATGGAAGGAATCATCCACGCGCGAACGGAGTGAATCGAAACAACTCGAAGAAGTCACTGACCTGAATCTCGCCGACACCCGCATCGGCAGCGGCTCCGACCACACCGTCTTCCTCAACTTTGTCGGGATGCCCGTGCTGGGCCTGGGCTTCGAAGGTCCTTACGGCGTCTATCACTCCGCATATGATGATTTTTTCTGGATGAACCACTTCGGCGATCCGGGCTACCGCTATCACACTCTGATGAGCCAGCTCTGGGGCGTGCTCGCGCTGCGCCTCGCCAACGCCGACCTGCTCCCGTTTGATTTCGCGACCTATGCCGCCAACATTCACCAGTTCGTTAATGAATTAAGTAAAGGAAAAGACTTGAGCCAGCTCGATCTCAAGCCCATCCTCGACGCCGTCGACGAGTTCGAATCCGCCGGCAAACGGCTCGACGACTCCGCGAGCCATGCCCTGGCCTCCGGCACCATCAATCCCAAACTCGCCGCCACCATCAATCACGGCGCCATGCAAGTCGAACGCAATTGGCTCAACCCCGACGGCATCCCCGGCCGCCCCTGGTTCAAACACATTCTTTATGGCGCCCGCTTCACCTATGCTCATCTTGAGTTGCCCGGCCTAACGGAAGCCGTCGAAAAACAAGATTGGCCAACCGCCAAACAACAAGCAGAAATTCTGCGCCAGGCGCTGGTCAACAACACGAGGCTGGTCAACGACCTCAACACCACCCTTAGTGTCGAAACTTCTGCAGGTAAGTAAGCGAAAAACAATCGTCCGAGCTCCACACTGATCGATCTCGCAAGCGCTGCACCGTTCTACTACTCGATCTCCAGTCGCCACATCGGTTCACCGCCGAGCGAGTGATAGAACCCCCATCCTGCCAGGGCCACGACGCTCAGCAAAGCCAGAATCGACGTTGGCATGTACCAAAGCGAAAGGTCGGCGCTAAAGGGAACGCTGGACAGCATATCGACAGTGAAAATGGCGCAGGTCAGTGGTACAAGACCGAAGCGGAAGACGATCAACACTGCAATTCCGTAGATCAGGATGAGCATCGGCAAGTCCGCCGCCAGGTAGGAAGAACCCCAGGCTCGTAGCGCGAAGAGAGACACAAATGCGATCGCCGCCAGCCAGTCTTTTCGCAGCACAACTTTCAAAAACAACAGCAGGAAGAAGAACTGGAGGGTTCCTAGAATCGAACTGGGGATTTGCGCCAGCCAGGCGCCGAGCGCCTGTCGTCCACCCAGCAGGTAGTCGGTCAGGTAGAGTTCGGGAGCCGCTCCCATCCGCAGCGTAAAAATGAAATGAATTCGGAGGATAAAAATCCAGACTACTCCCAGCATCACGCCAAACAGAATGTCGCGCCCCACCAGCGGATCGCGAAACTGGCCCGACAGGAGACGGCTCCAGGTGATGACTGTCTGCGGCCAGTGGCGCCGCACCCACGGTTCGAGCGCAAGATACAAAATCCAGGTCAATCCCGAGATACAAAGTCCGGTACTCACAGCCAGCACGAACAAAAAGACCATGCTGAGGTTGGCCACGAAGTGGCCCCGGCACAGCCACAACGACATCTCCAGCGCAAACATGATGGAGGCCAAACGGAAGGCACCCTCCCGATCGCCTCGACCATGACGATAATTCCGGCGGGCCAGATATACGGCGCCCAACAATAGCGACAGCACCAGCAAGAGAAACAGGACCTGGCGCACCTTCTTCCCCATCGAGTCCTGCGGGCTTTGCGTGCGTTCCGCTTTGGTCCACTCCCCAATGAGCGAGAAGAAAGCCAGTTTGCCATGCCATGAAGCCGCTTCGACGCGTAGCGGGCGCGTGGTTCCGGGCCAAGTTCCCGTCCATGCCATGCGCGCATCCGAAGCCGCCAGGGAGTTCCAGAGAGGATTCGTCTTCTGAAACTGACCTACATCGAGTCCTGCGGCGGAAAACGGAATATTCCAGTCAAACGCTGCCGACGGTGCGCTTGAGCTTTCCTTCTGCGGCGGAATCGCCTGAAAATAGATGAGCTGTCCCTGCGGATCGAGTTGCAAATTGATCATCCCCGAAAGCACCGTGGGAGGATCATCGGGTACGACAATCCCCGGATTAAGCAGTTGGTCGCGAAAAC
>Ga0210389_10000093_pt1 | contig 88683 bp, 64 predicted proteins | sample IncBWH28OmetaG_FD_160127 | JGI IMG/M metagenome (GOLD analysis project Ga0210389, IMG submission 160127) | Forest soil microbial communities from Barre Woods Harvard Forest LTER site, Petersham, Massachusetts, United States - Inc-BW-H-28-O ...
GACCAGCTGCGCGCGCTCGGCATCGAGGTGCGCGCCAACCTGCCTGGGGTCGGTGCCAACCTGCACGACCACCTGACCTGCCCGGTGCTCTGGCAGGCCACCGGGCCGTTGCCGCCGCCGTCCGTGCAGGGGCTGGAGGTCAACATCTATGCCAAGACCCGCCCCGGCCTGCCCGCCCCTGACATGCAGCCGCTGCTGGTGCACGCGCCTTATCTCGGCGACGATCCCGATGTGCCCGGGCACGGGTTCACCTGTCTGGGCGGACTGGTCCGCCCGCTGAGCCGTGGGCGCCTGTGGCTGCGCAGCACCGACCCGGCGGTGGCGCCGGCGCTGGACCCGCAAGTGCTCGCGGAGCCGCACGACCTGGAAGTTCTCGCCGACTCCGTGGAGTTGGTCCGCGAGATCGGCCGCCAGCCCGCCCTGGACGGATGGCGCAAGGCCGAATGGGCACCCGGCGACCAGGTCAGCGGTCGCGACGCGGTGCGAGACTATGTCCGCCGCCAGGTGCAGACTTACCACCACCAGGTCGGCACGTGCCGCATGGGGGTGGACACCGGTGCCGTCGTTGATCCCGAGCTGCGGGTCCGCGGCATTGACGGGCTGCGAGTCGTAGACGCCTCGGTCATCGCCGACATCCCGTCCGGCAACACCAACGCGCCCACCATCATGATCGCCGAAAAGGGCGCTGACCTGCTCCTCGGAAAATGAGGATGCCCTTGAGCGGCTCAACGTCCCGGGGGTCTGGATGCGGCCCCCCGGGACGGATAAGGCGCGTGAGTTGTCCTAGTCGACGATGATCCTGTGGCTGCCAGGCATCAGCGGTCCGAAGTAGAGGTACTTTTCCAGTCCGCTATGGCCGGGGACTTTGACTGGTGCGGTGGTGATCCCGTCGACCGTGCCATGGGCGGCGGTCGAGGGCACGCCAGCGTAGCCTTGAGTTCCGCGCGGTACGTCGACCTTCAAGGTGAAGCCCGCGGCCCCGTGCGTGTGCGCGGCCCAGTTAATGGTGACGGGACCTTCCGGGGTGGGCACGCGCCCGTCGGCCCAGCCGAGGTCGCCGGGCTGCGGTTCGATAAGGAAGGTCTTGTATCCGGGGGTGAGCGGGCGTCCGCCGAGCACGTACATGGACAGCGCGGGCGTCGCGCCGGAAGACCAGCCGTGGGCCAGGCTGGTGCCCGGGCCTAGTCCTGGCAGGCCGGTCTGCGCGACGTACTCCCAGCAGCCGCCGCTGTAGTACGGGGTGTTCTCCGGCAGCATGAGCCCCCACACCTGGCGGATGAGGTCCAGCGCGCTCTGAGACTGCCCGGCGGTGAGCCGGCCGAGGACTTCCCAGCCGACCTCGTACGGCGCGATGTTGCCGCCGGGTGCCGCCGTTGAGGACTCGCAGGGGCCCTTCGGCCCCGCCAGTGCCTTGGTCAGGTTGGCCGCGAGCGTGGCCACGTTGATCGACTGGTCCAGCGCCGGCAAGCCGTAGAGCAGGGCGTACCCGTTCCCGATCTCGTCGAATACGCTCGGCTGGGTGGTAGAGGCGCTGTACATGCCCGCGGCCCGGTTGAACAGCAGGGAGTTGACGTTCTTGCCGAATGCGGGCGCCCGGGTGGCGTACGCCGCGGCCGAGGCGGTGTCACCGACGGCGGTGGCCATCTGCTCCGCCTGCCCGAGGCAGCCGTAGTAGTGGGCATTGCTTGACATCATGGTGGCCAGCGGGCCGGCGCCGCTCATCAGGCCGTTCGTGCCCACCTGGCCGGCCAGCCAGGTCATGATTTTCCGGATCGAGGTCCAGTTCTTCTTGAGCCACTTGGTGTCGCCGGAGAACATCCAGTACTGGTAGGAGTCGGTTACCTGCGCCATGGTGTAGTCCTGCGTGCTGAAGCTCGGCGGCGGCCCGAACGAACCAGTGACCGCCAGCCCCTTCCCCTGCGCGGGTGCCGCGATGGGAATGCTGCCGTCGGCCTTCTGGTAGAGGAGGAACTGCTCGACCGAGCCGGTCAGATACTGGTTGTCGAAGGTGCTGCACAGCACGGTCAGCGTGCTGATGCCCATGTCCCCGCTCCAGACCAGGCGGTCGCGCATGGCGCCGTCCATGATCGAAGGGGTCACGTTCGTGCCGGCCAGGCAAGCGTCGATGAAGTCCCGGGTCCCCGGGCCGGTGAGCTTCTCGTTGAGCAGCACCGTCCCCGCGGAACTGGTCACCTTCAGGCCGGTCGCCCGCGACAGAGCACCCTGGGAGTTGGCGAAGCCGAAGCTGCCACTGGCCTCCATGCCGGACACGGCGCCGCTGTAAACCTGCGTTCCTTTGATGGTCACGGTTAGCGTCGTGCCGGCGACCGTGACGCTTACCGGGTACACGGTGTTCGCGGTGACCTTGAACGGCATCGGCACCACGGCGATGAGGGCCTGCGGCCCCTGATTCATGATGAAGATGCGCAGCGTGTTCGGGGTGCTGACGGGCAGCGTGTCGTCGGCGGCGCACAGAACCATCATGGTGCCGGTGCTCATCGAGTCGCTGCGCACTAGCCAGGACGCCTCGTTCTGCAGGATCTCGATATTGAACGCCGCCGTGTAGTCCGTCCAGCCGCCGCCCGGGCGATACGCCGTGTACTCGCAGCCATAGACAACCAGGCCGTTTCGCGTGGCCTCATAGAAGGGCGGCACCGAGCCGACCGGGACCGAGCACGTGTTGACGGTATGCACGCCTACCTGCCAGATCTTGTTCAGGCTGGGGTCGCTGCAGGCGAACGCCCCGGCCCACGGGTCCTCGGGGGTGTCGAGGCGGAAGCTCGGCAGGAAGCCGACACCGCTGATCTGGACCGATCCCGAGCCGAGCAGCGTGATGGCCTGAAAGCGCTGGCCGGCCTGCAGCAGGTGCCCCTGGACCGGCCCGGGGGAGGTTAGCCGGTAATTCTCCACCCGGGAAAGCTGCGCCCCTCCTGGAACTCCGACGAACGAGATGGTGCGTTCGCCCGCCTTGTTATCGGTGCCGAACCCGTCGCCGCCCGGCAGCAGATAAGGCAGCGACTGTGAGTAGATCGCCTGCAAGGTCACGTCCCCGGTTACCCTGCTCACCTGGAACAGCGGCTGGCCGCCGACGATCTGGTCATAGTCGAGCACAATGTGCGGAGCGGTGCCGCCCGCCTTGGCGGTCAGCGTCGCCGTGCCGCCGTTGACGAGGGCGCTGGCGTTCACCACGTTGCCTTGGACGCTGGTTACCGCGGACGGCGACAGGAATCTCGTCCGTTCCGAGGTAAGAACCGCGTCGGTGGCGGGCACGCGAGCCGCGCCCGCTTTCGCGGCGGTAACGGGACCGGGTGAGCGCAGCCCGGGAATCGAGGACAGCGCCGCGGTGGCGCCTGCGGCGCCGATGAAGCCGCGCCGAGAAGGCCCGGCGCCCGGTTGACCAGATGCGTGTGACATTGGATTCCTCCCTGAGTTGCCGGCATTACCGAAGGTGACTCTTTGGGCAGGCGATCAGCTGGACCAGGCGGCGGACTGCGCGGCGCGCAAGTCTGTAAGGTCCTGGTCGGCGAGTTCTAGCGGGGCCGCGGAATCGCGGATGGACGCGGGCGTGCTGGCGCCGACAAGCGGGATAACGCGCGGCGACTGCCAACGCAGCCACGCCAGCAGCACGCGGTGCACAGACACTCCGCGCCGCCTGGCGACCGTGAGCGCTGCTTCTGGCGGCGCGCCGCGTGCCCCGGCGAACACCTTGTACGCAAGGTAGGCGATGCCCCGCTCGCCGCAGGCCACGGCCATTGGCAGGTCATCGGGGCGGCCGTAAGAGAGCTGGTTCTGGACCGCGGCGACCGGAGCGACGGCGAGCGCCTGGTCCAGCTGGGCGGCGGTCACGTTGGACAGCCCGATGGCCGCGATCTTCCCTTCCCGGCGGAGCGAATCCAGCGCGCCCACGCTGTCCGGCAAGGGCACCTTTGCGTCAACGTGGTGGAGCTGGTACAGGTCGATCCGGTCCACCCCGAGCGTCCGCAGGCTGGTCTCGCAGTGCGCCCGGAGAACCTCCGGCCGTCCGTCGACCGGGAAGCGGTCGCCGTCGCGCCAGTGGCCTCCCTTGGTCGCGACCAGCGGGCGGTCGCTGATGACTTCCCGCAGCGCCCGCGCGATGACCTGCTCCGCGTACGACTCGATGCCGGGCCGCGTGTAGGCGAGCGCCGTGTCGATGAGCGTGACCCCGGCGTCCAGGGCGGCTCGCACGGTCGCCACCGATTCCGCGGTAGTCCCGTCACGGAAGGCAAACTGCGCGGTTCCGAGCGCGATCCCTTCAAGGCGGCGGCCGGCGATCAGCATCCGGTTCTCCGGCGGTCCGGTGCCTGGGTGCGCAGCGGGAACTGGCACAAATACCGACTCGGCCATGGTTTTCTCCCTTGCCTGGCACCGGGCCTGGTCCCGCGCGGTGCGCCGAGCGGGACCAGGCGGAGGGCTCTCCGGCCGGACGTCAGCCGGTGAACGTGCGCTCGGTCCCGCGGGGACCGCCGGGCAGCGTGACGTGGTGCCCGTTAGGCAAGGTGATGAAGGCCGTCGCGTGGGGCGGAACCGTGACGGTCACCGAGAGCCGCGGCCCGTTGCGTTCCCACCGGACGGTGATCTGCCCGTAGGGTGTCGGGACCGCCCCCTGGGCCCAGCGGAGCGTGCCGGGGTGCGGGTCGACGGTGAAGGTCCGGTACCCAGGCGCTACCGGCTGCACGCCGAGCACGTCGCTGATCATGATGGGTGTCGGGCCTGACGCCCAGCCGTGCGCGAGGCTGGTCCTGGCCTCGGTCGCTGTACCGTCAGGGCCGATGTTCTCCCACATCGTCCCGGTGTAGAACGGGTTGCGCGGGTCGATCATCTGGTTCCAGGTGAGGCTCAGCAGCCGTTCCGCGTCGGTCGTATCGCCGGCGAGGTAGTCCGCCTCCACCTCGAAGGCGGTGATGAACGGGCTGATGAGGTTGCTGTAGGTGGTTCCCGAGTACGGCTCGGACCCGTGCGGCCCCCACAGGCTCTTCAGCGAGTCCAGGATCCTGGGGACATCGGTCGCGGGGGCGATACCGAACAGGACCGCGAGGGCGTTCGCGTCTTGCGCGAGCGTGGCGTGATCGGACTCGCTCAGGTAATAGGTGCCGGTCGACGGGTTGAGGAGGTTGGCGTTGATGGCGTCCCGCACCTGGCCGGCGGTCTGGTTGTACGCGGCGGCCTTCGCCGTGTTGCCCAGGCCGGCCTCGATGTAGGCGACGTCCTGGAGCGCCCGGTAGTACAACGCGTTGTACGCGGTGACCACGCCGGTCTTCGCCCCGTCGTAGAAGTCCCAGTCATAGCCGCCGTTGGTGGTGGATATGTTGGCGCCCGTGACGATGAGCCCATTGACGTCGGTCAGGGTCGCGTCGTAGGCGAGCTGCCCCTCAAGCGACGGCAGGATCTGCTGGGCGAACGCGGTGTCGCCGGTGTTGCGGTAGTACTCCGTCGCCGCGTCGAGGGTCCAGGAGGAGTAGGAGTTGCTGTACGGCCCGGTGCGGAACAGCGTGTCGGCGTTGAGGCCGCCGCCCTGCGGGCTGCTCGTGATGAGGGTAAGCAGCGACTGCTTCACGTAGTCGTTGCCGTTGGTGCCCAGGGTGTCGGCGATGCCCTGTCCCTCGATGCCCAGGTCGCCGGACCAGATGGCCCGGTCACGCTTGGCGCCGTCGAGCACGGAGGGCTGGGTCGCGCCGTTGGTGCCGACGGGCTGCATGTCGGTCTGCTCGGTGTAGGCGCCGTCGTAGTACATCGTGTTGAAGGCGCCTGAGCTCGACTCGAAGTAACCCTGGTAGTCAGACGGCGTGGCGAGGTAGCCGCCGCCGAACTGCACGCCCGCGCCGCTCAGCACGATGGTGCCCGGTGTGGAGAGGGTGATGGCCTCAAAGCGCCATCCGCCCATGAATCCGCTGGTCAGCGTGCTCGCCGAGGTGATCGGGAGAGAGACGCGGCGAGCCTGGAACGCGGAGTCGCCGGTGACGGCACCCGGGGTGCTTGTCACGGTTGCCGCCGCTGGGTGGGCGTTCGCGAGCGGGGCCTTCAGGGTTAGTGTCGCGCCGGAGATCGATGTGATGGTGTCGGTCTCGGCGGGTGATCCGATGGTGACCGTGTCGCCGACGGCGAATGTCAGCGGGCTGCGGGAGGTTCCCGGCTGGACGGTGACAGACGTCGCGCCGGCCGCGGCAACGGTCGCGAGGGTGCTCGCCCCGGGCGTCCGCAGGTACGTCTTGGACTCAGAGAAAGCCAGGGACACGGCCGGAGCCGTTGAGCCGCTGGGATAGGACACGACGCTGACGTAGGGCGAGCCTTCCACCTCGACCCCGTAGTCCAGCAGGACAGTTGCCGGTGCGCCGCCCGCCGTCACGGTCAGCGTGGTGTTCCCGTGCCCGCGGGCAGTGAGCCCGCGGACGTTGGCGACGTTCCCCGACAGGACCGTGGCCGACGTCGGCTTGACGTTGGCGTTCGCGGGCTGCTCCAGGTACGACTGCCAGCCGCCGTCATTACGTGCCACCGCCTGCGCCTGCGGGGCAGCCAGCCCGGCTGCGAGTGCGGCGGTCGCGGTGAACAGTGGGACTGCTAGCCAGGCCCTGCCTTTCCGGTGTTTCACGTGAGTTTCCCTTCGTAGCGCCGTTGCCTGTGAAACGTTTCAACTTTGATGCCGGAGCGTCCCGGCCGACCAGCCGGGACGCTATTAGTGCATTACCTTGTCGTCACAAGAAGTGGCCGGGACCAGCCATCGCGGGTCCGGTGAACTCGTGGGTCCCTGATCCGACGCTGAAGACGGCTTCCTCGGTACCCTGCGCCCCGGGGAATCTGGCGACTGACGCCGGGGGATTGCCTGCCGTGTCGCGCACGTCGGCGGCCCGTGCGCTGGGCAAGCGCACGCTGGCCGTGACGTTCGGCGGGATCTCCGCCCGGAAGGTGAACCGTTCCCCGGAGCGCGTCCAGCTTGTGCTGACTGTCCCGCGGACGGACTTGTAGGAGCCGCGGGCCCAGCCGAGGGGCTCGCCGGGGTGCGGGCGCAGCAGCAGGCGGCCGAAGCCTGCGGTGCCTGGCTCTTGGTCGATGCCGAGGACGAACCGATAGAGCCATTCCCCGACCGAGCCGAGCGAGTAGTGGTTGAAGGAGTTCATCATCGGTGACTGGAAGCCGCGTTCCGCGGTCAGGCCGTCCCAGCGTTCCCAGATGGTGGTGGCGCCGTTGTCCAGCATGTACCGCCACGAGGGAAGCGTGCGCTGGGTGAGCAGCCGGTAGGCGGCATCCGTGTGGCCCGTCGAGCTGAGCACCGGCAGGAGGTAGCCGACGCCGACGAAGCCGGTGGTCAGGTGCCAGTCCGCGGCCTCGATCGCCGCCACAAGACGGGCGGCCGCCGACTGGCGCAAGTCGTCGGGGATCAGTCCCATGTGCAGGGCAAGGATGTAGGCGGTCTGAGTACCCGATGCGATCTGCCCGCCGCCGTCCATGAAGGCGTCAGCGAACGCCGAGCGGATCTTGGCATGCAGTCCCCGGTACCCGGCGGCGTCATCCGGCCGGCCGATCGTGTCCGCGATCTCGGCCATCAGGGCGGCGTCGTGTGCCCAGTACGCGGTCGCGAGCAGTTCGTGCGGAGTGTTGTCGGCGCCGGGCGCCAGCCAGTCGTTGTAGCTGTTGCCGAGTTCCCTGCTCCGCAGGCAGTCGGGGTTAGCCCGCTCGATAAAGTCCATCCACCGTTTCATAGCCGCGAAGTGGCGCCGCAGGATCCCGGTGTCCCCGTACATCTTCCATACCGTCCAGGGGACGATCACCCCGGCGTCTCCCCAGGCCGGCGCGGCCGGCCGGTCGAAGTTCAGCCTGGGTGCGACGTCGGTGAACGCCCCGGAGGACAGCTGCGCGTCACCGACGTCATCCAGCCACTTAGCGAAGAAGCTCGCGACGTCCCGGTTGTAGCAGGCGGTGCGGGCGAAGACCTGGGCATCGCCGAGCCAGCCGAGCCGCTCGTCGCGCTGCGGGCAGTCGGTCGGGACGCTGATGAAGTTGCCGCGCTGACCCCAGTCGATGACCTGTGAGAGCTGGTCCAGCCACCCTTCCGAGGAGCTGAAGGAGCCGGCCGCCTCAATGTCGGAGTGCACGACCCGGGCTGCCACGTCGGCCGGTTCCACGTCGCTGGGGTAGCCGGCGATCTCGGCGTAGCGGAATCCGTGCAGGGTGAAGCGCGGTTCCAGCGTCTCGGGACCACCGCTGGTGACGTACTCGTCGGTCTGCCGGGCGGTGCGCAGGTTCTCGGTGTAAAGGCCGCCGTCGCGGGACAGGACCTCGGCGTGCCGGACCCGTACCGACGTTCCGGCGGGACCGTTGACCTTGATCCTGACCCAGCCCGTTAGGTTCTGACCGAAGTCGATTACCTGGCGGCCCTGCGGATCACGGGTGATGCCGGTCGGCCTGATCTCCTGGGTGACGCGGACGGGCGGCCCTGGATCCGCCGCGAGCGGCACGGTGCCACGGTCCCGGCAGCCGACGCCGTTCCAGTCGGCGGCGTCGAATCCGGGAGCGTCCCACCCGGCCGGCTCAAGGCGCAGGTCGTGTTTTTCGCCCATGAGGAGGTCCGCGTGCCGGATCGCGCCCGTCGCGGACTGCCAGCTTTCGTCCGTCACGATCCATTGCTGGCTGCCGTCGGCGAAGGTGATGGCCAGCTGTGCCAGGAGCTGGGGAGCTTTGCCGTAATGGGCTCCCGCCCGTTTGGCGTCGTATCCGACAAACCCGGCGTACCATCCGTCGGCGATGATCGCGCCAAGCACGTTCTCCCCTGTGGTCAGCAAGCTGGTGACGTCATAGGTCTGGTAGAGGACGCGCTGTCCGTAGTCGGTCCAGCCGGGCGCGAGAAACGCATCGCCAATGCGGTGTCCGTTCAGCCGTGCCTCGTACAGGCCAAGGGCGGTCACGTACAGCCGGGCAGCCACCGCCGGCCTGTCCAGGGCAAAGGACCGGCGGAGATAGGGAGCCGGGGTCAGCGTGCTCGCGACCGGGTCGACAGGGCCGGTCCCTGCGGGCGGCGAGACGCTCTCCCGCACTCGGCCCCCGCCGATCCAGGAAGCCAGCCAGCCCTCGGCGGAATCGAGCTCGACCTCGAACGCCGCCGGGTCACTCCAGCGAGACGCCTGGCCCTGGTCGTCCCAAACCCGTACCTGCCAGAGGTATCGTGCGCCCCTGGCCAGTGTCTTGCCCGCGTAGTGGATGTCACCTGAGCTGGCGGACTCGACGCGGCCGCTGTCCCATGACAGGTCACCGCCCTCGGCCAGCCGTTCCCCGTCCCGCGCGACCAGCACCTGGTAGGCACGCTGCGCGCGGCCGGGTCCCTGGCCGTCCAGTGTCCAGCTCAGCCGCACCCGGTCAGGCGCGACGCCGAGCGGGTCGACCTGGTGCGCGCAGCGCAGGCCGGCGGGGGTCAGCGGTGGTGCCATCACAGCTTTGTTGCTCCTTCGGTGAGGCCCGAGACGAAATAGCGCATGGTGAAGCCGACGAGAACGAACGCGGGCACGGTGGCGATGACGAACGCGGCGAAGACGGCTCCGCCGCCGGTCAGGTTGAGGCCGAAGCTGAAGACGAACTGCTGCAGGCCGGCGGAGATCGTGGTCCGCTGCGGGCTCTGGATGACGATCGTCGGCCACAGGTAGTCGCCCCAGACGTTGATCGTGACCAGGACCGCGCCGGTCAGCAGCACTGGCCTGGTCAGCGGGGCGACGATGCGCCCAAGTACCTGGCGCTCGGTGCAGCCGTCCACGCGGGCGCTTTCCAGGAGCTCGCGCGGGATCTGGTCGAAGAACCCGCGGAAGATCAGCACGAGCAGCGGCTGGGCGCTTGCCGCGTAGGGCAGGACAAGCGCCCACCAGGTATTGAACAGGTGGAGTTTCTGGACCGTCAGGAACAGCGGGATGAGCGTCAGCGTCGACGGGACGAGCAACAGGGCCACGTAAGCGATGAAGAGCAGTTCCTTGCCGCGGAACCGGAGCTGGGAGAACGCGTAGGCGCCGAGTGCCGCGGCCGTGACGCCGATGACGATGGTCATGACGGCGACGATGACCGTGTTCACGAGCGGCGACCTGATACCGGACCAGGCGGTCACGTAGTTCTGGTAGTCGAACTGGTTGAAGAGGGAGAAGACGCCGCTGCTGAAGATGTTCTGCCCGCTCTTCAGCGAATTAGACACCACGAAGATGATCGGGAAGTAGGTCATCGCCACGATCACCGCCCCGGCGGCGGCGGTGATCCAGCGGTACCGCCGCCGCCGTCGCGCCGCCCCGGCGGGCCGCCGTCCGCGTGGTGCGGGCAGGCGGCCGGCCGATGCTTCTATTTCCGCCGAACGGGTGCTGGTTTCCACTGGCGGCTTAGTACTTGCTCAGGTTGACGTGGTTAGCGGTCGCCCACTGCTGCGCCGAGGACGTCAGCAGTGACTGCCACTGCGAGGCAAACCCTGAGTAGGACAGTGACCCGTCGATGTACGACTGGATCAGGCGCATCCCGGAGTTGGTGGCGGCGGTGGAGAGCACGTCATCGAGGACGGCGTCGACCACGGTGGGCACCTTGCCGCTGGGGACCAGGCTGGACAGGCCCGGCAGGTTGACCGAAGGCGCCCCCTGCTCGGTCGGGATGTAGGCTCCGCTTCCGCTGATCTTGAGCCAGTTGCCGAGGTGCTGCGGTGTGAACAGCCAGGCCATGAAGTCCATGACCGTCGCGGTCTTGGCCGGCGTCATGGAGCTGTCGGCGCGCTGGGAGGTGATGCTCCATTCGCCGTTGCCATTCGGACCGCCGATGACCCCGAGGGTGGAGGTGCTCGTCGCCAGCGGTGTGGTGGCGGTGGTGATGGGCGGCTCGGGGAACATGCCGTACTTGCCGGTGAAGCCGGCGGAGTCCAGCTGCGGGATCCACCAGCTGCCGCCCCACAGGATGCCGACTTTGCCCTGGACGAGCATGGACTGCGGGCTCAGCGGGGGAGCGGTGATGTTCGGGTTAGAGCACGCGTCGTAGGTGCTTTCCCCGCTGCCGGAGTAGCTGGCGAGCTGACCGAGGATCTTCCACACCTCGGCGTAGCGCGGGTTGTTCATGCCGATGATGCCCTTTTGGATGCCGACGGCGACGTCCAGGCCGTTGGTCACCTGCGCGTGGTTGACGTCGAACTGGCTGATCTGCCCGGCGAGCATGGACGAGGTGGCCAGCCGCTCGAACCAGGACGGGTTGCACGGCGCGCCAGTGGTGAACAGGATCGGCGATACCCCCGCGGCCTTCAGCTTGCCGAGGTCGGTCATGAAGTCCGCCCATGTCGTGGGCGTGGCCGTGATCCCGGCCTTGGCGAAGGCCGCCTTGCTGTAGAACATGCCCGTCTCGACGTTCGAGCCGAGGATGATGTCAATGCTCCCGTCCGGTGAGGTCATGTAGGGGACGGTGAGCGAGGTGAACAGGGACAGCCAGCTGGTGTTGCCCGGCACGTAGGGGTTGGGCTTTTCCAGGTAGGGCTTGATGTTCTGCAGCAGCCCGGCCGGCAGGGCGCCCGAGGTCACCGGGCCGTACTGCTCCCAGACCACGTCCGGAGCCGAGCCGCCGGACGCCTGGCTCTCCATGGCGGCGTTCGCCTGGGTAATGCCGGTCGTATTGTTCGGCAGCCACTGCACGGTGACGTTCTTGTGCGCGGCCTCGTACTGCTGGGTCAGGGTCTGCAGGCCCGCGTTGTCCGCCGCGGTGATCGGCCCCGTGTTCGGCGGGAGTACCGCCTTGATCGTGACCGTGGCGCTGCTGCTCGAGCCCGGACTCGCAGGGCTTGAGCCGCCCGACGTGCAGGCCGCGGCGAGGACGCCCGCGGCCAGCACGGCTGCCGCGGTCGGCAGGACCGGGCGCGTGAGGGTTCTTCGGAACATGAATCCCACCTCCTGGGGAGGATTGGTGATCTGATTGAGACGAGATAGTTCGGTCAGCTGGTGCGACTGCGGAGAATCCGCATGGCCGCGAGCGTGAAGATGAGCATCGCGATGAAGAGCAGGGTCCCGATGGCCATGCCGTAGCCGTACTGGTCGTTCGCGAAGGCGGACTGGTACATGTCCAGGCCAGGCACGAGGGTTGCGGTCCCGGGACCGCCGTTGGTGAGGAGCAGGATCGGCACGAAGTTCTGCACCGCGTTGATACCGGACAAGATGACGACGATCCGGAACTGCGGCATCAGCAGCGGGATGTCGATTGCGAAGACGCGCCGAAGGACGCCAGTACCATCCAGCCTGGCGGCGTCAAGGATGTCCTGGGGCAGGTTCTGCAGGCCGCCGAGGAAGATCAGGAAGCCGAGATTAGAGATCCAGGGGAAGCCGACAAGCAGAATTGAGATCAGCGCCAGGTGCGAGTCGCTCAGCCAGGTGGGCTGGGGCAGCCCCGCGGCGCCAAGCAGGTGGTCTATGAGCCCGGAGCCGGGCTGCAGCAGGTAGGCCCAAACCTCGATCAGCACGAGGGGCGGCAGCACGATCGGCAAGACGAGGACGTACTTGGCGACGGACGCCGCCCGCCGGGGCATGCGGGTGACGATCTCCGCCGCCGTGAACTGCGAGACCAGGGAGATGAGGATGGCGCCGCCAGTGAGCACGGCGATGTTCTTCGCCTCGGTCCCGAAGACGGGTGACTGAAGATACTGCTTGAACTGGGAGATCCCGGAGTAGACCGGGGCCGAGAAGCCGTTCCACTGGTAGAAGCCGCCGACCAGGCTGCGCACGGCCGGGTAGTAGCTGAATACGCCGATCAGCAGCAGGCTCGGCAGCAGCAGCACCGCGAGGATCGGCCGGTAGCGAAGGCCCGCCAGGGACAGACGTCCGTTAATCCCGTGTTTCGCGCCTGCTACTACCTCGTCCATGACGGTGATCATTCGCCGTACGCGCTGGTCACCGCTAGGACGTGGTGAGCAAGTATTAGCACGATATGAGCATTGGCGTCAGCCGGCGAATATGCTCGCGAAGATGGAGAACCCTCCGCTGGGAACTGAGCAGGGGCTGTTCCACTTCACCGACGGGGCGCTGGCCGACGCGATCCCGTACCTGCACGATCACGACAGTCCCGTCCACACGCACAGCTTCGTCGAGATCGCCTTCACCGTCAGCGGCGCGGGCGTCCACAACTGCCTGAACGGGCGGCAAGAGGTGCGAGGGGGCGACGTCATCCTGCTGCGCCCCGGCGTGTGGCACGGGTATGAGAGCTGCTCCCAGCTCAACGTGTACAACTGCTGCTTCAGCAGCGAACTGCTGCGCCGCGAACTGTCCTGGGTTAGGGAGGACCCGCTGCTTGGCTACCTGCTATGGGCCGGCCCGTACTCGTCGTCGGCCCGTGGCATGCTAACGGCTGCGCTGGACCCGGCCACTTTCCGCGAGTGCCTGACCCACCTCGACGCGCTCGCCGCGCTGCGCAACCGCCCGCAGCAGCGTCACCGAGGCGACGTCATCGGCCGGCTGTCGCTGCTGTTCAGTCAGCTCGGCCAGGCCGTCGCCAGGACCGACCAGGCACTCGACGAGGACGCGGCGGTGCATCCGGCGGTCGGGCATGTGATGCGCCTCCTGGAGGCTGACCTCCCACGGCAGTGGACGCTCGCCGAGCTCGCCGACGATGTGCACCTGACCCCCGGCCACATGGTGCGGCTGTTCAAGGAGGCCACTGGCCTGCCGCCCATGGCTTACCTGGCCCAGGTCCGCGCTGAGCACGCGGCGGTGCTCCTGCTGCACTCCGATGAGCCCGTCACCGGAATAGGACGAGCTGTCGGCTGGCCGGACCAGAACTACTTCGCCCGCCGTTTCAAGGCCCACTACGGGCTCAGCGCGACCGCGTACCGCAAGCGGTTCGCCACCGGTGCCGCCCACCTGCATGACACGGAGGCAAAACACCGGGTCGCCGGGACTCTCATTTCCTGATCGGGCGCCTAGTAATGCCGTCCCCGCGGGCCGTACCGTACCACCAGAGTCCTGACGCCGCGATGGTTGAGATACAGGCGTCCCGGCAGGGCATCGACTTGACTGCCCGCGGACACCATACCGGGCAGTGCTTTCATCCGGGCTCACCCCGGGGGTCCATCCGCAATGTGACGGTGACGGGCCCCGAGCCGAGATCGCCGAGCCGCACCGGGACAGGTCGGCCGTCTCGGTAGGCCCGCACGGATCCGGCCCGCTCGGGGAGTGCGAGAGCCGACGTGGTGTTCGGGGGGACTTCCACGGCGATGGTGAGCCGGGCGGGGTCGTCTGCGTCTCGTTCCCAGCGCACCTTGAGCAGCCCGTACGGTGTGTCCTGCCAGGCCTCGACCCAGTCGAGGTCGGCGTCGAGGTCCGGTTCTATCGTGCTGGTGCGGAACCCCGGGGAGGCCGGCCGGATGCCGGCCAGGTGCCCGTAGAGCCACTCGTCCACGCACCCGAACGCGTAGTGGTTGAACGATGCCGTCCCGACTTGGCCATCTGGCCGGATCGCGCTCCACTCTTCCCAGATCGTGGTGGCTCCGCGGTCGACGGCGTACAGCCAGGACGGCGCCGTCTCCTGCCAGAGAAGCGTCCGGGCAAGGTCAGCGTGCCCGTTGGCTGAAAGGGCCTCGAGGAGGAACGGAACAGAGAGGAATCCCGTGTCGAGATGGTTGTCAGCGGCGCGGATCAGCTCGGTCAGCCGCGACAGCGCGGCCTCCCGCTGCGCCGCCGGGACCTGTCCGAAGGCCAGGGCCAGCACGTAGGTGCCCTGGCAAGCCACCGCGAGGTTCCCCGCGCCGTCGAAGTACTCGTCGGCGATGGCCTCGCGGACCCGCCGCCCCCGGTCGCCGTACCGCCGCGCGTCATCGTCACGACCGAGGGCGGCCGCGGCCCGGTGCAGCAGTTCGGCGGAGTACCCGTGGAACATCGCGCCGATGACTTCGCCAGTGCGGTCGGCGGCCGCGAGCAGGTGCTCAAGGGAAGGGTCCTCAGCTCGCACGCTGGGCGCCAGCCAGTCGCCGAAGTTGGGCTCACTGTTCCAGAGCAGCCGCTGCCGGCTCCGTTCCCGGTCGGTGAGAACCTGCCCGTGCAGGCGCGCGGGAAGGCCGCTCTCCGCTACCCGGACCTGCCGGTCGACCCACGCCTTCATGGCGTCGTAGTTTTCCTCCAGGACAAGGCGGTCGCCGTACCGTTCATAGAGCACCCAGGGGACGATCACCACCGCGTCGCCCCACCCTGCGGCCGCCCTTCTGGAGAGCAGCGGGTCGTCGCCCGCCTGCGCCGACAGCGCGTGCATGACGGGGGGAGCGGGCACGATCACCGGCACGAGCCCGTCGGGGGACTGGTCCAGCCTTAGGTTGGCCAGCCACCTCCGCAAGAACGAGATGACCTTCATGTTCCGCGTGGCCGCCGGCGCGAAGACCTGGAGGTCGCCGGTCCACCCGGCGCGCTCACGTTGCGGGCAGTCGGTCGGAATGGCGAGGAAGTTGCCCCGCTGGCTCCAGACGACGTTACGGTGCAGCCTCGATATCCGCGCGTCAGAGCAGGTGAAGTCGCCGGCCGGCTCCAGGTCCGAGCCGATGACGACCGCGCGGAGGGCGTCCGCCGTCAGGCGTCCCGGGTACCCGGTCACGCGGACGTAGCGGAACCCGTGAAAGGTGAACAACGGCTCCCAGAGTTCACCGCCCGGATCGCCCGCGAGGACGTAGTAATCGGTCTGGTCCTTGTTGAAGCCCTGGATGTTCATGAAGAAGTTGCCGTCGCGGTCAAGCACCTCGCTGTGTTCCAGCTTGATCGTCGTTCCCCGCGGTCCCCGGACCCGCAACCGTACCCGGCCGGCGATGACCTGGCCGAAGTCGGCGACGACGTCCCCCTCCGGGGTAGTGAGGATCTTGCGCGGTGATAGTTCCGCCACCCGGCGCACCGGCTCGCCCGCGAATGGGACGAGGACCTCAGGGGCGGGCACGGTCTTCACCGGAGTCCACCCGGAGGCGTCGAAGCCGGGGGCACTCCACCCGGCCAGGCCGGACCGGGCGTCGTGCCGTTCGCCGATGAAGATGTCCGAGTAGCGGACCGGGCCGTCGGCGCTCGAAACAACCGTCGTGTCTGAGGTGAACACGTCCGGCTCGCCGTCTGTATACTGCGCGACGAGCTGCCATCCCGCCCGCAGTCTGTCCCCGTACTGTGCGCTCGTCCCGGTGAAGTCGATGCGGCCGGCGTACCAGCCGTCCCCGAGGATGACGCCGAGGACGTTTTCTCCCGGGGCCAGGAGATGGGTTACGTCGTAGGCCTGGAAGGAAAGCTGCCTGTCGTAGCTTTCGTAGCCCGGAGCGAGTACCTGGTCTGCGACGGGAAGGCCGTTGATTTCCGCGGTGTACACCCCGTGGGATGTGGCGTAGAGCCGGGCCCGGAGCGGCCGGGCGCGCAACTCGAACTTCTGGCGCAGGTACTTCGCCGGATGCAGCCGCTGTTCCGGCGGGCCATCGTGCTGCGGCGGCAGCCAGTCGCCGCCTACCCGCCGGGGCCCGTCAGGTGTCACCGGCTCCTGGTCGGGCTCCACGAATTGCGCGAGCCAGTCGGAGCGCTGTAGCAGGCTCGTTTCGAAGCTGCCTGCTGCCCATGGTGTCCGTTCCCGTGCCGCCTCGGCACGGACCCGCCAGGTGTACCGCGTCGCCGAGTCCAGGGCTGGTCCCCCGTAGGGCACCAGCACGGAGTCTGAGCTTGCTGTCCCTCCCGGTGACCAGACAGGGGTGCCGTCCGGGTCGCGCAGGACCTCGATCTCGTAGGCGTCTTGCATGATGTCGTGGTCCGAGGCGGTGAGACGCCAGCTGAACCGTGGCTGTGCCGTCCAGAGCCCCAGCGGTTCGCGGCAGTGTTCAACGCGCAGATCAGTAAGAACGATCACACTTGCCTCTCTTCTGCCTCGCCAGTCAGGCGATGTCAGACGTGGCGGTTACCGGGCCAGGAGAGTGCCGCTCCTGCCTGCGACGGCGCTGGAGGCGCGGGTCGGGGACGGGCGCGGCCGCCACCAGCTTCCGCGTGTACTCGTGCCTGGGCTTGTCGCAGACCGCGCGGCTCGGTCCCTCCTCCACGATGCGCCCGTCCTGCAGCACCATCGTCCGCGTGGCGAATTCCTTGACCACGGCCAGGTCGTGGGTGATGAAGAGATAGGCGCAGCCGAGTGTCTGCTGCAGCTCGGCCAGCAGCCCGAGAACCGCTGACTGGGTGGTGACGTCCAGGGCGCTTGTCGGCTCATCGCAGACGATGAGCTTCGGCCGGCGGGCCACTGCCCGCGCGATCGCGATGCGCTGGCGCTGTCCGCCGCTGAACTGAGCCGGATAGCGGGAGGAGGCGTCCTGCGGCAGTCCCACCCGCCGGAGCAGTTCCGCGATGCGCGCGTGCACCTCGGCCTTGGGAAGGCCGGCCGCCACCAGCAGCGGCTCGGCCAGCGTACGGCCGACCGTGCGGGACGGGTTCAGCGACCCGTACGGGTTCTGGAAGATCACCTGGATGTCGGCGGCTAGAGCGCGCCGGGCTCGCCCTTCCAAGCGGGTGATGTCCGTCCCGGCCAGCACCACGCGACCCCCGGCGACGGGGGTAAGCCCGAGCAGCGCCTTGCCGATCGTGGTCTTCCCCGAGCCCGACTCTCCGACGAGCGCCAGGGTCTCGCCCCTGGCCAGGGTGAACGACACGTCGTCGATAACCCTGACCGGCGGCCGCCGGAACCGGTGGGCGGCGTACTCGACCACGAGGTTGTCGACAGTCAGCAGGAGTTCGTCAGGCACCGATGCTCCTTGCGATGTTGGGAGTGCTCGCGATGAGCGATTTCGTGTACGGGTCCTTGGGCGCGTAGAAGATCTCGTCCACCGTTCCCTCCTCGACGATGCGCCCGGACCGCATGACGACGGCCCGGTCGCAGATGTCGGCGACGACCGCGAGGTCATGGGTGACCAAGATGATCCCCATGTCGCGCTTTGCCCGCAGTGACCGCAGCAGGTCGAGGATCCCGGATTGCACGGTCACGTCGAGCGCCGTGGTTGGCTCGTCGGCCACGAGGAGGCGAGGGTTGCCGGCCAGGGCGAGCGCGATGGCGGCCCGCTGGAGCATTCCGCCGGACAGCTGGTGCGGGTACCGGCGCATGACGTCGTCTGGTCGTGGCAGGTGCACGCTGGCGAGCAGCTCAAGCGCGCGATCGCGGACCGCCGCACGGCCCTGGGCGTCGCCCACCCGCCTTACCACCTCGCAGAGCTGGGAGCCGATGGTGTAGTGCGGGTCAAGGGCAACCATGGGCTCCTGAGAGACCAGGCCGATCTCGTGCCCGCGGATCTTCAGGAGCTCACGCTCCGACACGCGGCTGAGGAGCTGGCTGCCCAGCCATGCGGAACCGGTCGTGACGGCACCGTTGTCCGGCAGCAGCCCGAGTAGGGAGAGGGCGGTGACAGTCTTCCCGCTGCCGGACTCGCCGACGATCCCGAAGACCTCTCCAGGCAGGACCGTGAAGGTGATGGAATCGACGACCGTCCGCAGCCCGTCGGCCGCCTCAAAGGCGATGCTGTAGTCACGGACGGTGAGCAGTGCCGACGGGTCGGCCGGGGTCACGGGCGCCGGCTGGCCGCCGGGCGGCGCCACGGCGGTGGCTGGACGTGCTGCCCCTGGCATCCGCCGCCGGTCTGCCTCCAGGTCACGCAGCCCGTCGCCGATGAGGCCGAACGCGATGGTCATGACGCCGATCACGCCGCCGGCGATGAAAAGGAAGGACGCGTGCTGCTGGATGACCTGGGACGCGTCCGACACCATGCCGCCCCAGCTCGGCTGTGGCGGCTGCGTGCCGAGCCCGAGGAACCCAAGTCCGGTCTGCACGCCGAGCGCGATGCCGGCGAACAAGGACATCTGGACGAGCAGCAGCCCGGCCAGCCCCGGAAATACGTGCCGGGTCATGATGCGGCCCGGCCCCAGGCCCGAGACTCGGGCGGCGTCGACGAACAGTTCCTCCCGGATGGCGATGCAGGAACTGCGGATGACCCTGGCCAGGTTCGCGGAGGCGAACAGGCCAAGTACAAGCATCGCCACGTAGATGTTCTGGTTGAAGACCGCCAGGACCGCGAGGATGACGATGATCCCCGGCACAGAAAGCATGATGTCGAGCACCGGCGAGATGACCCGGTCGGCCCACCCGAGCAGGTAACCGGACAGGATGCCGAGGACCATGCCTACCACCGCGAATACCCCGACCGCGATGGCAACGCCGGTCAGCGACGGCTGCCCGCCGTACAGCAGGCGGGAGAGTATGTCACGGCCGAGCCCGTCGGTTCCGAGCGGGTGAGCGGCGGACGGTCCTGCGAAGGGGCTCAGGATGTCCTGCTGGAGCGGCGGCTGGGGGGCGATGAGCGGCGCGGCGTACACGGCGGCCGTGACGATGAGTACCACCAGCAGCGCCGCCACGAGCAGGGGGCGGCGCGTGAGGCGGGCGATGACGGACGTCCGGGGGGCCTTGCCGCTGTCGGGCGGAGCGGTGACGGCGGCGGTCATCGGGTGCGCACCTTCGGATTGAGGAGGCCGTAGGCAATGTCAACGAGCAAGTTGATGACGATCACGATGATGGCGAACGTGAGGGCGATTCCCTGGACGACGGGAATGTCGTGCTCGTTGGTCGCGGTGACGACGATGTTGCCCAGTCCGGGGAGTACGAATACGTTCTCTATGATGACGGCACCCGCGAAGAAGCTGATCATGGTGAGACCGATGGTGGTGACCAGGGCGAGGCTGGAGTTCCGCAGCGCGTGCCGCCAGATGACCGATCGCGGCGACACGCCGCACGCGCGCAGGGTGCGGATGTAGTCCAGTTGCAGGGTGGCGAGCATCGCGTCGCGCGTGACCTTGGCGATCAGTGCCACGCCGCCGATGGATAGCGCGGCGACCGGCAGGAAGAGGCTGGACAGCCACGCCTGTGGTGACTGGCTGACTGAGGTATAGCCGGTCGCGGGAAACCAGCCCAGGTCAACCGCGAAGATTGTGCCCAGGGCCAGTGCGACCCAGAACGGTGGCAGGGCGTTGCCGAGAAGGGACACGACGTCGACCACCCGGCGGGACAGCCGGCCCCGGGTGGCGCTGTAGACGCCGAGGAGCGTGCCGACCACCGCCGCGATCACGGTTGCGCCGATGACGAGACTAAGCGTGACGGGAAGCCGGCTGGCCACAACCTGGCTGACAGGCTGGTCGGTGAAGATCGACGTACCGAGGTTGCCCCGGAAGACGTTTCCCAGGTAGAGCCAGTACTGCTGGATCAGCGGCTCGTTCAGGTGCAGGGTTTCCCGCAGCGCCGTGTACTGCTGCGGGGTGGCGTTGACACCGAGCAGCGACCTGGCAGGATCTCCGGGCACGAGCGATTCCAGCACGAATGTGATGCCGGAAACGACGAGGATGAGCGGAACCGACAACAGCAGCCGCCTGGTGATGATTCGCAGCATTATTTGACCTCATGACCCGCCGCCTGCGCTGGCCATCAGGCCGGCCCAGGCCGAGGGCTTTCTCACGAGGACGTCCACGCGGTCACCGGCGTCAGGTATCCCCCTGGGAGGAACTGCACGCCATGCAGCGCGGGCGCGTACAGCACGATCGTGCTTGACGCCGCCACCGGCAGCGCGAGCGCGTCCTGCACGGCGATGTCGTTGACCTGCTGTGCGGCCGCGGTAGTCTGCGCCTGCGTGGCGGCGCTGAGCGCGTTGAAGGCCGCGGTGAGCCGCGAGTCTTGGGCGCCGAAGATGTTCATGATGCCGCCCGGCATGAAGGTCGAACTGGCGATGAAGAACTCGCTGCCGCCGGCCCCTGGCGACAAGATGGTAGCGGCGAACTTCTTGGACACCAGGTCGCTGACCCAGCCGCCGAAGTTGCTGTCCGCCTTGAGCTGCAGGGTTACTCCCGCTTGGGCCAGTTCGGCCTGCACGGCCTGCACGAGTTTGGTGTTGTCGGGGTCAAACGAGCCGTAGTTGACGGGGATTGTCAGCCCTTTGGAGTAGCCGGCTTCGGCCAGGAGCTGCCTGGCCTTGGCGGGGTCATAGGTGTAGACGTCCCCGGCGCTGCTGCTGTAGCCGTCGGTACCGGGCACCGCAGGCTGGCTAAGCGGGGTTCCGTACTTGCCGTAGACGGCACTGGTGATCGCCTGCCGGTTGATGGCGAAGTTCAGGGCCTGGCGGACCCGTGGGTCCTTGAGCGCCGGCACCACCGCGCCGTCGCGGTCGAGCAGGTACAGGCCGGCCCAGAGGGTGGGCGCGCTCAGCACCTTGACGGAGGTGCTGCCCTGGACCGACGACGCCACGTCGAGGCTGCCGGGCATGAAGTCGATCTGACCGGACCGGAGCGCCTGGAGCGCGGAGTTCATGTCCGGTATCGCCTTGATGGTGATCGACTTGTAGCGGATGGCGGCCTGGTCGTAGTAGTACTTGTTCGGCGTGTAGACGTAATGGTCATTCGGGACGGACTGTGCGCTGTTGTAGACGTAGGGCCCCGCGCCGTCAGTGCTGTTGGCGAGGCTGGCCGGGTGCTTCAGGCCGGCCGGGCTGATAATCGCCCCGGCCAGGTACTGCGGTGTCAGCAGTTCGGGGATCATGGGGTCAGGGGAAGGGCTCTTGATCACAACGGTCTCGGCGCCCTGGGCGGTAAACGTCATGCCGTGCAGGTATGGCGAGCTCGGGCCGCTGCCCTTCGCGAAGTACTTAAGCGAGGCCACGACGTCTCCGGCGGTGATAGGCGTCCCGTCGGCCCACTTCAATCCGTTACGCAGCGTGAGCTGGAAGGTCTCGTTGTCGCTGCCGACGTATCCCCACTTGTCGGCCAGCCCGGCGATGACCTGGCCGCTGCCGCCCTCGTCGAGCAGCGAGGCGTACGCGGGCACGATGTAGTTGACGTACAGCCCGGTGGCGGACGTCGACGGGTCGAGGCTGACCGGTGCCGAGGATAGGCCCATGGTGATGGTGTTGCCGGCCGTCCCTGACTGGCCGCCGCTGCTTCCGCTGCTTCCACTGCTGCCGCCGGCGCACGCCGTCACGGGGATCGCGGCCGCGAGCGCGAGGCCAAGGACGGCCGTTCTTCTCAGGGTTGCTTGCCTTTTCATGGCCACTGCGTATCTCCAGTCATTGAGATGACAGTTTGGTAAGGAAACGGGGTACTGATTGTCGGCGATCGTCACGACGGGAAGGTCGATCCTGCTCGCGGTGACTCCGCCGACGTGAATACGCTGCTGTGCGGGCTTGGCTTCGGCGGTGTCCCAGGAAGACTGGCCGGTGTTGAGATTGGGATCCCACCGCGGAAAACTGCTGGACGTGATGTCGACCCGGATCCGGTGGCCGGGCTGGAACGTGTGTGCTGTCGCCCACAGGTTGAACCGGTACTCCTGCGCCTGGCCCGGCACGACGGGAGCCGGCGGCACCGCGGTGAGCGGCCCGGAGTGGCCGTAGCTCTCCCTGCGGCTCGCGCGAATGATCCCGTCCGCGATGTTGACCGAGCGCCCGTCCGGATGGTCGTCGCAGAGGCGGGCGACGAAGTCGGTGTCGACCACGCTGGTCGACGCGAACAGCGTGACCCGGATGAAGCCGACGACCGTGAGCGGGTGCTGCACCGGTTCGCTTACGAAGCTGACCACGTCGGCACGGGCCTGGATGGCGCGCTGGTCCTTGGGGCCGGCCTCGTAGCCCAGCATCAAGGTGGCACCGCCGACCGTCGGAACTGGGAACTCGGGGTCGTACGCGTAGCCGGCCGAGCTCACCGCGGCCGGCGGCCGGCGCGACAGTCCGCCGTCCTGGGTCAAGTACCAGGCGGTGCGCTCCGCCGACGGCGGGAACTGGTCAAACGACGCCCAGCGGTTCGACCCCATGACGAAGAGCCGGACCGGTGCGATGCCCGCCAGCGGATCAGTGATGCCCTTCAACGTGGCGTCGAACCAGCGAATGTGCTGGTCTTCAAGGCTCAGGTCGCCGCCCATGTGCGTATGCGCCGCGGCTTGGCCGAAGTCAATGTCGCCCAGGCGGCCTCCAGCTTCGAGGTGCGACCACGGGCCGATGACGAGATGGGTCGGCGGGCGCCCGGGGCGCTGGCTCATCCCCGCGTACTGCGCGAGCGTCTCGCCAAGGAAAAGGTCGTACCATCCGCCGACGAGGAAGACAGGCTGGTCGATGTCCTCGTATCGGCCCTTGGTGCGGGTCGGCATCCTGTCGATGTCCTCGAGTTCGTCACCCCATACCTGGATCGCGGCCTTGACGATCGGCTCGTTCACGTCGAGGTCGCGGAACGGCCGTGTGCGGTAGACCGCGTTCGAGTCGAACATCTCTTGTGCGCGGGCGAAGATCCCGGCCTTCTTTTCAGCCGAGAGCGCGGGGAGCCGTTCCAGCTCATTAGGCGCGATGGCGCCGTGTGCCCAGCCGAGCCGGCCGCCGAGCTCGACCGTGCCGCCGCGGACGATGAACCCGTCGAGGAAACAGTGGTTGGGCGCGTACATGGGCACCATCGATTTCAGCGCCGGCGGGCGCTCAAGGGCTGCTGCCCACTGGGCGTGGGCGAGGTAGGAAGGGCCGAACGTGCCCACAGAGCCATCGCAACCGGGAAGCGCGGCCGCCCATTGCACGGTGTCGTAGCCGTCGTCGCACTCCTGCGCGACGGACCCGAAGAAGCCGTCGGACGCATAACGCCCCCGCACGTCCTGGACAACGACGATGTACCCGGCGGAGGCGATGTCCGCGGGGCTGGGGACTCCCTGGGCGAACCAAGCCTGCTTGCCGTAGGGCAACCTCATCACGAGCGCCGGCACTCCAAGTCCGGTCTCCGGGCGGTACACGTCAGCACGAAGAACCACCCCGTCCCGCATAAGGCAGGCAACGTCGAACTCGGTGCGAACCGGGAACCGGGACGCCGACAGGTCCCCTGGCCGTTCCCGGCCGATCGTCCTGAGCTCGTCCTCAACAGACATAACCACGTCCCTACGGCATTGGCAGTGTTCACGTTGGGGGAGTTCACACGTGTGAATCAAACGTGTGAAGTGTAGACTGACCTTAGAGGTTGTGACAAGCCTCACTCGGGCACGGAAGGAAGAGGATGGCCGGACGGCGGGTGACCAGCGCTGACGTGGCAGCACTAGCGGGTGTTTCCAGGTCGACAGTGAGCTACGTGCTCAACGGCAGTTCCCGTAACAATTTCTCCGCGGAGACCGTGGAGCGGGTCCTTACCGCCGCCGCTGAGCTGGCGTACACCCCGAACGCCGCGGCCCGCGCCCTGCGCACGGGCAAGTCGGGCGTTGTGCTGCTAACGCTGCCAGACCTGCCCTTTGGGTGGAACCTCGGCAGGCTTCTGTCGGCCTTGACGGACGCCGTCTCGGGGACCGGCCGCTCCCTCGTGACGTGGTCCGTCCGTCCGGGCATCCAGCTGCACGACATTTTGCGCGACATCGCCCCTCAGGCAATCCTCGAGGTCATAGCGTTGCCCGAGCATGACCGAGAGGCGGCCGAGGCGGCCGGGATTCCCGTCATCTCGGCGGCCGAGCCGCACGCCAGCCTGGATCGTGCGGTAGGCGACCTGCAAGTCCGGTACCTGGCCAGGGCCGGGCATCGTCGGCTTGGCATGGTCACCGTGGACGACGCGTGGGTCAGGGCATTCCGCGACCCGCGCCGTGAGGGCGTGCGCGAGGCCGCGGCGGCGACGGGCCTCGCGCTGCCGTTCGAGCTCGTACTCAGCACACGCGACTCCGCCGCGGCGATGGGCCTCGCGCCGCCGGCCGAGCTCAGGCGCGGCGCATCTGGCGCCGTCGCGATCCGGCAGGTCGCCGAAACCCTGCAGGTTTGGACAGCAGGCCCCGACCCCGTGACGGCAATCTGCTGCTTCAACGACCTGTTCGCGGGACTGGTCATCGCCGCGGCCAGGACCGTCGGCCTGCGGGTGCCCGAGGACCTGTCGGTGATCGGCGTTGACGACGAGCCGCTTGGCGGTGTCCTTCAGCCGGCGCTGACCACCGTGCGATACGACTTCCAGAAGACCGCGGCCCACATCGAGGCCAGACTGCGTGCCGCCCTCGACGGCAAGCCCGCGCCGCGACGTCAAACCAGCGAATCCCTAGAACTGATCGAACGCGAGTCGGTCGCGCCACTGAATCCGTGACGTGTCTCTGTATCCGCTCCATGACCCGGTCCTCGATAAGGCGGATCAGGGCAGGGATCGATCCGGCACAGCGGCGCTCGGGCCCGCCGGGGCGGTAAAGCCGTCCGCGCCGACCGTTACCTCGGCCGTCTGGGCGAGTTCGGCAACCGGGCGGACCTTGCCGTCGAGGTCGAGGACGGGTGATGCCTCTGCGTACCAGGAGGGGATGACCGCGTTGCCCCAGAAGTCGCGCCGCCGGGGGTCGCGCACCGACCAGCGCAGCACCGGGTGGTCCGGGTCGCCGGTGTAGTAGTCGGAGGTGTAGATCTCCAGCCGGTGGCCGTCGGGGTCGCGCAGGTAGACGTAGAAGGCGTTGGAGACCCCGTGCCGCCCGGGTCCGCGCTCGATGTGGTGCTCAAGTGACAGCGAGCCGAGGATGTCGCAGGTGCGCAGCACCGAGTGCGCCTCGTGGGCGAAGAACCCCAGGTGGTGCAGGCGCGGCCCCGCGCCGCCGGTGAAGGCCATGTCGTGCACGGTCTGCTTGCGGTACATCCACGCCGCGTACAGCGTCTGCCCGTCCTCGATCGTCTCCGACAGCCCGAACCCGAGCCCGGAGTAGTACTCATACGCGCGGGGCACGTCCGGTACGCAGATGTTGAAGTGGTCGAACCGCGCGACCTCTGCGCCGCGGCGCAGATCGTACCGCTGCTGCAGCCGGTCCGGGTGCTGCGACCGGTCGAAGAAGTCAATCAGGAACCCGAGGGGGTCCTCGACCCGGACGACTTCGCCGAGTCCGCGGACGGCACCGGCGGGCAGTCGCTCGGACCGGCAGCCGAGCGCCGCGTAGTACGCTTCCGCGCGGTCCAGGTCGGCGGACGACCGGAGGCGGAAGCCCAGCGAGCCGGCCGCCGCGTCTGTCCCGGTCCGCAGGATCAGGTTGTGATGCGCCAGCTCGTCGTACCCCCGCAGGTACAGGGAGGACGAGTCCTCGAATGTAATCACGAAGCCGAGCAGGTCCACCCAGAAGCGCCGCGCCTCGGCGAGGTCGGTGACGATCAGCGTCGCGTATGCCGACCGGATGATGTCTGGGACAGGGGGAAGGTCAGCCATATCACGCTCCAAAGCGGGGCACGTGCGTGTCGCCCAGCGCCACGTGCACGATCCGGGACTCGGTGTAGAAGTCGATCGAGTGCTGACCGCCCTCGCGGCCGAGCCCGCTTGCCTTGACGCCGCCGAACGGGGTCCGCAGGTCCCGCACGTTGTGCGAGTTGACCCAGGTCATCCCGGACTCCACCGCCGCCGCGACGCGGTGCGCCCGCTTCAGGTCGCTGGTCCAGAGGTAGGCGGCCAGCCCGTACCTGGTCGCGTTGGCCAGCCCGACGGCCTCCTCCTCGGTGTCGAACGGCGTCACGCAGACCACTGGCCCGAAGATCTCCTCCTGGAAGATCCGCATCGACGGCTTCACGTCGGCGAACACCGTCGCCGCGAGATAGTTCCCCGTCGCTAGTCCCGGCGGGCGCGACCCGCCGGCGACGAGCCGCGCGCCCTCGTTGACGCCGATGTCCACGTAATCGAGGACCCGCGCGTGGTGCTCCGGGTGGACCAGTGCTCCTAGTTCAGTCAGCGGATCTGCTGGGTCTCCCACGCGCACCCGGGCCGCCCGCTCGGCGAGACGGGCGACGACGGAGTCATACACCTGTCGTTCTGCGAGGATCCGGGAACCCGCGGTGCACCGTTCGCCGTTCAGCGACATCACACCGAACAACGCGGAGTCGATCGCTGTGTCGAGGTCCGCGTCGGCGAAGATGACGCACGGCGACTTCCCGCCGAGTTCCATCGACATGCCCTTGAGGTGGTCGGCGGCCGAGCGCATGATGATCTGCCCGGTCGTGGTCTCGCCGGTGAATGAGATCAGCGGCACGTCTGGGTGCGTGACCAGGGCAGCGCCGGCGTCCTCGCCGATGCCGTGCACGATGTTGAACACCCCGTCGGGCACTCCCGCCTCGGTCATGATCTCCGGCAGCAGCGAGGCCGACAGAGGCGTCCACTCGGCCGGCTTGAGGACGACGGTGCAGCCGGACGCCAGCGCAGGCGCCAGCTTCCATGACTCCAGCATGAACGGTGTGTTCCACGGCGTGATCAGCCCGGCGACCCCGGCGGGCTTGCGCAGCACGTAGCCGAGCTGGCCGGGGGAGGAGAACGCCTCCTCGTGCTGGGCGACGATCACGTCCGCGAAGTACCTGAAGTTCTCCGCCGCCCGCGCCGCCTGCCCCCTCGCCTGCGTGACCGGCAACCCCGTATCGAAGGTCTCGAGCGCGGCGACCTGCTCGCCGCGTGCCTCGATCCCGTCCGCGATCCGGTTCAGGATCTTCGCGCGGGCTCGTGCCGCCATGCCCGGCCAGGGTCCGGACTTGAACGCCTCACGCGCCGCCGCGACCGCCAGGTCGATGTCCGCGGCGTCGCCGGCCGCGGCCTGGGCGTACACCGTGTTGCTCACCGGGTCGGCGACGTCGAAGGTCGCCCCGCCCGTGCTCGGCACGCGCCGACCGCCGATGAAGTGCTCGATCTTTCCCGGTATCCCCGGGCCTGGCTGGTCACGATGATGCGGCTTGGTCATGGTCAAATCTCCAATCGTCTTCCAAACGGGTGCGTGACTTCGCGCCCTCGGCTATCCGGCCACCTTGGCGACCGGGTCGTCGAGCACGGGTGCGCCCGCCCGGAGGAGGCGCCTTGCGGTCGCCTGGCCGGCCTCGGTCAGCGGCACGAGCGGCGCCCGGACGAAGCCGGAGCCGATGAGCCCGGCCTGGGCGAGGGCCCACTTGGCCGCCGCCGGGTTGGTTTCCGTGTAGATGACGTCGGTCACGGGGTGCAGGCCGAAGTGCAGTTCCCTGGCCTTGTCGAACTCGCCCGCGACCCAGTGGTCGTACATCCGCGCGGTCGCGGCTGGGGCGAGGTTGGCGGTCGCGGACACGAAGCCGGCGCCGCCCAGGGACAGCAGCGGTAGGCAGAGCAGTTCGATGCCTGACCACAGGAGGGTGTCGGTGCCGGCGGCGTGCAGCACCCGGGAGAAGTGCTCGAAGTCTTTCGTGGTCTCCTTGACCCCGACGATGTTCCCGTGGGCCTTGCGCAGCCGCGCGATCGTGTCAGGCGCGATGTCCACCGCGGTCCGGGTCGGCACGTTGTAGACGATGACCGGCAGGCCAGGGAACTCGCCCGCGACGCGCGCGTACCACTGGTACAGGCCTTCCTGCGTCGGCCGCGCGTAGTAGGGGGTGATGATCAGCACCGCGTCCGCGCCCGCCTCCTGGGCGACCGCGGTGAGTTCCAGCGTCTCGTCGAGCTTCGCGGACCCGGTGCCGGGCACGAACGGGACGCGGTCACCGATCTCCGCCGCGGCCGTCTTGATGGCGGCGGCCCGCTCGGCCGTGGTCTGCGCGGACGGCTCGCCGGTGGACCCGCCGAGCGAGATGCCGTGGCTGCCGGATTCCAGCTGCCAGCGGATCAGGGTCCGCAACGCCTCCAGGTCGGGTTCGCCGTCCGCCGTGAACGGCGAGACGAGCGGCGCGATAGACCCGCGGATCGTGCCAGGGTCGCTGCGGAATCTCATGCGTCCTCCTTCAGCCAGGCTTCGTAGGCGGGGCGCCATTTCGGGCCGATGGGGTACAGCCCGTCGACGGACTCGCCCTTGGCGACCTGCTCGGTGATGAATCGTTCCTGCCGCTCCTGCTCGGCGGCGTCGGCGGCGACCTCCCTGGCGACGTCGCGCGGGACGACGACGACGCCGTCGGCGTCGCCGGCGAGGATGTCGCCGGGCTGGATGGTGACGCCCGCACACGCGACCGCCACGTTGGTCTCCCACGGGACGTGCCTCCGGCCGAGCACGGCGGGGTGCGTCGCGCCGTAGTAGACCGGTATCTGAAGGCCGTGCAGTGCCCTGCTGTCGCGGATAGCGCCGTCGGTCACGATGCCCTTCGAGCCGCGGGCTTGGGCGCGGAGAGCCAGGATGTCGCCGACTGTTCCCGCGGTGAGATCGCCGCGGGCCTCGATAACGAGGATCTCGCCGTCGCGGACCTGCTCGACGGCCTGCTTCTGCGCGTTGAAACCGCCGCCGCGGGACTTGAACAGGTCTTCGCGGTAGGGCACGTACCGGACGGTGCGGGCGAAGCCGGCCATCTTCAGCTCCGGGTGGGTGACCTGGAGGCGGTCGAGGGCGACCGATTCGTAGCCGCGCTTCTTGAGCTGGGATGCGAGCGTGGCGGTCGATACCGCGCCGATGGCAGAAAGCAGGCCGCGCGGGGAGTCGTCCTGCGAACTCCAGGGATCGGCGTCCCGGTTCCCGTAGGCGGCCGCACGCTGCGCATCGTCCGGCCGCGGCAGGGCTCCGGGGGAGTTGAGCTCGTAGCCGGCGTCGGCGACGGGACTGCGGAGCCGGCCGGTGGTGGCGTCGCCGGCACTGACCTCGACCTCGACCACGTCGCCGGGCCTGACCACGGTGGACCCGGTAGGGGTGCCGGTAAGTATCACGTCGCCCGGTTCGAGGGTGGTCAGCCGGGTGATGTCGGCGATGATGTCGGCGAAGGAGAACAGCAGGTCCTCGCCGCTGACCGCATCCTGCGCCAGCTCGCCGTTGACCCAGGTGCGCAGCCTGACGGCTTCCGGGTCAACGGTGCGGGCGTCGAGGAACTCCGGGCCGAGGGGGGTGAATCCGTCGATGCCCTTGGACCGCACGTTGGCGCCCTTGTCGGCGTACCGCAGGTCGTATACGCCGAAGTCGTTCGCCGCCGTCAGCCAGGCAACGTGGTCCCACGCCTCGGCCGGCGTGACGCGGGTGGCGCGGCGGCCGATGATGAGCGCGACCTCGCCCTCGAAGGCGAGCAGGTCGCAGCCGGGTGGCCGGAGCACCGGATCGCCGCTGGCGGCCAGGGTGTTCGGCGGCTTGAGGAAGTACGACGGCCACGACGGCAGCGCGCCGCGCTCCATCGCGCGACTGCGGTAGCTAACGTGGACGGCGACGATCTTTTCCGGGCGCGGATGGACGTTCAATGTTGGCCCCTGCCGGACGGTCAGGCGTCCGCGAGCAGGGCGCGGACACGGGCGCGGGCGGGCTCGCGGTCGTAGCTGCTCACCTGGGCCCCGGCCATCCGCACCGGGTCACCGAAGAAGAAGTACTCGTACAGGGCCTCACGTCCGGCGAAGCCCGATACGGCCGCGTCCATCGCCAGCTTGAACAGGCGGGCGCGCTGCTCCGCCGTCGCGGTCGCGGCCTGCAGGTACGTGTCAAGGTCGGCGCGGCCCTCGCGGCCGGCGAGGGCGAAGTCGGCCTCGCCGGGCAGGGCCATGAGGCCGGAGGCGGAGAACTTGCGGATGATCTCCGGCAGCCGCTGGCTGACCTTGCGCGGGTACCAGTTGCGCGCCGCGTTGAGCGTGTCCCACTTCGGCAGGAAGACCCCGTCGTCGCTAAGCGCGCCGTCGGCCTCGGCGGCGCGCAGCAGCGCCTTCTCGATCTCGACGTAACTGATCAGCTCGCCGACGTCCTCCTGGATGTGCTGGAACTGTGCGATGCCGATGGTGTCGGCGATCTCGCTGGCCAGGCCAAGGTAGAACTCGGTCTTGGCGAGGGTGCGGTTGACGACTTGGTGGGTCATGAGGGCCCCTGCGCCAGTTTCTGAGTACCAGGCATTGCAGAGTTCTGGATGGCCAAGCATGAATACCCGGTCGTGCGGGACTAGCACGTCGTCGAAGACGACGACCGCGTCCATCTCCTCGAAGCGGCAGGCCAGCGGCTCGTCAAATGCGCCGCCGCCGTGGTAGAGCGGCGCGCGGCAGTAGTATTTCAGGCCCGGGGCGTCGTTCGGGATCGCGAACGCGAACGAGTACGGGGCGTCTTCGGGGGTCCCGCGCAGCACGGTGGAGGGAAAGACGAGCAGTTCGTCAGCGATCGGGCCGAGGGTGGCGAGCAGCCGTGCGCCGCGGATGACCACGCCGTCGGCCCGCTCCTCGATAATGCGGGCGGTGAGCTGGCCGCCGCCCTGCTGGCTGGCGGCCACGGACCGGTTCACCTGCGGCGGGACCAGGGTGTGCGTGGCCAGCAGGTCATTCTCGCGGGCGTGCTCGTAGTAGGCGCGGATCCGCTCGCCGTAGGCCGGGTCAGCCTTGGCGAAGAAGCGCTCGGCGGAGGCGAGCGCGGCGAGCGAGGAGTTCATGTAGTCGCCACTGCGGCCGAGGAACCCGTGGGAGTACCCGGTCCAGGCGGAAAATGCCTTGCGGCGCTTGATCAGGTCGGCCTCGCTGCGCGGGATAAGGAACGAGGCGCTGACCAGGTCGCCGGTGCTGGGGGAGGCGTAGGTGAGTGCGCCCTGATGGGCCGGGTCGTGCTGCATGTCGAACAGGTGCGCGTAGCTGTGCGCGTTGCCGCGGAACAGCGGGTGGTCGGCGACGCCGGACGTGACCTTCTCGCCGTCGACGTAGATCTCCGGCGTCATGCCGTTCAGCTTGTCCAGGTACTGCCGGCCGGTGCGGATTCCCATGTGTTGAACTCCTTGGTCTGCGGGAGCGGGCCGTTAGAGCAGGGCCTCCTGGCCCGGAACGCTCTGCGGGATCAGGGTGAACTGACCGTTGACGAAGCCGAGCACGTCGCCGTCTCGGTAGTCGAAATGCCGGACCTCGCCGAGGAAGAGAGTGTGGTCCCCGCCGTCGTACTCGGCCCAGGGCGTGCACTCGAAATAGCAGAGAGACCCGGCGAGGCGGGGGGCGTGCTCGCCCTCGGTCCAGGCAGGCTGGAGCAACGGCCGTGGCCTGCCGGCGCTGTGCTGGCCTTGTTTGCCTCCGGCAAAACGCACGGCGAAATCGCGCTGTTCGGCGCCCAGGACGTTGACGGTGAAGCAGCGGCCCCGCAGCAAGTCGTGCGAGGGGACCGTGCGCTGCAGGGCGACGAGGATCAGCGGCGGGTCGATGGACACCGAGGTGAACGAGTTCACCGTGACACCCCTGTACTTCCCGGTGCCAGTGGGGCCGCCGCCGGGCTCCGCGAAGCTGACCACCGCAACGCCGGTCGCGAAGCGGCCGAGGCAGCCGCGCAGGAAGTGCGCGGGCGGGCGGTAGAGCGGGGACTCCGGGCCGAACGCGGTCGGCCGGGCGAACGTCGCGGTCATCGTTGACGCTCCTCGATGGCATCGTGGGGCTTGCCGGTAATCAGCTGTTCTATAATCGAACAGTATGCTCTTATATAGAACACGAGAACACGACTGTAACGAAGGGGCCGGGCCTGTGCAAGAGGTGGACATAGGGCAAGATCGGGCCATGCCGGGAAACGGGTCGGGGATTCCTCCTGCTGGGCCGTCCCAGACCCTGTCACGGGGGCTGCGGGCGCTGGAGATCATCGCGGAGGCGGAGAAGCCGATCGGTATGGCCGAGCTCGCCGCGCGCCTAGGCCTGCACCGGTCGATCACCTACCGGATTGTCCGCACGCTGGAGGAACACCGGTTCGTATTCCGGACCGAGGGGGGCGGACTAGTGCCGGGCACGCGGCTCGCCGCGCTCGCTCGCGGCGTCGCGCGTGACCTGCAGTCAGCGGTCCTGCCCGAGCTCACCGCCGTGGCGAATGAGCTCGGCATGACCGCGTTCGTCGCCGTCCTGGACACCGACGAGGTGGTCGCGCTTGTCAGCGTGGAGCCGAGGCACGCCGTCGCGCCTGTCGCGCAGCGGCCAGGAACCCGTCATCCGCTGCACCGCGGTGCTCCCGGCGCAGCTATCCAGGCGGCCCTCACCCCGCAGGAACGCGCGGCCCTCGGCGACGAGCGCCTCCGCGATGAGGCGTTCTTCCGCGACTTCCCCGGCTACGCCACCAGTCACGACGAGGTGATCAAAGGCCTGTCATCAGTCGCCGTGCCACTGCGCGTGCCCGCGCAGCCCGCCGCCGCGATCGCGGTGGTCTACCTTGACCGGGGCACGGACACCGCGGCCGTGGCAGAGCGGCTGCGGCAGGCCGCGACGTCCGTGCTCCGTGAGCTCGCGTAGGCACGCTGGACTAAGGGGCGCGCGAGCCTTTAGCCGTTGATGACCTGCGGTACCGCCACGCTCTTGAGGCCCTCGACGCCGAACTCAAGTCCGTAACCCGAACTCTTGACGCCACCGAAGGGAATCATCGGGTGCACCCCGCCATGCGAGTTGATCCACACGGTGCCCGCCTCCAGCCGCTCGGCTACCGTGCGCGCCGCCGCGGGGTCGGCCGACCAGACGGACGCGCCGAGGCCGGCGTCGACGCCGTTCGCGCTACGGATCGCCTCTTCGACGTCGCTGTAACGCACGATGGGGAGCGCGGGGCCGAACTGCTCCTCGTCCACCAGCCGTACTCCGTCCGTCACGTCGGCGACGAGGGTGATCGGGTAGAACAGTTCACCCAGCTCCGGCGCCGGGGCGCCGCCGGTGACGATGCGACCGCCTTGCTTCCGCGCATCCTCGATGAGGTCGGAGACGATCTCGAATTGCTTCTTGTTCTGCAACGGCCCGAGCACGTTCGCCTCGTCGAGCCCGTTGCCCATCGGCATCCGCGTGGCCACCTCGGCGAGAGCGTCCACCACCTGGTCGCAGATGGAGTCGTGCACGTACAGTCTCTTGAGTGCGGCACAGGTCTGTCCGGTGTTGATGAAGGCGCCCCAGAACAGGTTCTCGGCGATGGCCGCCGGGTCGGCGTCCGGGAGGACGATGCCCGCGTCGTTGCCGCCGAGCTCGAGGGTCAGGCGCGCGAAGTTGCCCGCCGAACTCTCGATGATCTTGCGGCCTGTGGCCGTGGACCCCGTGAACATCACCTTGTCGATGCCGGGATGCGACGCGAGGCGCGCGCCGACCTCGCGACCGCCAGGGACCGGGATCAGGACGTCGGCCGGGAGCACCTCGTTCAGCACCGAGACGAGGGCCAGCACGCTGAGCGGTGTGAACTCCGACGGCTTGACGACGACGGTGTTGCCCATTCGCAGGCTCGGCGCGATCTGCCAGATGGCGATCATCATCGGCCAGTTCCACGGCCCGATTGCGCCGACCACGCCGACGGGGCGGTAGATCAACTCCGCATGCGTCTGGCCGTCGTCGACGATGACCTGGGGCTCGAGCGTAGTCGCCGCCGTCGCGCGCAGCCATGCCGAGCACGCGCCGACCTCGAAACGGGCGTTGGGCCCGTTGAGGGGCTTGCCCTGCTCGCGCGAGAGCAGTCTGGCCAGCGTCTCGGCATTCGCGTCCACAGCGTCGGCGGCGGAGTTGAGCAACTCGACGTGACGGTCGTCGCCGAGCGCGTTCCAGCCGGGCTGGGCGGCGCGTGCGCGGGCGATGGCCGCGTCAAGGTCATCGGCGCTCAGTTCCGGCGCACGGGCGATGAGCGCGCCGGTAGCGGGGTCATGGATCTCCCGGCCGGAGCCCGCGAGGGCCTCCACCCGGGACAGCAGGTCGGCGTAGTCGGCCATGGTCGTTATCTCCTTCATTGGACGTGACGTTGCTCAGCATCCGACGGATTGGGAGTCACACGTTGTGCCCTCAGCGCACACTCCTAGACCCCGGGTGCAGACCGGCTCTTCCAGATGGTTTTGACGTTGGCGGATGGCCGGGTACCTGCGCCCACCGTCAAGAGCCGTGCATCCCTGGACAAGCCCCCGCCCGGAGGCTGCCCGTAGCGTCGAAGCACGTGAGAGGAGCGGACTGTGGTCGACGTGGACGTGCTGGTGATCGGAGCGGGCTCGGCGGGGTCGGTGGTCGCCCGCCGTGCCGTGGATGCAGGGCACCGGGTGCTTCTGCTGGAGGCTGGCGGCCCCGACACCAACCCGATGATTCACGATCTCGTGGGCATGGGAACTCTCTGGCACGGCCCCGAGGACTGGGACTACTACACGGTGCCCCAGCGGCACGCTGCGGATCGATGCCTCCACCTTCCCCGCGGAAAGGTGCTCGGCGGGTCTCACTCGCTCAACGCCATGATCTGGGTACGCGGCGCGCCCGAGGACTATGACGGCTGGGCCGCGCAGGGAGCCAAGGGGTGGGGCTGGGACGACGTCCTCCAGGTGTTCCGCGCAATCGAGAACTACGACGGCGGCTCCTCCGAGCTGCGCGGTGCGGGTGGACCGCTCGATGTGGTGGGCAGCTATCCGCTCGTGCCGGTACAGCAGGCCATCATCGACGCCGCGGTCGCGGTCGGGCTTGAGTACAACCTGGACTACAACGGCGACCAGCTCGACGGGATCTCGCAAGAGCAGATCACCGTGCGCGGCGGCACCCGCCTCAACACCTACATCGCCTACGTGAAGCCGGTCGCGGACGCGCCGAACCTCACGATTCGCACCGGCGCCTGGGTGCACCGTCTCCTCGTGGAACAAGGGGCCGTCGTCGGCGCCGAGTTTGCGGTGAACGGCGTGGTCGAGCAGGTCCGCGCGGCACAGGTGGTGCTGAGCGCCGGCGCGCTCGACTCGCCGCGTGTCCTGCTGCGTTCCGGCATCGGGCCGGCCGACGAACTCCGTTCGCTCGGCATCGAGGTTGTGCTCGACCTGCCGGGTGTCGGCAAGAACCTGCATGACCACCTGCTGTCGCCTGTCATCTTCACCACCGAGGCGCGCTCGGTTGATCCGCCGCAGCCCGGCGTCTCCGTGACGCAGACACACCTGTTCTGGCGCAGCCGCACCGGTCTCACGGTGCCCGACACTCAGCCGATCAACTTCAGCGTGCCGATGTACGAGCCGTGGATGAGCGGTCCCGAGACGGGGTTCTCGCTGATGGCGGGCATGATCTCGCCGAAGAGCCGAGGCGCGGTCACCCTCGCCGGCCCCGATCCGCGCGCGGGGCTCCTGATTGACCTGAACGCGCTGGCGGAGGAAGATGACCTGCTCTCGCTCGAGGCGTCGGTCCGGCAGTGCCGCGAGATCGGCGTCGCGGGCGCGCTCGGAGCAGATTGGGGTGCACGCGAGCTGTATCCGGGTCCCGATATCAATGATGACGCCGCCCTGCGCGACTACGTGCGCCGCACCGCGATTACCTACCACCACCAGGTCGGCACCTGCCGAATGGGCGTCGACGACGCGTCCGTCGTCGACTCACAGCTGCGCCTGCACGGCCTCGACGGCCTGCGCGTGGTTGATGCTTCGGTCATGCCGACGGTCACGAGCGGCAACACGAATGCACCGTCTGTCATGATCGGCGAGCGCGGGGCCGCCTTCCTCCTGGGCTGAGAGCGTCGAAGCTCTGAACCGCCCGGTCAGGCGCCGCCGAGGTAGGCGGCGTGCAGGCGGGCCGGCTCGTCGAGCAGGACCCGGGCGTCGCCGGAATAGGTGACTGCGCCGCCGGACACGATGAGCGCCCGCGACGCCACGCCCAGCGCGAGGTTGGTGAACTGCTCGACGAGCAGCACGCCGACGCCCGCCCGGGCGAACGACCCGACGATGGGAAGCAGGCGCGTGAAGACGACCGGCGCCAGTCCGAGCGACATCTCGTCGATGAGCAGGAATCGCGGCCGCGAAGCGAACGCACGGGCGAGCGCGACCATCTGCTGCTCGCCGCCAGAGAGCAGTCCCGCCGGGCTGCTCATCCGCTTCTCAAGCTCCGGGAACAGCGCAAGCGCCTCCTGCGCGCCAACAGGTGACGCGGCAGAGAGACGAATGTTCTCGAGCACGGTAAGCGAGGGGAAGACAGTGCGGCCCTGCTCGACATGAGCCAGCCCGCGGCGAGCGCGGGCCGAGCGGGACGCCTTGACGATCGACACCCCGTCGATCGTGATGGTGCCGGCGGAGGGTGCGATAACCCCGGAGATGGCCTCCATGAGGCTTGTCTTGCCCGCGCCGTTCGGTCCGACGACAGTGACGACCTCGCCGCTCGACACGGTCAGGTCGACGCCGCGGATCACGGGACCAGCCCCGCGCGACACGCTGACGCCCGTCAGCTCCAGGGTGCTCACAGCAGCTCCGTCTCTCCCATGTAGGCGGCCAGGACCGCCTTGTCGCTGAGGACCGCGTCGCGGTCGCCGTCGGCAAGCACCTTGCCGAAGTCCAGCACCAGGATCCGGCGGCACACCCCGCGCACCAGATCGAGGTCGTGCTCGATGAGGATGACCGAGGCGCCGTACCGGATCGGAATGCGAGCGAGCCGCTCCCCGAGGGCGAGGTGCTCCTCGTGGGACAGTCCGGCCGCGGGCTCGTCCAGCAGCAGGACCCGCGGACGGGACGCCAGCTGGGCGGCCACCTCGACGAGGCGCCGGGTGCCGACGTCGACGGCAGCAAGACGAGTCCCGGGAGCCGGGCAGCCCAGGAAGGAGAGCAGGTCGATCAGCTCAGGCCGCGGCACGCGGCGGCGCGCGACGAAGCGCACATAGGCCTCGACCGTGAGACTCGGGGGCACGCGGTCCTGCTGGAACGTGCGACGCAGGCCCAGCCGCGCGCGGCGGGCCGGCGAGACGCGCGCGAGGTCGCGGCCGTCGAGCGTGATCGTTCCGGTGTGCCCTGGCAGGAATCCGCTGAGCGCATCGATCATGGTCGACTTGCCGGCACCGTTCGGACCGATGAGACCGATGATCTCCCCGGCGCGCAGCGTCAGGTCCACTCCGTCGAGCGCGGCGACGTTCCCAAAGCGGACTCCGAGACCCTGCACGATGAGCACGGGGGCGTCCGGTGTCGGATCAGGTACCTCGTCGTCAAGGGCAGCGGGCTCAAGCACGACCACCTCGCTTCGGCGGCGAGCCGCTGCCCGCACGATCTCGCCTAGGTTCGTGCGCGACGTGAGGGCCTGGACGCCGAGCACGCCGAAGACCACGAGGCTCCAGTCCTGCGGGATGCCGAGCCGTTTGAGGATCTCCGGCACGGCTACCCAGAGGATGCCACCGAACACGGCCATGTCGACCAGGTAGCTGCCGTTGACGATCGCGAGCACGTAGAGGGCGAGCGACTGCAGCGGCGCGAACGTGCTGGCCGAGGCGAAGCCGACCTGCAGCGTCACCAGCCCGCCGCTCAGGCCTCCGAGCGCGGCGCTCACCGCGAACGCGCTCAGCTTCGTGGTCCGCACGCTCGCGCCCGCGCTTGCGGTGCCGCGCTCGGAGAAGGCGACGGCCCGCCAGCCGCTGCCGACACGGCTGACCTGCAATGCATAGACAATGACGGCCGCGATCACCATCACGATGACGGACAGCAGGAAGAACGAGCGGTCGGTGAAGAACGGCTGGGGACGGAAGACCTGGACCCCGATCGCGGTTCCCGGGAACTGGTACTGGTTGACGGCGAGCCCGACGGCCGCGGCGAACCCCAGGGTGACGACCGCGAGGTTGACCCCGCGCAGCCGCAGGGCAGGCAGGCCGACGAGCAGGCCGACGATGCCCGCCGCGATCGCGCCGGCGACCATCCATAGGATGCCGTTGCCTGGCGCCTTCACCAGGTTGAGTTCCGAGGTCACCCAGGCCCCGATCACGGCGAACGAGAGCTGGCAGAGCGCCATCATCCCCGCGCTGCCGGTGACGACGCCGAGGCCGAGCAGTGAGATCGCCGCAACGATCACGCTCGTGCCGAGGAAGACGTAATAGTCGGGCAGCCCGACGCTCAGGCCCCATCCGGCGGCCAGCCCGACGACGGCCACGAGCAGTGGCACGCCGTAGCGCGTCGGCGAGACGCGACGGTCAGCGGGCGACATCCCAGACCTCCCCGCGCTGCAGCCAGAGCAGCAGGCCGACGATGACAAGGAACGGGAGGAAGTAGCGCAGCAGCGCGAGGCCCTGGAGCTGAGCGAGGGCACCATCCAGCATCCCGAGGACGAGGCCGCCGACGACCGCGAGGTCAAGTCGGCGGAAGGCGCCGAGGAGAGCGGCCGCGGCCGCGGGGACGACGGTCATCGACAGCGCCACGGCGTCGTTCGACTGGCTGGGCGCGACGATCTCGACCACGAAGGTGGTGACGATGCCCGAGACGATCCACACGCCGACGCTGAGCGGACGTGAGCGGATGCCGAGCAGCTCGGCTGTGATGGGACGCTCGCTCAGTGCGCGCAGCCGCAGGCCGAGCAGGGTGCGGGTGAGCACGAGGCGCGCAGCCACCGCGACCGCCACCGCCACGATCACGAGCACGACCGTGATCTGGCTGATGACCACCGTGCCCACGGTGAACGCCGCTCCGCGGAAGATCGGAGTGAACGGCAGCGGCTTGGTGCCGAACAGGATGAACGAGAGCGCTATGAGCACCAGGAGCGCGGCGACCGTCACCCCCGACCGTACCGCGACGTCTGCCTCGGCCAGCCAGGTCGCGATGACGAGCCCGACGATGCCGGAGAGCGTCGCGCCGACCAGTATGCCGATGACCGTCGCCAGCCACATCGGCACCCCCGGCCCGGCGAGCCATACGGAACTGAACGCGCCGAACATCCCGACGGCCACCTGCGCGAAGTTCACGACCCGAGCCAGTCGGGACATGACCGTCAGGCAGACGGCGATGGTGGCGTAGAGGCCGCCAGACGCGAGTCCGGCGAGCGCACCTTGGATCATTGGAGTCCTCCACGGCCACAGGGGATCGGCGGCGATGCGCCGATCCCCTGAGGTCCGCTTAATTGTTGAGCTTGAACCAGTCGACGGCGGCCAGCTGCCACTTTCCGGTGCCGGAAAGCAGCTTGATCGGCCACCCCGCGCGGTTCGAGTTGTGCGTGTCGGCGGTCCCGAACGTCCAGGGCGTGCCCACCATCGGGTTCGAGATCGGCGTCATGTCGTGGAGCGCCTTGGTGACCGAGTCGCGCGTGATGTCGCCCTTGATGCTCTTAAGCACCTGCACGAAGTAGGTCGCCGCGAGGTACCCGCCCTGGGCGAAGGAAGTCAGCGGGATCTTGTCCGCCGTCATCAGCTTCAGCCAGTCCGCGTTCTTGGCGCTGTTCGCGTTGGTGTAAGGCGCGAACTCCGCCGGCACGTACACGCCCTTGCCCACCTGCGCCGCCGCTGTGGCGAACTGCTCGCTATACACCGACGTCAGGTAGAGGAACGTCACGTCGTTCCAGCCCTGCGCGGCGGCGGCCTTCAACTGGCCGATGCCGTCGGGTTCGACCGCGTTGGAGTAGACCGCGTCGCAGCCGGCCTCCTTGGCCTTGACGATGTACGGCGTGTAGTCGCTGGCACCGTACGGAACCGTGTCGTCCTCCAGCACGAGATGCTTGCCGGTGGACTGCGACCAGGCGGCGATCGCCGCCTTGTACGCGGGTCCGGTGTTGCCGGTAATCTCGACTAGGGCGCAGATCTTCTTGAGGCCCAGCACCTGCGACCCGTAGGTCAAGGTCATCGTGGTGTCACCGTAGGGTCCGACGTTCACCGCCGAGATGTTCGGGTTTTGGAAGCAGTCCTGATCCACGCCCGTGCCCTGGATGCTCAGGATGCCCGCCTGCTGGTAGTACTGCCCGTTCACCTGGCAGTCGATGAGGCTCGCCGACCCGACGAGCGCGACCGCGTTGTCGCTTTCGACGATCTCGCGCGCCGCGGCGGCGGCCGTGGCCGGGTCGGCCTTGTCGTCGAGGATCTGGTACTGGATCTTGCGGCCGTCGATGCCGCCGTCCTTGTTGACCTGGTCGAAGACGGCTTTAGCCGCCTGCGACGCCTCGGGGAAGGTCGCCGGGCCGCTCAGCGCGTTGACCGAGCCCACCACGATCGGCGAGGTGTCGCCGCCGCTGCCGCCGCCGCTGCCGCTGCCGCCGGTCGCGCTGCAGCCCGCCAGGATGAGGAGTCCGGTGGTCGCGGTCGCGACCGCCGCTGCCTTGATCTTCATACGTCTCCTGCATAGGGAGGAGCCGTCGCGACCGCTTCGGCGCGGCGCTCCGGAGAATGTGGTATGCGGCGGCGGATGCCGACGACACCGTCAGGCTAGAAGCGCGCCCGCCTGGGGCGATTGTCGCTGCGAGCACGTCCGTTGACGACGCGCGCAGTCCCGCTGCTGTGACCCGTCAGCCGAGCCGTGCGCGGGTATCCCTCGGCGACTCGTCGAAGGCGGCCCTGTACAGCCGGGAGAAGTGGGCGGCGTCGACGAACCCCCAGCGGGCGGCGATCTTGCCGATCATCTGGTCCCGCATCAGCGGGTTGAGGAGGTCGAGGCGCGAGCGCTCGAGTCGGCGGGCGCGGATCAGCGCCGAGACGCTTTCCCCCTGCTCGTGGAAGATCCCGTGCAGATGACGGGTCGAGATGTAGTGGGCCGCGGCGATCTGCGCCGGGCCTAGCCCTGGGTCCCCGAGGTGCTCGTCGATGTAAGCACGGATCCGCGACGCGAGCCGATCGTGCGCGCGAGGCGCGCCGAACTCCGCGGCGAACATGGTCGCGACAAGGTCGAGGGCATTGCGGCCGAGCCGGGGGCCGGTCGGCCCCGTGAGGGCGTCCATCCCGTCCGCCATCCGCCGAAGGAACGGCTCGATGATGCCCGCGATCCCGGTGCCGCCCTCGAACCGGACTGCCGTCAGCTGCCGGACCGAGTCTACCGGGAGGTCGAGAAGCGTCTGCGGGAACATAAGCACGAGCATGCGGAAGTCGTCGTCGAACACCAGCGTGTAGGGCCGCTCCGTGTCGTAGATCGCGATATCGCCCGGCAGCAGAAGCGCCTCGCGACCGGACTGCGCGAGCAGCCCGGTGCCGGACAGCTGCAGGCTGAGCTTGAAGTATTGGCGCCCGCCCCTGGCGATGAGCTCCGGCGTGCGCTCGACGACGTGAGTGCGGGCGGCGACCTCGGACACATGCAGCTGGTCGAGATCAAGCGCGCGGATGGAGCCGCGGAACCGGTTGGGGGCGTCGCTGGTCACGCGCAACGGGACGTAGGAACTCGAGACCGCGTAGCGGAACTCGTGGAACTCCTGTGCGATGAGCGTGTTCGCAACGGGTGCACCAAGAGTCATCGGCCGCCTCCTCGGTGAGTGCGGGACGAACATATACGATCGCTGCGGCGATGCTAGCACCTCGCCGAACGTCAAACATCGAGCGCTGAGAGACAATCGCGGACCCGCCGAGCCGGGCAGGCTCCTGTGCGATGGTCCCTGAATGAGGGGCAGAACCAACAACATCTCAATGAAGAGAAGGGGAAGTCATTGACGATCCATCTCGGTTCGATTGGCCGTTCCCGGCGAGGCGGAGGACTTGTGGTAGCGGCCGCGGTCGTCGGCCTGCTCCTGGCGGCGCCTGCGTCCGCGTCCGCGTCGCCTCAGTCTGGCCCGTCGGGCAGACTGCCCGTGCCGGCAGCGAAGTTGACGCAGGTCAATGTCCCTGGCACCACGCCGCTTGGGGCGGCTGCGGTCGACCTCAAGGCGGCGGGCTACACCGAGCGCGAGTTCTACGCGGACGGCAAGGCCAACCGGTATCGCGGGGCCACATCAGGCGCTGTGAAGACCGCCACCGTCATCGATGGCAACTGGCCTTACCGGACGCGAGTGCTTGTCAGGACCCCGAGCCCGGATCACTTCAATGGCACGCTCATCGTGGAGTGGACCAACGTGACCATCGGCGTGGACGCGGATTTCGTATTCGCTGAGGCCCACGACGACCTCCTCCGGGAGGGATACGCGTACGCGGTCGTCTCAGTGCAGAAGGTGGGTGTCGATCGGCTCAAGTCGTGGAGCCCCCAGCGCTACGGAACACTCTCGGTAGACGCGAGCAACGTCGACCCGCAAGGGGGAGGAGCCGTCGACGCCACCAACGACCCGCTGTCGTGGGACGTCTTCACGCAGGTGGCCGAGGCGCTGAAAGCCAACGTGGGCCCGAACCCTCCCCTGCCCGGCCTGACGGTCCGTAACGTCATCGCGACCGGTCAATCGCAGTCGGCGGCCCGGCTGACGACGTACTACAACACGATCCAGCCGCTGGATCACTTCTTCAATGGCTTCGTCTTCTGGGATAGGGCCACGAGCAAGCTGCGCCCGGACGTCGCTGTGCCCGCGATCAGCGTCAACTCCGAAGCACTCTCCATTTCGCTGTACCCCCCATTCGGCACATCGAAGTACACGCGGGAATGGGAAGTCGCCGGCACGACGCACGGGTCGATCTACGCCGCAGACTACGTCGACAAGATGTTCGATCGCGACAAGTCCCTGATCGGCCCGAACGGGCAGCCCGAGTCCTTCACTCAGTGGGTCGAACCTTCGTGCACCGTCCTTCCGGCCTTCAGCACGATCCCGACCGGCCTGGTCATAGGCGACGCTATGGATTCGGTGCGGAAGTGGATCACGACACGCAGGGCGGCCGCGCCGTCGATCTACTTCGACCGGGACGCCAACGGTGCCCTCATGCGTGACTCGAACGGAAACGTCGAAGGCGGAATACGTCTCTCGCAGTTCGTCGCTCCGACAGCGGCGGTGAGCGCCTCAAACGGAACCGCGTTCCCCTGCTCGGTATCCGGCTCTCACCGTTACTACACGCCGCAGGAGCTCAAGGCTCGCTACCACACCCATCAGGCGTACGTCGCTCAGGTGACAGCGGCTGCCCTGACCGCGGTACGGGAAGGCTACGAGTTGCCCTACGACGCGGCGGCCGCGGTGAAGGACGCGATCATGTCGAGCGTCGCTCGATAGATCCATGTGCGCCGGGGGCTCGCGTGTGACGACAGCGGACCCCCGGCGCCCTCACGCCGACGCGAAGACTTGACCGAAGCGGCCACATGTTCGGCCGGCCCGCTATACCGGCTGTATGAATTCCCGGGCTCTTCGCACGTGTGGTACCAGCAGATCTTGTCTGTCTCATAGGAGCTGGTCGAGGGTGATCGGCAGGGCGCGTACGCGGCGGCCGGTGGCGTGGTGGACGGCGTTGGCGATGGCTGCGGCCGCGCCGACGATGCCGATCTCGCCGACGCCCCTGGTTCCCATGGGGTTTGCGTGAGGATCCGGTTCGCCTAGCCAGATCGCCTCGATGTCATGGATGTCGGCGTTGGCCGCGATGTGGTATCCGGCGAAGTCGTGGTTGACGACGTGCCCGAAGCGCGGGTCCAGGACGCTCTCCTCGTGCAGGGCCATCGACAGGCCCATGGTCATCCCGCCGATCAGCTGCGAGCGGGCGGTCTGGGGATTGACGATCCGGCCGACGTCGAACACACCGAGCATCCGGGGCACGCGGATCTCGCCGGTATCGGCGTGCACACGCACCTCGGCGAACTGCGCGCCGAACGAGTGCAGCGCGTACCGCTGGGCGTCTGGATTCGGCTCCATCTGGGTCTCGACCTCTGCCCCGGGCGCGGGCTCGGTGCCATGCCGTTCGCGAAACGCCCTAGCCGCGGTGACGACAGACGAGCCCCAGGAGCTGATGCCGGTGGACCCGCCGGCGACGCTGGCCAGCGGCAGGGCGGTGTCGCCGATTTCGAGCCGAATGGCGTCGACGGGACATCCGAGCGCGTCGGCGGCGATCTGCGTGAGCGCTGTCCAGGTGCCGGTGCCGATGTCGGCGGCGGCGATCTGAACGAGGTAGCGGCCCTCCCCGAGGTAGCGGATCCTGGTCCGCGAGCCGGGGATGGTGCCGGCGCTGTAGGTGGCGCTGGCCACGCCGGTGCCGCTCAGCCAGCCCTCTTCGTGGCGGATCCCCGGCGTGGGATCGCGATGTTCCCAGCCGAAGCGCCGCGTTCCCTCGCGCAGGCAGGCGACGAGGTTGCGTGACGACCATGGTTTCCCGGATTCGGGGTCCCGCTCAGGCTCGTTCCGTATGCGCAGCTCGACGGGATCGATGCCGCAGGCGGCGGCCAGTTCGTCCATCGCGACTTCGGGCCCGAACATCGCGGGGCACCGGCCGGGGGCTCGCATCCACGAGCCGACCGGCACGTCGAGCGCGGCCAGCCGGTGGGTGGTGCGTCGGTTCGGCGCGGCGTACATCATCCGGGTTGCCGCTCCGGCCGGCTCGGCGAACTCCTTGACTTTCGAGGTCTGCGTGATCACGTCTACCGAGATGGCGGTCAGCCGCCCCTCCGGCCCGGCGCCGAGCCGGACCCGCTGGATGGTCGGCGGGCGGTGGCCGGCAAGCGGGAACAGCTGCTGGCGGGTCAGCGCCAGTTTCACGGCCGTCCGGGAACCAGCCGGGCGGCCAGCGCGGCCAGGACGTTGTGCGCGTGCGGCATGCCCTTGGCCCCGAATCCGCCGCCCACGTAGGGCGAGATCACCCTGATCTGCTCGGGGTCGAGGCCGAACATCGGGGCCAGCATGGCCCGCAGGACATGGACGCCCTGGGTCGAGTCATACAGCGTGAGCCCGTCGTCGTTCCACAGCGCGATGGTCGTATGCGGCTCCATCGGATTGTTGTGCTGCATCGGCGTGCGGTAGGTCTCATCCACCGTCGCCGCCGCAGCGGCCAGTCCCGCCTCGACGTCCCCCTGCTCGGTGTCGGTGGCAGCCGCGGGATTGACATGGTCCGGCGCGTAGAGGTCGCCCCGGTCGGCGCGGAACTCCGCGTCATGAGGCTGCTGCTCGTAGTCCACCCGGACCAGGTCGGCCGCGTGCCGGGCCACCTCCAGGCTTTCCGCGATCACCCCGCCGATGATCTGGCCGCGGAATCCCACCTCGTCGGATTGCAGGATGGCCAGCTCCTGGTCCTCGGCCGACGGAACCTCGGCGGCGTTGAACAGCACGGCCATCACGTCTTTGGTCGGCGCAAGCCGCGCCGCGTTCCGGTACGTAAGCACGGCGACGACCCCGTCCATCACCTCCACCGCCGCGGTGCCGATAGCGGCAACCCGGCCGCGGGCGATTGTCGCCTGCAGCGGATACAGATACAGCGGCTCGTTCACCGGCTGCTCGAAGGCGTACGGCGCGGTGCCGGTGACCTTCGCCGGGCCGTCCAGCCGCGGCAGCGCACGGCCGACCGCAGGACTCTCGATCTGAGTGGTCATCGTGCTTCCCCTTGAGCCAGGTCGCGGAGCACCGTCGTCAGGGTGTTGCGCGCCAGCGGAATCTTGAATCCGTTGCCGTCCAGCGGCTGCGCATCGGCCAGCTCGCTGTCGGCGGCGTGACGGAACGTCTCCACGGTTGCCGGCGCGCCGCGCAGCAATGCCTCGGCCCGCGTCGCGCGCCACGGCTTGTGCGCCACCCCGCCGAACGCGATCCGCGCCTCGAGCACGATGCCGTCCGCGACGGCCAGCGCCGCCGCCACGGAGATGAGAGCGAACGCATAGGAGGCGCGGTCCCTGACTTTGTAGTAACGTGACCGAGCTGGTGCGTCCTCCCGTCAACCGTTACCGTGACCTGTGCATCCATAACGCCTCCTTTTCGCCGGGTTTGGTCGGTTTCACCCGGTCGCGGACACCAGGCCGGTCGGGATCTCGGTCATTGAACGAGGGCGGCTCTGCGACGACGTGCGCAGACCGGACCGCACGGCCGATGCAGCACATCCGGCCGCCCGCGTCGCGCAGCTAAGACCGGCTGCGGTCCGAGGACAATGGCGGATCGTATGCCCGGCCCGCGGCTCCGCGCTCGGCCGCGCTCCGCGGACACTGAGACGCCTACCCGTAGCGAGTGAACTTCTAACAGCAGACGTGAGCTGTGCCAGGGATCTCGGACCGCGATGACAAGAGCGGAGCGTGAACCGAGAGGTTCACGCTCCGCTCCGTAAGAGCCCGGGGCACGATTCCCCCGGGCCACTCGACCAGGTGGCGGTGTTAACGTGCTTCTGGACCCCAGTCCATTGGTTCGCTGGAGCCTGCGCTGGTAGCTGTGACCGCGCTCCTCGCCGTGGGGAAGTAGTCGTACGGGAGCAGGGGCAGGTTGAGCGCTGACAGGTGAGCGGGATCGCTAAAGAGCATGTAAGTGCCACCCGGAAGCGTTCGTTGCTGCGGTGTCGTGTAGTAACACGGCTCAGCGTTGAACGCGGTGCCGCATTCTGAGGTCGGGGTCTGAGTGGTGATGGTCAGGCGCACTGAATGTCCTGGCGCGACCGACCACTGCCGCGCGGTAATCGAAATGTCGAGCTGGTAGGCGTGGTGCGGGGTCAGGTACTGATCGCCGGTCTGGCTAAGGACCGGCTGGATCGAGGCGCCGCGGTCGTCATACCAGGAGGCAGTTTGATCAAGCTTCCGCTGGCTGGCGAGAATGGGCCCGTCGCTGATTAGCTGGGCGGTCCCGTCTGGTGACACGTCGTAGACCGAGGCGATCAGTTCCATGTTCGTGTTGCTCGACGACGCCCAGATCGTTGCTCCGATAGGCCCGGAGATCGTCGCGCCGTCCGCAATCGGCGCGGAGGTGTAGCTGATCGAACCACCCGGCTTATCGGGCTGCTCCCAGATCACCGACCGCGAACCGCTGGCGTCGGCTTGAAGACTCTGCGCCAGGCTGCCGTTACTTCCTAGGTAGAACGTCGAATAGTTCTTGACCGCTGGATACCTGCTCAGGTTGACCCAGCGGTTCGACTGTTCCTCGTAGAGGTGCATCGGCGTTTGAGTTCGATCGATGCCGGTGTTCTCATGCCTCAAGAACGTGTCGAACCATTCCAGGTACAGCGCGTCGTCTAGTCCCTGGCCATGTGCGCCGTTGCCCACGATGATCTGATAGCGCCCGCTCACCTTCTGGTTTCTGGTCATCGGGGCGGACACATCGGCCCGGCCAGCCGCCGCGTTCTGGAACGCGGCGTAGGTGTTTAGCGCGTCGCCGTCCAGGATGTCTGACCAGCCGCTCCACAGCAACGTGGGGATGTGGTTCTGCACGACGCTCTGAGCGTCAGAAACGCTTCCGCGGGCCTGCCAGAAGGACCGCTCGTAGGCCAGGTCACCGCCGGAGAACATGTTGTTCTTGCCGGCCGTCAACTCGGCGTCCGTCACCTTGTTGTTTCCGTACAGCGCACCGATTGAGGCGAAATCACCAGCCGTGGCGGTTGGTATCCCGCCGCGTAGAAAGATTTCGTTGACGAAAGAGTTCCCGGTCGCCGTACACGCGTCGACAGATGCCTTGAGCGGCGAATTGCGGCCCACCGCGGCACTGACATCTAGCGCCTCGAACCCGGGGTATGAGCATCCGTACATGCCGGCCGTGCCGTTGGAACCGGCTAGGTGCGCGACCCAGTTGACGAGCTCCACCCCGTCCTGGCGACTGCGGGGGCCGTCGTAGGGGTCCAGTACACCCCCGGAGCTCCCTGTTCCACGCTGACGTACGTTCACCGCTATGTAGCCGCGCTGGACGAAATAACTGTCCGGCACATCCGTGTAGGGCGTGAACTGCAGGAGCACCGGGAACTTACCCGGTGCGAGATGTCCGGTCGTGGGATCGGCCGGATAGTCGATCGTCGCATCCAACCTGACCCCGTCGTCCATCGTGACCGGAACGTTGGCCACCTGACTGATCTTGTAGGTCGCAGGCTCCGGTTGCCACGTGCCCCCGGGCCAAGGCGTCTTCGCCGACGCATCAGCCGCCGTCGGCGTCTTCGCCGAGGCGACGGGCGCGGGCAGGGCGGAGCCGCACAGAGCGAAAACAGATACGGCGCACGCAAGCGCCAGGTGGCCGGCACTCGGTCTAACACTCTTGAGCATCAGCGAAACCTTCCTCACTGTCCATTGTGAGACTGACTGCCGGGGGCCTCTTGGCGCCTCGGGACTGCCGCAGCATGCGGATGCGTTCCAGGAGGTTCGGTTGAATCGGTGCGGCCAAGCGTTGTGGCGCAACGGCTGCCCAGGTCTCGGTGCCGCTCAGAGCGCGCGTGGCGGTGAGCATCTCGGCGGTGAAACGGCCACGAGCTAGCTCGGTCTGAGGCTAGTGGCTGATGACGGGAACGTATCTGAGTCGACGCTCTGCAGCAATGTTGCGGAACGATTTATCAACGTTGACTGTACGCTTGCCTCGCTGCTGGGGCAAGAACTGAAGCGACGGGGTGGGAATGGATCGGGCTGCCTACTCCCAGGCACGGGCGTCTCCGCAGCTGTGCGTTGATCAACGTTGCTTACGCTATATTCAACCCATGCTGATAGCGGGCAAGGGCAATTCTGCACAGCAGAGAAGCGAACGGGAGTGAGGCAGAGTAAGGGAATGAGCAAGCCCGGAGACGGCTGGGTGCCAGCCGCCGTCGCGAGTTCTCGCCTTGGGATCCGCCCGCAAACGCTGTATGCGTATGTGAGCCGCGGACTGCTCAACCCTCGTCGTGAGGGGCGCCGCAGTTACTTCTCGGTTGAGGAGCTGGAGCAGCTCGAGCCGCGCGGGAAGCGCCCACTCCGTCCGGGCCGCGTGGAGGTAGTGCTCGACAGCGCTGTTACCCTGATCGACCCTGCCGGGCGGCTGTTCTATCGCGGTATGGACGTCGCCAGCATCGCTACCGAATGGAGCTTTGAGCGCACGGCGGAATGGCTGTGGTCAGGCGCCGATCATGGTGAGCCGAAGCCGTGGCCAGTGGCCAGAGATATGAGGGCCTCCGGGCGTACCCTTCCGGACCGGCTTCGCGGCGCTGTGGCAATGCTCTCGGTAAACGCGCCGGAGGTCGATTCTCGCCCCGAGGCCGCGACGACTATCGGGCGTAAGCTGCTGCCACAGCTCGTGGCCGCTCTGCCGCCGGTCGGCGAGGTAAAGAAGGAGAGCCGGGCGGCCCTCGCTAGCCAGCTGTGGCCGCGCCTGTCGAAACTGCCTGCCACGCGGGCCAGACTGGCGGCGCTGAACTGCGCGCTGATCGTGCTCGCCGACCATGAGCTGGTGCCGTCGACGATCGCGGCGCGTGTGGCGGCGAACGCGAAGGCACCGCCTGTCGATGCGGTACTGGCGGCCATGAGCACGCACGCTGGCGTGGTGCGGCACGGTTTCCGTACGTGGATCGAGGAGGCACTGCGCTCGGGCAGTGAGCCTCCCGGTGCCTACGACCAGATGGCCTACCGTGACCGGGATCCCCGGGCTGACATCCTCCTGCCGTTCATCAAGAGCGCCGCGACCAGTGCCGGTTGGCGGCGGGTCGAGCTGGCGCTGACAGACGAGCGGGCGCCGACAGCGGACCTCGCGATCGCCGCGCTGAGCGTTGCCTGCGAGATGGTGCCGACCGCTGCCGAGACGATCTACACCATCGCGCGGGTGGCAGGAGTGCTCGCGCATATCGCGGAGGAGTACGTGCATCCTTCGCTGCTGCACCTGCGCGTCGGGTACCGGGGGCCAGCACCGCATGACGAGGGAGGTACACAGTCGTGACCGGAGCCCGGCGGTGTGACAGCTGACCTCCGTCGTGGTAGCTGCCCCGTCCGCCAGGGTGGTCGATCCGGCTCAGCGTGCACCGTTCTTGGTGGTGCCGGGCGCCCCCGGCCGCTGAATCTGACGCTGTCGGACCCGTGGCCGGCCGTGTCAGCCAAACAGTCAACGTTGATATTGCTATATCAACGTTGATTGTTACTCTTGTCTCATGCGGGATTCGTCTCGGAGCCCTTTCGTGTCCGGCAGCGTCGGACGAGCAGGTTCTCGCCTGCATCCGGACGCCGGGACCGCCGCCCTGGCGGTGCGTCAGCCAGGCGCGGAATGCCAAGCGGGGCCATCCACCGTCGACGGAAATCAAGGGACATGCAGTGAGCAAACAGCAGGATGCCGCGTTCGCCGTAGCAGAAACAGTGGTCAAGACCGGGTTTGACGCCCTACCCCGGAAGGCCGTCCAGGTCACCAAGAACGACATTCTCGACACGCTGGGGACCTGCATCGCCGGCAGTACATCTGCCGCCTCGAGCGAGGTCGTGGAACTCGCGCGCGAATGGGGCGGCAAGCCGGAGAGTTCGATCATCGCTTTCGGGGACCGCGTTCCGGCCCCGACCGCGACGTTCATCAACGCCACGATGGGCCATGCGCTCGACTATGACGACACCCACGACAAGGCGGTGCTCCATGTCGGCCCGGCGGTGGTGTCTTCGGCCCTCGCGTTGGCGGAACGAGCAGGAAAGGTCGACGGTAAGTCGCTCATTACTGCGGTCGCGCTCGGTGCGGACCTGGTCTGCCGGATGGGCCTGGCGACGACACAGCCCCTGCACCAGAGCGGGTTCATGTTCAGCCCGCTCTACGGGTACTTCGGCGCCGCCGCGGCCGCGTCGAAGGTGCTAGGGCTCGACGAGCGGGAAGTGGTCAACGCGCTCGGCATCACTTACGCCCAGGCATCCGGCAACGTGCAAGTGAACATCGACGACGAGCACGCGCTGACGAAGCGGCTGCAGATCGGGTTCGCTGCCAAGGGGGGCGTGCTGGCCGCGCTGCTCAGCCAGAAGGGGCTGACCGGGGCGCAACACAGCATGGAGGGACGCTTCGGTCTCTACAACCTCTACCAGCGAGGCAAATACAACAGGGACACGCTGCTGGACGGGCTGGGCCAGGAGTTCGAGGTAGTCAACCTTAGTTTCAAGCCCTACTCGTGCTGTCGGCAGATTCACGCGCATGTCGACGCCGCGCTGCAGCTCAAGCGCGACTTCAGGCTGGAGCCCGGGGACATCGAAAAGGTCAGCGTGTTCGTCAACGCCGATCCCCACTTTCTGTGCGACCCCTTGGAGTTGCGCCGTCGGCCGCAGGAAGAGGTGCACGCCCAGTTCAGCATCCCGTATTCCGTCGCGGTCGCGCTCACGCACGGGAAGGTTCTCATCAAGGACTACACGCGTCCAGCGCTGAAAGATGAGGCGGTGCTGGCCGTCGCGGACAGGGTGACCCCGGTTTACGATTCGTCGCTACCGACTCGCGTGGTGCCGCCGGCGCGGATGGAGATCGTGACCACAGACGGCCGGACGCTGAATTCGGACGTCGTGGTCGATGCCAAGGGGCACCCGGATAACCCGATGAGTTTCGACGAGCTGGCGGAAAAGTTCCGCGACTGCGTCACGCATTCGGTAAACCCCCTGCCGGAGGCGGATGTCGAGAAGGCAATCGAGCTGTGCGCGAATCTCGAGGACGTCAGCGACGTGAGCCAGCTCATCGCACTGCTTGCGCCGAGGCACTAACAAGAGGGGCGGGCGCCCAGGTCATCAGGGGGCCTGGGCGCTGCTCGCCGGCAGGCGTCCACGCGACTGCCTCCGCCACCGGATCCAGACCAGCCCATCGCACCAGGATGAAACTGCCTCCTTCTTCGCTTACAGGGACAAATGAAACATAAGGAGTAAAAGGAACATCGGCTCAGTGGGTACCCGGTTCTCAAGCCGTCTGAACGATCGAGCCAAAGTTTGATTCGAGTCTTAAAATTGATTCAAGTCTTAATATTGATCCGAGTCCAGCAAGTGGCTACGATATCGGCAACATCGTCCACGTGCTCATCCCCAACATCACCTACGTGCAGCACAAACGTCACGCGAGTGCGCGTTCATGCACCTCAAGGGGGTTTACGGACCATGAAAAGAAAGCGTGGCCGGCTCATCGGGCTGGCCGTCCTAGTCGCTACGATGACGGCATGCGGAAGCAGCGGCGGCAGCAGCTCGCCAGCTTCGAGTGCGTCAACCAATGAGCCAGTTTCTGTCCTGGTCATCACGGACATAAGCGGCGCGGACAAGTCCTTTGGCACGCAGCAGGCGCTAGGTATACAAGCAGCAGCCGAGTATTACAACGCGCATGGCGGAATCCTGGGTCGCCACGTGAACGTGACCGTGGAAAATGACAACGCGGACCCGGCCACCGCGGTGAGTGATCTGATCAAGGTGATGACCACCAGCCCAGGTAAGTACTCGATGATCTGGGCAGGCGAGGAGAGCGGGATCATAGCCGCACTGATCCCGGTCATCGCCCGGTACAAGGTCCTGGCGATGTCGATCAACGACGGGAACGGGGTTTGCGTCACCGCGTCGAAGTGCCCGACGGAGTTCGCGATCAGCGGCAGCACCAGTTTGTTCCCCATTGGGGCGGCTCAATTCATCAAGAGCAAGGGTTACACCAACGTCGGCATTGTTGGCACGCAACTGGACTTCACTCAGGCCGAAGAGTCGGCCATGGCGGCGGACCTGGCCAAGGAGGGGATCAAATCGGAGCTGGCCAGCTTCCCGACGACCGCGGTCAGCGTGACACCGGAGATGTCACGCTTGAAGAGCGAGGGCGCCCAGGTCATCTACGCGGCAGCCTTCGGCGCCGCTTCCGGCTACGTCCTCAATGCCAGGGTCAGCCTCGGGTGGAACGTCCCCGTGGTGTTCGACGTCGCGGGCTCGTCTTTCGACCTCACCAAGCTCGTATCCGCCTCGGAGCTGACCGGTGTCTACGAGGCGCCGTTCTTCTGCATGAACCCGGCCAACAAGATCCCCGGCTGGACCCTGCTGAACAAGTACGCCCCGACGCCTCTGGTGGGCTCGACGCCGTGCAACATGGCGGGCGTCGGCTGGGACTCGATGGTGTCGTTCCGCAACGCCGCGGTGGCGGCCGGGTCGCTCAGTTCGGCCGCGCTGGTGAGCGGGATGCAGTCGCTGAACGAGACGACGCACTCCGACATGGTGACGTATCAGAAGTACTGCTGGTCAAGTACTGACCACGAGAACCTGTGCAACCAGGCGAGCGACTTCGCGATCACCCCTGTCGGTCCGATCGTCAACAGCCGCCTGCAGGAAACCGGTTCCCCGTCTTAGCCTTCGCGCACAGGGGATCGTGGTGCTCCCGCGCGGCGTCCCGTACGTTCCAGACGTCGGCCAACCCGCGCGGGGTCGCCATCCGGTACGCGGGGTTCCGGCCGTCGATCCTGACCCCCGAGGACATAGCCGCGATCCGGCGGGTTTGGGCTAGCTGGGGTGTCCCCAAAGCCGTGCGCTGGCCAGGCGCGCACCCTCGGCCATCGTGGCGAGCTTGGCCCAGGCGATCTCCGGCTCCACGATGACTAGGCTGGAGAAGGTGCCGAAGCCGCAGTCGGAGCCCGCGATCACGTTCTCCCGGCCGACGATGTCGGCATAGCGGCCGATGCGCTGAGCTACCAGCTCGGGATGCTCGATGTAGTTCGTGGTGGAGTCGAGCACGCCCGGCACCAGGATCTTGCCGTCCGGCAACTTCACGTCCGAGAACACCTGCCACTCGTGCTCGTGCCTGGGATTTGCGCCCTCGAACGACAATGCCATCGGGCGCGCCCGCATGACCAGATCGATGATGTCGGCCATCGGGATATCGGTGTGGTGCGGACCCTCGTAGTTCCCCCAGCACAGGTGCATCCGCATGGACTCGGCCGGGATGTCACGCGTGGCGTAGTCAAGTGCCTCGAGCCGCTGCGCGATAACCCTGCGGAACTCAGCCACCGACCGGCGCTCGCCCCGCGCCCAGTCGCACGCCAGGTCCGGGCAGTCCAGCTGCAGCACCAGGCCGGCCTGGTAAATCGCGTCGTATTCGGTCTTCATGGCGTCCGCCAGCGCGGCGATGTAGTCCTCGGTGCTCGGGTAGTACCTGTTCGCCATGAACATGGCGATCACGCCGGGCGAGGCGGCCGACATGAACAGGTCCTTCGCGCCCGGTGCATTGGCCGCCTTCAGGTTCGCGATGTCAGCCTCAACCAGTGACCGGTCCGCGTAGGACACCGGGCCATCGCAGGTCGGGCTGCCCGCGGTGACCTTGCTGAGCTCGGGACTGGCTCCCTCGCCCCACTGCTTGCGAGCGTACTCGGGGAAGTCCTCGTAGCCCCATCTCGGCGCCGGAACCGGCGCACCGCCGAGGCCGGCAAGACGCTCGGTCACGTACGTCGAGTAGCTGGCCTTGCTCATCTCGCCGTCGTTGATGACGTCGACGCCTGCGGCAAGCTGCTGCGTCACCACCTCTTGCACCGCGTCTCGTACCGCCGGGCGGTTGTGGCGGTCGGTGAGGCTCGCCGGACGCGGCAGGCTACCCGTGTGCGTGGTCAAGATCCGGCCGGCGCTGATGTTCACGTGAGACTCCTCCCGGGGCCGGAAAGGCCACTACCGGATCGATTATCTATACTGTGATCTAATTTTAGACATAAATCCATGTTACATCCAGCCTGAGGTCAGGACGTAGCTCGCCGCGCCGCCGCTTCTCCTTATCCACGGAACGGCCGACAAGCTCGTGCCCCCAGGACAGAGCATCGCGCTGCACGCGCCCCTGGCCGGCGCCGGGGGCGACGTGCACCTGATGCTGGTCGACAGCGCTGATCACATCTTCCTAGGCTGCCCGGACATCCCCGCCATTCTCGCGGAGTCCGTTGCCTTCCTAGCAGCGCGACTGTCAGGCGGCCACGGTCCCGAATCCGCAGTTACCGCTGGTAGACGGGAATGCTGAAATGAGGCAGGGTGGCGGATGTCCATGCCACCCCCACGCGAGTTCAGCTCAGTAACCGGACTTTGTGCCGTAGTAAGGCGGCTTGCGTGTCACGTAGTGCTCTTCCAGCGCGGCAACCTCTTTATCGGTTAGCCGCACGTCGAGGGCGGCGACCGCGTCGGCGAGGTGACCGGGCTTGGTCGCGCCGACGATCGGGGCCGCGACGACCGGATTGCGCAGCACCCACGCCATCGCGACCTGCGCCATCGGGATCCCGCGCGCCGCGGCGATCTCCTGCACGGCGTCGACGGTGTCCTTATCGGAGTCCAGGAAAGTCGGTGTCCCGGCCGAGTCAGTGGTCGGGAATGACCTGGCGCGTGCGGTGCCCGTATCACCCCACGGGCGGGTCACCAGGCCCTGCCCTAGCGGCGACCACGGGATGCTACCCACGCCCTGGTCGGCCAGCAGCGGGAACATCTCCCGTTCCTCCTCGCGGGCGACGAGGCTGTACTGGTCCTGCATGGAGATGAACTCCGTCCACCCGTGCAGCCGCGCTGTGTACTGCATCTTTGAGAACTGCCAGGCCCACATCGACGAGGCCCCGATGTAGCGTGCCTTTCCGGCCTTGACCACGTCGTGCAGCGCCTCCATGGTCTCCTCGACCGGAGTGTCCGGGTCGAAGCGGTGAATCTGGTACAGGTCGATGTAGTCCGTGCCAAGCCGTTTCAGCGAGGCGTCGGCCTGCTCGAAGACGGCCCGGCGGGAAAGTCCCCGGCCGCCAGGCCCGGTGCCCATCGGGGCGAATAGCTTGGTCGCCAGCACCACCTGGTCGCGGCTGGTGTACTTACTGATCGCCGCGCCGGTAATTTCCTCGCTTGTCCCGGCGCCGTAGCCGTTCGCGGTGTCCCACAAGGTGATGCCCAGCTCGATGGCCTGCCGGAACAGCGGTTCGGCCGCTTTGTCGTCCAGCGCCCAGTCCCGGCCGGTGCCGGGCCGGCCGAAGCTCATGCAGCCCAGGGCGATCCGGCTGACCTTCAGGCCCGAGTTTCCCAAACGCGTGTATTCCATGGGGCCCAGTCAACCCCTGTCACGTCGGGTGTGGGAGGCACTGCTGGCACCTGGGCTGCCAGTGCATGGTTCCGCCGCGAGGTGTCAGCCGCCGCGGACTGGACCTCCCCCCAGCGGAATGTCGACTGCAAGCGTGGTACCCGCACCTGGTGGGCTGTGCAGTGTGATCCGGCCACCCAGCACTTCGACCCGGTCCTTGAGACCGGTCAGGCCCGAGCCGCTGCCGAAGGCCGCGCCGCCGCGCCCGTCGTCGCGGACACGCACCTGCAGCACCCCCTCGCTGGCCGCCACCTCGACTCTGGCGACCGAGGCGCCGGCGTGCCTGGCCGTGTTGACCAGCGCCTCGCAAACCACGTAGTAGGCGGCGATCTCGACCGGGCCGGGCAGCCGACCCGACACTTGCGCCCGCAGGTCAACCGGGACAGGGCAGGACCTGGCCAGCGCCGCTAGGGCGGGGCGCAGCCCACCATCGACAAGCACCGCCGGGTGGATGCCGCGGGCGATCTCGCGCAGTTCCTCCAGTGCGGCCTCCAGCCCGGCGGCAACCTCGTCCAGCCGTTTTACCAGCTCCCCGGACCCAGGGGGTGCCGTTGCTTGGGCTTCGCGCAGTTGCAGGGCGAGGGTGATCAGGCGCTGCTGAGCGCCGTCGTGCAGGTCGTGCTCGATGCGTCGCCGGGCCTCGTCTGCGGCGGCGACGATGCGGGCGCGGGAGGCGGCCAGCGCCGCCTGCGCCTCGGCGTTGGCGACGGCGGTGCCCACCAGCTCGGTGAACCCGGCCAGCCGCGCCTCGGTATCCGTCGGCAAGGCTGTCGTGTGCGTGGACCCCACGGTCACCACGCCCCACAGCCGACCCCCGACGCTGATCGGCACACCGGCCGATGAGCGCATGCCCAATTCGCGAGCCGCGTCGGCGAAAGCGCCAGAAGCCTCGGCATAGTCGTCAATCCGCGCGGGCTGCCCGCTCTGGTGCACCAGCGTGGTCACGTTCCGCCCGTCCAGGCGCAACTGGTCGCCGACCGTGATGGGCCAGGGACTGTCCATGCTGGTCCACGTGCCTACGGCTGTGGCCGTGCCATCCGCGTCGTACCTGTTCATGCCCGTATAGTCGGCGCCCAGCACCCGCCCGATCTCCTCGGTGACCGCAGCGAATATCTTCTCCGGTGGCGCCCCGCCGGCGACCAGCGTTGCCACCCGCCGCAGTGCGGCCTGCTCCGTGGCGTATCCGCGCAGCTCCACCCGGGCCTGGGCGTTGGCGATCGCCATGCCGACCACCTCGGTGAATCCGGCCAGCCGTTGCCCGGCGTCGGCCGGCAGCGGCTCCTCGCGGGTAGACACGACGCACATGAGGCCCCACAGCCGACCCTCGACCGTAATCGGCGCGCCAACCCCCGAGCGAAGCCCCCAGTCACGTCCGACCATGGCGACCGCACCGGTGGCGCCGCAGTAGTCGTCGATCCGCATTGGCCGCCGGGACTGGTAGACCAGGGTAGACATGTTCTGTCCGCCGAGAGCCGCCCGGGTGCCCGCGGTGAAGGGCATCGCGGCGCCAGTGCTGCGCCATGCGCCGATTATCGTCACCACGTCTCCCGGCTCGTACCGGCCCACCGCCGTCACATCAGCGTCCAGCAGCCGCGCGGATTCAGCGGCGACGGCGGCGAACACCTCCTCCGGCGGCACCCCACGGGCCACGAGCATCGCTACCCGGCGCAGCGCGCTCTGCTCCTCGGCGATCCGGTCGCTTGCCCGGGTATTCATCAGGATCTCCGCCCCGGCGGCGCCTATGCCGCCTTGTCACCAGCCGCCAGCGGCGCCCACCACGCTCACCCCAGCAGGTTAACCCCGCGTAACTGGTCTCTTCCACCGGACAGCGGCTCAGCCGCCTCGTCGTCCAGCGCCCTGTCCCGGCTCGACTCCATCGCCGCCTACCCAGTCCGGGCAGTCCGATCTGTACGGACGCTCGCCGTCGCTCTTTAGGAGCGTCTTCTGGCGGCTGCAGGCTGCAGTTCCACTGTTCGCTAACCCTCCGCTCATCCTTGACAGCGTCGTGGGTCACAACTAAATTGTTCGGTTATACGACTTAGCGTTCGTATTTCTGAACAAGACAGACTGTGAGGAACCTCGATGGAGAGGGAAGCGGTTAGCTTCGTCCGCAAAACGTCGGCTTTGAGCAGGTTCGCTCCCAGTTCCGCCGCAACACGCGCTTGGTCGCGGGTCCGAGCCGAACCCGGCCGGTGGGACAGGTGTTCGCCGGGGCTCTTCACGGTTAATCAAGGCACGTTCCCGTCGAAATGCGCCGAGTCACTCGGCGCGGGCCGGGCGACGATCGCCATCAGGGCAGACCATTGACCCGCTAGGCAGCCAGGCGTTCGAAAGCACGCGGGATCGAGGGACTCGGAAAGGCCCAACGCCAACACGGCAAGCGATATCTGAGGGGAAGCTGCTAATGAAAAAGAGACGGTTGGGTGCCTGCGTCGCGGCGCTCGCGGTTGCGGCATCTGCGGCAGCGTGCGCGAGCAGCAGCACAAGCACTGGCACTAACACGAGCACCGGCGGTACGTCGACGGGCGCGATCAACGTTCTAGACGTCACCGCCACCAGCGGCGCGACTGCCATCTACGGTGTGCAGGAGACTCTCGGACTCCAAGGCGCCGCCGCGTACTACAACGCGCAGGGGGGCATCCTCGGCCGAAAGATCAACATCACCGTCCTGAACGATAACAGTGACCCGGCTACCGCCACCAGCCTCGTGACGCAGCAACTGACCAGCAACCCAGGCAAGTACACAATGGTCTGGGCAGGCGAGGAGGGAACTGTTAGCGCCGCACTGATTCCCATCTTGAAGCGCTACAACGTCTTCGCAACTGCTGTCAACGATGGCGACAACGCCTGCGCACAGGCGAGCGCCTGCCCGAATATATTCGTGCAGTCCGGAACCACCGCGGCGGCGGAGGTCACTGACGCGGCTGCCCTGAAGAAGGCCGGCTACACCAAGATCGGCATCATCGCGGACCAGGTTACCTACGACCAGTCCGAACTGGCCTCCATGCAGCCAGACCTCCAGCAGGACGGAATCAGTTACGAAACCGTCACGTTCCCGCCCACGGCCGTCAGCCTGACACCTGAGATGTCCAAGCTGAAGAGCGACGGAGTGCAGGCCGTTTTCGCCCTGGCGCTCGGGCCCGCGGCTGGATATGTGCTGAATGCCCGTAGCGCCCTGGGCTGGTCGGTCCCGCTGGAGTTCGACGTTACCGGATCGTCTACCGACATCAGCTCTCTTGTGCCTGTGAGCGATCTCAACAACGTCACAGAAACGATCCAGTACTGCGAGGACATTAACCACGCCAACCCGGCCTTTAACGCGCTTGTCAAGGATGCGCCGCATCCGCTGGCCGGGAACATCATCTGCCCGATCGCCGGCGACGGATGGGGTGGAATCGTGCTCCTGGCAAACGCAGCAGAAAAGGCTAAGTCGCTCACTCCAAGCGCATTGAGCACCGCAGCCACCACCCTCAAGATCTCCACAAACGAAGTTTCTAACTCGACGAAGTGCTGGACTTCAACCGACCACGAGGACGTTTGCGAGGGCCCGAGCTACTACGAGGTGGTTCCGGCCGGCAAGCTGACCCAAACACGGTTGTACCCGCTGGGATAGCTTCACAATGAAGAAAGCCTGAGGAGCCTAGATGGCCATCACGATTTGGACCGGCCTTGTGCTCGGCTCCATCTACGCGCTTGTCGCTACCGGCTTTACGATCGCGATGATTCCGACTGGTGTGTTCAACTTCGCACAGGGCGCCATCACGGTCGGCGGGACATTCGTGTCATATCAATTCCTGGTCAGCTCAAAGGTGCCGACGGGATGGGCACTTGTCCTGACCGCGCTTGCCGGAGCGGTGCTCGGATTGCTATGCGAGGTGCTGGCCGTCAGGCCCCTCAGGTGGGCGCGGGGAAACCTGGATAATGCGCTCGTTACGACGGTCGGCGCGTCCACGGCGATCGTCGGCTTCATCGGAGTGAGGTGGGGCTACTTGCCGTTGCAAGTCCCCTTTCCCGGACCGACGCGTAATCTCACCTTCCTGGGAACCGTCGCGGACCCAGTCGAGATCTTCACCGTGGCCGCCGCGGTGGTCAGCGCCCTCGCCCTTGAGGGTCTCTTTCGGTACACGCGGCGCGGCCAGGCGTCCCTTGCGGTGGCGGAGGACCGGGATCCTGCCATGTTGCGGGGCATCAACGTGAGCCGGCTCTCGCTCGTCGCGTTCACGGCGGCCGGCGCGTTCGGTGGCCTGGTCGGGTTCCTGATCGGACCGATCACGTACGCCAACGCGAGCTACGGCGCGACGGTCGCCCTGTACGGCTTCGTTGCGGTGGCATTCGGCGGCGAGGGGAGCTTCATCGGGGGACTTCTCGGGGGATGGGTGGTCGGCATCGTCGCGACGTTCGCGACGACCTACCTGGGCGCGAACTACAGCGACCTGGCGGTCTTGGTGCTGCTGCTCGTGACACTGGCATTGCGTCCTAGAGGTCTGGGAGGGGCAGCACGTGCGCGGAGCGTTTGACGTCGGTCTTCAGGGAAGGCGGGTGAAGGACGGTGTGGCCCGCCTGGAGTGGAGGCGTGGCATCGCGGGCTTCCTGGTGGGTGAGCGGATCCCGCTCGCCCTGCCGGGCTTGCTGGCCGCGGCACTGATCCTGTTCCCGTTCTGGTCGGGCAACGGCTACTGGATGCTCGAGATCCCGCTCATACTGTGCTTCGCGCTCGTCGTGAGCGGCGTGAACCTCAGTTTCGGGTTCGCGGGCGAGCTGCAGCTCGGTCAGGTCTTTATGTTCGCGGTCGGTGCCTATTTGCCGATGATTCTCGCCGTACACGGCGTCACGACCGATGTAGTTGCGCTGATGATCATCGGCGGCGCGGTGGCAGTGGTCGTTGGCGCGCTTGTCTCGATACCGGCGCTCCGCATCGGCGGCTGGTCGCTGGCCATGGCGTCGTTTTTCCTGGTGATCACGATTCCCGACCTGACGAGCATCTTCCTCAAGTACACGGGGGGGCTGAACGGGCTCGCCGGTATCCCGAACCCGACACTGTTGGGGAGCGCGCTCGGCCAGACCGGGCTGTTCGAGGTGACGGCAGTCACGACGGTGCTGTGGTTCATCTGCTACCGCAACCTGGTGACCTCCCGTTACGGCGTTGTGTTCCGTGTGCTGCGGGAGTCGCCCATCCTGACTAAATCCCTCGGTTTCTCCGCATTCCGCCTCAAGACCAGCGTGTACGCGCTCGGAGCGCTGCCCGCCGGCATAGCAGGATGTCTGTACGGCTACCTGACGCTTGTTCTCGAGCCGACGACCTTTGGCTTGAACCTAGGGATCGGCGTGGTGGCCGCAAGCCTCTTCGGCGGCGCTGAAAGCGTGTACGGCGTGTTCTTTGGGGCGACCGTCCTGCAGATCGGGCCCGAGAAGTCGGCGGCGTTCGCCAGTTACGCGCCCGTCATCTACGGCCTGTTCCTCGTGGTGGCCGCTATCCTCCTGCGCGGCGGGATCGCCGGGCTCGGCAAAGGCGGCCTGCGCTGGGCGGCGCGCCGGATCGCGCCCGAGACAGGTGACGCCGCCATGGCGAGTTCCGGGCGGCCCGGCGGTTCTGGGATCACCCGCCGTCTGCCGAGTCCGCGGCCCCCCGCGCCTGACGGTCCGGACGACCAGATGGCCGCTCTCTCGAAGGTCAAGGGCAGAAAGCTTGAGATCGTCAACGTGGACAAGATGTTCGGAGGAGTCAAGGCGCTCGGGAATGTGACGCTGAAAGCAGAACCCGGCGAGATCACCGCCCTCATCGGGTCCAACGGATCGGGAAAGACGACCCTCCTCAATGTCATCTGCGGGTATGCGGTGCCTCAGGCCGGGTCCGTGAGGTTGGATGGCCGGGAGATTTCGCGGCTAAAGCCCAACGAGATCGCGCGTCTCGGGATCGGGCGCACGTTTCAGACGCCGATGATCCCGCGAGGCGTGTCCGTCCGCGACGTTGTGGCGTCGGGCAGGTACGCCGGCGACCGAATCGGCTTCCTATCCTCGATCCTGCGGCTGCCAAAGTACTGGCGCGCCCAGCGCGATGACCGCCGCGAGGCCATGGCCCTTCTCGACCTGGTCGACTTGACCGGAGTCGCCATGCGGGAGGCAGCGAGCTTGCCGCTCGGCACACGCCGTCTGGTCGAGGTTGTGCGCGTGCTCAGTGCCGAACCGGGCGTCGTCCTGCTGGACGAGCCCGCGTCCGGGCTGAACGACGAGGAGATCGACCGATTGGCCCACCTCGTCGAGCGGCTCGCCATCGCCGGAGCCACCGTGATCGTCATCGAACACAACTTCCGGTTTATCAGGAGAATCTCTCACACCATTCACGTACTGCACTTGGGTCAGCTCATCGCGAGCGGGACCGCGGAGGAGGTCACCAGGGACCGGCAGGTGATCGAGAGCTACCTCGGCAAAGCTCCAAGCTCGTCCTCGACGGCAGTGGGCAAGGAGCTCCATGGTGAGCGCGATCTAACCACGATCGGCTCCAACGAGGAGCCGCTGCTCGTGGTCGATTCGGTGGAGTCAGGTTACGGGGATCTCCGCGTGCTGCGCGGAGTCTCGCTGACGGTGGCTCCAGGCTCGATCGAGGTCGTACTCGGCCGAAACGGGGTCGGCAAGACGACGCTCGTGTCGAACCTCGCCGGGCTGCTTCCGGCCTGGAAGGGGTCGATCATGCTGGCGGGCAAGCACGTCGCCCGGTTCGCCCCCTACCGGCGTGCCTCGGCCGGCATCGTGCTCGTCCAGGAGGGCAAGCGCATCTTCCGTCAGCGCACCGTGTGGCAGAACGTGATGCTGGGCACCCACACAATCAAACTCAGTCAGAAAGACCGTGACGCGCTGTGCAGGGATGTACTTGCGGGTTTCCCGATGTTGAATAGCCGGCTGCGCGAGCGGGCCGGAGGACTGTCCGGCGGTCAGCAGCAGATGCTCGCCATCGCGCAGGCGCTTGCCGCCCGGCCGAAAGTCCTGTTGCTTGACGAGCCATCCGCTGGCCTGGCACCGGCAATCGTCGACGACCTGTTCGCGCGCCTGCGAAGCCTGGCTGACGAGGGCCTGAGCATCGTGCTCGTTGAGCAGCTTGCCGACAAGGCGATCGCCATCGCCGATCACGTCACGGTCCTGGATGGCGGACGAGTCATCGCCCAAGGGACTCCGGACGAGTTCGTCGACGCAGAGAGGCTGAAAGGGGCTTACTTCGGCGCGTGAGTCCCGACGCGACGCATGTCATCCAGTAGCCAGCCCGGAGACGGCGCCTGAGCTGTCGGCGCACTGTGCCGGCCCCGTCGCCGAGCCTGGCAGAGCGGCAGCGACGGTCCGAGAAGTGCCCCGGTGGCCGCTGACCGCAGTCAGGTCGAAATGCTAAGGAGAAACCGTGCTGGCTGTCAGAGCCCTGGCGACCGATGGTCCTGAAAAGCCGTTTCGCACGGTCAACATCGAGCGGCGAGACGTCGGCCCGCGCGACGTTCTGATTGACATCGCCTACTGCGGCGTGTGTCATTCCGACGTCTCCTACGCCAGGAACGAGTGGGGCAGGACGCTGTATCCGCTGGTCCCCGGGCATGAAATCGCCGGCGTAGTGTCGGCAGTCGGGAACGACGTGTCGAGGTTCGCGCCGGGTGATCACGCCGGAGTCGGATGCCTTGTTAAGACCTGCGGGATCTGCAGCAGTTGCCGTGCCGGACGCGAGCAGCACTGCCGAGGCCGACGGGTGTCCACGTACAGCTCGCTGGACGCTGAGGGCCACGCGACACAAGGTGGTTACAGCGAGAAGATCGTCGTGGACGAGGCGTTCGCAGTCAAGATTCCGAAGAAACTGCCGCTGCAGAATGCTGCTCCGCTGCTGTGCGCGGGGATCACAACCTACTCGCCGCTGACCCGGTGGGACGGCGGCCCAGGCACCCGGGTGGGAATCGTCGGCTTCGGCGGACTTGGTCACATCGCAGTGCAGATATCCAAAGCGCTCGGCGCGCGTACAACCGTGTTCGACATCGATCCGAGCAAGCGCGACGATGCGTTGCGCCTAGGGGCTGCCGACTACGTCGCTACCGCTGACGTTGATGCTTTCGCGGAGCTTGGCAATTCTCTCGATCTCATCATCTGCACGGTGCCGGCCACCCTCGATCTCGACGCGTATCTCGGGATGCTCGACGTGAGCGGAACCTTCGTGGTAATCGGCGTGCCGCGGCGCCCTCTGGCGGTCGATCCGTTCTCGCTGATCGTAAACCAGCGTTCCATCGTCGGCTCACGCATCGGTAGTTTGCGTGAGACGCAGGAGATGCTGGATTTCTGTGCTGAGCATGGCATCGGCGCCGAGGTCGAAGTGATCGACGCCGACGAGGTCGAGGTGGCGTACGAGCGGCTAAGGGGCGGGGACGTCCGCTTTCGGTTTGTGATCGACATCGGCACGCTCGCGCACGGAGGACCGGCATAGCCGCGTTGTCGCCCGGCCGGTCCTCAGCGCGGTCGATCGTAGATCACTAGCAGACCCTTGACCGACCTTGAGCAGGTTGATAGCGTCCAATCGTAAGTAGGAACGGTGATTCCTATATACGAACAAAGGAGTTCCGGGTGAAGCACGCTGAGTTGACCACCGCGCCCGGGGACACCGAAGCAGCACGAGTGCAGAGTCCCGCGCCGGGCGGCTTGATCGAGCGGCACACGATCTTCATCAACGGCAAATGGCAGGAATCGGCCGGCACAGCGGCTATCACGGTGGTTAACCCGGCCACGGAGGAGCCGTTCGCCACGATTCCGAGCGGCACGCCGGCTGACGTGGATGCGGCGGCTACGGCCGCCGCCAACGCGCTGGAGGCCTGGTCGCAGTCCTCCCGTGAGGAGCGTGCCGCGGTGCTCCGCAAGATGGCAGGATCAATTGAGGCACGGGCCGGGGAAATCACGCGCACGATCGTCAGCGAGGTAGGCCAGCCGGAGCACCTGGCGGCGCAACTGCAGACGGCATCTCCGGCGGAGAACTTGCGCATCATTGCCGACAGCATTGACGAGGTCGCCTGGGAGGAGCAGATCGGCCATACGGTCGTCCGCCGCTCGCCTGCAGGGGTTGTGGGCGCTATCACCCCGTGGAACGTGCCGTTGCTAATGATCTGCATGAAGGCCGGCGCAGCGCTCGCCGCGGGATGCACCGTGGTGCTGAAGGGCAGCGAGATCGCTCCCCTTAGCTCGTTCATCTTCGGGGAGATCGCCCAGGAAGCCGGCCTGCCCGATGGCGTCTTCAACCTCGTCAGCGGGACCGGGCCTGAGGTCGGCGAGGCGCTCGTCGCGCACCCGCTCGTCGACATGGTTTCGCTCACCGGATCGGTCCGTGCGGGACGGCGGGTGATGGAGGTCGCGGCTCAGTCGATCAAGCGCATCGGGCTGGAGCTGGGTGGCAAGTCGGCCAACCTCATCCTCGAGGACTCGGACTTCGAGCGGGCCGTTGGCGACGGGATCGCCGACGCTTTCCGCAATGCCGGGCAGGCGTGCGGCGGGCTTACCCGGGTCCTCGTCCCGCGGCAAAGGCTCGCGGCGGCTGGCGAAATTGCGGTCGAGAAGTCGCGCGGTTACGTGCTTGGCGATCCGTTCCATCCCGCCACAACCCTCGGCCCGGTCACCACCCACGGTCAGCGCGAACGGATCCGGGGATACATCCGCGCCGGCATCGAGGAAGGGGCACGGATGCTCAGCGGCGGGCCAGAATCCCCTGCCGGGCTGGAGCGGGGCTACTTCGTGCAGCCGACAGTCTTCACCGGCGACAATACGATGCGGGTCGCCCGCGAGGAGATCTTCGGGCCAGTGGTCGTGATCATCCCGTTCGACAGCGAGTCGGACGCGATTGAGATCGCCAATGACTCACCCTACGGCCTGGCCGCGGGCGTCTGGTGCGCCGACGACGAACATGCGCGGGCGATCGCTACCAGGCTCCGGGTCGGTCGGGTGCGGATTAACGGATCTCCCGTGAACCGACGGGCGCCGCACGGCGGTTTCAAGCTGTCGGGCATTGGCAGGGAATGGGGACGCTTCGGTGTCGAGGAGTTCCTTGAGTTCCAGTCAGTCGGCTAGGGCGGGGCGATCGGTCCGGCTGGCGCTGGTCTGATTTCGCCACACAGAGAGCGCTGCCTGCCTCGCTTACACGGGGCTGGCGGGATGGAACAACGGCACGCGTGCCGGTGCCCGACCGAGGGCCCCGCGGACGCCAACGAGGTGAGAGATTTGAACACGACCGCCACTCCAGAGCAAATGCAGGGTACGGGCATCACCGTGCACAATGACATCTTCATCAACGGCGAGTGGGTCAAGTCATCGGGACGTGACACGATCGCGGTGGTCAACCCGGCCACGGAAGCGTCGATCGCGGAGGTCGTTCGCGGCACAGCCGAGGACGTAGACCGCGCCGCGCGGGCGGCAGCCCGCGCATTTCCGGCCTGGTCGCAGACACCCGTCGAGGGACGCGCCAAGGCGCTCCGTCGGCTCGCCGACCTGATCGAGGGCAGGGCGGATGAGATCACACGCCTGATCATTAGCGAGGTCGGACAGCCGATCGCCTTCGCCGCCGACGCGCAGACTGGGGTGGCCGTCCGTGACCTCCGGAATTTCGCCGAGAGCCTGGACGCCGTGCGCTGGCAGGAACAGGTCGAGGACTTCATCGTGCGTCGCGAGCCGGCCGGCGTGGTCGGAGCGATCACCGCGTGGAACGGGCCCCTGCGTTCGATCTGCCTCAAAGCCGGCGCGGCAATGGCCGCAGGCTGCACAGTCGTCCTGAAGCCAAGCGAAGTGGCACCGCTCAGCGCCTACATCTTCGCTGCCCTGGTTAACGAGGCGGAGATCCCCGCTGGCGTGTTCAACCTCGTTAGCGGCACCGGACCCGAGGTCGGCGAGGCGATCGCGTCGCATCCGCTGGTGGACGTAGTCTCCCTCACCGGCTCGGTGCGAGCGGGGAGCCGCGTCATGGAGCTGGCCGCGGCGTCAATCAAGCGAGTCGCGCTCGAGCTGGGCGGCAAGTCCGCGAACATCATCCTCGACGACGCTGATCTAGAGCGCGCGGTGACAGTCGGGCTCGACGACGCGTTCCGAAACTCCGGGCAAGTGTGCGGCGGACTCTCGCGCATGCTAGTGCCGCGCGTCCGTATGGCCGAGGCCGAGGAGATCGCAGTCCGCAAGGCAGAGAGCTTCGTGATTGGCGATCCGCTGGATCCCGCCACAACCATGGGCCCGGTGATCAGCGAGCGGCAGCGCGACGCGATCCAGGCCTACATCCGCTCGGCCCAGGCCGACGGCGTGCGCATGCTCATCGGCGGCCCGCAGGCGCCTGCCGGCCTGGAGCGGGGCTATTACGTGACGCCGACTGTCTTCTCCGCCGACAATAACGTCCGCATCGCCCGCGAGGAGATCTTCGGCCCCGTCAACGTGATGATCCCGTTCGACGGTGAGGAGGACGCGCTCGCGATCGCTAACGACTCGGTCTACGGCCTCGCCGGAGCGATCTGGAGCGGGGATCCCGAGCGAGCGAGGGGCGTGGCGGCGCGGCTACGGACCGGCCGGATCCGAATCAACGGGACGCCGATCAACATGAAGGCCCCTCATGGCGGCTTCAAGAGGTCTGGCATCGGGCGCGAGATGGGCCGCTACGGCATTGAGGAGTTCCTCGAGTACAAGTCCGTGATCGGGTGATGCCGCACGTGCGAGCAGAAGCACGGGACAGTCGCAGATGATCAGTGTAAGTGCGCGCGCCATGGCGAGCCCGACTGCCCGGTTCAACGCCGTCACGATCGAAAGACGCGACGTAGGCCCCCATGACGTGCTCATCGAGATCTCGTACGCCGGGGTGTGCCACACGGACGTCCATCATGCGCGGGCCGAAATCGGGACAACGAATTACCCGATCGTGCCCGGGCATGAGATCGCGGGCAGGGTCACGCGGGTCGGCGGCGACGTCACGAGGTTCGCCGTCGGCGACCGGGCCGGCGTGGGGTGTCTCGTTGATTCCTGTCGTGACTGCGACGACTGCCTGGCTGGCCGCGAATCCTATTGCCGGATCGGCAAGGTCCTGACCTACAACGCGATCGGAAGGGACGGCAAGGTCACCCTCGGCGGGTACAGCGAGAGGATCGTGGTGGACGAGGCATTCGCGGTGCGGATCCCCGGCGCGATACCACTGGAGAGCGCCGCGCCGCTGATGTGCGCCGGGATCACGATGTACTCACCGCTGCGTCACTGGCACGCCGGCCCGGGCAAGCGTGTGGCGATCGTCGGGTTCGGCGGCCTTGGCCACGTGGGGGTGCAGATCGCCAGCGCGCTGGGCGCCAGCACGACGGTGATCAACAAGACAGAGCAGCAGATGGACGATGCCCTGCAGATGGGAGCGGAGGACTTCCGGACGACCCAGGACCCGAGGACGTACAGTGATCTAGCCAATTCGTTCGACCTGATCGTCTCGACCGTCCCGGTCACCTACGACCTGGACATCCATCTGAACCTGCTCGCGCAGGACGGGACGTTCGTCAACCTCGGAGTGCCGGAAAAGCCACTCAGCATCGAGCCGTACTCGCTGCTGACCAACCGGCGATCAATCGCCGGCTCGATGAGCGGGGGGATTCCGGAAACGCAGGAGATGGTGGACTTTTGCGCCGAGCACCGGATCGGGGCGCGGGTCGAGGTCATCGAAGCCAACTACATCGACGAGGCATTCAATCGCATCGTCGCCGGCGATGTCCGCTACCGCTTCGTCATCGACGGAAGCACCTTCGCGGAATAGCCGACCGGCGCACTTCACACAGACAACGCTATGGCGGAGGGCACTAATGGACATGATGGCAACCGGTGAGCGGATCATGGGCGAGCTCATGGGCGAGGACTACCTTGCGCGCCGCGCGGAGAAGCGCAACACGTTCAACGACGTCCTTCAGGACTACTCGGCGGAGGTGTGCTTCGGTCGCACCTGGGCTCGCCCGGCTCTGGACCGCAAGCTGCGCAGCGTGATCAACATTGCGATGCTCGTCGCGCTCAACCGCCCGAACCAGCTGCGCCACCACCTCGAGGGCGCCCTGAACAACGGCTGCTCGGTCGATGAGATCCAGGAGATCCTGCTCCAGACCGCTGTCTACTGCGGGCTGCCGGCGGCTAGCGAGGGGTTCCGCATCGCCGAGGAGATGCTGCGCGAACGCGGCCTCGTCGGCGATGCGGAGAATTAACAGTCACTAGGAAGATTCGAGGTAGAGAAGATGAAGATCGGGTTCATCGGGCTCGGCGCGATGGGTCGCGGGATGGCGTCGAACCTGCAGAAGGCCGGCCACGACCTGGTAGTCAACGACCTCCGGCAGGAGGCCGCCGCGGAGTACCTCGACAACGGGGCGACGTGGGCAGCCACGCCCCGTGAACTCGCCGCCCAGGTTGAGCTGGTCTTCACCTCGTTGCCGACGCCTGCCGACGTTGAGGCCGTGGCGTTCGGGGACAACGGGCTGGCTGCCGGCTTCAGCGAGGGCTCCGCCTGGTTCGACCTCACGACGAACTCCGTCGAGGTCGTCCGCCGGCTGCACGCTGTGCTCGCCGGCAAGGGCGTGCAACTGATGGATGCGCCGGTCAGCGGCGGGCCAAAGGGCGCCGCGAACGGACGGCTCGCGATCTGGATCGGCGGCGACAGGGACGTGTACGACCGCTTCACTTACGTCCTCGGCGCGATGTCCGACGACGCCCGGTACATCGGCGCGATTGGCGCGGGGACCATCGCGAAGCTCACCCACAACATGGCGAGCCTCGCCATCAACGCGGTCGTCGCCGAGGCGCTCACCATGGGCGTGAAAGCCGGGGTGGATCCGGTCACCCTATGGGAGGCGATCAGGAACGGCGGCGCCGGCCGGCAGCGTTGCTTCGACAACGTGAGCCGCCGCTTCCTGCAGGGCAAGCTCGACCCGCCAAGCTTCCAGCTCCGCTTGGCGTACAAGGACGCGCAACTCGCGATGCAGTTGGCACGCGAGTGCGCGGTCCCGATGCGGCTGTGCAACCTCACCACGCAGGATATGACCGAGGCGCTGAACCGCGGTTGGGGCGACAGGGACAGCCAGTCGTTCCTGCTGTTGCAGCAGGAACGCGCGGCAGTTCCGGCGTTCGAGATGACCGAACAGGAGGTCCAGCGCGTGCTCGAGCAGCAGGCGGAGTCCGCCTACACCGTACGCTGAGGGACAACGATGGGCAGCCCTGGGAACCCTGCGTTTGTGCTTGTCCACGGCGGACGGCACGGTGGCTGGACGTGGCGAGATGTCGCATCGCGACTGCGGCGGCTGGGCCACGACGTGTACACGCCGACGCTCACTGGGCTCGGCGAGCGGGCGCACCTGCTTCACCCCGAGATCGGGCTTGGCACCCACGTCGATGACATCGTCGGTGTGTTCGACTTCGAGGACCTCCGTGACACGGTGCTGGTCGCCCACAGCTACGGCGGCATGCCCGTGGCGGGCGCGATGCAGCGCATCGCGGACCGCGTACGCTGCGTAGTGTGGCTTGACGCGCACATGCCGAAGGCTGGGGAGTCGGTATTCGACCTGATCGGCCCCGAGCGGGCAGAGAAAATGATGGCGATGGCAGCCGCCGACGGAGAGGGCTGGTTCGTCCCGACCTCTGATGCGAGTTGGTGGGGACTGACGGATCCCGCTCAGATCGCATGGGTGAACTCCAAGATCACGCCGCAGCCGCTCAAGACTTATACGGAAAAGATCGGCGCGACCGATCGCGCGTGGTCACACCCCGGTACCTTCATCGAATGCAACCCGAGTCGGCTGCCGGGACTTGAGCGAGCGCGTCAGCGCTCACGGGCGCAGACCGACGCCCGCTTCCACCACCGGGTTCTCGATGCCTGCCATGAGCCGATGATCACCCATCCAGATGAGCTGATCCGGCTGCTGGCCGAGGCCGTCGCCAGCTCATAACGGTGCCCGCTGCAGGTTGGGGAGAACCATGACAATCGAGGTATACGCACTCCGGTACGCGTCGATGCGCGGCCGGCGAGCGAGTGAGATCTTTCTCCGGAACCCGTCACGCGGAGTCGACGAGCGGTTGATGACGATGGACTGCTACTTCTGGCTCATCCGCGGTGACTCACACGTCGTCCTGGTCGACTGCGGCTGGAACCGCGACCGCGGCCTGGGCGGGGGGGACAGGTTCCGCCACGTCGCGATTGAGCAGCAGGGGCCGGTCGACCTGCTCACGCGACTTGGCGTCTCGCCCGGCGATGTCGACCACGTCATCGTGTCGCATATGCACTCCGATCACGCCGGCAACCTCGACTTGTTCCCCGGAGCTAAGGTGAGCATCGCCCGGGCGGAGTTCGACTGCTGGACGGGACAGTACGGAAAACGTCCTGCGATCGCTCATGCCACGTCTCCCGAGGACATTCAGGTGATTGCGGACCGCGAGCGTGCCGGCGGCGTGCACCTCGTTGACGAGGCTGAGGAGATTGTTCCAGGGGTCGTCGTCTCTCCTGTAGGCGGCCACACTCCCGGTCAGATGATTGTTGAGGTGGCAATCCCCACCGGTACGGTCGTCCTGGCCTCCGACGCGGCCCATTACCACGAGGAACTGGAGCATGACCGGCCGTTCTACATCTACAGTGACATGCTCGCCATGCTAGGTACATACGATCTGCTCCGGGCGAAGGCCGCCCAGCCGAACACGTGGGTCGTGACCGGCCACGACCCGGTCGAGATGGATCGCTTCGAGCGGGTCAACGTGGACTGCGTCGACCTCAGTAAGCCGATCATGTGGCCGGCGACGCGCCAAGGTTCACAGGCGCAGGCCGGAGCTTGACGCGGCTTATTCGCATCCATACTCTGTTCGTGTTAGCGACCACTCGTTCGTAAATACGAAGTTGAGTGCATGACGGTGACAGGCAGTGTCGTCTCGGAAGGACGCCGTGGCTGCGGCGAGCGGCTGCAGGCCGTTAAGGTTCATCTACGCTTGCGAGACGTCAGTGCTGCGCGGGAGTCGCTTCTGGTTTTCGCGGAGGCGCTGCACAACTGGTTCGTCACAGATGTGCCGTGTACTCACGAGCCGCCACGACCTCGAGGAGCTGCCGCATGTCGCTTGGTAATCGACGAGGAGGCGTGGTGAGCAGTCACACGTATGGCCGCGCTGTTGGGTACGGCCGACTTTATGGAGGGAGTCAGCGCATCAATCGGGCGCCAGACACCCGCCTTAACCAGAGCGTGGCGCCAAGATGACCGCAAGCCAACCAGACGACCGCGTCGCAGGCTCTGGGCGCACGCCCCAGAATCATCGCACCGTTGACCGGGTGACCCGGATCCTGGAAGAGGTGGTCTACCGGCCGGGGATGACGTTCGGTGAGCTGGCTAAGGCCGTCGACGCGCCGAAGAGTTCGGTTCACGGCTTCATCAGCGGCCTTCTGGCAAGAGGGTGGCTCTACGAAGTTGACCACCGCTTCTACCTTGGCCCCGCCGTCTATGCGCTAACCCTGGCGAGTGGTCACATCCGCGCTGGCACGGTTACGCAGGCCGACCTGGAGGCATTGCACGAGGACTCGCGTACGGCCGTGTTCCTCGGCGTTCAGGCCGGCGAGCACCTCATCTATATCGCAGAGGTGGGCAGCGACCCGGTCGCCGGCTTTGACGCGCGGTCCAACATCCGCCGGAACCTGCTGGCAACTGCGGGAGGGAAGGCGCTGCTAGCCGCAAAATCAGACGTTGAGCGTGAGGCCTATCTAAGGCGGCACATTTCTGAGGATGGGGATCTGGTCCAGAGATTTCTGGAGGAGCTCGGACAGATCCGGGCTACACGGATCGCAGCCAACGTCCGGCAGGGGGGTAAACGATTTGCCATCGCCACGACCCTCAACGATCAGTCGGGCGACGCGGTGGCGTCAGTGACGCTCGTCGGTTCGGCCGCCGACCTGCAGCCGCGTGAGCACGAGCTGGGCGAGTTGTTGCTTCGGCACGTCGACTCTTGGCAGCAAGGCGCACTCCGAACACGTCATGCGATCTGATCTGGCAGTTGCGTAACTTCCCGCGTCGGGCGGGGATGATCAGCTCTGCCTGCGGGCATGGCGCAGCCCTTGCAACGTCGGCGGGCATGCAGCTGTCAGCGAGGGCGGCTGCTGTTGAACACGGCCGTCGGCGGCCCCGAGGTCGTGACCGGCATGGGGTAGTCCGCAGGCTCGCCGACGTCCACCGGAGGCTGGCTGAGGGCCGCGGCTTCCTCGAAATCGCCGGCGGGTTCGGACTGCCCCGCTACGCCCTAGCGCTGGAATTCAGGCCGCACCAACGCCGTGCAGGTGGGGTGCCCGGATGATCGCCGCAAGCGCTCCGCCGACGTCTCCACGCCCTTGACAGTTGGGCAGGGGGTCATTAATGTTCGTTATAGCGATTTATCATTCGTAACTACGAACGACAAAGGACCATGCGACACGACAAGCCGGTGCTGCGCGACTGGTCCCGCGCCATGAGACCCGTCTGTAGGTGAGTTCGCATGGTTTCTCCACAACCAGCGGATCAGGATGGACCGCGTGCGCTGTTGACGGACAGTTCCGTGCCCTCTGACCGTGTACCGCCGGTATGGGGCGATCAGGTCGCCGTCGAACAACTTCACGGTGCGCCGTTTCTGATGTACTCAAGTCGGCCGCACCAGCTCAATGAAGTGCTGGCACTCGCCCATCGGTGGGGATCGCGACGGTATGTCGTGCAAGGGGTCCGTGAGGTTTCGTTCGATGGTTTGCTCGCGGGCGTTCGGCGCAAGGCGATGCACCTTGTTGAACGCGGGATCGCGGCCGGAGATCGGGTGCTCATCCTCGGCTGGAACAGCCCTGACTGGATCATCAATTTCTGGGCTTGCCAGCAGGTTGGAGCTGTCCCTGCCCTTGCGAACGCGTGGTGGAGCGAGGTAGAGGTCCGCGAAGCAATTGATCTATTGCAGCCCGTGGCCGTGCTCGCGGACGACCGCGGCGCGTCGAATCTGCCTGCGGCATGCGGCCGCGCCAGTTGGGAAACGGACACGAGTGCGGGCGCGCACCTCACCGCCGGCCCGGCCAACGAGGACTGCGGTACGGCGCGCGAAGAAGCCCCGGCGGTCATTATTTTCACCTCCGGCACCGCAGGGCGCCCGAAAGCGGTCGAACTCTCACACCGTTCGTTGCTCGCAAACCTGCAGATGCTTCTCCAGATAACTCGCCGCCTCCCGCACGAGGTCAACGAGCAATCGGGCGAGGTCGTGCTCCACACAGGTCCCCTGTTCCACGTAGGGGGCCCGCAGATGTTGCTGCGCTCGATTGCAACAGGTAACACCCTCATACTGCCGTCCGGCCGGTTTGACTCAGCTGAGCTACTCGCGCTCATCGAGCGACACGGAATCACCCGCTGGTCCGCGGTGCCCACCATGGTGACCCGCCTGCTAGATCACGCGGATCTCCAGGCGAGAGACCTCCATAGCCTTCGCACCCTGACGATCGGAGGTGCTCCGGTGCACCCCGAGCTCTTGGAGCGGATCAAAATGGAGTTGCCTGGAGTTCAGGCGGGGGTTCCCACAGGGTACGGACTCACCGAGAACGGTGGGCAGGCGACGGCCGCGTCCGGTCGGGATACCCTCAAGCGCCCAGGCTCTGCTGGTAAGCCCTTGCCGTGCGTCGAGATTCAGTTCAAGCGGCGGGAAGGGTTGCCTGACCCGGAGGTTCTCATCCGGTCTCCCACGCAGATGACCCGGTATATCGGGGTGAGCGAGTCGCCGATTGATGGCGATGGCTGGTTGCACACCGGCGATCTTGGCCATCTTGACAACGAAGGCCATCTGTGGATAACGGGTCGCGCCAAGGATCTCATCATCCGCGGTGGGGAAAACATCGCGCCGGCGTCTGTTGAGCGTGCCCTGGCCTCAATCCAGGGTGTCATCGAGGCCGCCGTCGTCGGCATTCCGCATCCTGACCTCGGCGAGGAGGTTTGCGCGTTCGTGGTTGTCGCTGACGGCGGGCCCACCCCCGATACATTGTCCCGCCAACTCCGAGGCCAACTCGCTTCCTTTGCCGTTCCGACCGTGTGGCACGTGCAGCAGGATCCTCTGCCAACCAATCAGACAGGAAAGATCGATAAACCGGCTCTTGTCACGCGCGCTTGCGCTTTGCCTGCCCATTCCCGCCCAGGCACGGCACGGTGAGAAGCGCGAACCGCGACAACGGTAATGATTCGTCCTGACACGGCGAACATGACAGGCATTGCCGGTTCGGGGGCAGCGACCATGAGTGCCGGTAACCGGAAACTACTAAAACCAAGCAGGGGTTGAGAGTGGAAACCGCCGAGAATGAAATCCATGGTGATACCGGTCGCTCCGCGCTAGCCGGTATCACGGTTCTCGATCTGGGCCAAGCATACATGGGTCCCTACTGCGGCCTGCTGCTCCAGCGCCTGGGAGCGGATGTGGTGAAGGTTGAACCGCCGCAGGGCGAACTCTACCGTCGGCCCACCGTGCGCAAAGGAACGGAAGCAATTCAGTTCGGATTGCTCAATGCGGGCAAGCGCAGCCTTTCTATCGACCTCAAGAATCCCGATGGTCGTCGTCTGTTCATTGAGCTTGCGAAGACTGTCGATGTCGTGATTCAAAACTATGCCCCTGATACCTTCGATCGCCTGGTAGGCGTCGACGCGCTGCTACAGGCCAATCCGCGCCTCATCCTCGCGTCGGGCAGTGGATACGGTAGAACAGGGCCGTACAGTTCGCTCCGCGCGATGGACCTGACAGTTCAGGCGATGTCGGGAGTCATGGCGACGACAGGGTTCGAGGACGGCCCTCCCGTTCGTACAGGGCCGTCGGTGGTAGATTTCATGGGCGGAGTACATCTGGCGGCGGCCATACTGGCGGCGCTCGTTCAACGATCAATGACCGGACGAGGGCAGCACGTCGAGGTGGCTTTGTATGACGCCATTTTCCCGTCGCTCACCTCGAATATCGGCGGATATCTCGACAGCGACGGGAGTATCCCGGAGCGTACCGGAAATCGTCACGGTGGACTTGCCGTTTCGCCGTACAACGCCTACCAGACAGCTGACGGTTGGGTCGCGATCCTCTGTCTCCACGACCGCCACTGGCGAGCGCTCTGCGAGGTGATGGAGCGTCCTGAACTAATCAGCGACCCCTTGTTCCACTCGAATACCGCTCGCACGGCGGAGCTAGAGCGGGTCGACGGCGTGGTTGGCAAGTGGACTGGTGGAAAGTCGACCGCTGGCGCGGTCAGTGCCCTTCATGAGGCAGGCGTTCCCTGTGCCCCGGTAATGTCGCTGGAGAAGGTAATCACAGATCCTCAGGTGGTCGACCGTGGTGTGCTTGAGCACCACACAAACCAGGAGCGGGACTGGTGGACGCTCGGCAGTCCGCTGCGCCTCGCCGACTCACCGGGGCCTATTCACAATGTCCCCCCTAAGCTCGGCGAGCACACCGAGCAGATTCTCGCCGAACGGCTGGCACTCGGCAGCAGTGAGATCGGGGTCTTGGCGGCCGCTGGGGTAATCGTGAGGGACCACGAGCCAGCCGAGGACGCCGCGGAGGGCGACGACTGCAGCTCCCGCGCTTGGGCGTCCGACCTGGACAGCCCGTCAGCCGCCGAAGCCTGACGGACCCGGGTACCCGCCAACACGCGTCGGGCACCCGGGCGGGCGTGTCACTCGGCCTTGGCGAACGCGTCGGCGAGCATGCCGGCATCCGCGAGGTCCTCAAGTCGCTGCGCGCGGCCCACCCACGCGTCTATGTCGTAACCGCGTCCGCCCATGGCGTCGTGCCATTTGGCCGACAGGTCAGCCCAGGTCACCCCACCGCGGAGGCTGTGGCCACGCGGATGGTCAACGCGGTGCGAAACGGCGACGCCCGCGCCCGTCGTGATGGTGACCACCGCGCCGCGGCCATCGGGCTGGCTGACCTCGAGATCCGGGTCAACCCGGACCCTGATTCGCGCGCGCATCGCGGCGAAGGCGGGATCATCGAGAATCGCCGGAAAGTACGACTCGCCAAGATGGAGGTCGCCTCGCAGCAAGGCCACGCTGAGCACGTCCTGCACGCAGATGTTATGCATCAGCCGGTCATCGACCACCCGCATCGCGTTGGCAGGCATTCCCACCACCACAGAGCCGATGTTCCCGGGCGCGATCCCGTGCCGGGAGACCAGCGTCATAGTGGCCTCGATCACGGCGTGAATCGGGTAGCCGGCGCGAAGGAACTTGAAGTTCGCGCCCATCACCTTGTAGTCGTCGCCTAGTCCCCGCGTGAGAAGAGCGGCTCCGTCTACGACGCCCCATGCGTCAAGCAGCCCGCCGGGCTCGCCCAGGACGTCGTCGCAGCCTTCAAGGCCGGCGGCTGCCATCAGCGCCGCGCTGACACCCGCGAACGCGTACTGCCCGTTGCACAGCGCCTTGCTGATGTGACGCCGCTCGCGGAAAAGGGAACATAGGCCGTTCGCCTGAAAGGTCGCCAGTGCCATGGCATTGCACAGCTGGCCGGGGGCCAGGCGGAGCAGTCGGCCGCACGCGACCGCGGCGCCGACGGCGTTCAGGAAATCGGCATGCAGGTGGTACCGGTCCTTGACGCCGAAGACGCCGCCGCAGGCCTCGATGAGCCTCGTGCCCACGTCGTAGCCGAGGGCCACGGCGTTCAGCAGCTCGCTTCCCGGAGCACCGATCCGCTCGGCAATCGCCATCGCGGCGTGGACGAGGGTCGCGCCGGGATGCCCTCCGACCACGTGAGCGCCGTCGATCTCGTCCGCATGCCCGGCAGCCCCGTTCGCGAGCGCCGCGTAAGCGGCGGGCGCCTTGGCCTCAGTTCCGAGGATCAGGCACTCGCCCGGCCCGCCGCAGCTGAGGGCATATCGTGCGGCGAGATCTCCGGCGGGCTGCCCGTTGCCGAAGCAGGCACTGGCCAGCTCATCCAGGATTACCTGCTTGGTCCTCTCTCGCACCGCCCCTGGGATCGCCTCGGCGCTGGTAGCGGCCGCGTATCGCGCGAGCGCAAGGGATAGGGATTCAGCCATGAGCCTGCCTGCCTGTTCTCGGGATGCCTGCGCGCCCGGATGACGCAACGCCCGGGCTAGCGAGGATAAAGTATACTCTTGTAGAGTGACGGGTAGCGAGCGGAGTTGAGGAGCGGCGCACCGTGCCTGCCCCTTCAGTTCACAGACGAGTGAGTGGGTGGAAGATGACAGCCTCCACGGCCGAGGGCCGGGCGGGCCGCACGACCGAGTCGTCGGCTATCACGACAGAGCTAGCGCAGGCCCGGTTCACCGACGAGATGCTCCAGGAGATGCGCGAGCTAATCGGGACCGAGCTGCGGACCGACGCGTGCGTCAACAACGAGTACGCGACTCGCCTCGCGATCCTCCGGTTCTGCGAGGGGATCGGGGACGACAACCCGCTGTGGACCGACGAGGCGTACGCGGCAGGTACGGCGCACGCCGGGCTGATCGCCCCGCCGAGCTTCATCTTCTGCTGCCTGGGGTCTGTCCAGTTCGGGTGGCGCGGCCTCGGCGGCTTCCACGCCGAGACCAAGCTCACCTTCCACCAGCCCATTCACGTCGGCGACAAGGTAACGGCCACAGTCGTCTTCGACGGCTTCGACGGCCCGGTCCCCAGCCGCTTCGCCGGGCGGCGGATCAAGGACTACCTGCGCCAGGAATACCGGAACCAGGACGGCGAGCTCCTGGCGACGTTCATCTGCTCAAGGGTGCGGTTCGAGCGCACTGAGGCACAAAAGCGCCGCGAGTCCCGGGCAGTGCAGATCCCGCACCCCTGGACCGATGAGGAGCTTGCCGCGATCGAGCGGGACGTGCTCGCCGAGGCCCCGCGTGGCGCCGCCCCACGATACTGGGATGACGTGAACGTGGGCGACGAGATGGACATGATCACCAAGGGACCCATCGGCCTAACCGACGAGATCGCCTATGTCGCGTCAGGCGCGGCGCCGATCCCGCGGCTGTCGGCTCATGGCGTCGCCCTGCGGCGCTACAAGAAGCACCCGCGCTGGGCCTTCCGAGACCCGGTGACGCACGCACTGGAGCCGGTGTACTCGGTCCACTACAACGACCAGGCCGCGCGGATGCAGGGCGCGCAGGCGGCGTACGACGTCGGCATCCAGCGGACATGCTGGCAGATTCACTCGCTCACCAACTGGATGGGCGACGACGGCTTCCTCAAAGCCGCGGACTCGCAGTACCGGTCCCACGTCTACCTCTCGGACGTGGTCAGGCTCGGCGGTCGCGTCGAGGCCAAGGACGTCGACGCCGACGGTGCGCACATCGTGCGGATTACCACCTGGGCGCGCAACCAGCGCGGCCAGGACGTGATGCCGGGCACGGCTGTGGTTGCCCTGCCGACCCGCGCTGACGCGGGCGGTGCGGCGAGCTAGCTAGCCAGCGGTGCTCACCGCTTCCATCGCTCCGGTACGCCGTCGCCCATAACAAGGCGCCCGGAACGCGACAGCCGGTACAGGTGAGAGTAGGTTTCCCCGAGGGCCTGCCTGCGCCCCCGCGAGTCAAGCGTGTCGAACTGGCGCGACCACCGGACGGATCGCGCGACATCCCATACAGTCCCGGCCCCCTGGACGACCGCTGCCTCGATCTCGTCCAGGCGGCGGGCGTGATGGGAGCGCACCGCCGCCGTTCGGCTCGCGAGGCCATCGAAGGCCCATTCGTGTCCGGGCAATACCAGCGGCGGACGCTCGAAGCGTGCCAGCCGGTCGAGGGACGCCATGAAGTCGGCCAGCGGATCAGCGGTGGACCGAGGACGCTTCGACACATTAGGAGTTACCCGCGGCAGCAGGTGGTCGCCGGTAAAGAGCAGGTTCCGTTCTCGGTCATGGAAGCAAAGGTGGCCAGGGGTGTGCCCCGGAGTGTGGACCGGCACGAGTGAGCCATCACTGCCCCGGACTGGGACCCCGTCGAACAGGTCGAAGTCGGGCTGGACATGCGGCATGGCCGCCTGCAGTTCCGCGGCCTCGTGTGTGAGACCTGGTATCTCGGAGCCAGGGACGCCGCAGCGCTGCAGCCATTCAGCCATCTCATCGACGCGGGTCGCGCGCTCCTCGGCGGTGGCCGCGATGAGCGGGCGCTCCGCACCGTGCGCCGCGATCCAGGCCGGCGTGTACTTCTTGATCGCCGCGGCGAACCCGTAGTGATCGGGATGCGTGTGGGTGATCACCACACCGATGATCTCGTCCAGCATGACGCCGGCCCGAGTCAGGCCGAGCTGGAACGTCTGCCATCCCTCGGCTGTGTCCCAGCCGAGGTCGACGACTACGACACCGCCGGAGTAGCGGAGACAGTAGGAGTAGGAATAGGAGAGCACGCTCGGAAAGGGCAGCGCGGTCGCCCAGACGCCGGGGCTGACGGCGGACGCGACTAGTCGCCGCCAGCCGGGACCCGTGCTGCCGGCCGACGTGCTTGAGACCGCCGGGGGAGTGGCGGTCACACCCTCCTCCGGCTGGTGCGCGCGGTCAGTTCGGCCATACGGCGCGGAAACTCCTCCTGCCGCGCTGACCAGAGCTGCTTGGTGATCTCGTACTCGACCGCCTCCTCGTAGGAGGGCACGCTGGCCATCTCGCGTACGGTGCGCTTCGCCTCGGCCGCGACCACGCGGGGCACTGAGGCGGCACGTGCCGCGAACTCGACCGCCCTGTCCATCAACTGGTCGTCGGGGACCGTGCACCAGGCGAGGCCTACGCGCTCGGCCTCTGCGCCTGAAAGGTCTTGGCCGAATAGCACCGCAGCCGCCGTCGCGGACGCTCCGACGGCGTTGCGCAGCATCCAGGTGTGCCCGCCGCCCGGATGGAGCCCCAGGGACAGGAAGCGGCTGGAGAACGTCGCCGACTGCCCCGCGATGCGCAAGTCGCAAGCCAGGGCCAGATTCATGCCTGCCCCGACGGCTGGCCCGTTGACGGCGGCCAGCGTAGCGAGCGTGCACTGGTGGAGCCGTAGGAAGGCCGCGTAGATCGACCGGAGCGACTGCTCTGCGCGGGCACCGTCGCTGGCGGCAGCCATCAGGTGCCGCAGGTCGGCGCCGGCGCAGAACGCCGGGCCTTCCCCGGTAACCAGGACCGCGCCGACGAGCGGGTCAGCTTCGGCCGCGTCGAGCACGTCGATGAACTGGGCGACCATCGCTGTGGTAAGCGCGTTGCGGCGGTCTCCGTCCGTCAGCGTGATGACCGCGACTCCGTCGCGGTCATCACGCCTGATCAGTTCTGGCATTTGAACATCCTTGTGGTCTGGGCCGGCTTCACTGGTCAACCCACTGGGCTGCCTCGGAGATCGTCGCGCGATTCGTACGGAAGCTGTTGGCCGGATGGTTGCAGTCTGGATAGCCGAAGGAGATCGCGAGCAGGACCTGCCGGTCGGCCGGGATACCGAAGAACTCGCGGATGAACGGGCTGCAGCGGGCTATCGCAGCCTGCGGGATCGCCCCAAGGCCCAGGCTCTGCGCCGCGAGCAGGAACGCTGCGACGTATAGCCCGGCGTCGACCGCGCCGTAGACATGGTGCCGGGCGTCGGTGGTGATGATGGCGGCGTGTGGCGCCCCAAAGAGCTCGAAGTTCTTGAACGCCTGCCGTGCTGAGGCGGCCCGGTCGCCCGGCGCGACATCGTCCGGCGAGGAGCTCCTCAAGCACGGCGTCAGCCTGACACGCTGCCCTCAACTGAATCACGCTAGATATAGTATATTCACCGGGTCGGCGGTCAAGCGGAAGGGCCTCCACGGCGAAACGTGATCAGGCCTGGTCGGCAAGCGGCGGCTGATGGGCCTGGGCGGCTTCCCATTCCGCGACATGCTGTACGCGGCGCTCCCGGTGCTTATCCATCTTCGCGATCACGGCCTCGGTGTCGTGGGCCGCGAACAGCGGGATGAGTTCGAGATGTTCCCGCTGGTTCTGAACGCTGTCTATCTTCCCGAGCGTTGCGTAGGGCTGAGCGTTGTCCCACAGGTAGTTCAGGAAATGCAGCAGCCTGCTCGAGCCCGCCCGCCGGAAGGCCACGAAATGGAACTCGCGGTTGAGCTCAAGGAAATCGAGCCTCTGCTCGGGCCCGGTCAGCGGCTCCATCCGGCTTACGAGCCGTGCCATCTGCGCGATGTCGTCGTCGGTCATCTTCGGGACGGCAAGGAGAAGGGCCTCGCGCTCCAGCACGGAGCGCCAGTGGTAAATGTCGGCGAGATCTTCTGAGGACAGTTCCCTGGCGAAGTATCCCTTGCCGCGCCTGTGGACGACATACCCGGCAGCACTAAGCGACGACAGCGCCTCACGAATCGGGATATGCGACAACCCGAACACGGGTGCGAGCAGGTGCGGCGAGAGCCGGTCGCCAGATTTGACCTTCCCGCTCGCGATGTCCGTCTTGATGCGGCGCTCGGCGTAGGCGACCGAGGTTTCCGGGCGGTCGTCGGCGGCGGAGGACGTCATCCCGCATCCCTTTCGTGATTCCAGTACTCCCGCGCCGGCCGTATCTCAAGCGTGACGGCCAGCAGCGGGTCGTTCAGCACCATGCTCTACGCGGATAGTAACGTGGTGGCCTAAAGTATACAGTCGTCGGCCGCTGTGACGGGCGTGTGCTCCGGATCACGGGCGGCCGCCCTGGCGGCCGACGGCCTCGGCAGCCCGGTACGCCGCCTCCGGGGTCAGGTACCGCCCGCCGGAAGCGACCGGGCGGAACGAGCGGTCGAGCTCGTAGACCAGGGGCATGCCGGTCGGGATGTTGAGCGCGGCGATCTCGTCATCCCCGATCGAATCCAGGTGCTTGACGAGCGCGCGGAGCGTGTTGCCGTGGGCTACGAGGAGAACCGTCCGGCAGGCGGAGAGGTCCGCCGTGATCGCGTCGTACCAGTAGGGGAGCAGGCGTCGCTCGACATCCAGGAGGGACTCGCACACCGGAAGGAGCTCAGGCGGGAGGGACGCGTACCGCGGGTCGCGGGCCTGGTCCAGCAGCTCGTCGCCGGTGATCGGCGGCGGCGGGACGCGGTAGGAACGGCGCCAGAGCATGAACTGCTCGTCGCCGAACTCCTCCCGCGTCGCTGCCCTGCTCTTGCCTTGGAGAGCCCCGTAGTGGCGCTCGTTCAGGCGCCAGGAGCGCCGGACCGGCAGCCAGGCGAGCCCCGCCGCATCAAGAGTCGCGTTAGCGGTCTGGATAGCGCGGGTCAGCACGGAAGTGTGCACGACTTCAGGCGCCAGGCCGGCCTCCATCAGCTGGCGTCCGGCGGTCGAGGCCTCCTGGAGCCCCCTGGGCGCGAGGCCGATGTCGACCCATCCAGCGAAAAGTCCCTTGGCGTTCCATTCGCTCTCGCCGTGCCGCAACAGCACAAGCCTTGCCAACTCGGTCTCCTAACAGCGCGCGGATCGTTCGGCTTCCATTATTCGTCTATAGTATACTGTTACGCACTCCAATTGGATGTACCAGACGGCTAGCCCGTCGAACAGGAGGAGACATGAGCGTTCCGCGCATGCGGCATGTGACGCCCGCGTTCCGCACCTTCTCCGGCACGGACGCACTGGCGAGCCTGCCGCGCGAGATGGACCGGCTCGGCGTGAGCCGGGTAGTGGTGTTCTGCGGGGCCTCGATGAAGCGGTCGGGTGACGCGCTCGCTCGGGTGGAGGGCGCGCTCGGGACGCGCCTCGCCGGGCGCTTTGACGGCGTCCTCGCGCAGAGCCCGCTGCCGGCGGTTGAGACGGCACGCCAGGCACTTGAGGATGCGGAGGCCGATGCCGTCGTCGCGGTAGGCGGCGGATCAGCGATCGTCACCGCCAGGGCCGCCAGCATCCTGCTGGCCGAGGGCCGCGATATACGCGAGCTGTGCACCAGTCGGACAGGAGACGGTCGCCTGTCGAGCCCCAGTTTGCGCGCGCCCAAGCTGCCTCAGTGGGTTGTCCCGAGCACGCCTACGACGGCCTACGCCAAAGCGGGCAGCGCGGTGCGGGACCCCGCCACAGGCGAGCGGCTGGCCCTGTTCGACCCCAAGACCCGCGCCCAGGGCATCTTCCTCGACCCGTCTGTTGCGCTGACGGCGCCGCCTGCACTCACTCAGTCCGCCAGCCTCAATGCCTTCGCCATGACGGTGGAAGGGCTACAGTCCGAAGTCGACGATCCGCTCGCCGAGGCCCAGCTCGCATATGCCCTGCGGATGATCTCCGAGTGGCTGCCAAGGCTCCGGGCCGATCCCGGCGACCCGGAGCCGAGGTTGCGGCTGATGCTCGGCGCCCTGCTGTGCGGCCAGGGCAGCGACTACCTCAGCGGGGGACTGGCGCAAGCGCTGTCGCATGCGGCGGGTCCGCGCTCCCTCGTGGCCAACGGCGTTATCGAAGCGCTCCTGCTGCCCTACGTGATGCGGTACAACGCGCCGGTCACGGCTGGTCGCCTCGCCCGCGTTGCTGACGCGCTCGGCCGGTCGCGGCTCGCGGGAGAGGAAACGCCGGACGTGCGGGCGGTCGCGGCGGTGGAGCGGGTGCTCGCCGAGGCTGGTGTTCCGACGCGCCTGCGTGATGTGGGAATCGACCGTGGAGCACTGCCCGAGGTGGCCAAGCACACGATGGAGGACTGGGCGTTGACCCAGGTCCCGCGGCCCTCGAGCCGTAGCGAACTGACGGATTTGCTATCAACCGCGTGGTGAGGCAGGCCTGAGCCGCCCGTGCACTTGTGCGGTGAGGAGAACGCGTTGGCGGCCGAGACCAGGCCGACGAGGGACCGTAATAAGACTCTCGTCCAACTCTTGACCCAAGTCTAGGTAGTCACTAACGTAGCCACAGATTGCGGTGACGTGACTCGGTCCACTGACAACACCGCACGACGCGCCTAATCGCGCCGCGTTTCCGATAACCAGGAGATCCCATGTCCGCTCGACTTGATCAGCTACTCGACGACGCGGTTGGCCGCCGCGACATGCCGTTCGCGGTGGCCGCGGTCGCCAGCCAGCGCGAGACCCTCTGGCAGGGGAACGCAGGCGAGGCCGCGCCAGGCGTCAAGGCCGGGCCGGACACGCTCTTCCGCATTATGTCGATGACCAAGGCTGTGGGAGCTACTGCCGCACTGATCCTGATCGATCGCGGAAGGTTGGAGCTTGAAACGCCAGTGGCGTCCGTGCTGCCTGAGTTTGCTGCCATCCGCGTGCTCGAGTCGATCGGCGCGGAAGGCCCGGTGCTGCGTCCACCGCGGACCACCTGCACCGTCCGCCATCTGCTGACACACAGATCAGGCTTCGCGTACGAGACCTATGACGCTAAACAGGCGGCGTACCAGCGACTGCCCGGGTCGCCCAACATCCTCGACGGCACCGTGCAGTGTCTGAACTACCCGCTCATGTTCGACCCTGGCGAGGGCTTTGTGTACGGCATCGGTATCGACTGGATCGGTCGCCTGGTGGAGCGCATCGATGGCCGGAGGATCGATCAGTTCTGCCAAGAGGAAATCTTCCGGCCGCTCGGGCTCTCATCCACCCTATTTGAGCTGGATGGCGAGCAATGCCGCCTGGCAAGCGTAAACGTGCGGGCCGAGGACGGCGGGTTCACTGAGATTGAGTACAATCCCCCCACGCGCCCTGAGGTGTACGGCATGGGATTCGCGCTGTACAGCACGGCTTCTGATTACATCCGCTTCCTGCAGATGGTGCTCAACAACGGGGAACTCGACGGTAACCGCGTACTCAGCCCGGCGGCAGTCGACCTCATGAAAACGAATCAATCCGGTAACGCGACGGTGCCAGTATTCAGGTCTGTCTTGCCCGGGCTCTCTGCCGACGTCGAGCTGTTCCCGGCCGGCACGGAGATGACGTGGACGGCCGCTTTCCTTCGCAACGAAACTGACATTCCTGATCGTCGCGCAGGGGGCTCGCTCACCTGGGCCGGGTTCCTGAACACTCATTACTGGATCGATCCCGCGAACAACATCGCGGCGGTGCTCATGACCCAAACGCTTCCCTTCTGCGACCCTGGCTACATGCGCGCGTACGAGGCATACGAGCGGCTCGTGTACCAGCTATTCGGCTCCTCCGCACATGCCCCTGGCTCGACCGCGACTGCCGCCGCGCGGTAGTCGCATGTAGCGCTCATATCTTCACTGGGCCAGACGCGAGTCGTGTCTCGTGCCCGGCGACGCCGGCCTGAGGGTGTCGCCGGGCACGGCCATGCCGACCCGCCGTGCCCTCAGCTGCATGGCAGCCTTGACCATGAAGGCGTAAGAAACTAGATTTATGTCCAATATTGGTCTTGAGTCCAATTTTAGTGACGGTCGAAGGGAATTGCGTGATGCCATCAGCGCCCGGCCCGCTGGCAGGGGTACGGATCCTTGATGCCGCTTCGCTCTTGGCGGCGCCCACCGCCGCGACCCTGCTGTCGGAGTACGGCGCGGAGATCATCAAGGTCGAACAGCCCTCAGGCGACACGATGCGCCGCTATCCCCCCTTCCGGGGTGATACGTCCCTCCTGTGGAAGGTCGTAGCTCGGAACCGACGCAGCATCACCCTGGACCTGCGGCAGCCCGAAGGCCGAGAGGTGCTCAAGCAGCTGGCCAAGTCCTGCGACGTCGTCGTGCTCAACTACAGGCCAGAGACCCTCGCCAAATGGTCCCTCGACTTCGAGGACTTCGTCGCCGTGCGGAGCGACATCATCGTGCTCCAGCTGACTGCCTTCGGGCGGACCGGTCCCTATGCGAACAGGCCGGGTTTCGCACGGGTGGCGGAAGCCTTTGCGGGTCTGACGTTCCGCACCGGCTTTCCCGACAGCATGCCGTCACAGGCGGGCTACCCGATGCTCGGCGACGGCGTGGCCGGTCTCTACGGCGCGTTCGCCGTCATGTTGGCCCTGCGTCAGCGCGAGCGCACGGGCGATCCGCAGTTGATCGACCTCGGCCTGTACGAGCCGATACTGCGGATCATCGAGGACCAGGTCGCGGCCTACGACGAGGACGGCACGATCATGGAACGGGTGGGTAATTCCAGCCCACTGATCTGCCCCAACGGAATGTTCCCGACGAGAGACAACAGGTTCATCTGTATCCCTGCCTCTACGGAGGCCCTGTGGCACCGTCTGGCCGGACTCATGGGCCGCGAGGATCTGCTCGTCTACGACAGCAACAGGGTCCGCATCGAGCACCGGGAAGAGATCGAGGGCGCCGTCGCGGCCTGGACCAGCACCCATGACCTGGTCGAGTTGGTCGACATCTGCGCTGAGGCCGGCGTCGCCTCCGGCCCTGTCTATTCCTCCGCCGAGATCGTCAGGGACCCGCAGATCGCGGCGCGGGGCTCGATCATCTCGGTGCCCGACGCGGAGACCGGGCGACCTGTTCGGATGGCATCGCCCGCGGGACGGTTCTCAGGCTTCACGGGCGAGGTGCGCTCGACCGGGCCACGGGTTGGCGAGCACACCGACGAGGTGCTGTCCGAGTTGCTGGGCTACTCGGCAGAGCGAATCGGGAAGCTTCGCGACAACGGTGCCCTCTGACAACTGGAAAGGGAAGTTCTTTTGACAGAGATCCAGGGCGTGTACGACCCGCGTTTTGAACGCATCGCGCAAGTGCTGGCCGACAACCTCGAGTCGGGCCGCGAGGTGGGCGCGAGCCTGTACCTCAACGTCGACGGCGAGGACGTCGTCGACGTCTGGGGAGGATGGAAGGATCGCGAGCACTCTGCGCGCTGGGCCGAGGATACGATCGTCAACGTCTTCTCCGGCTCGAAGACCGTTACTAGTCTGGCCGTGCTGATGCTGGTCGATCGCGGCAAGATCGACGTGAACGCTCCCGTGGCCGACTACTGGCAGGAGTTCGCGCAGAACGGCAAGGAGAAGGTGCTGGTTCGCCAGCTCATGAGCCACACCGCTGGGCTCTCCGGCTGGGAAACGCCGTTCAGTTACCAGGACGCCATCGACATCGGGGCGTCAACGGCGAAGCTGGCTGCGCAAGGCCCTTGGTGGGCGCCCGGAACTGCCAGTGCTTACCACGCGAGCACGTACGGCCATCTCGTAAGCGAACTCGTGCGTCGGGTTTCTGGCATGTCCCTGCGCGAGTTCATCGCGACCGAGATCGCGGCCCCGCTTGTCGCCGACTTCCTCCTGGGTGTCGCCGATGCCGACTTCGGGCGGGTGGCGACGGTCTATCCGGTGGAGGACGGCCCGGCGCCCGAGTCTGCTCAGAAAGCGGCACCAGTGACCCAGGCCGAAATCATCAACGCCAAGACGCGCGCCGGGTCCTTCGCCGGCACTATGGGAGACCCGTTCCCCGTGTTCAACTCGCCGGAGTGGCGCCGGACTGAGTTCGGCGGAAGCAGCGGGCATGCGAACGCGCGCGGTTTGGGCCGGATCGTCTCGGCGCTGTCGAACGGCGGCACGTCACGCGGCGTCCGGCTTCTGTTTCCGACCACGGTCGACCTGATCTTTGAAGAGCAGGCCAACGGTATCGATATGTACTACAACAAGCCGATCCGGTGGGGTATGGGCTACGCCCTTGCGGACGAGC
>Ga0210389_10000094_pt1 | contig 88612 bp, 71 predicted proteins | sample IncBWH28OmetaG_FD_160127 | JGI IMG/M metagenome (GOLD analysis project Ga0210389, IMG submission 160127) | Forest soil microbial communities from Barre Woods Harvard Forest LTER site, Petersham, Massachusetts, United States - Inc-BW-H-28-O ...
ATGCGGGATCCGATGGAGGCCGTGATCCAGTTCGTGAAAGGCGTCGATTATGGCGCGTCGGCTATAGGCATAGGTCGGCGTTTCAAAGCGGCGCGCGATTTCCGAGAGCGGCACATTTTCACAGAACACCTCACGCGCGGACTTGCCTACCTTCTTCCAGGAAAAATGCGGCGTGTGGTTTGAGGGGTCGACGTAGGGCAATCTTCGCCGAGCTTTACCCGGTGCGCTCATTTCACCTTCATGACCACCAGCGTGCGATCGTCGGAAAGCGGTGCGCTTTGCGAAAACCAGTCCACTTCGCTCAGGACGCGATCAGCCATTTCCGCGGCGGTAATTTCGTGATGCTGCTCGATGAGCTTGCGCAGGCGTTCGTTGCCAAAAAGTTGGCCTTCGCTGTTATAAGTTTCCGCGATGCCGTCGGAATGGAATACGAGAATATCGCCAGTTTCCAGAGTGACGCCCCATTCGTCGTAGGAGACGTCTTCAAAAATGCCCAATGGGAACCCCGTCAGTTCAATGCGATCGCAGCGGCCGTTCTTGTAGAGCAGAGGCTGTGACTGGCCGGCGTTGGCCACGCGGAGCTTTTGCCGGCCCTTCTGCCAGGTGGCGAAACACGCGGTCATAAAGCGCCCTTCGATTCGTCGCTCTCCAACAAGCTGGTTCATCTGCCGCAACATTTCGGCGGGCTGCAGTTTCTGCGGCGCCAGGCTGCGCATGATGCCGATGGAAACCGCGCCGTAGAGCGCGGCGGCAGTTCCCTTCCCGCTGACGTCGCCAAGCGCGATGCCCAGTTGCTGCGGGCCATAGCGCAAAAAATCATACAGGTCGCCGCACACCTCGCGCGCGGAGAGGTAACGCGCCGCAACGTCGAGGCCGTAATCGTCAGCAGGCACCGGCCGCAGCAGCGCGCCCTGAGTGCGCTTCGCGGCTTGCAGGTCCCGCTCCATACGGGCTTCATCGCGTGCGACTTGCTCGTAGAGCCTCGCATTTTCAAGCGAGACCGCGAGATTGGCCGCCAGAATCGTAAGGGTCTGCACGTGTTCTTCGGTGAAGTAATGGAGTTGCGGGCTTTCGAGATCGAGTACGCCGATCACCTTGCCCTTGAAGATCATGGGGATGGCAAGTTCCGATCGCGTTTCAGGATTCACCATCAGGTAGCGCGGGTCGGTGGTGACATCCGGAACGAGAACCGCCTCGCGCAACGTAGCTGCCGCGCCGACGATCCCCTCGGTTGCGGCAACTCGCAGCTTTCCCTGAACGCGCTGGCCGTGCTTGACGTCCAGGCGATGGCGAAAAACTTTCTGCTCTTCGTCATAAAGCATGATGCTGACGATCTGGTAGTCGATAACGCGCTTCACAAGTTCCGCGGCGCGACGGAGAAGCTCTTCTACATCCAAAATCGAGCTGATTTCCCGGCTGACTTCGTTGAGCACCAGCAGCGTTTCCGCTTGGGTCCTGACCTTTTGAAAAAGGCGCGCATTTTCGATTGCCACAACCAGGCGGCTGGCCAGCAAGGTCACGATTCGCTGTTGGTCCTTGGTGAAATAGTTCAGGTGGCGGCTCTGGATGTCCAGAACGCCCACGCATTTTCCGCGGAAGATCAGCGGCACGGCAAGCTCGGATTTCACGCTTTCGATGGCGTTGATGTAGCGCGGGTCCTGCGAAACGTCGCTGACGCGAACGGGTTGCATCGTAGAAACTGCTGTGCCCGTTATTCCCTGCCCCACGGGCACGCGCAGATTTTCCGCGAGGCCGGGAGGATAGCCGACGGCGAAGCGGTGCCTCAAATAGGAGCCGGTTTCATCGAGCAGCATCACGCCGAAAAATTCGTAATCGATATGCCGCTTGATCAGTACGGCGGTGTGGGAAAGAACTTCGTCGAGGTCCAGGGAAGCATTGACCTCTTCTCCGATTTCGGAGAGGGTCGCAAGAACTTCCGCCGAAACTTCGGATTGCTCCGTGGTTGCCTGTGTTGGTGGATTCGAGCCTGTAGCGTTCATGAATATCTTTATTATAGCAGGCGAATTCAGCTTCGAAGAATAAGCGAAAATCCCCGCTTAGGCCTCGATTTTCGTTTTGCCGCGGGGGCCCAGGCGGACAACGCAAACATCAGGCAGATTACGATAGCGCTCATCGTAGTCCAGGCCGTAGCCCACCACGAACTCATTGGGGATAACGAAGCCGGTGTAGTCGGCCTTCACGTCGGCGATGCGCCGCTCCACTTTGTCGAGCAGCACAGCCACGCGCAGGTGCTTGGGCTTGCGTTCTTCGAAAAGAACCAGCAAATATTTCAGGGTGAGTCCAGTGTCCAGAATATCTTCGACGACGAGCACGGAGCGCCCCTCAATGCTGACGTCGAGGTCCTTGTTCATCTTCACTTCGCCGGTGGAGTCCATGCCCTTTCCGTAGCTGGACACGGAAATAAAATCGAACGAGACTTCGCCGCCAAGTTCCCGCGCCAGGTCGGCGAGAAACAGCACCGAGCCTTTCAAAACTCCGACCAGGTGGATGGGTTCGTTCGGGAAGTCGCGGCGGATCTCCTCCGCCATGTGCCGCACCCGTTCGCGGATACGCTGGTGCGAGATCAGCACGCGCAGGGTCTCTTCCTCGCGCTGGCCGGGTTTTACTCTTGGGCTTCGTTTGATCGCCTTGGTGGGCAAGGATGCAATCTCCTTCTTCTAATGCAGAACAAATCCCATTGTATCTTTAGCAGGAAGTTTTCCATCCTATGTGCTGAACTTTCGCGTGTCAATTCAAAGAGGAGGCGCGGATGAACCGGAGCGGCATTTCCATTCCCGAGCCATGGTTACGCGGCACGCTGACAGAAGTGCCAGCAGTTGGCCGGGGCATTCTACACGCGTTAGAACTGGCTTTGGAGGACGCTCAGAAGTGGTGCGGTGACTTGAGTGACGCGCAGATTCACGCGCGCCCCGCGGGACTGCCATCCATCGCGTTTCAGCTGCGGCACATCGCTGGAAGCCTGGACCGCTTGCTGACTTACGCCGACGGGCGCGCCTTGTCGGAAGAGCAACTGCAGGCCTTGAAGGCCGAGGCAAACTCACAAGGGACCGCAAAAGAACTGCTGGCTGAATTGGAAGCGGCAATTTCACGGGGAAGCGTGCGCGTCCGCGCTCTGGCTTCGGAAGATCCCTCGCTTCCACGCGCTGTGGGATCGAAGCGCTTGCCCACAACGCTCGGCGGATTGCTGGTTCACATCGCCGACCACACCCAACGCCACGTGGGGCAGGCGATCACCACGGCGAAACTCGTTTCGGCTTCGAAAGCTTTGTAGATATACTTTTGCTGCGCCTTATGCCCCAACTCATTAAGTCGACACTCCTGGTTCTCACCGCGCTTTTTCCGATCGTCAATCCGCTCGGAAGCGCGCCGCTGTTTCTCTCGCTAACGCGTTATTACACCGCAGATCAGCGGATGATCCTGTCGCGACGGATTGCCCTGAACAGCATCGCGCTGATCGTCGCTTCCTATTTTGTGGGCTCCCACATTCTGGATTTTTTCGGCATTTCCATCCCGGTGGTGCAGGTGGGCGGTGGACTGGTCCTGGCCTCCACGGGCTGGGCCATGCTGAAACAGAAGGATGAGGACGACACAAAAGCCGGTGTGCACCGAAACGTGGATACCAACGATCTATTTCAGAAGGCGTTTTACCCGCTGACCTTGCCGCTCACCGTCGGGCCTGGATCAATTTCCGTGGCGATTACTCTGGGCGCCAATGATCCCCACCACGAGCACTCCATCGTTTATTCGATGCTTGGCGCGGTGATCGGAGCGGTGCTGATCGCGGGCAGCGTTTTTCTTTGCTATGCGTTTTCGGACCGGCTGGCGGAGGTGCTGGGAGCCACTTCAATGGCCGTCATCATGCGGCTGTCATCGTTCCTGCTGGTCTGTATCGGAACGCAGATCATCTGGAACGGACTGTCGGCGATGTTGAAATCGCTTCCTGTCACCGGCCATCCGGGCTAATCATTTATTTCCATTTCGGCAGTTCGCGTCTTCCCATCAGGACCTCAGCGGCCCAGGCGCCCAGGTAAACCGATTGCGCGACTCCATGCCCTGAGTATCCGCCCAGAACAATCGCCTTGGAGCTTTCCGGGTGCTGCTCGAAGATAGGCACCCAACCTTCGGATATGGCGATCGGCCCACCCCATCGGTGCGTGACCGCAACGTCGCGAAGCTCCTGATGCAGGCCGCGGATTCGCCTTTCGAGGCGGGCAAAGGATTCGGCGGCAGCGCCGGCTTCGATATCCAGCGAATGCATTTCCCGCCAATCGGCAAAATGAACCAGGCCGCTGCCAAAAATAATCTGCTTGTCGAGTAGACGTCCCCACAGATACGGAAGATCTACAGTGTAGAAAGGTTTCCCATCGGCCAGCCCGATGGATTCCAATGTGGAGTCTGCGAGAGGTTGCGTCGCAAGGGCGAGAGTGAAGCAGGATTCCGCGCGTTTCGTCCAGTCGGTCAATTCCAGCGAATACGCATTGGTCGCAAAAAGGATTTGCCTGGCCTGAAGCGCGCCGAGTGAAGTATGCAGACGCATCGTTTCCAAAAACTCGCAGCGCTCAACGCTTGCATGTTCGAAGAGATGTACTCCAGCGCGTTCTGCCGAGGCCGCCAGCCCCGTGACGATCTTTCCAGGATCGATTGTGCCGCCGGAAACTTCTTTGACGGCCCGGAGGTCACCGGAGTCGCTCCATCGAATAGGAGAATTCTTGAGCGGCTTCGTGCGTCCCAGTTCATAGACGCCGGGCAAACGCACGTCTCCATCGACGTGTAATTCAGCAAGAATCTTCTGGTACCCGGCTAGGACATCGCCGAGGCCGGGAAGATTTCCCGCCGCGGATTCGGCAAGGGCCAATCCGCCGGTGTGCCCGCTGGCGCCGGCGCCAAATGTTTCCGCTTCCAGAAGTGCTACGGAGTGTTCTGGCGCGAGTCGTTTTAGCCAGGCAGCGGCCGCGAGCCCGGTAAAACCTCCGCCGACCACAGCGAAATCAACGGTGTTGGGCAGCGGCTGAGGCTTTGTGCGAAAATTCACTGTCCAGGGACGGTTGCCCCAGTTCCTGTGTTCGATTGCGGCGTTCGGCTCGGGGCGTTCGGGCGACACTTTGCACCTATTGACGATGCGGAGATTCGTGCTGTGCAACGGCAAGTTGCGTACCGTTTGATGCTACTGGGGAGCGTTCGGTGAAGGATGCTTTCGTGAAGCGGTGCTAAAGGGTTGCTGGATCGAAACCCGGCCTCGCCTGCCAGTTCACCGATTAGGCAGACATCACAAAAGCGGCAGCTTCGCAGCCGCACTCAAAATAAGAGCCTCTTGCCTTTCAGCGCGAGGCTCTTTGGGTCTTGAATTTGTTCGGGACTAGAACAGCGCGGTCGGCCGGCGTGTCCAATTCTTCCCTTTGGCTTTGGAGATCTCTTCGACGTCTTTCACATAGGCGCCGGCTTGCGTGAGTATGTGGTGCAGATCGTTACCTACGCTGATGAGCGGAAAACCCTTGTCGAGGAATTCGCCGACACGCGCAGTCCCGAAAAGAAAGAGTCCCAGAATCACATTATTCTTGCGCGCGGCGGCAATCAGCTTTTCCGTTGCGGCGCCGATTTCCGGCGAAGTGTACATGTGGGGGAACTCATATTTTTCGTAGAGACCCATGGACATGCAGAGATCGTTTTGGCCGAGGAAAAGCAGATCCACTCCGGGAACGGCCGCGATTTCGTCAATGTTCTTGATGCAATCGGCGGTTTCCACCTGCAGGGCAACGATCACGTTGCTGTTCGCACCACCCGCGTATCCCAGCAGGCCTTCCTTGTTCATGCTGCGCTGAGGGAAATACACCGAGCGGGTGCCGGTGGTGGGATACCGCGCGCAACTCACCGCCTGGCGCGCTTCATCGGCGTTGTTGATGTACGGAACCAGAACGCCGTCGGCACCAAGGTCCAGCGATTGCTGGATGCCCGGGCGGTCTCCGTAGCCTCCGACGCGCACAATCGATTTCGCACCGCCGCTGGCGATTCCGGCGAGCATCGCGGAAAGTTTCTCGTAGCCCATGGGCCCGTGCTGCGAATCGACCAGCAGCCAATCGTAACCGCTGTGCGCCAGTTGCTCGGCGACGGTGGGGCTGTGCGAGTTCACGAAAAGGCCGAGTTTAGGTGTTCCCGCGCGCAACTGCTTTTTAAATTCGGCGCCAGTGAGAGTCTGTGCTGCCATAGGTAGTGCTCCTTATCGAAATATGAATGCAAGATGAGTCGCGTTAGTGTACTAGAGAAGCGGCGGGCGGGGAAAAGCAAAAGTCGAAGAGCAAGAGCACTGCCAGGAATGGCTGTGCCACCGGAGCCTCAGAGATATTTAATGAGGACGACTTCGTTGCGGGCCTCGTTGTAGACCAGTTCGTCCACCAGTTGCTGCGTGAGCATCAGGCCGAGTCCGCCGGGGCGTAGGCCCCTCTGTTCGCGCACCGTCATGTGGGCCATGGGATCATCGGCGGGATTGCTCACTGCGGCGTGTTTCAGGTCTTCCAACTTGAAGCCAGGCCCCGGATCATCCAGGCGATACATCAGCAATTTCCTGGTTCGAATATAAGAGATGCGCACTTTCAGATTGGGATCCAGGTGACCGCCCCATTCGATTGCATTGTTCAAAAGCTCGCGGAATGCATAGCCAACCTTCTCCATCACGTCAGCCGGCAAATCGGTCTCCAGGCGGGAAAGAAAACTTTGCACGCGACTGACCACGGAGCGTTCGCAGGGAACCAGCAGTTCGACCCAGTGCTTGTTAGCCGAAAGAACTTCGATGGGAGGAGTGGCCGGGTCCTCCGAAAGTGCATTCTCCACTGTGGAGATCAGAATGTTGGCGTCCACCGGCTTCGACAAAAATTGATAAACCTGTCCGCGCAACGAATTCAGCACGGTGTCGGACGTCTTATCCGAAGTCATCACGATAATTTTCGGGATGTGCTTTTCCCCGTGAAGCGTGCCAATCAATCCCAGGCCGGACATTTTCGGCATCCAGATATCCAGCAGCACCAGGTCGAAATTCTTTTTCTTCAGGGTGCGGAGCGCGCTCATTCCATCCGCCGCGATGCTCACATCGTAGCCCTGCTTGCTCAGGATGCCGCGGATCATTTCGCGCGTTGTGGCGTCATCTTCCGCTACCAGAATATCGGGCATGCTGGGACTCCCGTGGAATTCGCTTGGAACCGCCGCGCGCAAACTTTACCGCCGGCGTTTACCCCGATTCCGGGGAGGCCTTCGTCGGCTGTCGCGTTTCGACTTGGGCCTGGCGGGGGTTTGATTTGCGTATCCTCTCAGGTTTGCTTGCAGTTTCGCAATCTCTTCCTTCAGCAGCCCGAGGACATTCGCGGCTCCGGAAAGTTCGCTGCTGCGGCCAAGTTCCTGCAGTTCGTTGGCCTGCTTTCGCGCGCTCTCAGCGCCGAAAATGCTCACCGATCCTTTCAACGCATGGGCAAGTGAAGCGAGCGTCTCCGGATTCTTCCACCGGATGGCGGCGGCAATGTCGGTGAGGCGTTTCGGCGTGTCGCGAAGAAAAATATGGATCATGCGCTTCAGCAGCTTTTCATCACCGCCGACGCGGGCAACAAGCTCCGCAATGCTCGCTCCCGGCGGCGATACAGCCTGGGGATGGAGCTCGGAAACGGCCTTGGCAACTGGAGCAGACGAGAGGATGTGATTCAAATCTTCAAGGCGAAACGGTTTGTCAAGCACCTCGTCGAATCCTGCTTGTCTCAAGCAACGAAGGTCTTCTGCTGTGGTGTTTCCGGTGGAAGCGACAAGAAAGGCTCGCTTCTTTTTTCCCTGCTCACTTTTTCGGATGGCGCCGGCGACCTCGTCTCCCCTCATCCCCGGCATCTCCTGATCCAACAGGGCAACGTCGAAAGACGCAGCATGAAATGCCCTCAGGGCATGAGCCCCATCCTTGGCAACAACTACCTTGTGACCACTTCGCTTGAGTTGGTGCGCCGTGAGTGTGCGAATATCTTCCTGATCGTCGGCAAGTAGAATCCGCAGTGGCCGAATTGGAGTAGACTTCCTCTTAGCAGTGGCCGAGTTCAAGGACTCACTCGAGCCGGAAGAATCTACACCGGTGTTTGCCGCTGCGCGCGGAAGGCGAAACCAGAAGCGCGAGCCTCTCTCCGGCAGCGTGACGCACCCGATGCTGCCGCCCCAGCGTTCCACCGTGATGCGGCAAAAATAGAGACCCAGCCCCGCTTTTCCGCCGCTCTGCTTCCCTTTCATAAACAAGCCAAAGATCTGTTCCGGGCGCAGGTCGCTAGGCAGCCCCGGGCCTTCATCGTCCACATACGCTTTCAGGAAATCGCGCTCCTCCTCGACGCCGATCGTCACGCGCCGGCCCGCGGGGGTATAGCGCAGTGCGTTCTCCAAAAGATTCGAAAAGATGCGTTGCAACCGAGACGTTTCGCCAACCACCGGCCACTTGGATTCGGGCACGACGCTGGCGGAGATGGCAAGCCGCACGCCTTTCGCTTCAAATGTCGGGCCCAGCAAGGCCATGGTCTTGCCGGCGCAATCGAGGAGATCCGCGGACGAGCCAGCTTCCGTGCCCGAGTCCAGGCTGGCGCGCAGGTCGTCGGAAAACGTTTGCAGGATCTGGCGAATCATCGTTTCCTGCTGGTTGCTGGCGTGTTTCCCCAGCGTCAGGAATTGTTTCGAGCGCTCGCTGATGGGTTCTTCCGAGAGCGAGTCCATCGCTACATGCATCACGCTGAGTGGCTGGGAGAGGTCGTGCACGATGCAGTGCAGTAGAATCTCCTTCTTCTGAATTTCCCGCGCCAAGCGCGCGTGGTCCAGCAACGCGTTCCGGGCGGTCTGCAGCATCTTTACTTGTTCGCGGAATTGCGAATCGGGGCTGAAGAGAGCCAGGATCCGTTTTCCATCGAGGAAAAGTGCTCTCGCCTGGACGGGTATTTCGCGGCCCGAGGCCGATTTTTCGATCCAGGTTTCCGACTGGCACGCCGCCGTGCCGCGCGAATTCCAGAAATCCTCCGCCTCCAGCATGAAATTTTCCAGAAATGGTGATTGCTGAGAAAGCGGAATCGGCCCGGAACCATTTGCGGCGTCAGGCCACAGTTCTGCGAACCAATTCGGCAGCCCCGCAACGGGAAGGAAATCCCCTCCATTGCGGTATTCGAGAAGCGCGAACCCCATCTCCGTGGGAAAACTTTGCAGTAGGTGCCCCATGTTCATCCCAACATTTTCCGTGCGAGCAGCGCGAAGGATTCCTCGACGCCTTCCCCCGTTTTTGCGCTGGAGCGGAGGATGCTCCAGCCTTGCGCTGTCAGTTGCGATTCCAACGCGGGATCAAGTTCCCAATCGCGTATCAAATCGCTCTTGTTGATGACGAGGACGAACGGGATCACGCCGACTTCTTCACGCACTTTTTGCTCCAGGCTGACCGCCTTTTCAAGCGTGGCTCTGCGTGTGCCGTCGGCGACCAGCAAATACCCGGACGCTCCGCGCAGATATGTCCAGCGCATCTTCTGGTAATCGTCCTCCCCGTAGATGTCCCAAAGTACCAGGGATACTTCCTTTTCGTTCACCTGCACGTTTTTCTTGTCGATTTTCACGCCAACCGTAGTTTGGTAGACATCCGAATAGATGCTTTCGACAAACCGGCGTACAAGGCTGGTTTTTCCAACAGCAAACGAACCGAGCATGCAGATTTTTTTCTGGAGCATGGCTGGGAATCAGGGCGTGGGGACACTCACGCGAAACGTGGCGCTGCGGTTGAACTGGCGATTTTCTTCATTATCTTCGGCTCGAAGCGGATTCGTGGTGCCAACTCCGCGGGCTCGCAAAACGCGTTCTGGGACTCCCAACTGGCCAAGTTCCCAGGCCACGCGATCCGCGCGTCGTTGGCTTAGATCAAGGTTGGACACTTCCGCCCCCGTCGAATCCGTGTGGCCGAGAACCTCCAGAGTAAGCGTTTGGCGCAGGCTATCCCCGGCCTGAAGCAGCGACTGGACACTCTCGGCCAGTTTGCGCAGTTCCAGACGTTCGGAGTTCGAGAGCGCCGCCGTGCCGACAGGAAATTTGACCACAACTTTTTCAATCTCCGTTTTGGCCTGGGCGAATGCCAGCCGCGCGGGATTGAGTTCCGGAGAAAGTTCAACCGCGTGAATGCCCGGAACCAACAACCCCCGCGTCTGAATATCCTTCACCCAGTTTGCAGAGGCTACGCCTGAAACCGTAAGGACGCCGGATTTGACCGCAACGATCGCCGTGGAGGGCGGCGACAAAATGGATTTTGCCCGTTGCTCGACGATCCCGTCGTCGAGGGCGTAATAGCCGCCCCAGTGAAATTCGCCATCCCCGGAATTCACGTTTGAGGTCCGGATGAATTGCGTTGGTTCGGCAGCCAAAGGATCGCGCATGCCGCGGACAACAAACTTGCCGTGCGCGCGGCCAAAGGAAGTGATGACGAATCCCGGTTGCTCGCGCAGGGTGTTCACCAGGCGGTCCCAGCGGGCGTATTGCACGGCGCGCCAGCCGAACCATGCGCCGACAATCAGAATTACGATGGCCGCGGCGGCGTAAACAGCTGCAAAACTCTTCGCCTTCACCTCTTCCTTGTAGCGATGCTCAAGGCAACGGGAAATCTCGTCGCGTACTTTCGTGAATGGGGCCGAATCGCCTTCGAACTGGTCGAGCTGCGCGGAATATTCGCGGTGAACGTTTTCCAGCACTTCGGCCATGCGGTCCCGCAAATCCCTAGGTGCAACGCCGCGAATCACGCAGGCGAGTATGGCGTAGGGGCCTTCTTCGATCCAGACGTCCATGTCGCCGGCGTTCATGCGATTGATGCCCTGCCCTTGCGCGGCGTGGAAAGAGTCGCGCACGAAATCCTGGATCGCGGAGAGCATGCCCGAAACCAGGCTGGGGTCCTGCATGGCGACGGCGGAGGCCACGGCGTGTCCGATGGGCAATCCTGTTTTCTTGTGAATCAGGAAGACTTGCTCCACGCGAAATACCAGGCTGTGCAGCAACGCCACTTCGGTGAAGGGGCGCCCGGTCCGCAGCGCCTCCAGTCGCCATTTCAAGCCTTTCACGGAAAGGCTCTGATCCAGAACCTGGTTGAACGATTCGAGGAAAGAACGAAGCGTTTCGAGAATGGAGCGCCGGATCGCCGGCCCCATGACAGGGAAAAGCGCATCGGCAAGCGTGCCAGGATCTTTGCGCACGGATTCGCGCAGCGCGGTTTCGATGGTCGGCGCAAGCGCGACGCTCAATGCTTCATCGCCACCCTGCCTGCGGCGCAACTGGATGGCCTCGGCCACAACGCTGCCAACGTCTTCAGTGCGCGACGCGGGATCGTCCACCCGCTGGTGCAGCCGCTCCAGCGCTTCCTGCTCGGGCGCCAGAATCAGTTGCCGTAGCTCAAGATAAGCCTGGGCGTCAGGTTCAAGCGGCGGCTCGTCAGGTTCCGGCGCTGGTCGGGTTGGTGGCGTTTCGGCCATTTTGGGTCGAAATTCGAGAGGATCCCGGGAGTGTTGTGGGGCGGAACCCATGCTGTTGCAACCTGCCTATTTCTCGGGGAGCTCCAATTCGTCTTTCAGCCGCATGGAGAGTTCTGTGAAAAGGTCAGCCAACATGGCGCGGTCGGTCTTGTCGGTGCGCAGCGTTTCGGCTTCGTGCTCGAGAGCGGTCTCCAATTCGTCCTTGGATTTCTGAATCTGGGTGCTAAGCGCTTTGGACTGCTCCAGAATCTTGGACCGCAAATCCGCCTGGGCAGAGTCGAGCTGCTCTTCCAGTTGCGAAAGCTTCTTTTCGAGCGACTTCGAATTGTCGCGGGATTCGCGGGTGAGCTCTTTCAAGCTTTCGGCGCGTTCGGATTTTTCGGTCTTCAAGCGCTGGCCGAGCGATTCCATCTCCTCGCGTACATAGGTCTCCAGGGAATCAAAACGCTTCTTGAGGTCCTCGCGGAGAGCTTCGGAGGATTTGTTCAGGCGTTCTTCCAGGCGGGCGAAGCGCTTCTCGTACTCCCGCATGTTGGACCCAAATAAAATGTCCCGGATCTTATCTACGTTTGCGCCCTCGCGCAGTTCTCCATTGGCGGCGTTTTTCTCATCTGCATCGGCTGGCATGGTCGTACGGCCCCCCTTCGTGCGTTTCATCGGCTTCCTGGCCATGCGGGGACACTACTACGTGCGGGTGGGGTTGGCAACACGGGGTTTTACGGCAAAGGCCGGCGAGAAAGCGTGGGGGGCGCACAGCCTAATTAGGGTATCTAAGACGGCTAGTACTAATCCTGGGGTTTACGGGCCCACGGTTTAGCAGGGCCCTTTGGCGAGCGAGCCGCCCGGTAAGTTTCCAACTCGGCGCTCGTGATGACGTATTCCGTCTGCACGGGATGGTTTTCGTGGGCAGCCAGCTCCGCCTGAAGGCGTTCCGCGCAGATCGCCGGCGCGTCCTGATAGCTCGCACGATGCGCAATAAACGCCTCGTTAGCGATGTTCAGCGTGAACTCGCGGTCTTCCCCGTCGCCCCGAACCGTAAAGGTGTACTCCCGCGAGAGCGTGTTCGTGCGGAAGCCCACGTACTGTACCAGAATGCTTCCGCTCATTTCGCACCGGGGACGAAGACCCGTGCATTCAGCGTGGGTGTCGGCTTAACCGCCTTGGGACGCTTGGCGCGGCGGCGCTTCGGCGGCGTGCCTTCGGCCATTTCGACAACCATAAGGCTGGTGACAAATATCTTGATTCCATGAGCGTCGAAATCAATGGTCGTCCGGTCCATTTTTGATTCCGTGATCACGCCACAACCGTACTGAAAATGCTTGATGTACTGGCCTGTCGAGAGATTCTCCAAAACTGCCTCCTGTTCAATTTAGAAAGCAAAGAATGGACCCAAAATGAAGTCAATCGCACTTCGAGAGCGGCGTTCACACAACGCGCTCGATTTGCCCCCTTTAATAGTTGCGGCGCCCGTTTCCACCGGATCGGCCGCCAGAGTATCCACCGCGGCCGCCCGAACGATCCCCGCCACCGCCACTGCGTGCTTCCTGGGGGCGCGCTTCGTTCACTTGCAGCTGCCGGCCCTCCACGTCGAGGCCGTTCATTTCCCCGATGGCCTTCGTCGCATCATCCCCGTCGCCCAACTCCACAAAGCCGAAGCCACGCGAGCGCCCGGTTTCGCGGTCCGTGATGACGCGGGCCGAAGACACCTGAAATCCCTTCTCCACGAACAGCTGCTGCAGGGATTCATCGTTCATTCCGAAAGAAAGATTGCCGACGTATAGTTTTGCCATGCGAGTTTCCTTTTCCTGGTTCATTACGAAAGATGCACTGCTGTTACTTTCTGACGATCCGGACGAAAGAGTGTTCACCTTACCGCCCGGAGCGCCAGCAAACCTTTAAGAAGAAACCCGCAGCCCGCCCTGAATATGGCGCCGGTTCGCCGAAATGCTGACGAACGCCAGGCCCACGAAATGTTTCAGGTCCACCACGGTAATCTCCAGAGAGTTGAACTTTTTCCCGCGCAACCCGTCCAGAATCCGGGCAATGCCTCTGCGCAGCGTTTCGGCGTAGGCGCGACCCACTACTCTGGTTTTGTGCACACCGGTCAGCCGGACGAAATTCCAGTTCGCCTGGCTCATTTTTCGGTTCAGTGTGTAGCCGTCAAAATTCTTCACCACCCGCCAACCCGGTAGGAACGCTTCGCTTTCCAACGCAAAATCCGGCGGCAAGAGCGCGCCTTCTCGGATCAGAATCATCCCGGAATCATTCATTGTGGGCGTCGATATGGTTGAGCGTAAAGTCAAGGTTCAGCCAAGCCGGGAATTAAAATGCCCTCGCACGAATGGTCCGGCCGTTGATCCTGGCCACCAGAATCGTCAGCAGCGCCGCGCACCCGATGGCCATAAAGGTGGAAACAAACACGCCGCCATAACCGGAGAAGCCGATCGAACGCGAGAGGAAGCCGCCCACGACCGCGCCGCCGATCCCCATCGCCAGGTCCATCCATACTCCGTAGCCGTTACCCTCGAGGCTTTTGCCTGCAAGCCATCCCGCCGCGAGTCCAACGAATATCCAGATCACAATCTGCATCTTTTCTCCTGTGCCGAGAGGCTGTGAAACTAAAAGCGGAAAAGGCTCGGCGCCTGCCCGCTTCCGGAAAATCAGCGGGTTCGGCCGGCAGCGGCCTTGTCCGGTGAAAAGCGTGCGGGATCAGGAAGCGACGGCGGCGGCCATCTTGTGAAATGTGGAGTTTGCAACCATGTAGGTGTGCACGCGGAGCGCCCCTTCAATTACACCGGAAAGCATGCTGGTGACCCGGGCAAATTCACTCTTGTCGTACATTTCCGCGTCCGTGCTGCTTTCCCAGAAACTGTAGGCGTAGATTTCCTTGCCGCTTTGCGCCAGCAGCGTCATCTCGTCCAGGAACCCCTTTTGCGCTCGCAACAAGGGGATGATCTCGCTTTCCATTTTGCGGATGAATTCAGAGGCTGCTTCGGCCTTCAGTCGCATGGATACTTTGCGAACAAACATGGGAAGCTCCTTCGGTTCGTGAGCAAGGGAGTATTTCAGGAACCCCGCCGGGTTTTCCAAACCTGAAGGCAGCCTTGGGATGACCTTTCCAGCTTGGCCTGCTTTACCATTCTTGTCAAGTTATTTCATTTGACTTACACTGCACTTTACTTCCCCGGTTAATTTGCCTCAGTCAATTTGAAGGAGAGCATCAGTGGATGTCAGCCTCATCATCCGGCAGAGACTCAAGGAACTGGGATTGGAGCAGCGCGACCTCGCCGCCGCGGCCCAGGTCACGGAGTCTTACATTTCCCAGCTGCTTTCGCGGAAAAAAGCCCCGCCAGCGGCCGAGCGGACCGGGCTTTACGAACGAATGGACTCCTTCCTCGAATTTCCACGCGGTCACCTCTCCTCGATGGCTCAGGCACAGCGGCACGAGGAGTTGAAACGCAAGCTGGCCGAACCTCCCGCTCCGCTGTTCCGCGAAGTGCGCGAATCGATCATCCGGAAGTGCAACCCCGAGCGGCGCCCCCAGGTTCGCGAGATTTTTGAGAAACAGGCCTTCGGCGAACTGGAACGCCTGGTGACGCAGACGCTGCTGGATGTAGCCAAGCGAGTCGCGCGCGATGAGATGAAAAACGAGAAATGGCTGCGCGGCGTGGGACAGTTATGGAATCAGTCCTACGAGGAGATTCGGGCGATGAGTCTGGAATTCCTGGGAACGGATGTATTCAACATTTCCGTCGAACACTCCTCGGCCTTTCTTGGCCCGCTGATCGATACCTGGGACATCGACCTACAGACATTCGCCGTGGAGGTACTGCTGAACAAGCGACTGGCCTCCGCCCGTACAGTCTGCTTCCAATTTGTGGAAACCAGCACGCTGCCCTCCGCCGAGGAAGAGCCTGGGTTCAAGGAATTTCTTCGCAATTCCGAGATGAGCCAAGATGCCAGCGGCGAAGAGATCGCCTTTCTGAAAAGTCTAAGGTTTCATCGAGTGCAGCCCAGCGCGCTTTACTACTATCGTGAATTGCAGAGCCTGCGCGATCCGCTTCACTTCCCTGCCCGGCCCAGCAAAAGCCATGCTCCGAGCCGAAGCGCGGCATGCGTCGTCATGAAAAAACGAAGAACATCGAGAAAGAGCTCGTTGCATTCTTAAAACCCTCTGAAGGACTTCACCCAGCACGTTCCGCGAGCCAAAAGCGAACTCAACCGGCCGGGACGCAGGTAGTGTATGATAGTAGGCATCTGATTCTAGAGCTGCAAATGCCGCAGCACCCAAGAGCATCGGGACACCGGAGTCCCGTCCACCGAACGCAGCGAAGGTAGCCACAGCTGCAATCCGCAGAACGATTCGAACGGAGCCAATCCTCGTCCACGTGTGCCTGCCGGGTGAACGATTGCAGGGCAGAGGCCCAAGCAAGCTGGCAGCGGATGAGGGGAGAAACCATTGTCACGGGAAATTCAGGAACAACAGGATCAGGTCCGGCTGCTCATCAAACTGGGCAAAGAGCAAGGCTATCTGCTTTACGATCAGGTGAACGACGCGTTCGCCGCGGAAGAGCACACCACCGAAGAAATTGACAGTGCATTCACGGCGTTTGAAACCGAAGGCATCGCGCTCTTTGAAGATGCCTCCGATGCCAAACTGGCAAACGCAGCGCCAGAGGTTGCCGAATCGGCGGATGCCCGGCCCCACCCGGAAGCCATCTCCAGCGAAGATGCGGAGCTCGACCAGACGGCATCCCCTCCCGAAAAAACCAGCGATCCGGTGCGCGTGTATTTGCGGGAAATGGGCCTGGTGCCGCTGCTGACGCGCGAGCAGGAAGTGACTATCGCCAAGCGCCTGGAGCGCGGAAGCCTTCGCGTGCTGAAAATTGTTTCCCGTTCCCCCATTGTCCTGAAAGCGTTGATTGCTGTTGCGGAAGATTTGCGCTCCGGCAACCGCTCCATCAAAGAGATCGTCCAGATTGACGAAGAAGATTTGACGGAAGAAAAAATCGAGGAAATAACCCGGCAAACGCTGCGAACCATCGACAAAATCACAAAACTGCATGAACTGGGCATGAAGCAGCGCGCAAAACTGGAAAACACCGGCATTTCGGACAAGCGTGCGTTCCGGCGGGCCAAGTGGCGGCTTTCGCGAACCCGGGTGGAGATGTCTGTGCTTGCCCGTTCCATTGACTTCAAGGAACGCGAGCGCAAGCGGCTGATCGAACTCCTGCGCCACACGGTGGAGCGTCTGGAATTTTTGGAACGCGAGGCCACGCGCCTGGAGCGGCGTGTAAAGGCGGCGCACGGCGAAGTTTCGCTGGAAGCGCGCAAGGAATTGCGCATTTGCCGCGGCAGGATCAAAGAGATTGAAGATTCAAGCGAAGTAACAGCAGGCACGCTGAAGCGAGCCCTCACCCTGATTCACCGTGGCGAAACGGAAGCGCAACAGGCCAAGAGCGAACTGACAGCGGCAAACCTGCGTCTGGTGGTTTCCATCGCCAAAAAATATACCAATCGCGGGCTGCAGTTTCTGGATCTGATCCAGGAAGGCAACATCGGCCTGATGCGCGGCACAGACAAATTCGACTGGCGGCGAGGATACAAATTTTCCACGTACGCAACCTGGTGGATTCGCCAGGCCATCACCCGCGCCATCGCGGATCAGGCCCGCACCATCCGCGTGCCCGTGCACATGATCGAAATGATCAACAAGCAGGTGCGCACCAGCCAGCAACTGGTCCAGGAATTGGGCCGCGAGCCGACCTCCGAAGAAATCGCCCGGCGCATGGATATTCCCGTGGACGCAGTGCGCAAAACGAAGAAAATCGCGCAACTCCCGATGTCCTTCGAAACACCTCTTGGTGACGAGGGCGAATCGCACTTAGGTGACTTCATCGAGGACAAGGGTGTGCTGTCTCCTTCTGACGCCGCGATCGACCTGAATCTGAAAGATCAGATTGCCTCGATCTTGCGGACTCTGACGCCGCGAGAGGAGCGCATCATCCGCATGCGTTTTGGCCTGGACGATGGCAGCCAGCATACGCTGGAAGAGGTGGGCGAGGTCTTTGCGGTCACGCGGGAACGCATCCGGCAGATTGAAGCCAAAGCGCTGCGCAAGTTGCGGCACCCCTCGCGTTCCGGCAGATTTCAGATATTCATTCGGGGCTCATATTGACGGGGAGCTGAAGTACCTGCGGGCGCCGGCAGCAAACACTGCCCGCGAGCGCAAATCTTTCAAGGAGAAGCAAGCATGAAGAGTCTATTTGTTGGCAATCTAAGTTTTCAGACGACGGAAAGCGAATTGAACGACCTGTTCAAGCCGTTCGGGCAGGTGGGCCGCGTGAACCTGGTGAAAGATCGCGAGACCGGCCGGGCGCGTGGATTCGCGTTCGTGGAAATGCCCAACGACGATGAAGCCGCTAAGGCCATTGCGGGCCTCGACGGCAAGCAGGTTGGCGGCAGGAACTTGAAAGTGAATGAAGCGCGCCCGAAGGAAGCTACGCGTGCGCCTCGTTCCGATAATCGCGGCGGAAACCGGGAGCGTTTCTCAAACGAAGATTACCGGGAATCCGCTCGCCAGCCTCGCGAACCGCGCTGGTAACACTCGCCGTTCCTTCAACGAATCAACGACCCGTCGTCTGGGTCTTAAGGAGATTGTATGGCCATCACATTCCAAAAACGCCAGAAGGAAATGAAGCGCCAGGAAAAGCAACGCGAAAAGGCAGAACGCCGCGAGCAGCGCAAGATCGCCAAGCGGGCGGAAAAAGAAGCCGGCGTGGAACCTACAGAAATCCCCGTGGAGCCGGAAGTCCAGGAGTAATTCGGCACCCAATCGCGCATCAGTGACATCTTGGTGGACGAGAAGGCGCAGGGCTCCTGCGCAGCCTGCAGATTCAGGCCAACCCACACCGTATTGACCAGCACCTGGCCCTGGCCCGGTTTTCCAAATCCATATCTTGCGCTCCGCGCAGTTGCCCAGGCGCTGATCCGTATTTTCGACCCGAAGCACGCTTCGCACGAGGAGCGCCTCCTGTTGGAAACCCATATTCTTTGCAGTAAGTAATATTTTCGGCGGGGGTTTTTTGAGGTTTGAATTCTTCGACCAGAAGAGTTACCCACTCCCATCTTCCGCGCAGTTGATAAAGATTAGGCGGCCCTTCTGGTCGAAGCAAAATCCTACCGCAGGGCAAAATTTGAATTGTCAACATAAGGTCATGTCAGAGCAAATTTTTTGTCGCCGGCCTCTGACTGGGGAGACAGCACTAGCGGGGTATTTCGAGCAGAGCGGCAGCTTCCAACCAGGCGGCGGGTGAAAAGGTAGGCTGCCGCTTCGGCCATCGGCCGCGCCCGGCGCCTGGCGGACAAACGTTTCACTCACGAAGCCGCCAGAATTGTAAATCTCATGTCACCGGAGTGTCATTTCTTCTTCCGGTTCGAATCCATCCCTCGAATCCGCGCTACAGTGGTTATTGTTGTGATGGCGACTCCGGGATTTCGCCGCGTGCCGCTTCCCTTCCGCACCGATTTTTCGCCGACTGGAAGCCGCTGCTGGCCACCTCCCGGCTCTGCCGGAGACAGACTCCACAGCATCCAATCGAGAGTCGCTTCAGTATAGGAGAGAGGTATGATTATCAGAGGCAACGGTTCGACAACCTGGGGCGGGCCCGAATCAACCGAGAAGGACGTTCTACGAGGAGGCTCGATTTCGATGTCCACAGACACCGTTCTGGTGGTCGAAGACAGCCGCGCGATGCAGCGCACGCTGCAGCGGCTCTTCGAATCCGACTCTCTTCATGTGCAGATCGCTTCCGACGGCCCCAGCGGCCTGGAGCTTTTCCGCAAGCAACTTCCCTGCGCCGTGGTCCTGGATCTGAAGCTGCCCGGCATTTCCGGGAAGGAACTCTGCCGCGAATTCAAGGCACTGGCCGCATCCGTCCCCATCGTTGTCCTCAGCGCAAACTCCGAGGTCGAAGACAAGGTTCTGTTGCTGGAACTCGGCGCCGATGATTATGTGACAAAACCTTTCAGTCCCAAGGAGCTTCTTGCGCGGGTTCGCCGCGCCATGCGCCGAACAAGCGCCAGTGCACCGTCGGTGACGCAACTTGCCGCAAAGTCCATCCAGCACGAAATCCTGACCTTCGGTGATGCGCGCATTGATTTCACCAGTATGGAAGCCACGCGTGCGGGCAAGCCCATCACCCTGACCTCGCAGGAATTCAAATTGCTGAAATATCTGGCAGCCTCCGCGGGCCGCGTAGTTTCTCGCGAGGAATTGCTCAACGAAGTGTGGGGCTACCAGAACTATCCCTCTACCCGGACGGTGGACAATCACGTCCTCCGCCTCCGCCAGAAGCTTGAACCGGATCCCGCCGCCCCGCGTTTTCTGATGACCATGCACGGCGCCGGGTACAAATTCTCCCCTGGCGGAGCAACTGCCGGCTCCGTCGTATAGGCTTTTTCGCTGGCGCTCCATGACCACGTTTCGACTGCGATCTCAACTCTTCGTCACCGCCCTGTTGATCATTCTCGGACTCACGGGGTCGCTGCTCTTTTTCATCCGTCATACCGTGGACGCCGAAATTCGCAAGCAGGTAAAGGACGGGACCGACGAGTCCGTCCGCGCTTTTGAAAGTGTGCAGCGCCAGCGCGAATTGCAGCTCTCTCGAATGGGAGCAATGCTTGCCGATCTCCCCACGATGAAAGCACTGATGTCCACGCAACACGCCCCGACCATTCAGGATGGTTCCGGATCCTTCTGGAAGCTCGCGGAAAGCGATCTACTGGTCTTGGCCAAGCCGAACGGAACTGTCGTTGCCCTACACATGACCAAACCCGGGTGGTCGCCACAGTCCGCGGAGCGCGACCTGAAGCGGTCCACCGATGCGGGCGAAGATGCTTCCTGGTGGTACGACGACGGACGTCTTTACTGGGTTTTCGTTCATCCCATCACTTCCGGCGCCGGCCCCACCATTCAGCCTCTGGGATTTCTCGCGGTTGGCTACCAGGTGGATTCCACCGTCGCTCAACAACTTTCCGTAGCCACGAATAATCAGGTTGCCTTAACCACCGGCGGCACCGTCATCGCGTCGACTCTCCCCGAGCGGGATTCCTCGGAGCTACAACGGCGCCTGCAGACTGGCACATTTTCCGCGGTCAACACTTCGGGCGAAATCGCCTTGGAAACCGACAAATACGCTTATTCATCCGTGCTGCTTCACGGCTCATCACCTTCACCGGTCCGTTGTTATGTGATGATGCCCCTGGTCCCCGTCAGCACATTTATCCGGCGGCTGAATTACTCGATTTACATCGCCGGAGGCCTCGCCGTGCTCTTCGGCATGATCCTGTTTGGTTTCGTTGCCCGCACCATCACCCACCCCCTCGACAATCTTGTTGCCGGAGTCAAAGCCCTTGCGGCCGGCGATTTCACCTATTCGATCACCCCGCGGGGAAGCACCGAACTGCGCGAACTGAGCAACTCCTTCGCCCAGATGCGCGGCCAATTGCTGACCTTGCAGAAGCATCGCATCGAATCGGAACGTATCGCGGCCCTGGCGCGCGCCGCCGGCTCCATCTCTCATGACTTGCGCCACTATCTCGCCGCCGTTGTGGCGAACGCGGAGTTTCTGTACGAAGCCGAGGAGCTCAAACTCAAGAAAGACGAAATCTACGAAGAGATCAAGACCGCCGCAAACCAGATGACCGACCTGATCGACTCGCTTCGCGAACTCTCTTACCAACGCAGCGCGATCACCCCCACGCGCACCCGCATCGATCAGGTAATCCGTCGCGCCATCGAGGCCATCCATTCAAAACCTGAATTCCGCGAGAAACGAATCGCGCTGTCGACCTCCGGCGAAATGGAAGGCATGTTCGATGCCCGCAAGCTGGAGCGCGTTTTCTTCAATCTGATCCTGAACGCCTGTGAAGCCGCGGCCGAGTTCGAAGGCTCGGTCGTGGTGGATGCCAGGAGCACTTCCGCAGGATTTGAGATCCGCGTCCAGGACACCGGTCATGGCATTCCCACCGGAATCCGCGATTCCCTGTTTGATCCGTTTGTAAGTTCCGGCAAACCAAATGGGACTGGATTGGGCCTGGCCATCGTCAGCAAAATCGTCCAGGACCACTCAGGCAGCGTCTCCGTTGAACAAACTTCGGAGTCAGGAACGACCGTTCTGGTTCGTCTCCCGGCGGCGGAACAAAGCGTGGCGACCAACGCGATTTCGCCAACTCGATAAACTCTCCGCGCGCCGGCTTGACTTTCGGCGGCTCAAGACATTTTCATGGATGCGAGTAGCTTGGGGTGGGAGGCGGGGTGTAATCCTGTCCGTATTTGTTTTTGTGCGCGGTGGTGAAGCTGGGATTTTCCGGCACGTTGATCGTCCCCAGATCCCTGGAAGCGGAAGAAACGGTTACGGCTCGCGCAAGATTATTCACGTCCTCTGGAAGGCTTCGTTCGTACCAGACGTGCAGTTCATATTTTCCGTCGGGCACATTCTGAATCGTTACGATTCCTCTTCGATCAGACAAGCCGTAGTAAGGAGTGTCCACGGCCACCACCACGGCGCTCATCTCCGGATGAATATTGCAAAACAGGAAGCTTACCCCAAGCCTGTCGAACCGCACTGAGTTGCTGGCCCCGGCTTCATAGAGGCCCAGATCAAACCTCTTCCCGTCGAAGAGCGAAAATACGTTGTGAAAAAAAGGATCGCGATTCGGAAAATCCACCACCGTGCCTACCGGCACCACCAGCACATGCGGCTGAAAAGTCTTGTTGTGCTGAACCAGCTGAACTTTCCTGTGGCTGGAAGCATCCGCTACATCGCTCATGGCACCAGCGTCGAGGGGCTTCAGCCACACCACGATCTCCGACGCGTCCGTCGCGGTTTTAGTCGATTTTTCCGTTTTCGCCGCAGCCGCCGGTTTCTGGACCGCCATATGAATCGTGACGGGGTTGTTCTGGCCCCAAACTGGAATTCCTCCACAGGTAAGCCCCACCAGCGCGGCGGCGGCTAGCACGGGATTTCGAACCGTGGGGATCATTCCCACTAGAATATGTAACCCACGCTGAAGTTGGCAATGTTCGCCACGTTCGCGCCCTGATCCAGGGTGAAAGTCTTGATCCGCCTATATTCCATGGAGAACACAATATCGGATCGCGGTTGATAAATGAAGTTCACAAACCCGCTCTCGTTTTTCGACAAGGGCACCGGATAATAAGTCGTATTGCCTCCGTGCTTGCGCAGCTCTCCCGCATATGGACTGTCCAGGCCATACGCGCCGTTGAATTGCAATTTGGAGGTCGCTTTGTATTTCAGCTGCGTCCATCCGCCCAGAGCATTCAATCCGTAAACCTCCGTTGTGGGTGTGAGCAGCGGGGTGTTCCAAAGTACGCTCTGCCCGATTCCGCCTCCCAGCCCGCCAATCGCGCGCCCGCGGAAGAACTCTGCTGTCAGCTCTACTTTTCTTCCCAGGGGCAAGGTGGCATCCACCGCGCCCGCCCACCCGTCCACATGCCGGCCGAATCCCCAAGCCTGCCGGCCATAATAACCGCCGCCTCCCAGGATAAAGTTCTGCCCGTGGATGTCCTGCGTCCACGATGCTCGCGCCGCGTAGGCAGGCTGTCCAGAACTCTCTCCCCAAGTCGGTTGGCGAAGATAGGGCGTCGCCGGCGTATCCCCGGAGAACGAGTCGAGAATTCCTCCCTGCACCAGAAACGAACCAGACTCCGACACCGCGAATTTGTGCTCCACGCGGATCTGCGGCGCCCAGTTCCAGAGCGTCCCGGAATAGGCCAATGCCGGAACTGCCAGCGTCGCCAACGAAGTGGGATTATTCGGCACAAAGAACAAAGTGTCCTGGCCGGCCACGAGCGAGGTTTTTGGCCAGTCCAGCCGGACTGTGCCGGTCCGCAGTCGCATGATGCCGAAACTCGCTCCGTTCGGAACCTGGGGGAACCCCCCGGCAAAATCAAACTGGACGCTGGCACTGGTCTGCGCTCCGGCGATCGTCGGCCCGAACGCCTCGATACCGATCTGAGACTGGCGCAGTGATCCTCCGAAGGAACCGCCCGATGGCAGAGTCTGGAATTGCGGATTCACGGCTAAGAGGGGGAAGTCCGTGTTATCAACGGTGCCTCGATTTTCAAACATATTCAGCAGCACGATTCCCGTGAACCGCAGCCTGTATTTCGATCCGCTTTCCACTTTCGTTTGGCTCTGCTCGGCAATTTTTGAATCCGCGAGTTGCTGGTTTTCCTCGAGCCTGCTCAAACGTTCCTCCGCCGTAGAGGGTTTACCGGATGGCAGGGACACCGCCGGCGCAGACGGGCCGTTTGGGGCAACGCTCATCGCCAGCAGTTGCGATTTCGTCTGGTCCAATTCCTTGCGTAGCGCTTCCGATTCCGCCTTAGTCGATTGCTGCTGGGCCTTCAGGTCGCTCACCTGGGCGTGCAATTCCTGCACCTGCGACTGCAGCTTCTGCAACAGTGCGCCAACCGTCGCGAGGTCCACCGCCTGGTTGCCAGTTTGCTCGGCGCCCTGTCCCCATGCCGGGCTCCCCAGAGCGAGCAATGCACTTGCAAGCGCCGCTGCCCCTAATATCCGCTTCGCCCACACTTTGCCTCGCATAACTGCCTCCTCATTCAAGCCGCACTTCGCCCAATGGCGATGAAAATTTGTCTAAGAGCGCCCGCTCTCGGCTTTCGGTTCAGCTCGCCCGCGGTTGTTCGATCGGCATGCTTACAGGGAGCCGCACGCCGCGCGGCCTTTACGATTTAAGCAGAGTAATTCGAGCGAATGTATCTTGTAAATTGCGTGTTCCGCGTGCCTCAAGGCAGGATTGTCTCATGGCCATGGAGAGTCAGATGCCGTCGTGCGTTCCCCAGTTCCGGGTATCGCGCTCAATTATGGTCCGTTTTCGGCCAGCACCGCGCTTGATCCTAGGAACTCAAGCTGCTGCCTGAATATTCCAACAACTCTGCACGGAGGTGTACCCTTTAAGTGGTCGTCCAAAGCTTGGATACACCCGGCCCGCGTCACCCAGGGCGACTACAAGCAGCTTCGACAATCTCGACAGCAATCTCCAGTCGCCCGTTCGACTTGCAACGCTGGAGCAAAGCCTCGAAATCGTCGAGACCGTCAGGTCAGCTCGTTCGCCTCGCTAGTGCAACACATTCAAGGTATTCGTGGCGTCGTCCACGAAAACCACGCCATTTTCCGGATCAAAAATTATGCCAAACAGCGCGCCGGCGCCCGGCGGATTGCCATTGTTGTCGATCAACTTGCTGGCAATCTGCGCTCCCCTCGAAGTAATTTCCGTGACGAACCCATCGTTCCCGTTGACGACAAGTATGTGTCCATTCGGTGCAACGGTCAGTCCCAAGGGATCATTCAAACTTCCGCCCCTGCTGAGCAACATGCCCGGCCCGGAAGGTCTTGTCCGTGTCAGTGGATTAGTTATGACCACTATCCGGTTATTTAGGCTGTCGGCTACATAGAGAACCGGCTCATCTTCACGTGAGTTCGACTCGCACTCCTCTTCCCCGTGCCGACAAGTAGGAGACAATCCCAGTCCGGTCGGCCCGATAACCAGTGCAGCCGGGTCCGTGCGTTCAGAAAATCCGGCGCCAACCACTGTCAGCGATTCCAGGAACGGCATGGCAGTCTCGGAAACACGCAGATTCACCCTGACCACGGTACCTTGATTTACCACGCTGCCATTCGCCGCCACCGTTCCGTTCAACACGTTGGTGACAAACAGCGCCGCCTGCTGCTCATCGTCGAGCCAGGTCATATCCCAGGGCCCGTTGATCAGCGATCCTTGAATGGTTTCCACGGGATTGCCCATATTATCCAACACGATCAGGCACCCCGCCTGAGCGGTCGCAGACGAACCATCCGATGTGGGAAGACTTCCGACAATCACCCACCCTGTTTGCAACACCGCCAGTGCGGTTGTCAGACCGACTCCGCCCGGGCAAGGCCCCGGTAGTGGGGTTGCACCGAGTTGGGCGAACACAGAAAGCGCCCCGCTCGGCGATACGTCCACGATAGTCGTACCCGTTCCCTGCAGATTCGAGCTCGCATTGAAGTTGCTCACCAAATAATGCCCTTCATGGAGATTTCCAATGCTCCTCGGAACCCGGACCAGCCCGTACGGATTGATATCGCCATTTGCCGGCACTGTCGACGAAATCGTGTCTATGGTGTTCCGCCTCTTCAGAATCGAATCGTTGTCATTCCCGCGTACGGGGACCGTCAGGAACGCCAGCGCTACCAAAAATCCAACGAGATTGCTCAACCGATTTGTGAAATACGTCCTCATCGCTCCCTCCTTCCAGGAGACCCCTGTTGCCCAGACAGGCAAGTCCGAAGGCTGATCCCTCTTCAAATTGCTTGTCGGGCGTGGAAATTCGCACGGTGGAATGCTAGTCCTCAGCGATGCGCGAGACCTTAAAATGACGTTGATTTTGCAAATTTTTGACACTGCCGCGACGAAAACAAGACACCCCGGCCCCATTTTGGATGTGCCGCCATCTGGCAGTCCGCCTGCCCGACGCTCGCGCCTCGCTACCCAAGTGGTTTTCGATTTAATTCCGCTTACTTTGAGTTGGCAGCCGCTGCCTCGACACCTGCTAAAAGCTTGTCCAGATCCGCTCGCGAAAAATATCGCCCGGCCAGGACAACACTCTCGATTTTCCGGGTGTTCTTGATATCCGCCAGCGGATTGGCGCTCAAGAGGACCAGGTCGGCGCGCTTCCCCTTTTCGATCGTCCCCGTGTCCGCAAGCTCCAGATATTTTCCCGCGTTTCGTGTCGCCGCCTGCAATGCCGCCATCGGCGTCAGCCCCGCCTTTACCAACAATTCCAGTTCTTCGTGCAGACTGAACCCCGGATATACGCGCACCCCAGCCGCTGTATCCGTCCCCGCAAGAATCGGTACCCCGGCCAGGTTCATCTCTCCCACCATTTTTAGTTCCGCCTGAAAAAACTTTTCCCGGTCCGCAAAAGGATCCGTCGACCAGTCTTTCTCGATTCCCGTCGTAAACATCGGCCAGGCCCGCCTCCAGGCAGCTGGGGCATATTTAATCAAAGGGTCCGGCCCCGCGCTCGTCTGCTCGATCAGCCATTCGCCGCGCTCCCAATAGAGCGTCGGCACCTGCCAGGTCTGATTCTTCACAAACAGCGCAATCAGCGCCTTCGCCCGGGCCGGATCATACGTCGAAAGAAACTTGCCTCTGCCCGGGCCGCGCGGCGCCGCCATCAATTCGTCCTCGACGGTCGAGCATCCCTCGAAAACGCCCGTAAGATGTTCGATGCTTTTCTGCCCCGCGTTCGAAGCCTCCGTCGCCCGCACCTTGTCCGGCACATGCCCGGCAAATACGATGCCGTCCTTCTTCGCCTCCTCGGCCGCCGCAAAATATCCTTCGCGCGGAACCAGCGATTGAATCTTAATGAAATCCGCCCCGCCCTTCTGCAACTCACCCACAATCCGGCGCCCCTCTGCCGCATCTTTCACCGGCGCGGAGCCCGGAAATTGCGGCACCGGCCCATCCAACATCGGTCCGGAAATCACCATCCTCGGCCCCAGCAGCTTGCCTTCCGCAATCCTGCTCCTCCAGTTCTTCAGCGTCTCCAGGTCCCCGCCCATATCGCGCACCCCTGTGACGCCATTCGCGACAAACAATACCGGCGTTATCTTTTCGTCCGCGGGAATCCATTCGCCGAATACTTCATGCACATGCATGTCCCACAGCCCGGGGATCAGATATTTTCCGCGCCCGTCCACGACTCTTACCCCCTTTGGCAAGGGAGTAGCTACGCTTTTCCCAATCTGCGAAATTTGCTTACCCTCAACGATTACCGTCATATCCGTCAGGAGTGGTGATCCGGTAGCGTCGATCAAATTGACGTGAGTGATTGCCAACGCAGGTTCTTGCGCTCTAAGGCCAGTGGCGCAACAAATCAGGCCAACGACCAGCCACAAAACATACGCATTTCTCTTTAGCATCCATCCCCTCGCAAGGCCGCAGATTCTACCCACTGATCCATGGAATCACAAATGCAGCGCCTACAAGTGAACTATATCGGGTGGAGGATACACGCGGAGGGGCGACGCACCATCTTCATGAATATCTTAAGTTGAGCACGAAGGGATCGAGAACCGATTGCCTCACGCCTTCAAGATCTGTCTGGCAGCCTCATAGCCGGTTTCGACAGCGCCTTCCATGAAACCCTGCCAGTCCGCAATATGCTCGCCGGCGAAAAACACTTTCCGAAATCTCTTCGCCAAGGCAGGCCTCACCGTGAACCACTGCCCCGGGCGATAGAAAGCGTAGGCACCTCGGGTAAACCGGTCCGCTTGCCACGCCTGCTGTTGCAGCGCCAGCGCGACTTTCATGCTGTCCTCGCGGCACCAGTTTTTGTTGTTGGCGTTGGCCACATCCTCGACAATCCAGTACTTCAGTTCGTCCTTCGGGGACGAAGCTATGTCGACCGCCTTGTCGCCCACGGCGTAGCTGCATAGAATGCGTTTTGTGCCCTTCTGGCCAAATGTGCTGTCGAAGCAAAAATCAGAAGCGAGGCTCTTGCAGACAGAGTAGCCGCCTTTGTCTGGTTCCGGCCAGAACCGGCGCGAGCACAAAACGGCGGTCTTCGTGATACGCGCGTACTGCAATTGCGCCGCCGCTTTTAGCTGCTCCTTCGGAACCTTCTTTCCCCAATCGATGTAGAGCAAACAATGCGCCGGAATCGCGCAAACGCAATAATCCGCAATGATCGGGGTACAGGAGCCTTCCACGTATACATGCACGCGATTGTTAATGTGTTGAATTCCAACCACGACCTGCTCCGTTCTGATGTTCTTAAGACCGATTTCCCGGGCCATCGCATTGATCAGACGGGAATTTCCGCCGCGAACCTTGAAATCCATTTCGTCGGTGTCATCCACCTGTTCATCTTTGCTGTTCAGATATTCCGTGGCCGCGGTGAGTGCGGAATTCATCCGGATGGTTTCCCCAAAATCCGTGCTGTCCATCAGGTCGCGCCGAAGCAGATCTTCCTGCTCGAAACCCAACTGCTTGAGTTGTGTCCACCAGTCGATCTTGTCCATTTCCTTTCTGCGCCCAGGGCCAAAATCAAAAAAGTCCTTCTGGAACTGTGTCCAAATGGCTTTTGCCTCCGCGGACATGCACCACTCGCCCGGGGGGATCAGCTTTGCGGGTGTCACTTGGTCCCAGAAAGAATTCGCATATTGGTGCTTCTGCAGCCCGAGCTTCAGATCATGGCAGAGCTTCTGCATTCTCTTGTGGTCATTCCCGATCCATTCCCCACCCAGCTCGCAGTTCAGCTCCGGCGCCTCGCAAAAGTGGTGTGTCAACACGCGTCCACCCAGGCGATCTCTTGCTTCCAGCACTGTCACTTTGCAATGTGCGTTGGTCAAGTGGTAGGCGGCAGCAAGTCCGGCCAGTCCCGCCCCAATCACAATGCATTCCTTGTTTCGCTTCATGTCGATTCGTCCGGGAGCCGGGTCCCGCGACTTATCTGTGGGTAGAAGCACCCTTTTTGGATATTGCCGCGCTTCATTTGGCCGGCTTCACAACGGCCGCCCGGACGGCTTTGGGAGCAAATGGCTTCAGCCTGTTCCAGTCCGAAAGAAAGATCGGTTCGAAGTATTGAGCGATCTCCGGGCTTTCAATAATCACGCCCGCATCCCGGTTGGTCTGAACTCCGGCTGGCGAAAAGTTCTGGCTGCTCACGACGACAATTTTAGAGTCAATCACAAACCCCTTATTGTGGACGCTGGGCTGTGGTTGCAACCGGATATTGGCCGTAAGATCGACGCCGGTGGATTTCATCTTTTCCGCCCACTTCTCGCCATTCTGCTGGTCTTCGATGAGCCGCACATCCACCCCGGCTTTCACGCGGGCCGCGATGGTCTGCAGCAACGCATCATAGTCTCCCGTTCCCTTGGACGCCTCGATGTACTGTAGCTGTATGAACAAAGTTTTTTTCGCATTGGAAATAAACTTGGTCATCGTGCTCAGATACTGCCCCGTGGTTGAATTCGGTAAAGTATCAGGCGTCAACACCGGCGTGATGGTCACCGGCAGATTGGAAAACGTTTTCGCAGCAACACCTTTCGCCGCGGCCGCGACCGGAGGGGGTGGCGGAGGGTTCGTAACCAACGCGAGCTCTGCATTCGCATCCGAAACTGCGCCTGCAATCTCGCTTGGCGCCGCTGCCTGATTGGCCTCCGCCGAGGCGAAATCCTGGTTTAAAAAAGCCTCGAAGATTCCCGCCAGCTGCGGCTCCTCAATGATCACGTGCCAGTCGCGGTCTTCGTGTGAGGGTGGCGACGCAAGATTGGGCTGGTTGCTATTGTTCAAATTGCCGCTGGAAAGCCAGAACGAGGTGCTGTCACGCACAATCACCTTGATGTGGTAGGCAAAGGGAAACATCCAGGCCGACGCAAACTGATTCGAGCGCACAAGAGCCCAGGCAATCTTTGCTCGCGCCCCCAGGGATTGCCGGAGATCGCCAACGGTCACGGGATCAGTCTGATCCCGCGTTGGGTTCGGCGGCAACGCATTGTCGAGCACCATTTGCAGCGTCTTTGGGCTTTTTAAGATACCTTCGAAGTCCTTGAGAATGGTGCCTGACGTGAAATCGTACATTCCGATGGTCAGCGATTTTTTTGTCCCTGCTAGAAAATCTTCAAGCGTTGCAAGCGCCGAATCCGGACTTACGCAAACAGTTATCGTGGCATTGGCCGTGATCGGAGTCAGAAGGGTATCCGGAGCAGGTTTGTACTGCAATGGAGTCTTTGCCGCATGCGCGACGAGGGCCTTCTGCATCGCAGGCTGGCCCGTCGTGGACTTCACCAAGGACGTTGGTGACATCGACCAAAACTGCTTCAACGGCTTGCCGCTCGGCATTTCCCTTTCGAAAGGCCACGTAGGCTCTTTATTTTCCTCGCGCCCGAACACCTGCGTAACCGCCGCCGCCGGCCAGTTCCGCGCGCACAACCGTTGGAACGGGCTCGCCTCGCGCACATCCACCGGCACGCCCGCGATCGAGTTCGGAAGTGCGTCGCTCTTCGGCACGTTCTTCAGTTTGGTGTGAACCGTGGCAACAATGGCCGATTTGCCGGTCAGCTGGTGCTTTGTGATTTCGAACCCCGGCCGCACCGTCAGCACGCCCCGCTTGCGGAGCTTGGCCAGATTCTTCTGAATCGTCTGATCGATCGCCTTTGCCGTCTTATTTGCCATGGTGTGAGCCTCTCTTCCGCGCTGCCGATACGTTTTTGCCGCGTCCTATACCCGCAACCCGATCATCGAATCCATCCGCGATCTCCAATAAATGCTGGCACCCGGCTCGGGCCGGATTTGATAGATCTTCCGCGAGGAGACGTTTGGCGGTCTCCGCGAGCTCCCGGAGTCGTTCACGGCAGAGCAAGGAGGCATTTTTTTCGTTCGGCGGAAGGCTTGTGTGGCGCGTAAGCCCGAAACCCGCGCCCGCGGTTTTTCCCGGATATTTCTTCCCGGCAGGCATCAGCGTCAAGCCCTCGCCGAGCGGCAGCAGCACGCGAGGCATCAGGTCTATCGCCGCGCTGCAAAAGCTCTTCAATCGCTCTTCCGCCCCAGCGGCGTCAAATTCAAAACTCCACGCCAGCATCCGCAGCATCAAGCTGTAAACGGAATCAAAAAGCGCAGCCACTTCCCCGGCGAGCGGATCATCAATCGGGTTGGCATTCGCGCCATACCCTCTCTCGTTGCCGGCGGATGGATTCCGCATAACCGGTCGTGCCGGAACAAATCTTGGCCCGCTCCCTCCCGCTTGGAGAAGTTCCTTGAAAATTTCCACAAACGTTTCGAAGTGAGAGTTTTCCCGGTGGTGAATTCTTCCTTCCCCCTGCTCGGTGATCTCTTCAATGGCGCTGAGTGCGGAGTTCCTCCCCGTGACCGCGACCAGATCGGGAAAGTGCACCAGCTTTTCGGTCATCTGCTGGCTCGGCGAACCAATGAACAGTTCTTTCTCTTTGATATTTCGAAAGCCCGACGCGATCAGTCCGTATAACTCGCCCACGGATCCAAACTCAATGTCTTCCGCATCATCGCCCTGGAATCTCAGCAACTTCTTCAAATCATGTGATGGCGATTGCTCTTGCGGATGCTCGTAAAGAATAAATCGCCGTAGGCTGCGGCATCCGAATGGCTCCAGTTCAATCGGAAGGTTCAGCGGATAGTATTTGCTGCCTTGCGGAAAGTTTGGCCGTAAATAATAGGGCGTACCGCCAATCGCCGTGGTCATGTTCCAGACCAGCGCCAGGTGCAACATCTCCTGAGAGGCAATGAAATAGAGTTGCCCGGCCCAACGCCGGACCTTTTGCTGCTCCTCCCAAGTTATCGCGGCTTCAGAAATGTCCCGCTTCAGCGAAAAAGCTGCATACAGGTAAGAGCAGGCGATCCCATGTTCAAGCTCAGAGGCCTCACAAAGGAGCTTCAAAAGTTCAGACCGTGTGCGAATGGTTCCGGAAACTCTCATGGAATGGCCTGTCATCGACTGCTGCCAAGCTGCCGGTTAATCTCGTGCGCCGCTCTCAGCGCCAGCGCCGCAATCGTCAGGGTCGGATTCGGGCTGCCAACAGTGGGGAAAACGGCCGAACCGACGATGAACAGATTCTTGTGATCGTGCGAGCGGCAATGAGCGTCGACGACGGACGACTTCGCATGGTTTCCCATCCGGCAGGTGCCCATGATGTGCCCCGCGCCGTCGTACGCTCTGGGCTTCCCCATGTCGATTTCCGTCGCTCCGATCAGTTTGAAAATATTTCCCAGGGCCTTGTTCGCGTGCATAAGTCCCCGGTAGCTGTATTCGGGCGGAGTAAATGTAATTTTGGGGCGAGGAAGGCCCAACGCATCTGTCCGCGCCGAAAGTTCAACTCGATTATTCCGATCGGGCGCCACTTCCACCGAGCAACTCAGCCGAATCTGCCGGGTCACCCGTGCGAATACCGCGGCCTGCAGTTCTCTCCCAATTAATTTCCCACTCATTACCGCGTCGACGATTTCCGCGTAGGGCGCGCCTTTGCGCGACCACCCATCGTTGTTCAGCGAAACCCGAAAACCCGCCTGTTTTTTCCGGAACTCCCCATCACGGAATGATTCGATTCCCGATGTCGATGGTGGCCCTCGAAACGGAAACAGCGGTTCCGGTGCCATGCCGTATACACTTTTCGACAAGTGGTCCATCAAATATCGCCCCACTGTGTCGCTGGAGTTCGCGATTCGGGACATCAGTAGCAGTTTCGGCGTCTCGATGGCATGCGCCGCGACAACCACAATTTCGGCGGTCACGCTCTCCCTTGCTCCCCCATAAGTGACAAAACTCACTTTGTGAACCGACTCGTCCTTGTCCTTTTCGATCCCAGTGGCCACGCATTCTTCCCGGAGCGATGCCCCCGCGGCCAAAGCCTTCGCCACATGGACCGATGCATCGTATTTCGCGCCAATCGGGCACAGCGGAACACAAATCGAATTTCCCGCGCACGCGGGTCTGCCGTCGTATGTCGTCGAGTTTCGCGCGGCAGGCGTGGATTTCACGCAGTACTTGACGCGATCAAATACCTTTCCATTGATGCGCGCCGCAATCCAGTTGTCCGAATAGCTCGGCCAGATTTTGCTCATCGGAAACGGTTTGCTCCGCGGCGAATCGAATAAATTGTTCCATTCCTCATCCGAGCCCGCGACTCCCATTTCCCTTTCCGCCTCGCAATACCACGGCTCCAGGTCGTCGTAGCTGATCGGCCAATTCACAATTCCTGGCGGCAATCCTGCGCCCTTGCCATACGTCGCCCGCATCCGGAGATCCGAACGCAGCAAGCGGGGCGTATGCCCCAGCCAATGCCACGTCGAGCCACCCGTTCTCCGTTCGTACGTGCTCAGGTACTGCGTGTGTGCGGAGGGATCCGGCTGAACGTAGTAATCGGCCGGCCCATCGGGGCTTGGTGCTTTCAGATCGCTCTCCCGTTCTACGTAGGGGCTATGAGGTGTTTTCGGAAACGCGATTGCGTATTTCCCCACCATCTCCGCACGCGACGGATTTCTGCTGCCGGCTTCCAGTATCAGAACTCGCGCGCCGCCTTGGGCCAGCCGGTAAGCCACCATCGCGCCGGCCACACCTGCTCCCACCACCACGACATCGAAGTCGCGCTTATTCACTTGGCCCTCTTCGGTTCGTTTTCCGGCGCATACCGCCAATGGCCAAAATAACCGCCCGAGAGCCCCGGTACGTGGGCGCCCATCAGTGTCCAAACGATTCCGCTGAAGTACTCTTCCTGATTGCCATAGTGCAGCTTGATTGGTGGTGTTTCGCTCTCGAAAGTCGCTGACGTAAACCAGAGGAGGATCATTTGGCAGACCGCGGGCCGGAGCTTTTCGTCTCCGACAATCTCTTTCTTCACCCGTTTCGCAACGGATTCCCCCTCCTTAAACTTTCGAAAGCGCTCAAGAATTTGCTGGATCAACGGCTGTTCGGGACTCCCGGCCAGCCGCTCCAGATATTGCTTGCCGAGCTCCCTATCGAGGTCTTCGATCCCGGTCAGGATTCGCGACAATGCCAGGAACTCTTCCAGCATGGTCGGATCTGCCGAACCGGTAGCCCCTTTCAAGATTTCGTTCCCAGGTTTCTTTCGCGTCAACCCGGCTATCTCCCCAAGGCGAAATTGACAAACTCTTTCAACCCAAAATGCTTACCGCCGCCAATCGTCGGTTTCCAATTGGCGTCCTGATTGAAGAAAGACTGGCTGTCGTAAACAAGCAACCCGGCAAAAGTTTCCGCCACTATTCGTCCTCCGACCTCTCCTAACAGCTTGGACTTCACGCCATGCTGCCCTGTCGCTGTGTGATGCGCCGTCTCGGCAAGGCAATAAGCCCAAAGCGGGCAATTGTCTTCAAACTGTTTGCTGATTTTTTCGATCGGCTCTGTTTCGGGTTTGTCTTCGAATTTTCCGATTAGCACGGGATCCAGCACCTTCTCGCCCATCGCTCTCGCTACCGCTTGCCCTGATGGCAGACCGAGTCTCCATCCCCGAAGCAAATTGCGCTCCGCCAGGGAAGGAAACACCTTGTCCGCCACATCGGGCGGCAGGTGTTTCAGGGGGAACACGATGGACGTATCAATGCGATACGCCAATTGCAGCCTTCGCTTGTTGGCCGCCAGTTGTTCTTTGGTGGGCGGTTTGCCGTTCAATTGCTTGCCGTCGTCGCCCAGCATTGTCCCGGCGGGCCGCGGTTCGATGTCGATGAAGCGCGCGAAATCGATGGCCCAGTCCCTCGCCGGCGCCATGAATCCGCGTAAGCTCTTCGGCCGCTCCGGCGAACCTTTTTCCCCGAAAATCGGCAGCAACGTTTCGTCCGAATCATTCAACCGGTAGCCAGGCCGCACCATGGAGTGGCCGAACCGGTAGGCAGCCACCGAAAACTCCAGCGGCATAAACACTTCGTTGCGGGGATGATATAGCTTCAATGCAGGAGGAGTTTCGGCAATCGAAGTTTTCGCGGCAAGGTGCGGTAACACGGAATGCAATGTTTTCTTGTTGACCAGATGCACCAGGAAATCGTTCACCAGCATCCACTGATAGTGAAACCGTAGCGAGCGCTGCGCCTCAGCGAAGGTCATTCCCTCTTTGTCGATCAGCCGGTTATGGAATCGCAGGAACAGGCTGTGAAGCTGGCTCACGATTACATTTTCATCGTTTCTTGGATCCCCGATTATGGCCCGCGCGGGCTGTTTTTCCGCGACATGGGAATCGTTCCGGGCTAAATCTCGCGCGTCCTCGTTCAGCCGGCCTCCGCCAATCAGGTATCCGCCCAGAAGGAGTTTCGCCTTGTCGGCGCCGTGCGTGAAGTCGTAGAGATACGGCTGATCGTCGGGACCGCGTCCATACACGTTATCCAGATCGAATCTCGGCGTCCGGAAGTCCACCAGCCCGTCCGGATCGTTTTGTTGCTGCAGGCTGCTCGCGGGATCAAACGTCAGGTCGTGATCCACGAACTGGCCCAGGTAAGTATAGAGCGCCGGAATCCCGCTCTCCTCCGTGTCCGGTCCATCCTTCGCATTGTCTTTCGTGCTGACCATCTTGCTGGCCAAATGATGTAGATTTTCTTGCGTCTCTTGATCGTTGGCCCCGAATTGCGCCGCCGGCAACGCTCGAAATATTCGACCGAACGCGCCTCCGAAAAATGTGGAGCCTCGCGATAAATTCAGGCCCCGTACGCCCTGGCCATGGGGAGTGAGGTTCTTGGGGTTCATAGATCCCTCGCAAAATTAATTTTCGAAGTGTTTTACCTGTTTCGGACTACATCAGTGGCGGTGTTCTCGCGCCACTTTATTCATAGTGTACGTCAATGTCAAATAGATTATTACTAAGGAACCAGATCAGAGGTGAGGCTATCCGGTTTGCATCGAGTGAACCCGTGGGAAGAAATCCTCAGCGGGAGAGCCAACCACCGTCCACCACGAGAACATGGCCGTGGACATAATCGCTGGCTCGGGAGCAGAGAAAGACCGCGGCTCCCGCGAGATCGGCGGGTTCGCCCCAGCGGCCGGCGGGAATTCGCTCCAGGATTGCGCGGCTGCGCGCGGGATCATTGCGCAGGGCGGTGGTGTTGTCTGTGGCCATGTAGCCGGGGGCGATGGCGTTGACGTTGATTCCCTTGGCGGCCCATTCGTTTGCGAATGCCCGGGTCAATTGCACAACTCCGCCTTTTGCCGCGGCATATGCCGGAACCAGAATTCCACCCTGAAAGGAGAGGACGGAGGCAATGTTCAGGATTTTTCCGGGAGTGCCCTGCTTGAACATCTGGCGGGCGGCGAGCTGGGACAGCCGAAATACAGCGGTCAGATCGATGGAGATGACTTGGTCCCAATCCTCGGGGGAATAATCGGCGGCGGGAGAGCGCCGGATAATTCCAGCGTTGTTGACGAGGATGTCGAGGGAGCCAAATTCCGCAACGGTTTTCTCGATCAGAGTGGAGCAGGCCTTAGCTTCGGCGAGGTCAGCGGAAAAATAGGCGCAGCGGCGCCCAAGGGCTTGGATCTCGGCACAGATGGGGCCGGGATCGGAACCGCGGCCGTGACAGGCAACATCCGCACCGGCTTGCGTCAGGGCGAAGGCGATAGCCGAACCGAGACCCCGGTGCGAACCGGTGACGAGGGCGGTTTTGCCGTTGAGTTGGAATGAAGAGAGGGTCATTGAATTGTTCTCCCACGGAAATGAATAGTGCAGGAATCTGAAGAAAATGTCTCGCCTGACGCCACGATTAGATCCTGCGCACCAGGCCGCGATCGGTGGCTTGCGTGTTGCGGACCAGGAGCAGAACGAGCAGCATGCCCGTGAACGGAATCAGGCCGGCGATGATCATGAGGGGATCGAACAGATGCGTGCCGGTGGAAAGACGCGCGTCCGCAAGCCGGCCGGCGAGAAGGAAGACAATCATGGTGCCGATGGCGGCGCCGGTGCCGCTCAGCCCGCTGACGGACGCGACGGAATCACTGTGGAACAGGTCGGAAGGCAAGACGTTAGCGATGGTGGTGAAGGAGGCGTAGGAAAAAATGGCCAGACCAAAGAGCAATGCCAGGAGCGAGACATTCACGGTGAAAATGGTGGGGATCAACAAGCTAACTCCGCAGCCGCCAAAAATGGCCAAAGCCTTGCGCGCTCTACCCACGGACCAACCACGCTTGATGAGGTAGTCGGACACCCCGCCACCGAAAAAATTTCCGAGATCAGCGGCGACAAAAGGAATCCAGACGGCAATTAAACCGCTCTTGAGCGAGATGCCTTTGGCGACGAGATAGATGGGAAACCAATCGGCAACAAAGAAGAAGACCGGGTCGGTGAAGGTTCGAGCGATGATGGTTCCCCAGGTCTGAGGGAACTTCAGAAGATCACGCCAGCGGGGGCGCACCCTGTTTGGCGAGTCTTGTTCGCTGGTGTCGGAGAGGATCATCCGGCGTTCCGTAGGTTCGATGAGCGGGTGTTCCTGAGGCGTGTAGTACAGCCAACGCCAGGCCAGTAGCCAGGGAATCCCGAGAAGGCCAGGAACAAGAAAAGCAGTCCGCCAGCCGTAACGGAAATAAATCCACAAAACGATGAAGGGAGCGATGGCGCCGCCAATCGAAGAACCGCTGTCGAAGAAGGCGGTGGCCAATCCGCGTTCGTGTTTGGGGAACCACTCGGAAACAGCTTTGGTGGCGGCAGGCCAGTTTCCGGATTCGGCCGCGCCCAGGAAAAAGCGAAAGCCAAGAAAAGAGTAAAAGCCGCGGGCCAAAGGGGTGAGTAGAGAAACAAGAGAATACCAGGCGACAGTGATGGTCAAGCCACGCTTGGTGCCGACGCGATCCATGAGGCGGCCGCAAAGCGTTTGGCCAATGGAGTAGGCCGCACGAAAAGCGATTCCGATGGCGGCGTAATCAGTGTAGGTCCAGTGATAGTCACGTTTTAGAAAGGGAGCGAGCAGCGATAGCGTCTGCCGGTCAACATAATTAATGGCCGTGGAGGCGAAGAGGAGTGCTCCGATCCACCAGCGGAGGTGGGAAATAGTGCGACGCCCACCGGAGGGATTGGGCTGTTCGTCAGATTGAGCGGCGTGCTGCATCAAGAGGCCGTGGAAAGCGAAGAGCGATGGGCCGTCATGTGTTAAGCCGAAGCCGTGAGCGCGGAAAGCGTGGCCGGACTGAGCAAGGCCGAGGATTGGAGGTCGAGATAAACGGTAGCGTTGGGGTGACTGCGCAAGATGGAAGAGGGCGCCATCGGGCTGATGGGGCCATCGAAACAGGCTTTGATCGCAGCGGCTTTGCGTGGGCCTGGAACCACCGCGAGAATTTCCGTGGCCTTGAGAACCTGGCGCACTGACATGGAGACGGCCTGCTTGGGAACAGCGTCGAGATTCTCGAACCAGCCCTCGGCGACTTGCTGGGCGCGGCAGGCGTGGTCGAGGGCGACGATGATATAGGGGTCTTCGGTGTCGAAATCGGCTGGGGGATCGTTGAAGGCAATGTGTCCATTTTCGCCGATTCCCAGAAAAGCAACGTCAATCGGCGATGCAGTGATGGCTTTGCCGGCGCTGTGGATAACTTTGGCGGGATCCTGGCTGCCGTCGAGAAGGTGATAGTTGATGATGCCGGTCTTCGAAATCAAGCGCTCCTGGAGGAATTTGCAGAAGCTCGCGGGGTGCGACATAGGAAGGCCGATGTATTCGTCCAGATGGAAGAGAGTCACGAGCTTCCAGTCGATGCCTGGAGTTGCGGTCAAGGCTTCGAGGAATTCGAATTGGGATGCGGCGCTGGCGGCCACGACGCGAGCCTGACCACGACTTGCAATGGCAGAGCGGATCGCCGTCGCAGCTTGCCCCGCCGCAGTGTTGCCGAGCGAAATCTTGTCATTGAAAACTCTGAGCAGCATTCTAAAGCCTCCTGTGCAAACATGCCTGGCAGATCGAAAGAACAAATAAGAACGGTCACGGAACCTGGCGCGGGGGCGAGGAATCCGTTGCAAGAGAGAAACAGAAAACGTCACTCCCGGCGGCAATCGCCACGTACTGCACTCCTGCGACGGAATACGTCATGGGCGAGGCGCGCATGAGTTGGCCGGTGTTGAAATGCCAGAGCACGCGGCCAGTGGCGGCTTCCACCGCTTCGAAAGAGTCGGAGTCGTCGCCGAAAAAGACCAGGCCGCCAGCGGTCGTCAGAGTGCCAGCCCAGGAATTGCCCGAGCCGATCTGAGGGTAGCTCCAGACACGTTTACCATCGGCGAGAGAAAGCGCCAGCAAGATTTTCTGCATACGCTCGCCGGGAGGGAGAGAGGTGCCGGTGTTGTAAAAGGTGGCGCCCTTCACAAACTCTTTGGGTTTGGCGAGGAACAAATTGCAACTTTCGAGGGCGATCACATAGAAGAGGCCCGTGCCTGGATTATAGGAGGGCGAAAACCAATTTGTGGCCCCGTCGATGCCCGGACAGATGTTCGTGCCTTCGGCAGTGGGAATTCGTCCAGTGAGGACGGGGCGGCCGGAGGCGTCAATGCCGGTTGCCCAGTTCAATTTCTCGACGAAAGGAGTGGCGCGAAGAAATTTGCCGTCGGTTCTGTCGAGCACATAGAAAAACCCGTTGCGATTCGCTTGAACCAGAAGATGACGGATGGTTCCGTTTTCCTCGGAATCCGCAAGGACGGGAGTTTCCGTGGCATCGTAATCGTAAACGTCATGCGGGGTGAATTGAAAATGCCATTTGAGCTTGCCGGTATCGGGGTCCAGAGCCAAGACGCAGGCAGTGTAGAGATCATCACCCGGGCGGGAATCTCCCACGAAGTCGGGGGAGGCATTGCTGGTGGTCCAATAGAGTGTGTTGAGTTGCGGGTCGTAGGTGCCCGGCATCCAGGTTGTGGCGCCTCCGTGCAAATAGGAGTCGCCGGGCCAACTCTCGGAGCCAAATTCCCCGGGGCCGGGAATGGACCAGAAACGCCACTTGCGTTTTCCCGTGGCCGCATCATAGGCAGCGATAAAGCCGCGGACACCCGAATCTCCGCCAGAGGTGCCGACGATGACCGTGTCTTTTACCACTAGGGGGGCGCTCGTCGCGCCATAGTGTTTCGTCTTGTCGGCGTAGGCGACGTCCCACAGCAAATTTCCCGAACGGGCATCCAGCTTGAGCAAGTGGGCGTCGTCGGTTTCCACGAAGACGGATTGCTGCCAGACTGCGACCCCGCGATTCTTGTGCGCGGCAGCGTCGTCTAAGAGGCCCGAGCTGACCGGACGGTGATAGTGCCAAATCTCCCGGCCGGATCGCGCGTCTAAGGCAAACACGTCATTCGAAGAAGTGATGAACATCAGTCCGCGGATAACAACCGGGGTTACTTCCAGAGCCTGGGAATTTCCGGGATGGAAGACCCAAGCGGCGTTCAACTTCGCGACGTTTGACGTATTGGTGAGTTGCAGGCTGCTGTAGCGGCGGCCCGTATAGTCGCCGTTGTAGGAAGTCCAATTTTCTCCGACGGGCTGTGCCAGCAAGTCCTCTGCAGTAACCCGCTGAGAGGCCACCGCGGGAGAACTGACCTGTTGGGCGAGCGCGGAGCCAGTAAAGAATACGGCAGCGAGCAGGAAGGCAGAGTGTTTTCCTATGCGAGAGTTCATGTCAGCGGTCGTTTGGCATTTCAATGCGTACTTCCTGCAGCGCCCCGCGATCCACGCCGTTCTGATCCACCAGGTGCAGCGAAAATCTCGCGGCTTTTCCAGCCGGCGCAATGTCTGCCTTCAGATCGACAAGCTCAGTCGGAGAAACGTCCGCGACTGGCGCGGTGCCGAGGGGAGAGCCTCGCTCGTCGTAGAAATGGGCAACGAGGCGGCCTGCGTAAAACACGCCAAAGGAACCGGTGAGCCGGATTTTGCCGGCATCGAGCTGAGTTGCCCGGAGCGCGCGTACCAGAATGCCCGCGTCGGTGACGCCGTGGATATCGCTTTCCGTGCGGGTGGGAAACCAATCGGTGTCGAACCGGCATTCCTCGCCAGGATTCAAGCGGCACATGGGGCTGTTGAGCTCGGCTTCCATATAGTAAGGCGAGTCTTTCGTGCCTCCCAGGGTGGCTTCGCCGTCGTTATTGAAATGGAGTTCCGGACCGTTGGTCCAGAAGATTACCGAGGCGCGCCCCGGGTAGGATTTGTTTGCTTCGTACTGGAATTTCTCCACCATGGCAAAACGGCTGGTGCCGTCCACCACTGCCAACCAGCCGGCGACGGAATCGATCCACAACTCAGCAGCCCAGTGCGAGTAATGCACGGCGAAGAGCCCGTCGTCTCTTACGGAGACAGCGGGATTTTCCGCAGGCCCGAAGCGAACGTGATAACGGAGGAGATAGCCGCTGGCGGGATTTGCGGGAGTGAACCCCCAAATTTCGGGATTCCGTTTTGCGGGGGAGCCCTGGATACTGGTGGAATACTGGGAGACGGATTGCATGGACCACTCAAGCGTGTGTCCGGTGATATTTTTCATTTTGGCGCGAAATTGGATTCGTGGAGAATCCGCGTCCAGGCTGATCGTGCGAGCGAATTGGATGCCGGTTTGAGGGTCGGCGGGACTGACTAATTCGATCTCGCAGCGTTGTCCCTCCGCGAGTTTTTTGAAGGTGTAAGGTCCATCGTCGAGCAGGTCAGAGTTCCCCACCCAGTGCTGCTCGTCCTGATTCCCTTCGGGCAAGAGCCATAATTTGTCGCCGCCATAATTGAACCATTGGGCGGAGGTGGGAGGCAGGTACTTTCCACGGAGCTCAGGATTGACGAACAGGTAGTCGTGTCCCGCAAAAGTCACTTGCATGAGCCGGCCGCCATTCTGGGGCACGACGATGAGGCGGAGCCATTGATTGGAGATTTGCTGGGCGGACCATCCGAAGTAGTCGGCGGGTTCGACGCGGCAGGCGGGCTTTGCTTGCGCAGTGTCCTGCGCGCAGATTGCACCGGAAGAGATTGCGCCAGCGAGGCAGAGAAGGATGAGTCTGGCTGGGGAGCGAAGCAAAGGCTGCAAATTCATCTTTCCACCATCCGAGGGGCAGAAGCCCAAGCACGCGCTGCAACACAATGAGAAAGGACTCTCACTCTGTGAAAACGAAATAGTTCGATATAAATCGAAAGAAAAGCTTTCGCCACGAGGCTTTTCTATGGTAAATGAACTTTGCCGTTTGGGGGCGCAAAATCGCACCGCGCAGAGGAATAATTTTAATAACCGGCTTGCTGCCATTGCTGCTGCTTCCCTGCCTGGCTGCGCAGGAGCGGAAGATCGACCCCACCTGGCTGCACCGTAAGCTGCCCGAAGCGAAAGAGTCTGCGGCCGGGTTCACGACCGACACTTGCCGCTACAAACCTTTGTTCGGCGAAGGGGACCCCGAAGCCCGGACTCTCCAGAGTGTTTCGCGGTTCGGGGAGATCGAAATCGCAGCGCACGGAAATTGCCAACCCGAGCTTTACGCCCGCGAAGAAGAGATTTACTTCGTGATGAGCGGCCGCGGAGTACTGCACTATGGCGACGAGCCGCACGCGATGCGGCAGTCCGACTTTACCTATTTGCCGCCGGGCGTGAAACATTCGATTTCGAACGAATTTGGCGAGCCATTGCGGGTGTTGGCGATGAGCTTTAAGATCCCCTCCAAAATCGCGATTAACACGCCGAGCGCACAGCCAAAGATCGTGAACCTGGATGAGGTCAAAGAGGAGACCGTCGGCGGTCACCCCTCTTCGGTGCTTTACAAATTATTGATAGGGCCACGAAACGGAAAGCGGGACGCCCTAGATGAGGCTTATGTGGTGACGAGCTTTTTCTGGATGAACTTCGCTCCGGGCGGGACAAACTTTCCCCACCACCATGAAGCTGCAGAAGAGATCTATCTCATCATGGACGGAAATGGCGAAATGGCGGCAGGAAGCGGAATGGACGGAATCGAAGGCCGATTTCCGGCGAAAGCGGGGGATGCGTATTATTTCCGTCCCAACTGCACGGTTGGCTTCTACAATCAGAACAAACCGGGAGCGCAAGCACACATCCTGGCAGTACGTTCGCGGATTCCCCTGCCTGAAGACGTCGATTAAGAGTTTCGCCCCGAACATGGGTAGATCCTAGCAACAAGATGATGAAGGTGTACGGCAAGAATCCAAGGAGGCTTGGCAATGTCCAGAGAAAATTCCAGTCGGCGATCCTTTTTTAAGATGTTGGCGGCTGCGCCGCTGCTGAGCCAGATAGCCGCACGCAACCTTTATGCACACGCGGCCACGGCCATCGGTGTGGATCAGGGGCAGAACGTTTACGCGCGGCTTGGGGTGAAAACGGTAATCAACTGCCGAGGAACGTGGACTTTTCTGAGCGGTTCGCTGGAATTTCCGGAGGTTCGCGAGGCGCAGGAGGAGGCCTCCAAGTATTTCGTCAACATGATCGAATTGCAGCGTGGCGTGGGGCGGCGATTGGCGGAATTAACCGGTGCCGAATCCGGCATCGTTACGTCGGGTTCCGCGGGGGCCATGGCGGCAGCGACGGCCGGATGCATGGCCGGCACGGACGACCACAAGATCTGGCAACTGCCGGACACGACGGGTCTGAAACACGAAGTGATCATGATGGGAGGGCGCAGCGCGTTTGACAGCGCCATCCGGCTGACCGGGGCGAAGTTGGTTCTCGTATATTCGCCGGAAGAACTCTCCAAGGCGATCGGCGAGAACACCGCGATGATTTACACGACGGACCTGGGCGAAAAACTGCAGCAGCAATTGAAGGTGGCCAAGGAGCACAAAATTCCCCTGTTGCTGGATGATGCGGCGGGAATTCCTCCCGTGGATAACGCCAAACTCTATGCGAGGATGGGAATCGATCTGTATTGTTTTTCAGGAGGCAAGGGATTGCGCGGGCCGCAGTGCAGCGGCTTGCTGCTGGGCCGGAAGGATTTAATCGAGGCAGCGCTGCTGAATAGCAGTCCGCGCGAAGGCGCCGTCTGTCGCCCGATGAAGGTCGGCAAAGAAGAGGTCATCGGGTGCGTGGCCGCGCTAGAAACGTGGTTAAAGATTGACGAGAAGAAACTTTACGAAGAGTGGAATGCGCGGATAGAGCGAATCCGAAAACTTGTGGAGACGGTTCCGCAGGTAAAAACGAGCACGTACGTACCCGACGATGGAAACCGGTATCCGACATTGAAAGTTTCGTGGGATCAGCAAGCGTGGGGGTACACGATTGCCGATTGCGTGCGCGAGTTGCGCGCGGGGGATCCGGTTATCGAGGTGCTTGGGACGGACAATCCCAGCCTGGTGACGGCGGTTCGCGAGGGGAATCCGGTACCGACACGAAAAGAACGCAAAGCGCCGGACCACATTGAGCTGGTGTCCATGACCATCCAGCCGGGGGAAGAAATGATCGTGGGAGAAAGACTGCGCACGGTGCTTGGCGCGGCGCAGAAAAAGCGGGCATGAGGTTGACTGGGCAATAAGGAGAATGCGGCTTGTGATCATGAAGCGAACCATTCAGGCGGCGCGAGTATTGTTTCTGATGGCCGGGTTGGCGCATGGGCTGACTGCGCAAGAGCGTGTTCGCGCCGTCGCCCCGCAGCAAATTAAGAGCCCGAGCCAATTTGTATCGCCGGCGGTTGATGCCGGGGATTACGTTTACATTTCCGGCCAGGGACCGCGCGGCGCTGAAGGTAGTTTGCCGGCGACGACCAGCGAGCAAGTACGGCAGGCGTTGGAAAACATCCAGGCAATTGTTGTGGCGGCCGGGTTGACGATGGATAACGTGGTGTACACGCAAGTCTATCTGACGGATGTGAGCAAACTACAGGAAGTGGATGGCGCTTTTGCAAAGTACTTTTCGAAGGTTCCGCCAGCACGAGCCGTGCTTGGAGTGGCGAACCTGCCGGATCCCCCGGTGCAGATCAACGCAGTTGCGGTGCGCAATCTGGAAGGCCGGCGCGCCGTTTCTCCGGCAAATTATCCGCATAGCGATTCCTTTTCTCCCGGGATATTGACCCACGACCGGCTGTTCATTTCCAGCATGGCCGGCGCGGATCCAACGAGCGGGAAAATTCCGGACGATCCGGCCGCACAGGTCGATCTGGCGCTCGATGGCATGAAGGCGGTCGTAAATGCCGCGGGGCTGGAACTTAGCAATGTGGTGTTTGTGAACCCATACCTGACCAAAGAGATTCTGGCGCGGGTGATGAATCAGCACTATGCGCGCCGGTTTGAATTTGGGAATACTCCGGCACGCGCAACAATCGAAGTGGCCAGCCTGCCGGGCGGGGCGCACATTGAATATACGGGCGTGGCGGTGCGGGATCTCCAAGCTCGCAAGGCGGTGCGTCCGAAGAACATGCCGCCGAGCCCGACCGCGAGTCCCTGCGTGTTTGCCGGGGAGACCTTATATTGTTCGGCGAAGAGCGGCTTTATCCCCGGGCCCCACGGCGGAGTGTATGCCTCCACTACAGCGACGCAGTTGCGGCAAACAATGCGCAACCTCCTGGATAATTTGGAAGAGGCTGGAATGGATTTCAGCCAGGTCGTGTCCACGAACGTCTATTTGGATGATCTTGCCGACTCGATGGAGTTCGACAAGGTTTACGGAGAATATCTGGGCCCGATCATGCCTGCGCGGACGACCATCGAGCAGATCAGCCCGGGCGAACGCAACCCCGATAGCGAAGGACACTATCCGGATTTTGAGCAGGTCTCACTGATCGCAGTACAGAGACGTTCGCCCCGCTAAGGAAAGAGCGGACGCTTTTAGCGGGGTGAGGAGTTCCGGAGTTCCGGCATAATTTCATACGCCTTCTCGAATTCGGCATTCGCCTCGGCATCTTTTCCCGCTTTCTGGAGAGCCAGGGCAAGATTGTAGTGAGCTTCTGCATAGCGCGGTTTCAGTCGCGCCGCTTCCAGAAACTCAACCTGCGCGCCTTTCGCATCGCCGGACTGCAGGAGCAGCAGGCCTAGATTGTTGTGAATCTCCGCAAATTTGGGATCGCGCCGCAGAAGTTCCTTGTACACATTTGCCGCGCCGACAAAATCGTTTTTCTCGCTGAGAACTAGACCCAGTTGCACGCGCGCGTCAACATAATGCGGATCGAGGCTGATGGCGAGGTTTAATTCCTGGATGGCTTCGTCAAGGCGCTGCAGTTGCGCGAGCGCCAGACCAAGATTGTAATGCGCTTCCCGCAAGTCGGGGTCGCACATAACGGCCCGCTGAAACTCCTGGAGCCCGCGTTCGCGATCGTTCATCCGCCACAGCAGCGAGCCATAACTGGTGTGGGCCTGCGCATAATCCGGCTGCAGGGAGATGGCTTTTTCATAAGAGGAGGACGCGGAAGCCGGATCGTTTTTATGCTCCCAGACGAGGCCCAGGTAGTAGTAGCTGGTAGGAAGTTCGGGACTTTGTTCGGCCGCTTCCTGAAACAGCCGGAGGGCTTCGTCCACTTTTTGCTGCTTCAGAGCTTCCACGCCCTGGAGGATCAAGTATTTGGATTGCGCCAGTCGCGTGCGGAATTCATGGAGGCCCTTCAGTTCGCTAAGCTCCTTTTTGGCCTCGGCATCTTCTCCCTGCGAACGCAAAGTAATTCCCAGGTTGTAGTGCGCTTGTTCAAAATCGGGTTTGAGTTCGATGGCGCGCCGGAAGGCGGCGATCGCGCCTGCTTTATCGTCCTTGGCCTTCAGCTCTTTGCCAAGATTGAATTGAGCTTCGGGATCCTCCGGAGCGAGTTCCGCGGCCTTTTGGAATTGCGCGAGCGCGCCGGCATGATCGCCTTGGCGGCGAAGAATTATGCCCAGCATCAGGTGCGCACTGGCGTAGCGCGGATTGAATTGCAGGACGCGGCGGAATTGCTGGGTGGCTGCTTCGGAGTTGCCAAGTTGCGCTTCGGCGAGTCCCAACTCGAAACAGACCTCTGCCGAAGGCTTTGCGGCGAGCGCACGGCGCAATTCGCGCGCCGCGCCCTGGGGATCATTCTGCTGGACATAGATTCGAGCGAGAAGCCTGTGCGCCTCTGTGTTTGCGGGATCAAGGCCCACCGCCGCCTTTAATTCCTTGGCTGCGGCGGATGAATCGTGCAAATCATAATAGGCTGAGCCCAACCCGTAGTGAGCCGCTGCCCATTTGGGTTTGAGTTGCAGGGCAGCCTGGAACTCCGGCAAGGCCTGCGCCGGGCTGCCACTGTATTTCAGCGCGAGTGCCAAGTCGAAGTGAGTGAGAGGATCGTTGGGCTCAAGGGCGAGAGCTTCGCGGTAATTAGCGATGGCTTGGTCCCAGGACTTTGATTTGGAAAACTCGAGGGCCTGCTTGCGGAATGTTTCCGCGGTCTGGGCGCGGCACGGCCCCGGGAGAAGCACGACCAGAGCCAGTACGGCCGCAGTCAGAAAAATTCCGCGAGGGAGAAATTTGCTACTCGTCTTTAGTTTACGCGTGACCAATTTGCGGCTGCTTCCAGTTGTCGGAATTGGCGCGCGTGCACCTCTGCGCCCTCCGCCAGGCCACTATTCAACAGTGTGTGGCGAAGTGGAATCAGGAGCGCAGGGGAGCACCCCTGACCGCACTTGCATTCTACCAGTAGAACTTCGCGCTGACCTGCCCAATACGCGGATCACGCGCGGACGTGACGACTCCGAAGCCGCCCGTATCGTTGATGTTTCCATCTGGATTCTTGAATTGCGCATGGTTGAAGATGTTGAAAAATTCGAATCGCAGGTCGAAAGCGAAATTCTCTTTAATTTGCGTTCGCTTTGTTATTCCGAAATCGGTGTTGTTGAAGCCGGGGCCGTGGAAGAAGCGCCGGTTGGCGGTGCCAAACGTTCCCAGAGTTGTGTTGGGGGCAAATGCACCGGTCAGGAAGTAGCATCCATAACCAGTCTGGCTCGGATCCGGAGCGGTGGGATCGTAGGAGTCACAAGAGGTACTCCGCTTTCGCGGGTCCCACTTGACAACCGGCCCCACGCGATCCGGCATGTCTGTCGCGGAGCTTCCGGCCAACGAAATATCATCGCTGCCCTGGTTCAACTGAATGGGGAAACCGGTAGAGAACCGCGTGATTCCCTGAATCTGCCAGCCTTGGGTCAAGCGCTTGGGCGCGTTGGCGAAAGCCCGATCAAATGGGACGGCCCAAATATAACTGACGACAAAATTGTGCGTGATGTCGCTCGAGGAAAGCCCCCGGCTCAACTTGGGGTTTTCGAAGTTCACCAGGTCGTTGAACGCCGAAGAATCATCCAGGCCTTTCGCGAACGTATACGCTGCCAGGAATGTAAAATCGTTGGCCTTGCGCTCGACCGTGATTTGGGCGGCGTTGTAGATGGAATTGGCGCTCGTAAGGGTATTGGTGTTGTTGGAGCCGAAGCAAACCTGCGCCCCGCCGGGACAGAAGTTTGGATTTAAGATGGACTGCCGGGTGCTGTAAACGCATCCCGGGACAGGGGTAGGACTAAATGGCTGACCAGCCGCTGGCAGACATGGGGCGCCAGGTGTCACTTGGAAAACGTCGTTCTCGTTGCCAGGTCCGCAGCCAAGGGTTCCTCCCGCGGTCACGTCTATCGCATTTTCCGCCGTGAGTTGCTGGCATAGTGCGGCGGACCCAGGATTCGCGTCCTTCTGAGTGATAAGGCGGTGCCCCTCGGTCCCGACGTAAGCCACGGTCAGCACCGTTGACTTGGTTAGCTCGCGTTGGATCGAAAGATTGAAGTGCTCCGCGTAAGGCAGCTTGTTGTGAATGTCGTAGCCCGGGAAAAAATTGAAGGGCTCGTACACGGAAAAATCCAGCGTCTGGTTCGATGGTGCGCCCGGAACCGGCGCAGTGAAGGGAAAGCGCTGGTTCAAGGAGGCCCCGGTGGCTCTAACTCGGAAAGGTTCGTCAAACATGACCGAGACAGGCGAGGTCCAATAGAGGCCGAACGGCGCATCCGCCACTTCGTAAAACAGGTTCAGGTCCTCAACCGAGGTGTAGTACAGACCGTAGGACGCTCGGACGCTGGATTTGCCAGGGCCGCCAAATATTTTGCCCAGTATGCCGTCGGAAAATCCCGGCGAATACGCCAGACCCAGTCGAGGACCGAAGTTGTTATATTTCGTTGGAGCCAAAGTTTTCGGAATGCCCGGGTCTCCTGGGAATACCAAGCCGGTAGGAGAAAGCGGGAAAGTGGTTGACTGAAGCCCGGGGACAAAGGTCTGGATCTTTCCTTGCGTATCGTACCACGGCATACTGACTTCCCAGCGCAGCCCCAGGTTCAGCGTGAGATTGGATTTTACCTTCCAGGAATCCTGGAAGAAGGCGCCACCATAACGTGTGCGCGAATCCAGGAATTGTTCCGCGGCCTGGGTGTACGGCGCGCTGGTGGTTGAAGTCGCGCCAAGCAGGTAGTCCGCAAAAGGGGCTCCTGTCACCGTGCCATCAAATGTGAAGCCACCATTCGGATTGGCAAAGTTACGTTCATTCACTTGCAGGTAGCGAAATTCCCCGCCAACCTTCCAGGTGTGTTTGCCCTGGCTCTTCGAAAATACGTCACTAACTGCGTAGGTGGTATTGGGTTGGAAGGTATTCAGCGTGGGCACGCCAATGTTCAAGCCGTTGTTGCCGATGTTGGGAAAGGTGATCTGCGGCACATACTGCGGATATCCGGCCAGCGGGATAATGCCGAGGCCATTAGCATTGTTGAAACCCAGGTCAGAAAGCTGGGCGAAACTCCCAGCCGGGTTGTTTAAACGCAGAGCAGTACGGAATAAGCTGAACCGCGCCTCGTTGACCGCTGTCGCTCCCAGAGTCTTGGTGTTGCTCATCACGAACTCTTGCGCTCGCGAAGGCGAGACTGTGGGAAAGCCCGGCACAGAGGCGAAACCACCCTGTGAGGACGGTAACAGCGCCGCATCTAGGTTGGAGCGATCGAAATGGTAATACCAGGACCAATTCCCCGTCCTCTGGTTGTTGAAATCGATGCGCTCGCCAATTTTGTCGTCGTTGGTTATGTTTTTCCCGCTGTTATTCGAATAGTTATTTGCGCTTACTCCTGCAACCGTCGGCGCCGGAATATACGGAAGTATGGCCTTGGAGGGAGCTGACCAAGCTGTCTGTGGGACCATGCCATTAGGAAACACGCATTGAGTATTGCTGGTACAGAATGCCATGTGGTACCCAAGTGGGCTGCTGTCCGGTACCTGCACTTCGGCATATGACTCTCCCGGTGTAACGGAGTAACCTAAGCGCGTCGACAACACCTGGGCCCAGTACCCGCCGTCTACTGTTGTAGGTATCGGGTTTCCATTGGAGTCGGTCGTTTCGAACGATCCTAAATTAAAGTTACCTCCACGCTGGTCTGTCGTGGGTACCGTAACCTGGCTGGCTTCCGCGCCTTTCACCTCGCGTGTGCCCTGGTAGTCCGAGAACCAGAAGATTTTGTTCTTCCAGACAGGCCCTCCCGCCGCATAGCCGAATTGATTGCGCCGCAACTCGGATTTGGACCCGAAAAAGAAATTCTTGGCATCCAGCTTGTCGTTTCGCAAAAATTCGAAGGCGTCCCCATGAAAGCTGTTGGTGCCGGATTTGGTGATGGCATTTACGACCGCGCCGCTGAATTTCCCATACTCCGCGTCAAAACTATTGGTGATGAGGCGAAATTCCTCGATGGAATCCAAATTGGGCACCATGCCCGCGCCGAGGTTGCGCCCTTCACTGACGTCGCCGCCATTCACCAGGAAAGCGTTCGCCGTTTCGCGCTGGCCATTCACGGAGATGTTACCGGCGCTTAAGCCGCCCGATACCGGACGGTCCTGCTGGATCGTCTCGGCGGTGGCGGGAGCCACGCCCGCCTGTAGGCCGAGCAGATCGATGAAGCTGCGGCCGTTCAGGGGAAGAGCGAGCATTTTCTTGGAATCGATAACGTCGCCAAGTTGCGTGCTCTCGGTTTGCACCTGGACGGCGTTGGCTTCAATGCTGATAACTTCGGTAGCCGAGCCCACGCTGAGGGTCACATCGACCTGCAACTGGTCGTTCACTTTCACGTCGATAGCTGTCGTACTGTAGGTTTTGAATCCAGGGGCGGTGACGGTGAGTTTGTACACGCCAGCGGCGAGTGCGAGGAACCGGTAGGTGCCGTCAGCCCCAGAAACCGTTTCCTGCTTGAGGTTCGTTTGTGCATTCGTGATGGTGACGTGCGCGCCAGAAACTATCGCCTGCGAACTGTCGCGCACGGTGCCGAGAACCGAACCAGTCACGTCCGCGCGCACAAGTCCCGCGTTAAAAATCATCGCAGCAGCCAAAAAAATAAAAAGAGCGAAGAAACAATTGCACTTTCGCATTAACCCTCCCCGGTGCGGGCAATCGATAGTTTTGAAGCCTGCCGAGAAACTCTCGACTGAGATTCGCGACCCCAACGGCGCGGGCAGGTTTGTTCCTCTTCGAGAAGGTATTTCACCTGTCGAGCGCCACTCCCATTGGGCGAAAACATATTCCACCTGATGGAACCTGTCAAGCCCGGAATAATATTTCCGGAAAGGGAGGCGCGGGCGGCGCAGCGCCCGTTCACTTGCGGCTACTGTTCGATTTGCTTACTGAGTAGGGTACGAAACCTCGCGTACCGGTTTTCAGGCGATACACGGAGGTGGTGGCGGTTATGTAGAGAGTGGCGAGGTCCGCATCGCCCCACGCGAGATTCGCGGGTTGCTCCGGCAAGAGGATCGTGCCCAAATGGCGCCCGTGTGGGTCCCAAACCCAAATTCCTCCGGGCCCGGTGACGAAAAGATTGCCGGCTAGATCCACTTTCATCCCGTCCGGCACGCCGTCGCCTTTGGTGCCCGGCTCCTCGCCAAAGATGCGGCCGTTCGCCAAAGTGCCATCGGGCCGAAAGTCGTAGACGCGAATGTTTCGCTTTTCGCTGTCGTCCACGTAGAACCTGGTGCCGTCCGGAGAAAAGGCCAGACCATTGGGCTGGGAGAGCTCCGAAGTGAGCAAGGTTACGCGGCCGCGGGAGTCCAGGCGATACACGCCTTGATAGGGGAGCTCCTTTTTTTGGCCCGGCGGCAAATCGAGAGTTGGGTCGGTAAAATAGATCGCGCCGTCCGGCCCCATAACGATGTCGTTGGGACTGTTGAACCGTTTGCCTTCAAACTTGTCCGCCAGCACCTGAATCTTTCCGGCGGGGCTGATGCGAATAATCGCGCGAAGGTAGCTCGCGCAATCGAGAAGTTGATTCTGGCTGTCGTAGGTATTTCCGTCGGGATCCCCGAGTGAGATCAACTCTTCCTTGCGGCCGTCCAGATAGATGCGGAAAATTTTGTTGAGCTCTTCGTCACTCACATAGAGAAAACCCGATGGGTCCCATACCGGCCCTTCAGTAAAACCCAATCCAGTGGCAAGAGTTGCGAGCGCGGCGTCGGGCGGGATCAGTTTCCAAAACGCGGATGATTCAGCTTTCAATTCGAACTTGCGTTGCTCGGGATGGGTCTTCGCGGCCCAAAGCGTGGCGACTCCCATAGTGAGGAAGACAAGCGAAAAGCCGCGCATTACTGAAGGCGCCCACTTTTTTCCAGCGTGCAAAACCCTTTGTATTAGAGGCTTTTTATCAAGTCTCGCCGGCATCCAATTCATCATTTGGGACTCGCCCCTCTAGAACTCAAACTCATCGCCACGCTTCTGCTTCGTACGCGAAAGGCTTGCCAGATACGCGGCCAATGCGTCCAGGTCCGCGACGCTCAACCTGGAGCCGTAGTCGGCGGGCATGAGAGATTCCTGGCGAAAATGGATCTCAGCCAAATCGGACTTCAAGAAGAGGTGAAAGGTTCCGTCCAGAGAAAGCAATTGCAGGGAAAAGTTATCCTCGTTGCGCACCAAGCCGGAGTACACCTTCCCGTCTTTGGCGGTAATTTCGGCAACATGGCCGCGCGTCCCGGGAATTTTCTCCGGTTTCACGATTGCGGCATGAATTTCTGTAACGGAATGGTTCTCGCCGTACTTTGAAAGGTCAGGCCCCAGAAATCCGCCGGCACCGTTAACCATATGGCAATCCGAACAACCGGCTTTGCCCCAATAGAGATCCTTGCCCTTTTCCGTGTTGCCAACAACGGGCATCGCAGTTCCCTTTCCTTGCAGAGATCGCACGTAACTCAACAAAGCGGAAAGCTTGGCTGATCCGAGCCCCGCAAAGGAAGGCATACCTTTTTCGGGAATGCCCGAGCGTAGGACTTTCAAGAGGTCCTGGTCGGAGAGACGCGCGATCTCCGGTCGGGTTGCGATGTCGGGTGCGCGTTCACCACCTCTGCCATCCAATCCGTGGCAGGACGCACAGGAGGAGTCGAAGATTTGTTGACCGCCGGATGACGAGGCAGTGGGTAGCGGGCGTTTCGCCGGAGATTTCTGCGCATCCTGCGGCGAGTCAGCATGCAAGGCAAAGGCCGCGAACGAAGCAACGGCGGCAAAACTCGTCAGTCGGCGCATGATTTTTGACGGAGGCGCAACGATTAAATGATTACTGCGGCTAGCAACGGACATTCGAAATTCCTCGAATGAAGCCCATAGGTATGAAAAAAAGGACGCAGCCAAGCTGAGATACCCGGCAGAAATCAAGCATCAGTGCGAGGAAACACGATTTTCAACTGGTGAAACCTGCGCTCTAATGATAAAAACTCTCCGGGTCTGTAAGCAGATAGCCCAGCCGCACGGGATGTGTCAACCATTTTCTACGAGAAGCCGTTGGATTGAGTTTTATGTGGCGGGCAATTTCCAACAAACCTGGTGAAGGGTTTTGTCTGATTGCAAGAAATCGCCGCATGAAAGGCGAAGTACAAAGGAAGGAACCATGAAACCGTTCTTGAATTCCCGGCGAACCACTGGCCGAGTATTCCTAATATTTTCACTCTCCATTTTTGCGATTACCGGCGTAGTTTTCTTGAGCAAAAGGGTGCGAGCCGAGGCCACGCAGGACGCGTCGAAGAAAGATGACGCCGCCCTGATCGAATCGTTCCGGCACGTCGAAGTCGCTTCGGTCTCTGACGCGGCGGAACAGATCCTTGGCAAGAAGCTTTACATGACGCACCGGATGCGGCCGATCTTCCCGAGCAAGTTCGCGGGATTTGCGCTGACAGTGCATTTGAAGAAAGAGGAAAATGAAGACGCCGCGGCGCTGAATGGAATGCTGACCGCTATTGACGAAGGGCCGAGGAATTCGGTGTACGTGATGCAGGTGGATGAGGGAGCCGACATCGCCGGAATGGGCGGGTTGATGGGAACCGCTATGTCCGCGCGCAATTTCTCAGGCGCAGTAATCGACGGCGGGGTGAGAGATGTGGCGTACTTAGGGAAAATTGGCTTCCCGGTGTTCGCAACGGGCATCGTCCCGTCTACCTCTGTGCATCACTACCGGTTTGCGGGCGCGAATGTGCCGATCCAGTGCGACGGAGTTGCGGTGAGACCCGGCGACATTGTGGTGGCTGACCCAGATGGTGTGGCGGTTGTTCCCCGTGAGGCGGCGGAGAAGGTTCTTGCCCTGGCCCAGCAGTTGGACTTTAAAGAACACTCCATGTACCCGATCATCGAGAAGGCGCGGTCAATCATGGAGGGTGTAAAGCAGTTAGGCCGTCTATAGGGGATTGCTTGCTTCCGAGCGGCCGGAATTGCGACTGGATTCTCTTCCGCGTCTGTAGTATATGTTTTCATGCAGTGAATTGGATTTTCATTTTTCACCGGGGCGGACCATTTCTCATGAGTGTCCAAAAGCGGGAATACAACATCACCTCCCTTCAACGCGGCCTGCGCATGTTGCAACTAATGGGCCAGGCCGGGCGAGGGCTCCCCGCCTCAGAAATTGCGAAACTCTCCGCTTTGCCTGTGAGCACGGTCCACCGCTTCCTGGTCAATTTGGAAGCGGGCGGGTTTCTTGCCAAGGATGAGCTGAACAACTATCACCTGGGCGTGGCTTGTGTATCGCTTGGACAGGCAGCCCGGGAACAACTGGATGTTCGAAAGGCGAGCTTCGCTCACCTGGAACAGTTGAACCGGAGCACGCGGGAAACTGTTCACCTTACGGTCAGGCACAAGTTGACGGCCGTATATATCGAAAAGATGGAATCTCCTGAGCCGCTGCGGATTCACTCGCGGATTGGAGCCAGCGTTCCACTCTACTGCACGGCGGTGGGCAAGGTGATGCTTGCCTATCTTGAGCCGGAGGAGCAGGAGAGAGTTGTCAATGAACTGGAGTTGCGCCGCTTTACAGAGAATACGGTCGGGAGCATTCAGGAACTGCATGCACAACTGATGAGAGTAAGAAAAGACGGTTTTGCCTGCGACCTTGAGGAACACGAACCGCATATCCGCTGCATTGCGGCCCCGATCTGGGACCACACGGGCGCGGTAAATGCCAGCTTGAGCGTGACCGGCCCGGCCGTACGGATGTCCACAAACCGTCTCCGCGAAATTGCGCCGCTGGTGCGCGATGCCGGAATAAAAATATCGCGCGAACTCGGGTTTCAAGGGACTAAATATCATCCAGTTGCCATTGGGCGGGCGACTGTGCAGCACGCGCGGAAAGTGCGACGAGAGCGTCCTGTTTCGCGCCGAAAGGTCGCCGCGAAGTAATTGAACTTTCTCGATCGAATGCGGAATACCCGAGGTCCGAATACGGAGGCGTGAAGGGTTCATGAGCCGGAGAGGGTACTTCCTTGCGGAGGCGGTGCTGGCCGGGTGCCTGGCGTTGCCGGGAAATCTTGCACCGTCCGAGCAAAGTTCGGCCGTCGCCAAAGTTGATCTTGCGCCTGAAAAATTGCTTTCCCAACCAATCGGTGCGAATTGGCTCTCCTACAATGGAGACTACACCGGGAGACGGTTTAGTTCTCTGGATCAGATCAACAAGAATAACGTGGGCCGATTGCGGGTGAGTTGGGTGTTTCATGCGCCCAATTCGAGCGCGTTAGAGGTAACGCCTGTCGTGTACGAAGGCGTGATGTTCGTGACGTCGGCCAACGATGCGTATGCGCTGGATGCCCTCTCGGGACGGATCGTTTGGCACTACGCGCGGCCTGTCACGCAAGGATTGATCGACGACGCGGCAGAGCATCACAACCGCGGCGTGGCGATATGGCATTCGCGCGTGTACATGGAGACGGACAACGCCCACTTGCTGTGCCTCGATGCGCGTTCGGGCAATTTGATTTGGGATGTTGCTTACACGGATGGCAACAAAAACTACGGCGCCACCAGCGCTCCCTTGCTGGTAAAGGACAAGTTGATCGTGGGGACGTCCGGCGGCGATGACGGCGTTCGCGGATTCGTTTCGGCGTACGATGCGGAGTCGGGAAAGCTGGCGTGGCGATTCTGGACCATACCGGGTCCCGGCGAGCCAGGATCGGAAAGTTGGCCTGGCAAAGCCTATCTTCTCGGCGGCGGCACTACATGGATGCCGGGTACGTTCGACCCGGAATTGAACACCCTGTTTTGGGGAACCAGCAATCCCGCTCCGGACTTCAACGGAGACACGCGGCCCGGCGATGATCTGTACACGGACTGCGTCGTGGCCCTGGATCCGGACACGGGCAAGCTGAAGTGGCACTTCCAATTCACGCCGCACGATCTCTACGACTACGACGCGACGGAGACTCCCGTTCTGGTTGATGCGGAATACCAGGGGAAAGCGCGGAAACTGCTGGTCGAAGCAAACCGCAACGGTTATTTCTACATTCTGGATCGCGTGGATGGAAAATTTCTTTCCGCGGTTCCGTTCGTGGAGAAATTGAATTGGGCGAAGGGAATCGATAGGAACGGACGGCCTATTCTTACGGGAGTGATCCCGACGGAGAAAGGCTCTCGCGTTTGCCCGGGATTTTCCGGCGCGACGAACTGGTACGCGCCTTCCTACAATCCGTCGACCGGCCTGTTTTATTTTCTGGCGTCGGAAAACTGCAGCCTTTATTTTCGCGGCGAACAAAAATTCGTTCCCGGGCACATGTACTACGCGACCGGCGCGAAACGGAGTCCTGGCGACACGGGCAGAAAAATTCTGCTGGCGTACGGCCTTTCCTCCTCCAAGCCGGCCTGGAAATACCCGCAAGTAGGATCCGGGCGATCGAGCGCCGGCACGATGACCACGGCAGGCGGCCTGGTCTTTTTCGGAGACGACGCCGAGTCGTTCGAAGCGGTGGACGCAAGCACGGGCGCTCCCCTCTGGCATTTCTCTACCGGCCAGAGCATCACTGCCTCGCCCATGAGTTTCGCTGTGAATGGGAATCAACAGGTCGCGATCGCCGCGGGAAGTGACGTTTTCTGTTTTCGTTTGTGAATCGAAGTCCATGTTCGTTCAGGAGGATACTGTGTCTTCAACACTCAGCAATCGCAGAGGTTTCGCAACAAAGTTCGCTTCCCTGTTGGCAGGCACCGGCTTTGCGAGTTTATTTTCCGGTTCGACTCCGGCCGCCGCGCAGGCTCCAAGCGGTGTTCAGAAGTTGAATTATGAGGGCAAAGCCGCGGGCACCGGATTCATCACGCCGCTGATCATTCACAACGGGGTGATCTACATCGCCGGCCAGGGCGCTCATTCGCATGATCCCGAAGGCAAATTCGCTTTCGACATTGAGACCCACACGCAAAAGGTGATGGACAATGTGAAGACCCTGGTGGAAACCGGCGGCGGCGCGATGGACAGCATCTTGCAACTGACCGTTTACCTGACCAAGATCGAGGACTACGACGGGATGAACAAGGTCTTCAAGACTTATTTTCCGAATGGTGGGCCGGCAAGAACAACGGTTGCCGTCGCCGCGTTGCCCGGTCAGTCCCTGGTGGAAATCAACTGCACGGCCGCTGTGGTTCGCAAGTAATCGAGAATATTTGGACCAGGAGGAACCATGAACTTCAGTGCGAAATGGACCCGCCGCGGCTTCATGACCGGGATTAGTTCGCTGGCGGCAATGATTCTGGGCGCGAGAAAGCTGCCGGCCGCAAACCCGGCCGGCCCAGTGAACGACGGCGCCGTCAAGGGTTTTGGCCAGACAGGAAACGTGTATGACGAGCTGGGCGTTACGACCGTGATCAACGGTCAAGGAACCATGACCATGCTGGGCGGATCACTGATGCGCCCGGAGGTGGAAGCGGTGATGGCCCTGGCCGGGCGGCATTTCGTAAACATTCCGGAACTTGAGGTGGCCGCCGGAAAACGAATCGCGGAAATGTTGAAGCTACCGCCGGATTATTCCGCGCTGGTGACTTCGGGAGCCGCGGCTGCGATGCTCTCGGGGCTGGCGGGAATCCTGACGAAGGACAATCCCCAATTCATCCGGCAACTTCCCGATCTGACCGGCATGAAGTCCGAAGTGATCATCCAAAAATCACACCGCAATCCGTTTGATCACCAATTGCGTGCCACCGGGATCCGGCTGGTCGAAGTTGTGGATCGCGACGATTTGCGAAAGGCCGTCAACGAAAAAACGGCGATGATGCATTTTTCGAATTTCGCGAACGCCGCGGGGCAGATCAAGGTGGAGGAGTGGGCGAAATTGGGAAAGGAATACAAGGTTCCCACGTTTATTGACGCCGCGGCGGACACTCCGCCTGTGTCGCACCTTTGGGACTACGCCAGCATGGGGTACGACCTGATCGCGTTCAGCGGAGGCAAGGCCATTCGCGGCCCGCAATGCGCAGGACTGCTGGTTGGGCGCAAAGACCTGGTGAGCTACGCGCTTCTGAACAACAGCCCGCATGAAGACACGATCGGCCGCAGCCAAAAAGTCGGGAAAGAGGAGATCGTCGGCATGGTGAAAGCGTTGGAGTGCTACCTCCAGGAAGACCACGAAGCGCTCAACAAGGAATGGCAGCATCGCCTGGAACTCATCTCAGCGGAAATTTCAAAAGTCCCGGGCGTCACGACGAAATTTTTTGTTCCGGACATCGCCAATCACGTTCCACACCTGAAAATACTGTGGGACAAAAAGATCGCGGCAACTCCCAGGGAGATCGCCGGGGCTCTGCGCAAGGGCAAGCCCGCGATTGTGCTGAGTGCGGGAGAAGAGGGCGAAGTCCTCTCGCTGAACTCTTTCATGCTGCAACCCGGTGAAGACAAGATCATAGCCAACGCGGTGGTGGCAGTTTTGAAAGCGCACGCCGCCTGACGAATGGACGCCCTTCACGCAAACGAGGACTTTTTGATCACGAATGGACGGAACAAGCTCCGGGTATTTGCTCGGTGGCTTTCATGAGCGGGCAGGCAGCGAGCCGAGTTCGCTGGCTGCTGGTGTTCTGGCTGTTCGTGCTGAGCGGAATTTCCTACCTGGACCGGGTTAATATTTCGATTGCGGGGAGTTCGCTGGCGGAGGAATACCACCTGAGCCAGGTGCGGCTGGGGTGGGTGTTCACTGCGTTTCTGCTGGGCTACGCATTGTTTCAAACGCCCGGCGGGTGGCTGGTGGATCGGTTCGGCCCGCGGCGAATACTTACGTTTGGCGTGGTGTGGTGGGGAATCTTTACGGCGCTGACGGCTTCGTTGCCGACCAAAGTCTGGGGCGCCGTGGTCTTCTTCATCCTGGTGCGATTTCTTCTCGGAGCCGGTGAGGCCATTATCTATCCCTCCTCGAACCAGTTCGTGTCCCAGTGGATACCTTCGCAAGAGCGCGGCAAGGCTAACGGGTTGATCTTCGCAGGCGTTGGAGCCGGCGCGGGAATAGCCCCACTCGTTGTCAGTTACCTGATGATCCACTACGGATGGCGCTCGTCTTTTTGGGTTAGCGCACTCGTCGGGTTGCTCGCGGGAATCGTCTGGTATCTCATCGCGCGAGACAAGCCCGAACTACATCCATCGGTGAACGCTTCGGAGCTTTCATTAATCCAGAAGTACCGCGCGCATGCCGCGCCGGTTGGCTCAAGCATGGAAAACTCTACTGATAAGGAGAGCGAGGTTTCGTCCGTTTCCCTTATCAGTTGGCGCAGCATCCTCACCAGCAAAAGCATTCTGGCCGTCACGGCAAGTTATTTTTGTTTCGGCTACGTTGCCTGGATTTTCTTCAGTTGGTTCTACATCTATCTGGCCAAGGTACGCGGTATGGACCTGAAGGCCAGCGCTCTGTATAGCACCCTCCCCCCGCTGGCCATAGTTGCTTGCAGCCTGTCTGGGGGTGCGATCAATGACGCGCTCTCACGTGCTTATGGCAAACGCGTCGGACGCTGCGGAGTCGCCTTTCTGGCGCTGCTTCTCGCCTCGGCTTTTTTGGTCTTAGGTTCGCGGGCTACAAGCGCTCCTGTGGCGAGCATTGTCCTTTCCGGCGGCGCCGGCGCGCTGTATCTCTCGCAAAGCTCGTATTGGTCGATCACCGCGGATATTGCCGGGGATAGCGCGGGCTCGGCTTCTGGATTCATGAACATGGGCGGGCAGTTCGGCGGTGCCTTGACCGCGTCGCTCACGCCGGCGATTGCACAGCAATACGGTTGGACTTCCTCCTTTCTTGTAGCCGCGGTATTGAGTGTTGCGGGTGCGATTGCCTGGCTTGTGGTTGATCCGGAGCGCCGGTTGATCCCAACCACGAAAGTGGTGTCCTGATGGGAAATCGGAACGAAGCATGAAAATCAAATCAAAGGAACACTGCCGTTGGGACCTGGTCAGCCTGGGCGAGGTCATGCTGCGACTGGATCCAGGAGAAACGCGGATCTCCACGGCGCGCGAATTTCGGGCCTGGGAGGGCGGAGGCGAATACAACGTGGCCCGCGGGCTGCGGCGATGCTTCGGTATGGAGACCGCAATCGTTACCTCTCTGGCCGATAACCCCATCGGCCGGTTAATTGAAGACCTCATGTTGCAAGGCGGCGTAAGTCTGGAGCAATTGCGCTGGGTGAAGTACGACGGCGTGGGACGCACGGTGCGAAATGGCTTGAACTTTACCGAGCGCGGATTTGGGATCCGTGCGGCACTGGGCTGCTCTGACCGCGGACACACGGCGGTATCGCAACTAAAGCCCGGAGAGATAGATTGGGAGAAGATTTTTTCGGAGCAGGGGGCGTGCTGGTTTCATACGGGAGGGATTTTCTGCGCCCTTTCGGAAACTACGCCAGTCATCGCGCGGGAAGCGATGGAAGCGGCAAAACGCGCGGGAACCATCGTCTCCTATGACCTGAACTATCGGGCGTCCTTGTGGTCGTCGAATGGAGGCAAGGAAAAGGCGCAAGCCGTGAACCGGGCGCTGGTTTCCAAGGTGGATGTCTTGTTCGGGAACGAAGAGGATTTTACGGCCGCTCTGGGCTACGAAGTGGAAGGAGTCGATGAGGCTCACTCCCAACTCGCTCCGGGATTCTTCCAGAAGATGATTGAGAAGGTGAAGCGCGATTTTCCCGATCTCTCCGTGGTGGCTACAACGTTGCGCAACGCGAAAACGGCAACCCGCAACGATTGGGGCGCCATCGCCTATTCGGAGGGGGAGTTTTATCAAGCGGCGAACCGGGAAAATTTGGAGATTTTCGATCGCGTGGGGGGAGGCGATTCTTTCGCTTCCGGCCTGATCTACGGGTTGCTGTCGGGAAAAGACATCGCGTGGGCGCTGGAGTGCGGCGCGGCTCATGGCGCGCTGGCAATGACGACGCCTGGGGATGCCTCGATGGCCAGCTTGCAGGAGGTTTTGGAGGCAATGAAAGGCGGAACGGCGCGCATTTCGCGCTGATGCGTTAACGAAAATCACTCCGCGGAGCAAGAGATGAACGTAGAAGAAATCATCCGGCGAATCGGCGAGATCGGCATTGTGCCGGTGATTCGCGCGGCAAATGCGGCCGAGGCATCGCGGGCGGTGGAAGCGGTCTGCGCGGGGGGAATTCCCGTTGTGGAAATTACGATGACCGTGCCGGATGCACCTCGAGTGCTGCGCGAGGTCGCGCGCGCGAACTGCGATTTGTTGATCGGGGCTGGAACGGTCTTGGATGCCAAGCAAGCGGAGGTTTGTATCGATGCAGGTGCACAATTCCTGGTCAGCCCGGGCCTCGCTCCCGAGGTCATTCATACCGCTGCGAAGCACGGAGTGCTGGCCATTCCCGGCGCGTTCACCCCAACCGAAGTGATGGCGGCGAAGGACTTGGGTGTGAACGTCATCAAGATTTTCCCGTGTGGCAGCGGAGGAGGCCCGGGTCACATCAAAGCGCTGAGGGCGCCGTTCCCCGATTGCCGATTTATCCCCACGGGCGGGGTCAATCTGAAGAATGCGGAAGAATATTTCGCAGCCGGTGCCTTCGCGTTGGGAATAGGCGCGGAACTGGCCGATCTTGGGGCACTCCGCAGGAATGAAGCACACAAGCTCACTGAGGCCGCCAAATTGCTTGCAGCGATTGTTCACAAACACAAAGCGCAAATAAAATCACACGCGTAAATGGCCTGATAGGGAGTGGCGCGCGAAAGAGGGTGCCGGCGGCAAATTTCTTTTTGTTACTTTTTGTTTCTTTTCCTTTCGCATGTGCGTAGAATCCTTGCTGGCTTTAAGCCGTGCTTGCCCTGAGAGGGCCGCATCACAGGTTTCCGGAAAGGGGCTTCCCCAGAAATGCGCACCTCGGTTGCCAGTTCCAAAGTAATTTTTGTTCTATCCACGGCGGCTGCGCTGGTTTTCGCGCCGGCTTTTTTGCTCGCCCAGGACAACAGCCAGGCCCAGGATGCCAATTCGAAGCAAGAGATCAAATACAGCCAGGATCCGAATGCTTCCAAGAACATGACCCTGTTGCTGAAGGATTTCGATCCGAAGTCGATGATGCATGCGGAAGCGCACGAAGTTCCACGCGCAAAGTTCCCGGTGATTGACATGCACAATCATGTGGACGACGCCGGAGGCATTCACGGAGAAGAGATTCCCCCGGAGGAAGTAGTGCGGCGAATGAACCGCGCCAACGTGGAAAAGATCGTCATTCTCACCGGGATGTGGGGCGACCGATTGCAGCGCGTGCTGGACAAGATGGTAAAGCCTTACCCCGATCGCTTCATCGTCTTCGCGCAATACGACTGGAGCAAGATCGACGACGCAAATTTCACCGCGGAGATGGTAGCGCAACTGGATGACGCGGTGCGGCGCGGCGCACGCGGGCTGAAGGTGCTGAAGGATCTTGGCCTGGGAGTGAAGGACCGGACGGGGAAACTGATTGCTATCGACGATCCGCGGCTGGATGCGGTCTGGGAGGAGTGCGGAAGACTGGGAATCCCGGTGGCCATCCATTCGACGGACCCGGAAGCATTTTTCACGCCGCTGGACAATCACAATGAGCGTTATGAAGAACTAATTACGAATCCTTCGTGGAGTTTCTTCGGGCCGCAGTTCCCCTCCAAAGAAACACTGCTGGCACAACGGAATCACATCATCGAAAAACATCCGCGAACCACGTTTATCGCCTTGCACGTCGCCAATTGGCCGGAGAATCTGAACGCGGTTTCCGCGTGGCTCGACAAATATCCGAACATGTATGTGGAATTCGGTGCGCGCCAGGCGGAACTGGGAAGGCAACCGCGGAGGTCCCGCAAATTCTTCGTCGATTACCAGGACAGAATCCTTTTCGGAACGGACAGCGAGCCGGAAGAAGCGATGTACGCGAACTACTTCCGCTGGCTCGAAACCGGGGACGAGTATTTTCCCTATTGGGGATACCCGGGCCAGGGAAGATGGGAGATTTATGGAATGGAACTGCCGGATGGAGTCTTGGAAAAGGTCTACCATAAAAATGCGGACAAGATTTTCGCCCAGTTCAAAGGGTGGCACTGACATGAAGGAATGGCTTTTGTTGGGACTGACAGTGAGCCTCTTCGCAGCCGGGTGCCAGAAAAAAGAAGAGGCTAAGGTAGTGCCCGCTGCCGCCGCAAAATCCGCAGTGGTGGTAAACATTTCGAACGAGAGTATTGTCGCTAGCACCCCTACGGCGGAGTTTCGGCTGGGGCCTTCCGGAGCCTTTACAGCCACGCTGGTGGGTGCAAGCTGGCGGTCTTCGTTGGAGGATAAAGCTCTCGATGTCTCCCAGATAATTTCGGTATCGAAGAAGGAGCACGCCGGGGCACGATTCGACCTGGCCGGAGCGAAAGTGCGCGACACGTCCGGAAAGCTGGGAGCGTTGGGAAAGCACGTGGAGATAACCGCAACGATTCCGGAGACGAACCTGGCGGAAACGCTGGAGATGGAGATTTATGATGACTTTCCAAATCTTGCGCTGGTTTCGCTGAGTATCCGCAACCCGGGGCCGGCGGATGTTCCGCTGGATTGGGTAAAGCTGCAGCGGCATCAGTTCTCCGCGACTTCCGAATCCAAATCGCGCGTGGAACGGCTGTGGACGTTTCAAGGCGCCAGCTTGAAGTGGGGGAAGGACGAAATTTTCGCGATGCCTGCGAAATTCAGCCAGGAAAATCCATTCGGCGCACCAGTGCCAACGAAGGACGACCTCGGCGCAGTCGGAGGAGGGATTCCTGTGGTTGCGTTCTGGAGCCGCGATTTAGGCGAGGCCATTGGCCACGTAGAGACGGTTCCGTTTACGCTGTCGATTCCGGTCGAGACAACTGCCGTGGGGAACGTAGAGACCGCGGTGCGTGTTCCGGCCAACACGATTCTGAAACCGGGAGAGGTTTTTTCCACGCCGCGAACGTTTCTTGCCGTTTATCGCGGCGATTTCTATCAGCCGCTTAGCCTGTGGTCGAGAGTGCTGGCGAAGGAAGGACTGGATAAGCCGCGCAACAATGATGAGAACTACGCGGTGAGTTGGTGCGGCTGGGGCTACGAGTTCGGCGTGACGCCAAAGCAGATGCTCGACACAATCCCTAAGCTGAAGGAGCTGGGCATCCACTGGGCCACGCTGGATGACGGGTGGTTCAACAATTACGGGGATTGGCAGGCGAATTCAAAGGCATTTACGGGTGACGCGATTCCCGACATGGTCAAGAAATTTCATGACCAGGGAATGAAGATGCAGGTTTGGTGGCTGCCGCTTGGGGTCGAGGACGGACACTTCGGATATGGCGGGCGAAAATACGTCGTTTCCGAGGTGGTGAAGCAGCATCCCGACTGGCTGATTCTCGACAAGAATGGAAAGCCCGCGCGAATGGCGCGAAATCTGGCAACGCTGTGCCCCGCCGTTCCCGGCGTACAGGAATACTACAAAGGGGTAACGGAGCGATTTATCCGGGACTGGGGATTCGACGGGCACAAACTGGATAATATCTGGTCGACGCCGCTTTGCTACAACCCCAAGCACCACCACAAGTCACCCTATGATTCGGTGTACGCGATGGCTGACGTCTACAAAATAATTTTCGAAACGACCCGGGCCTTGAAACCGGATAGCGTGACGCAAAGCTGCCCGTGCGGTACGCCGCCGAATCTCGCGTGGCTTCGCTACATGGATCAAGCCGTGACCGCCGATCCGGTGGGGTCGATTCAGGTTCGCCGCCGCGTGAAGATGTATAAAGCCCTGCTGGGGCCGGAAGCGGCGGTGTATGGCGATCACGTCGAACTGACCCGAATCAAGAACGCGTCCGGGGGCGACGAGCAGGACCTGGGAGAAGACTTCGCTTCGACCCTGGGTACGGGTGGCGTGCTGGGAACCAAGTTTACCTGGCCGGACTACGGTCCAAAATTCAAAACCGTGTATTTGAATCGGGAAAAAGAAGCGCATTGGAAAGAATGGATCGGTTTGTACAACGACAAGATGCTCTCGAAGGGCAAATTTCTGGACTTGTATGTCTACGGATTCGATTTTCCGGAAGCCTATGCGATCGAAAAGAATAATCACTTTTACTATGCCTTCTACAGTGGTGAAAAAGGAGGCGGCGGAAAACAGGCTCCGGCAAACGGAGCGGTCTGGAAGGGCGAGGTCGAGCTGCGAGGACTTCCAGCCGGAACATTCCGGGTCACCGACTACGTGCATCACAAGGAACTTGGAACGGTGACCGGCCCGGTCGGAAAGCTGAATGTGGAGTTCGACGGCAGTTTGCTTGTGGAAGCGGCGCCAGCACCCTAGAAGGCAATTCCTAACTGGTTGGCCTGGAAGTCTGGCCGCCTGACGTGCCAAGACCCGCGGCGTGCTTACGCAAAAAAGCTTCGCGGTGGGTTGCGTCGCGAAATGCTTCCGTGCCCCCCGCGCGGGTGACCGAAAGCGCCCCGGTACAGTTTGCAAATTTCAAACAGTCTTCAATCTTGGCCCCGCGGATGAACTGGTGAACGAAACCCGCGTCAAACGTATCGCCAGCACCGACGGGATCCACGACATCCACGACGGGTGGATACGCAAGGAATTTTTCTTTTCCAACGCGAACCATAGCGCCTTGCGAGCCGCGTTTGACTACCAGGATGCGCACCTTTTGCGAGAGCGACTCGACCGCCTTTTCGAAATCGTTCACCTGCGCCAGCTTGCATAGCTCCCTCTCGTTCGGCAGAAGAATGTCCACGTATCGAAGCAAGAGTTGAATGTCACCACTCCAGCGATCCTCCGGATCATCGTTGGTGTCCAGCGAGGTAGTAAGACCCGCCTCCTTGGCCTTGCGAAAAATGTGGATGAGTTGCGGGCGAATCCCTTTCTGCAAGAAATACGAAGACAAGTGAAGATGCTTCGCGTTGAAGACAAACTTTTGGTCCAATTCCCTTTCCGTCATTTCATACATCGCGCCAGGATAGGTGAGGATGAAGCGATCTTTCCGCTGCGGCAGGATGACGGTGAGTCCGGTCGTTTTCCCCCGCAATTTCTTGATATGAGAAACGTCGACGCCGCTAGCGGAAAGGCGTTGCACGCAGATCTCGCCGAAGGGATCGTCTCCAATGCACGAGTTGAAACCCACCCGATTCCCCAGATAGGAAAGGTTGTGAGCAAAGATGGCCGACGAACTGCCCAGGGTGATGCTCAAGTCCGTGGCCAGGTGTTCGCGTTCCGGGACCAGGTTTTGCGGCAGTCCATACAAGATTAAGTCGAGATTCAATTCACCGATGACGCTGACGTCGAAAGGGGCCAAGAGATCGTCTCCTTATCCAGCTAGTCCAGCACCACAACGCGGGTAAGGTTTTTCGGTTGGTCCGGATTGAGTCCCTTGCCCACTCCTGTAAAAAACCCCATCAACTGCGAGGGCACAATGTGCGACGCAAGCTGCGTCAACTCATCGCCCGGCAAGTTCAGTTCAAGAATAAGATCGGAAGCCCGCCGGATATCTTCATTCGCCGCATTGCAGATGGAGATCGTAACCCCTCCCAATTCCTTCATTTCTTCCAGAACCTCGATTTCGGATGCAATCCCCGATTGGCTCAAGAAAAACGTCAGGGCCGTGCGGGGCGTTACGATCGCTTTCGGGCCGTGACGGAATTCCAGGGTGTGAAAAGACTGGCTGTAGGAGCAGGACATCTCCATCACTTTAAGAGCAGCTTCGCGCGCGATGCCGTGAAAAGGGCCCTGGCCAAGAAAAACATAATCTTCAAAGGATCGTCGCTCGACAAAGGCCTCCATGTATTCCGCCAGAGAACCGATCCGAGTAGCGAATTGGATGGCCATCTCTTGCAGGGAGCTGCAGAACTCAGCGTTTCCCGCTCGCCGCGCCGCCGTCCATTGCAGACTGATTAGCATGGACGTAAAAGATCGGGTCATGACCGTGCTCTTCTCATCCGCTGCCTTTAACACCAAGGTCGTATCGCACTCGGCTTCCAGCTCGCTCTTTTCAGCGCAGGTAATCCCAATTGTGGGTATCTGCATTTTTTTCCGAAGCACATGGGCGGCACGAACGGCTTCCGAGGTGCGTCCAGAACGCGAAATCACAATCGCGCGCAAATCGGTTGAGCCCGAACGTGTCAAAGCGGGGTACAGCAAAACCTCAGAACCCGGAACGGCCCGGGCCGGCTCACCGGTTAACAAGGTCCACGAAGTTGCGGCGGCGTCCGCCAGATAGAAACTGGTGCCGCATCCGACAAACAGCCATGACGCCTTCTGGTTGCCGGTCTGCAAGATTGTTTCCGCGGCCCCGCCTTGCTTCAGTTGCTGCAAGACGGATTGCCAGACGTCACCCTGGGACAGAATTTCATTGTAGGTTTCTGATCGGGCGTAGCCTGTCGGTTTGATCGCCATTGATGCTCTTTCCAGATGCTGGATTTTCGACGCTATACCAGTGTCACTTCAATGTCTGCTTCGCGGAGCGACTTAAGGTCATGCTTGGAAATATTCTTGTCGGTTATTGCTTCGTGCACGGAGGATGCGGGCATAATCAGCGACAGGCTCCGGCGTCCAAATTTACTGGAATCGCAGACGATGACCGTGCGCCGGGCAGCTTCCGCCATCGCCCGGTTTACGCGTGCTTCCAAAAGATTGGGCGTGGTCAATCCATAACGAACGTCAAACCCATCCACTCCCAGGAAGAGGAGATCGGCGCTGAGTTTCCGAAGCGAGTCTTCCGCCAGCGGGCCGACGAGCGAGTACGAGTTCTGACGCAAGACTCCTCCGGTGAGGATTACCTCAACGGAGGAGTCCGCAAGTTCCGCGGCGATGTTTGTGGCGTTAGTGATGATCGTAAGATTCTTGATATTCCGGCAGGCTCGCGCAATCGCAGTGGTGGTGGTGCCGGAATCCAGAATGATCACCTGCCCGGGGCGCAGCTTGCGCGCAGCCGCCGCGGCAATCCGGATTTTCTCCTGGCGGTGCTGGCGCTCTTTTTCCCGAAGCGGGCTGTCTTTTAGGGCGCCGGTCTCTTTGGGGAGCGCTCCACCATGGGTTCTTTCCAACTGGCCTTCATGGTGAAGAGATTCCAGATCCTTGCGAATGGTAATTTGCGACGTGCGAAAGTGTTTGGAAAGATCGCGCACGAGGACGCGGCCATCCGTGCGCAAAAGTTCCAGGATTTCGCGGCGGCGTTCCTCGCTCAGCATGAGATGGTGGCTCCAGCCTTTCTTAATGAATTACGCCAAGTTTTCCACTCGAATCTGGTCTTTGAGACTGGCGATGTCTTGCGCACGGGCGCATCCAGGCCCCGGGGCGATGCAGTTGGCGGCTCCACATGCGGCCGCAAGGCGCACCGCGTCGACAGGAAGCAGCTGCAGTTGCGCGGCAAACGCGAATCCCGCCAATGTCGAGTCGCCGCTGCCGACGCAGGATCGAGCAGACAGCTTTGGCGCATTGGCAATAAGCGCATCACCTGTCGAAGAATGCCAGATCAATCCGGCCGAACCCAAGGTGATTGCACCAGCACCTGCTCCTGCTTTCAGCATAGCGCCGAGAATTTCATTCGCGGAGGACGGACCGCTGATCGCCTGCCCGCTCCAGGACTCCGCTTCCGCCCGGTTGGGCTTTACAAAGTCCGGTTTGCCCGCCAAGGCGAATTTGAATGGGTCGCCGCTGCTGTCCAGAAACACGCGGCTGTCAAATTCGTGTGCCACTTCGACGAGCTTCCTGTACTGGTCCGGCAGAACTCCTTCCGGAAGGCTCCCTGACAGTATCACCGTTGGCTGTTCACTGGCCTCGTTCAAGAGTGCAGTAAAAGATTCCACGAACCGTTGAAGTTCCTCAGGGGCAATGCATTTGCCTGGCTCCAGGATTTCCGTTACACCGCCCATGTCCTCGACAATCTCCAGATTTGTTCGAGTCGAGCCGCTGGTGGGGATATCGTGGACGCGAATGGCGAGTCCGCGCAGACCTTCGACAAGCTGTTTACCTGTTGCTCCACCTGCAAAACCCAACCACAGAGGATCCGCTCCCAAAGTTTTCAATGTCATGGCAACGTGAGCCGCTTTACCACCGGGAGCGGGAATTGCTTCAATCACGCGGTTCACGCCTCCCACCTGCAATCTTTCGAGTCGCAAGCGTTTGTCCACCGCGGGATTCAGGCTGACGCAGAGAAACATTATTGATTCCTGCCGGGAACAGCAAGCCTGCAAGCATCAAACCACGGGATTGCCGCGGCCAGGCACTTATTCACATTCTCGATGTTGCTTACACCCTCGCGCCCCAACCAATCCACTAGAGCGGCAGGCCCCTGCTTGACGAAAATCTCGACGCCGTCTTTCCACGTAGCTCTTCCGCAGAGCACACCCGAAAATCCGGCACCGGCTTCGGAAGCAAGTTGCAACCCAAACTGAAAAGCGGAATTGCTGACGCCCTCGGACAAGTAGATGAACGGAATGGAAGCGCACGCTGCGGCAGACAAGAACTGCTGCTTCGCTTGCTCGCGCGTATGAAGAATTTCTGCGGCGGAGGAAGGCGCGCCTTCGACAAAGGAAAGATTGACGGGCATGCCGATTTTCAACACGTCCACCTGGTATTGCGGCTTTGAAAATTCGGTCATGCCTGTGGCCACGGTTTCATTCTTGATGCGAGCAAACTCGATTCCCTTTTCGTCCATGTCCTCCGCATAGCTCACCAGTTCCAAGAAGAAAGGCACATCGGCGGCAGCACATTCCGCTCCAACTTTTTCCACAAATGAATATTTAGCGCCGTTGATTTCCGCGGACGAACGGCTTGAATAATACAAGAGCAGTTTGATCGCATTTGCGCCAGCCTCGATCAGGCGTTTGACGGACCACCCATTGAGCAGGCGCGGGAGCCGACCAGGCACATTTTTATCATATCCAGTTTGCTCATAGGCCAGCAGAAGCCCGGCGTTTGCGGCTCGCTTCGTAGCCGCCGGTAAACCATATTCCGGATCCAATAGAATTGCACTCGCGTGCGGCGTCAGGATCGAACTTACGGCCTCTTTGAACTGGGAGAGTTTGTCCGGAGAAACGTCCGCTGCTTCGACGCCTAGGGCCCTTGAAAACAAACTGCGGAGGGCGCTGCGCTGGTCGATCGCCAGGGCGGCGATGATTCCGCGCGAATCGGCGACCGACTCTAGGCCCTTCCGCTTTCCAGCGCTGAGTAGAGATGGCATCGGGTCCACCGGTCAATTACCAACGACCCAGGCGACCGCGCCCCGTTCGATCGGGGGCAGCTCAAATTGCATCGTGTCGCCGTGTTTTGTTCCATGAAGAATTTGTGTTTGGCCCAGGAAAGGAAGATACGCCAAAGAATTTCCCATACCGGCGGGAATACTGACTTTGCTCCCCGAGACCGCCGATGGAGTCGCGATTTCCCCGGGAACCAGTCCGCTGAAATTCGCGAGAAACAGATGTGGCGTGCCGTTGACTTGCGCGAAGTTCACGGCAACCGTTGGCGGCGCCTCAATTCGAATATCACTTTTCACTTTCATCAGTGTTACAAATTCCCCCGGCATATCCTGAGACCCGGCTAGAAAGTTCTTTCCCAGTTTGCCCAAATACAGACTCGCAGGGCAATTATCAAGGGACACAATTTGACCGGAACCCGCAAGGCCGGTTGTATTGTGCCCTGTTATTACGAGGCGGGTGCCATTCTCCGCCAAGCGTTTAAGCGAACGCCTTTCGGCGTCGGTGAGGACGGTAACGTTTGGAAGCACCAGGACCTGGCCGTGAAACTCCGCGAGCGTTTTGGGCGAGATCACCTGAAATTCAAGGTGCGATTGCAGGAGCATTACCAACACGCCGCGATACGAAGGGAGAAATCCGCCCGGATCATAGTCCCGGCTCTTGGGCGAGAAGTACACCCCCACAGGATGCATTGGTAGCCGAGGCGAGTAGAGGATCTTTTCGTTCTTCTCGATCCATTGGAAAATTTCCGTGCGCGTGGCTTTGTCGTTGGATCCCGCCATGGAGTGCCCGGGAGCATCCCAGAAGTTTGCCCCGTCCATGACTTGCGACATCGCGAGATTCTTCATAGCTTCCCGGGGATCAACATTCTTGTCGCCGTCCCACGAGTAGTTCAAAATCCAGGTTGCCTTTCCAGCCGCGAAAGCACGAAACGTCAACATCCCCGCCTGGTACAGGAACCAGTCAAGCTGCGAGCGAGAGGAGGCCATGTGTTCTCCCTCGCCGAACTCGTATTCATGGGCGATGGCATCCATGACGCCATACATCTGGTAGACGTCGGCGCCGACGCGGGTTGATTCCTGCTCGATTCCCGGATAAATTTCCGGGATGATAAAAATCCGCGGGTTGACGGTTCGCGCGTTGTCGCGGATCTCTTTGACGAAATCCGTCATGGTCTCGATGCGAAAATCGATCCACTTGCGGAAATTGGAGTCCTGGAAATCACCCAACTTGAGATCCTTTTTCGCGTCGAGGCCGGTCTTTTCGTGAAACGCCGCGACGGTGGCATCATCGAAACTCGCCCACGTGTTTTCCCAGCCGTCGAAGTGGGTCATCCAGTAAGGAATGTCGACGTAAATTCCATCGATCCCCGTCTCGGCTATTTGCCGAACACGTTGCATGTAAGTTTTGCGCCATTCTTTCGCGTACGGGCTGATCCACACGTCCTCGTCGCCAGGGCTGATCCAAAACGCCGCTCCCGAAGTGAAGACGGCGGGTTCGCCGGTGATTTTGCGTTGCAACCAGTCGGGATGGTCTTTCATCACGGAATGCGGCGACTTCTCCGCGTTCGCGGTGATGCATTCGGTGCCGGCGATGTACACAAAAGCGTAGTTTTTCGCTTTGTGCGCAGCCTCCGCCACGGCCCGGATCGCCTGAAGTTTTTCAGCAGGATTCAGGTAGCTCTCGTACCGCCCGGGAATGTCGTTGTCGACTTCAATGCCAAAGACGTGACTGCTGGTGGCATCGCGAACAATTGCTTCCGCATTGTCAGCCCGCAAACCGTAGGCGCCAATGCGCGCGAAATGGGACCAGTTCTGTTCCTGTGCGCCGGCCCCCACCAGCAAATTCAGATAGACCATTCCACAAACGAATATTTTGACGAGTAGCTGCATCGAGCCCTCAACCTAAAACTGGAACCGGACGCCAAACTGTGTATGGCGTGGTGAATTCGCCGTGCTTGTCACCGTACCGAAGCTCCCGCTATCCACGCTGGTATTCGCGGCCGCAAAGCGTGGCGTGTTAGTGAAGTTGAAAAACTCGCCTCGCACCTGGAGCGACATGTGTTCCTTAATCTGAAACTCCTTCGTAAAGGAGAGGTCCATATTGTGAACCCCGTCCGTTCGCAACGTTGGAATGTACCTAGAAGCGTTGCCGGGAACTTCGTCGCCGGGGAATGAAAAACAGGAATTATTGAACACAGAAGGGTTACCAATTCCGCTCAGTCCATTTGCAGCGGCCTGATGATAGCTGATCCCGCTGCCGAGCTGGGAGGCATTGCAAAGAATGTTTGGCCGTTGATTGCCATCGAGGAAGAGCCCGTTTGCCCCTTCCGCAGTGCTGAACGCGAGAGGCTGGCCAGTTTGACGCGTGATGAGGGCCGCGACCGCCCAGCCTCCGACTACGCCGTCGAAAATCCGATTCATATCCCTGCCGATCCATCGGCCTCGCCCAACAGGAAGATCCACTATGGCGGCCAGCACGAAGCGGTTGGTAGCGTCGTTCGCGCTAATGGCATGCTCACTCTTTAGCCGATCGAGCTGCTGCACGTTTCCGGCATTGAGGGTTCCAACAAATGCGTTGAATCCAGCGGAGGAGTCATCAGTAGCCTTGGAAAGCGTATAGTTGCCTTCGAAGCTCAGGTAGTGGTTCGCGCGTTTCTGAAACCGTACCTGCATCGAGTTATAAGACGCATTGGCACCCAAGTTAGGAAGTCCCGTGAACGAACCGGGAAATTGGGGATAAGGGCGTAGCAGATTGATCAGCGAGACCTGCGGTTGGGTGTAGAGAGACGAAGGCGAGTTGAACATTGGCGCGGGCTGCCCCGGAACCTGGACAAAAAGAGATTGGAAGGGGTTGTCCACCAACTGAGTCAAATAAGCCGTGACGCAGCCATCCGCATCGCAATTCGGGTCCGCCGCATGCTGGGCAGCTGAGATTTGTGAACGCAGATCGGATGAAAGGAAATTTCGATTGCGCGTCGTGGTGACGTTATCACCACCCCAGGGAAGATGAGTACTACGGCTGGCCGAATAGTCGACACCAATCGTGATTTCCCAGGGGAGAAGCCTTTGAAAGCCCACGTTCCATTGATAAATCTCCGCATTGCGAGCTGTTTCAGTGCCAAGATTATTACTGTTGGAGAAGCCCCAATTGGGATTTGCGCCGTACTGCATTCCCTGCGGAACTGGCAGCCCATTCGGAAACGGATTCTCCAGGGTGGCGTACCGCGTATTAAAATTATCCAGGGTAAAAAACACGTTTCCACTCGAACTGAACGCCGTACCCGTGTACTGAAAGTTTGTGGCAGGATTCAATCCGTAATAAATTCCAGCTCCCCCTCGAATTACCGTTTTCTGATTCAAGGAATATGCAAAGCCCAACCGGGGAGCGACGTTATTGTGATCCACCGGCAAATGCCGTCCGAATCCACCCTGACCGACAAACAGGGTGGTACCAGTGAGTGCAGTTGGTGTCAGCGTTGAAGGATCCATCGCAGACGGAAGTGGGACGGAAATTCCAGTATTTCCTGTGAAATCGCTGTACTGCTGATGGTTGTGGCGCTCCGTGTATGGTGTGCTCCACTCATAACGGAGCCCCAGGTTCACAGTCAGACGTGCGCTGACCTTGAAGTCATCTTGAATATAAAACGCGGTTTCCCAAGACTTGTCAGCAACGCTGGGCTGAATGTTGATCTGGCTATTGCCGGGATCTCCATAGCCTAGGAGCAGGTCGGCAAAAGAATTGCCTTGCCCTGTCGTGTCCGTTGGAGACACGCCAGTGATATTTTGGGGGAAGTAAAAGAGCCCCGTCGGATTGTTTGGCTGGCCAAAGTTGTTGAGAAACTGGCGCTGTTCGAATCCTGTTTTCAGGGTGTGCCTTCCACGTATGAACGAAATAGCAGAGGAATACGAAAACAAGGTGTGGCCAAAAGTCACATCCGTGCAGCACTGATTGAAGAGCGACAATTGGTTCATCGGCGCACCGAAATCCATCTGAATCGTGGGCATGCGGTCGAGCCCATTTGCCTGTTCGAGGATCGGAGGAAACCCCACAGATGAGAGCGTGGGTCCAAGAGAGTGCCCTGGGGAACTTACCCGATCCAAAGCGAAGCGGCTGCTCCAAAGTGTCGTTGGCGTGAGGGTCCAATTGAACTCCGCCCCGCCGTTGTGAACCACGGTATCACCCGCCAAGCCATCGTTGATCGTATTTCCAACGGCATCTGTGCCATCGGCAAGGAAAAAGGGTGTGGAGAAATCTGAGTACAAATGGCTGTAGCGGCCAGAAAGGTGCATCTTGTCGCTAAAGTTATGGTCGATTTTTATGTCGTATTGATAGCCGGAACTCGATGCGACTGTAGACTGACGGTAGTTGAAGTTGGGATTTCCTTGAACGTTCGGGAGCGGATATAGATTGATGATTTTCCGGCCAATCTGGTCAATCATCCCAGTGGGGATGACATTGGGCACCCCAGCAAGGGGATTGTGATTTGCGTCAAAATTTGTGCTATCTCCGACGAACTGTTGTCGCTGAGTGCATTGCATAGTCGTAGGATCGTGGGTCAAGCACTGAGACGGGTTGAAGATGGAAGTACTGTCCGCGGAGAAATTGCCAAGCCGTTCATCAGCGGTGGGCACATTACCCGAAAAATTGACGGCGACGTTGTCGCGGACCTTTTCAAGATCAAGAAAGAAAAAAGTCTTTTGCTTGCGAATCGGGCCGCCCAAAGAGAAGCCGTACTGATCGCGCAAGTGGTCTGGCTTGGGAATTCCTGCCGCATTATTGAAAAAATCGTTGGCATCCAGAGCGGAACGTTGCCCGAACCACCATCCGCTGCCGTGAAACTGATTCCCACCTTCTTTCAATACGAGATTGACGACCGTGCCGCCGTTGTTGCCGTATTCCGCGGAGAAGCTATTGTTCTCAACTTTGAATTCCTGAACGATCTCCACTGAAGGTTGGTAATAAACGTTGGTTGTACCTCCTTCGCCCTGTTCCGGTGCGCTAGTCAACGCTCCATCCATACGCACCTCCGCGGTGGCATTGCGCTGGCCGTTGGAGACAAAGTTTGTTCCCGAAGGATAAGAGTCCTGAATTCCGGAACCGGCGGATTCCGTCACGCCGCCGGCGAGAAAAACCAGCCCGAAGAAACTACGATCGGGAAGCGGAATGTCCCGCACATATTCATTAGTCACATCCGTACCCAGGCTGGCGTTACCAGTATCCAGCAAGGGCGCCTGGCCCGTCACCGTAACGCTTTCAGAGACGCCTCTGGGGGACAGAGTGAAATCGAGAGTGGCCTGCTGGCTGACCGCCAGCACCATGCCCTTGCGCTCCCGCGTCGCGAGATTCGGCGCCTCCGCGCGGATGTTGTATGTCCCCGGCCGGACCCCCGTGAACACGTAAACGCCTCGGCCATCGGTCGCATAGGATTGGCTGACGCTAGTGGCTTGATCGGTGAGTGTCACCTTTGCGCCGGGCACCACGCCGCCGGAAGCGTCTGTGACGACCCCCGTCAACTGGGCCGTGTATGTGGACTGTCCGGCGAGTCGCGTTCCCACGCCAGATAGGAAGAACAGGATGGCGAGGAGCAGTGCATGCAAAATCCGAGAGCTTTGAATTGCCAAGCGCATCTATCACCCCCGGCGCGCTCCGATGGGAAAGTATTTGGCGCGCTTCCGATAACTTTCGATTCCTTTCTTTTACTTTCATTTACTTCCGTTGTCAATCTCCCTTTTTTTTCCGCCTTCTCTCCTACATCGGCCAGGAGTCGTGTGCTGGCCGGCAGCACGAATGAATACGTACGGAGGCATACAGCGCACCCAGAGCAATGTGTGCGGGGTTTGAAATCTATTGAGCATTCGATCGGGAAGTCAAAGAGAGTCTCGAATACGTGCACGCTGACGTACCACAATGCCGCGCACAATGCGGATGGTGCGGTGTCTTCGAATGGTGCGGTGCTGCCGCAGTTGGCGCTGGTGCGAAAGTAGCGCTCAGCGACAGGACGGCTGCTGACCGAGCAAAAGCGCGGCAAACGGCAGGGAACCCCAAACTGCCAGCCAACTCATCATAAAAAAGCAAGGGGTTTGAACACGGCGAGGAAAGACCATGCTGCGACTCCTTTCCTGCAGGAGCCTACCTTCTCCCTTCAAGGTAAGCAAGTTCGGCCCTTTCCGGCGTTTTTTGTTGTTTCAAGAAAATCGTGATGTTTTTCGCTAGAGTTGGTTTTTGGGGAAACAGGTTATTAGAAGGCTTTTTAGCATTTATTTCATTTTATTGGAGTTCCAGGTAGGGGCGGGGGGATCGAACCAAAAGCGCTGTTGAAACTTCACAAGTTGTTGATTCTTCGAACGGACAGGATTTTATGAACCTGCAAATCCGCCAAAGAAGACGCCGCCAAGAAATCCACTCAACCCTAGTAGCCGGGGTTTGAAGTCATCGTATGCAGGAACGCCTGATTGCGCCTCTCAGCGGATGGTCAATTCGTGGGGCGGTTTGCTGGAATCAAATCGACTCGGCTCGAAACGCGCCACTGATCCAGAACTATCCGCAAGCGGCCACTCGGAATATGTTCATCCCGCAGAATCACGACCTTGCCGCGTCGGGTATAAGAAGCGCCAGGGAGAGCGAAAGAAACTCTTCATAACGTATTTTAGCAATTGCAATTGATCGCCAGGAGGAACGTCATACGCTCGCAACGCCACCCAGGAAGCGATCCCGAAACTGATTCCGAGATTCAGTACAAAGATACCGGCGATACCAAAAAGGGTGTCGAAGAACCAGTTCCGATATAGCCAGTCTTTCCCCAGACTTGTCGCCGCCAGCGCAAGAGTTCCAGTAGATAATGTGACGTGCCTCACCTCAAGAGGGACGCCAAAGAAGTGCCCTAATGTCGGGATAAATCCCAACGAATAACCGAGTACGATGCTGGCGCTCCATCCGGATATGTTACGTTCAAAAATATCGGCAACGCGCCTCATTCGATCGAATCCGACGCGGAAGCCCACGGGATGGTCAGCGATAGCTTCCGCCAACCGGTTATACGTCGCAAAATTTTCGACCCAGCCGCCGGCCAATGCCGATATCCAGAGAATCACTCCGGTCAACGCCGCATAGAAAAAGGTTCCCGAGACGAGAGGATTGAGCGTCCGATATACGTATTGGGAGGTCGTCAAAGGGACGAATGGCGCAGAGAACCAGTGCAACCAAAATGTGGCTAGGACTATGCCTCCGAAGGTAACCGTGAGCAGATTTCCCAACGCGGCGGCGAGCTGCGTACGGGTAATCCGGCTGATGAACTCCGTCAGTTTTTCCCAGCGTTCCGATCCTTGCGTGGTGCGGACAATTTTGGCGTAGGTCGCAGCGGTCATCGATGGTTGCTTTGTTGCCAGCGCCAGACCAAAAGTTTGCAGAATGAGAAAGCTAGCCGCGTAATCCGTGCCCACCAACAGGCCTTCAACAAACGGCGGGAAGCCCGCCATCGTGATTCTTATTTTTGTAGCTGCCGTTGCAACCGTCAGCAATCCTCCCCCCAGCGCCGCGGTCCACATGCCCCAGTATTCGTTCCGCGTGTTGGCAATGTAGTGCTCGCCGGTCTTCCCAGTCCTCTCCACGATCTTTCGCGCCAACAGCCCCGCATTTTCGCGAACCAGCGCCGAGAAGCTGAGGTCTTCGAATCGGGCGCGCAGTACGTCGTCAATCAGTTTTTTCACAGCCTGATAACTATCCACACCCTCGGGAAATAATACGTCCGTTATGCAGGTTAATCTCCGTAACCCTCGTTCGATCGTAAACATGTCGAATTCGAGTGCAGTGCTGACGCCGGCTTCCTCCATCCGCTCATGCATGTATTCGAGTTCGGCACGGCACCGGATCGTCTCTTCCCGCAATGCCTCCACCAGGCCTCGCGCCTCCGAAGTTGAACTGCTATGGACAAGTTCACCAACCAGGCGCTGGACCCGATAAAATGGGGAGACTTCCACGATATAAGGGTGGCACCGCTCTCGAACTTCGGGCGACAAACCCACTCCGGCGATGTGAGTGCCCAGCAGAACGACGGCTTGCCGAAGATCTTCCCGTTGCCGATTCCATACGTATGGGTCATTGTCTGGCGAGAGTGCCCGTACCGTTCGCTGAAAGAGTTCCTCTGGCCAATCCAGAAATCCGGAGGCATAGCGATCGTCGGGATGTATCCGAAAAACAAGTTTCGAGAGATCCGTATCCGCGCGAGCAGAAGGTAAGATTCGTTCTACAATTCTTCGCGCCAATTCGGACCAGAGACTCTCGCGCGGGTGCAACCCCGCCTCCGCAAATAGCCCTATAGCTTGGGTTTCTCCCAGCATTGCGTGAAATGCCGTCTGAAACAGCACGCGTAGGTGGACTTCCGCTTCAAGCAAAGACAGAAGTTCGTTCAAGCGTCCGATGCGCTCGGACGCCGAAGTCGTCTTGCCATCAAACCTGGTCCAATTTACCAGTCTGGAAAATGAGTGAAGGCGGCCATTAAGACTCGATTCTGCGCAGAATTCTTGCAGAATCCGTCGCAACTGAAGTCCCTCAGCTTCAACACCGTTGTTTTTGGAGGTCGAGTCTTGACTCGAAGCCAACCACTCCGGTGCCTTCTTCTCTTCGAGGTGGGAGTCCTGGTAATTTGGGTTTGGTTCTTGCATGCGAGGAAGTCTACATCACAGCTATTTGTTAGGGAAATCACCGGCCTACAATTAAGCTTTTTAGAGACGCTTGGCAGTCGCCCGAATGATGGCGCGGTAGCTGTGTCGGGTCATAGTAGTTTTTCTCATTGTGGCTGCTACTTTCTCCGATCTTAACCGGCAGTGATTCAAGGTAGGACATCTCCATGTAGTAGCAGTAGAATTCACCAGGAGGGCTTATTCCATGGAAACAAGGGTTATTACTGTGAAGACTGTGATCAGCATATCGGCAATTCTGGTGGCAACGTGTTACGCGTCGGCCCAAGCGCCGCCAGCGGCTCAACCTGCCGCGGCGCAGGCCGCCCCTGCCTGGTCGCCGTCACAGAGCATTGGAATGTTCGCGTTTCCAAAGAACGGGCAGAGCGCTGACCAGCAACTGAAGGACGAGAGCGAGTGTTATGGCATGGCCAAACAGCGCACTGGCATCGACGCGCAAGCCCCGCCGCCAAAAGGATTGAGTGAAGAAGAGAAAAAGGCCGCTCAACAGCAAGCGGCGGACAACGCACCGAAAGCACAAGGGGGGCGTGTACGCGGGGCGGCGCGCGGCGCCGCGGGAGGCGCCGCCATCGGCGCAATCGCAGGCGACACCGGCAAGGGTGCTGCGGCCGGTGCAGTCGCGGGCACAATGAAAGGCGGCATGACCCAGCGTTCCGCCAACGCCCAATCCAAGCAGCAAGCAGCCACGCAGACTGCCGCGGCCCAGAAGAAAGCCGATGAGGAATTGCTGCGCGAACATCAGGAGGGGCTGGACACCTTTCAGCGGGCATTCGCCGCATGCATGGATTCACGCAACTACTCCGTGAAATAAGAACTCCAGCCCATGCCGGCCGACGGACGCGAAATTTTGCAGTCAAAATAATCCTCATCCGGCAGCGCTATCGCGAAACAGCACGGCCAAGGTGCTACTTTTGCCGCTGATAGTTCTGCGTGCGCACGGTACCTTTTTCCCTGGCATTCAGTCCTATATGACCGCCCTCTCAGAATGCGGCGAAGCGCACGATTAGCCAGTACGCGGCGACGCCGCCGATGGCGTAGGGCGGCAGGCGCCAGGACCAGATGGGGAGTCTGATAGTCCAGTGGCGGACCGCAGCGAGGAGAAGCACCGCTACTGCCACGAAAGAAAAGTGGCCGACTTCCACGCCAGCGCTGAAGAATCCGAGTGCGAGGGGGATGTGCGCGACGGGCAGACCCGCTGCGCTGAGGCCGCCCGCAAAACCCAGGCCGTGCAGTAGGCCGAAGGAAAAAGCCACGAGCCACGGTTTGCGCTGGGCCAAGCCGTCTGGATTTTCTTTTCTCCGCAGGATTTCGTAAGCAACGAAGAAAATACTTAGGGCGATGACGGCTTCGACAGGAGCGGGCGGAATGTGAACGAAGCCCAGAGTTGCGAGTGTCAGCGTAACCGTGTGAGAAAGCGTGAACGCGCTGACGGTGAGAAGCAGGCGCCGGAAGCCGGTGACCAGGAGCAAAAGGCCGGAGACGAATAAAAGATGATCGACGCCGGTGAGGATGTGCTCGATGCCGAGCAGCAAGTAGGTGCGGGCAACTTCGAGGCGGTGGGGCGCAGCCTCGACGATGAACGAAGGAGAAGAAGAGGCGAGGCGAGTGACTTGCGCTGAACCATCGAGGCGTTCGACGCGCACCAGGACGTCTGTGAGCGTGGCACTCAGGCCGTCGATGCGGATTGTGGAGCCACTAAGCCCGCCCGGGCAGTTGATGCTCCATTGCTCGGTATAGGCACCATTGGCAAAAGAGGCGCGCGGCGGGGCGAGATTGGAGCAGGCGTCGGGAAGTTGCACGTACAGGCTGAGGCGCATGTTGTCCGAGACGGCAGGAACTTTCCAGAAGACATTGTAGGTTTCGGGACCGGTTTGTTGGAGCTGCAAATAGGCGGGGCGCATTTCGTGAGCATTGAGGTTGGGCGCGCACGCAACGAGAAGGAGCAGCGCGAACCACGCGCTCCGCATAGCTCTGTGTGACACCCCGCTCGTGAATCCCTGCATTAGGTTACGCATGCATTAGTGCACCTGAGCCACTTTCTTTTCTTCGGGCGGCTCGATTTTCACGGTATAGCGTTTCAAAAGCGCCTGATAGAACTTTTCGGTGGCATCGTTGCGCCTCGTATTAAACCATTCACGCCGAACTTGATCGTGGATCTCGGCGAGCGCGGGCAGGCTGCGTTCAGTCCGTTGGGATAGAAAAACGATATGCGTGCCGTAGCCGGAGGTTACCCGGCCTTGCCACTGACTCGTGGGCAGGACGGCAAGAGCGGAGGCGAATTGGTCGCCAAATACCTGTTTTACCTCCGCGAGAGAAACATTTTGGAAGCTCGGGGCAAGAAGAAAAGGATCGCCGAGAGAACTCAGGTCAGCATTGGGGCCGGTGTGCCGCAGGTGAGCGAGAAGGCGAGCTTCGTCCGAAGAGAGGTTGTCGGCATGTAGTTGGGGATTGAGGTAGACCTGCCGGAACGTGAAAAGGGGCTCGGACTGGAACAGGTCGGCATGCGCCCTAAGAAAAGTCTGCAGATCGGCGTCGGTGGGTTCGACGCGAGTCGCGAGATCATCGGAGAGAAATTCGAGTTTTTGGCGGAGGCGGCGGCGGACGATGGTGTCGTCGCGGTCGAGGCCCATGGCTAAGGCTTCGCGGTAAGCCGCTTCTTCACGAATATAATCCCGAACCTGGCCGCGGAGTTCCTCTTCCGTAGGGGGCCGTTGCCAGGTGCGCGTGAAACCCGTGATGATATTTTCCAGAGTGCCCTGGGTGACGACAATTTCGCCGGGTTTATCGGTTCGGTGTCTGTTAACAAAACCGTAGGCCGCGAAGATTGCGGCCCCCAGCAGGATGAAGTGCAACAGCGGTTCGCGCAGAATTCTCATAGAGTCACCGGTCACTTTGCCGGGGTGTACCAGATAGGCGAAGTATAGGCGCGCTCCTGGCCCTTCATCGGGACTTCGGGAGGCATCTTGATTCCGAAGTACTTGGCGTCATAGGCGGTCCAACGCGGCGTGGGAATTTCCAGGACGCGGACGTAGTAGAAAGCGCGCTGTGAAGCGTCGAACTCGGGATCCTTCCAGACTTTGATCAGTTCCGATGCGCCAATACTGTTGGTGTAAGTGGCGTTTGGAACGTCGACTGTGTCTCCAACGGGAGGAAGCTTGCCGCTCTTGGAGTCGGGCTTCCGGTCGCCGGCCCAAACTACGTCATAAACTTTCTCGTGAGTGTCGCCCTTAGAATCGAGCCAACCCTTGACGATTTGCACGCGGTCCAGATTGGCGCCGATGGGGTCTTTGAGAGCGGCAACGAGGAATGTCGGGGATTTGCCGGCGGGGGCATTCGAGAGGTCACCCCCCATCGGGACGCCTTTGGTGTAGCCAATGACAGCGGGGCTGCGAGTACCAGCGTCTCCCGCCTCGAACTCCCAGCCTCCGAAAAAGCGCACAACCATGCGTGGGCCAGTTGTGGCGTAGGTCTCCTTGCGTTGCATGGCATCGAACAAAGCTTCGCGGGTATTGTCTGTGGCCCAAACACCCGCATAACCTGAGGACGTCTGTTCCCAGCTCATTACGGTCCCGCCCGCACCCTTCATAAACGCATGGTCTGCGCGGGTGGCGCTTGGTTCGTAAATACTAGCTTTACCGAAGAAATTATCTTCGTCGGCAGTGGCTAGTCCCGTGTGCGAGTCCGTAGAACCGATCAAGCCGAATTTGTATGGGTTGATACCGAGTTCTTGTTCCAGTTTCAGACCATTGCGAAGAGCCGAGCGAGCGTACTCGTATTCCAGCATCTCCTTCTTCTTTGCCTGGCTCATGTCCAGATTGCCCTTGTCCCAGCGTTCGTAGTTGGCGAACTCGTCATTGGGAGAAAGAAAGGGGTGCGTCTCGCCATCACCTTTTATTTGGGTCATTTCGTATATGCGTTCCCAATGCGCCCGCTGTTCCGCGTACTCGCGGTCAATGGGCTTGCCGGTGAAAGATTCAATGATGGGAAACATGGTGCCATTCGAAAGATTTCCGTTATGGGCGATAGCCAATACTTGTCCACCGGTCTTCTGTTCGTAGGCCGCCATCCACTTCCAGAGTTCGCGCGGGTTGTTACTGCCGTAGGGAGGAGTGGTCGTATACGGCTCGACAACGCCGGCCTTGGTTGCATCGTCACGGAAGATTACGTTGCGGTGGAGGTTATTGCCAGCCGCGAGCGAAGTCCATTCATAGCCTATGAAAGCAGTAAAGCGACCCGGGGCGTTAGCCTCTTCCGCGGCCTTGACAATGATTTCCCACGTCGAGCGATATCCTTGGGTACCTGGGGCGTAGACCAGCGCTTTCGGGAATTTTCCTTGAGAAAAGGCGCCGACGATTTCCACGGCGGCCACACCGCCCTGGCCGGATTGGATCATGTCGTACCAGCGGCGTCCGGTGGGATCGGCGAGCAATTCGGGCTTGCCCGCAAACAAATCGGTAATGAAACCCATATTGTCCGAGTGATCGGAGACCACTAGAAAATCCAGCGGACGCGAAAGTTTCACTTGCTGGCCGCTGGAGGCGGTGATTTGCTCGCCCTTCGCGAAGCGATAGGCTTCCCGTGGGCCCAGCCGGCAACCGGCAGCGCCGGCGTCCAGAGAAATCGCGGTGTGCAGGTGCGTATCCCCCCAGTACACACGCTCTGGGAACTTACGGTCGGCATACGGCGAATAGGGCGGTTTCTTTGGAAATACTTTTTCCAACTCCTGCGCCGAGGGAGAGGGTTCTTGGGCCAGAGTGCCAGCTGGGAGCAAGAGTGCGAACAACAGCCCCAGGAACAAGCTGAGGTGAAATAGCAGAATATTGCCTTTCATGAATCCCTCCTGTACTGCGGAAATGTTGCTGACAGCGATTGCGCCGCACTCTACTTCTCGGGGCGAGCAAAAGACTGGAACGCGTAGGGATCTCCATCTGGTAGAAAGTGATGTTTCACCTGTACCCCCGTACTTTGCCCCTGCGGAGACTAGTCGAGTTCAGTCGGTCTCGTAATTGGCAAAAGTACCCATGGCATAGGCGAGTTTTTACTATCGACGAGCCCCGTTGCTCCTGGACAGATGCCGGGCGCTATTTCTGGCTTGGTTTTAGAAGAGGTTCCGAAAGCGGAATGTCTATGGTCATCGGAGAGTGGTCAGACATTGGATCGTCCGGGGCAGCATTCAATTCTTGGAGAGTACGTGCAAAGTGCGGAGCGAATGCGTAATTCCCGCCAGGCTTTTCTGAATCTGTGGCATAGCCCTTAACAAAAAACCAATCCAGCTTGAATTGTCCGACGAGCCCGCCATAGGTGCGTGCCATCGCAAAGGTGGGACGGAATCCCTTGCCAGCTCGCTGATTCGAATCGCTGAGCGTTCCGCCCCTGTCTTCAGCGCTTCGCTTGTCTTCGCCGCGGAAGTCAAATGTGTGACCGTCGGCAAAATGGAAATCCTCCAGATCGCCAAACAGCTTCGCCTCTTTTTTCCGGGAGAGGACGGGCACATCGAACCCGGTAGGATCGTTCTTGCTGCGCATGAAGTTCACGGGCATGAGCAAAACGGTGGGAGCGCCGGTGGACCACTTGATCGCGGATCTCGCCCAAGCGTGGGGATCTTTGAGGCGATCCTTGAGCACCTTTGAAATGGACGTTGGCGACGAATCCGTGGCTGTAGTGTTCATGTCGCCTGCAAGAATTACCGGATTTGCGTCAGCCTTGACCCAGTCCAAAATCTGTTGCATCTGCTTGCGCCGGCACTCCGGCTTGCACTTGTTCTCCAGGTGCGCCGCGACCACCGTTACAGCGCCGGAGGGAGACTCAGGGACAGCCAATTCGACAACGAGGACCATGCGTCCGCCACGGCGCACTTCCCGTGCGATGCGTTCCATAAATACCAGATTGGCGGAAGCCCGCTTTCCCGACTCAAGCTTGGAAATTTCTTTCTTCTCGTCGTTATACCAGTCGTGGCACACGGGCAGGGCTCGCACTGTTGCGCTGCGAATTGCATATCGACTCAAGACGGCCGTGCCGTGCAGGCCGAGGTAGCGGTCTTTGTCCGCGACAAATGACTTCTGAATATCCTCCTGCGCGGCCTTGTCGTCCAGTTTCACTTTTTCGAGACCCAGGTTCAGGGGATCCACCTCTATGAACTCAACTCCATACGCATAGTTCATCTTGAGGGCTTGAGCCAGCTCGCGCCCAACGTCCCGATAATCGGAGCGAGTGACACCGTTGTCGACCTCGTTCAGGATTAACAAGTCCGTAGGCTGGAGAAAGGCAATCTGCTCCTTGGCAGCGGCTAGTTCTTCAGCGGTGAGAGGTTTAGCCTTGGGATCCTTTTTGTCAGCGATTACCTTGTCGAGTTGATCCGGCTTGGTCAGAGCGACTTTTATCGCGTCCAGTTCGATTCCGCGCTCGATATTCCAGAGTGTGGCACGAATGAACGGGCCAAGTGCATCCGAAGAAGGGCGACGGGGTTTCGCGCCATCCAGAGAAGCTTCGTTACTCACGAATGGTGTAGTGAGAAGCTTTTCCATTTTCTTTGCCACAGATGCTTCGGGTTTCTCTTCTTTAGAGAGCAGAACAAGCTCCGCGAAGGAAAGCGTTTGCGGCTTCGAGAGACGCACAAGCTTGGGCTCGTCTGTTTTGGCGAGCGCAACCAAGGTAAACGCGCAAAAGGCAATAAGCATTCCCACCCGCCGCAACCGGTTCGCGGGTGGAAGACTGTCGCGCATCTTTTTCGGGGTGGCGAAAGTCATTGATCGAGAATTGGAATATTTCATCGTGTCACCTATTTGCAAGCCATCGCCTCTTTGAGGGTGGGTTGTACCTTATTGTTTTGGTTTTGGGAAGTGTAATAATTGCCAGTCAAGCCCCGTAACCCTGTTGCTGGAAACGGTGAAATGAGGTAGCGTTGGACTCACCGCGGCGCGCTCTGCGCCGCGATCCAGCCTACAGATTTCGGGGCCAATCCAACAGGCATGGGGGCTTAGAGGATTGTGCAACTAGTTTGCACGCGGTGTGTTCTGATGTAATGGGGCTGGCGCTTTTGTCGACGATTCGCATTCTAGTTGCTGATGATCATGAAGGCTGGCGGCGCCAAGTCCGTTCGCTGCTTCAGGGGCGGCTAGAATGGCAAGTCATAGCCGAAGCTGCCGATGGACCGGAAACCGTTCAGAAGGCCGATGAACTGAAACCGGACTTAATTCTTCTGGACATCGGCCTCCCAAAATTGAGTGGAATCGAAGCAGCCCGGCGGATACGGCAACTCTCCCCCAACTCGAAAATATTGTTCCTAAGTATGTACAACTCACCAGACGTCGTGCAGGCAGGTTTGAGCAAGGGCGCCCTGGGTTACGTTCGTAAGACAGACGTCAAACAGGACCTGCTGCCTGCCATGGATGCGGTTCTTCTGGGTAAGCAATTCATCAGCAGCAGCTTAAGAAATCACCAGTTCACCGACACCGCAGTACGGAAAGCCGCTCACCCCCATGAGGTTCAATTCTGTTCCGATGACGCACTTCTTCTGGACACATTTGCTCGCTTTATCACTGCTGCGATCAAGGCTGGGCGCGCAGCTATCGCTATCATTACTGAGTCACACCGAGACGGTCTTGTTTCGAGGTTGAAGGCACAAGGCATAGATGTTGACGCCAGCACCCAACAGGGGACTTACATTGAATTGGATATTGACAAAACATTCTCCGCGTTTATGGTCAATGATATGCCCGATTCGGCCCGATTTTTCCAGGCTGTAAATGGTCTTATTGAGGCCGCAGCCAAAGCAGCAAGGCAACCGCATCACGGCGTTGTGGTATGTGGAGAAGGTACATCTCTCTTGTGGGCTAAAGGTAAGGCCGACGCTGCGATTCGTGTCGAACAACTCTGGGACGAGGTAGGCAAAACACTGGGGGTGGATATCCTCTGTGGGTACGCCTTGAGCAGCTTTCACGGCGAGGAAGACAAGCACGTTTTCCAGAGCATCTGTGCGGAGCACTCAGCCGTTTATTCTCAGTGAGATAGTAAGGCTCAATTCCAGGTTAACCCCCCGCAGCAGCGTCACCTTTCACAAGTTGGCGCAGTTCAGCTTCCGGGACAGCAAATTCCGCAGTACCACAATCCAAACAGACAACAAGCTCTGGAAATACCCACACGACGGGATTGTCAAGATTTTGCAGTCCGGGAAAATGGATGCCTATCTCCCCTGCAAACTTGCTCTGATTGACTGACCCGCACGACTTGCACGGCATACCGGCCCCCCTGGGTAAGGAGCCCCTGTAATGAGATGTATTTCCTTCATGGGGAGTTTCAAGTACAGAAGACCTGCCTCACAATCGGGTAAGCACCTGAAAAAGAGAGTAGGAGATACCCGAAAGGAAGCTCAACTCCAGATAAAGGTATTTCTCTGTTTTTGGGTGGCAAACAACTATTTAGATTGTAGTATCTCGCGTGCGTTGGTTGCTTGGATGGGTCGTGCATCCGTCGGGTAAATCTTGGCAAACGCCGCCACTTGTTCGGGAGAGATCGTGGTATGGCCCTTCAGAACGTACCAGGTGACGCCTTCAGTGCAGGGGGGAGTGGTCAACGACCCGGCATAAGTGAAGTAGCCGCGATCACTCGGGAGCAAATCCTGAACCTGAACCGAAACCGAAGGAACATCTTGTCCCTTTTCCTTTTGGGATGGGATGTTCTTCCACAACGTGTCGATTAGTGGGTTTGCATTTCCCACCCTAAACAGAACAGCAACGACAGCCAAGTTTCCGTTGGCATCCGCATGCACAAGATGAGCCTCAAGGGGGAAGCCCTTGTTGGCAACATGCTCTTCACTCGGGTGGTGAAAGTGAAACTGTTTCAGAGTGTAGGTTTTGTCGCCGACAGTGAGCGTGCTTCCAGGAGCGTAGTTCACTTGAATTGTGTGCCCGTTGTCGATGATGTTCAGTGCTACAGCCTTATAGTCCAGTTTGAGGGCCGGGAGTTCCGCGGACTTGGCATTCTTGATATCGATAGGCAATTGGGTGTGGCCCAGCGAACAGGCGGAAAAGGCTGGATCAAGCTTG
>Ga0210389_10000095_pt1 | contig 88089 bp, 79 predicted proteins | sample IncBWH28OmetaG_FD_160127 | JGI IMG/M metagenome (GOLD analysis project Ga0210389, IMG submission 160127) | Forest soil microbial communities from Barre Woods Harvard Forest LTER site, Petersham, Massachusetts, United States - Inc-BW-H-28-O ...
GCGGCGCTGCGACGGCTCCTTCAACCCCACCCTGGAAATAGTGATGATGGTAATGATGATGATAGTGGTGCGCGCCCGCCGGAGCAGGGACCGGCGGATGAACTTCGTCCTCGGCCTGATGTGCCGTCGAAGGAGTTTGGACAAGTCCCTTGGCGAAGTCCGGCAACTCGAGAGCTGGTGCTCCCGGAGTGGAGGACTCCCGAGCAGACGATTCATCCGGTGCGGCTTCAACGGAAAGTCCGCACATGCCACAGAACTTGTTACCTTCGCGGTTGTGGTGTCCGCAAGAAGGGCAAGCCGTAGAAGCGCCGAGAGGTTCTGAAGTCGATTCCTCGACAGCGGTTTCGGAATCCATCTTCATGGTGAGGCGCTGCATGGCTTGCAGAGCGGCAGCTATCGCCTCCTGATTCGGCTTGGGCCGCCGCATTTCCGGATACAGACGCTGATAGATTTCGCCTAATGCGGGATTGTAAGGTCCGACACTAGCCGCGGCGTCTTCGGAATCCTGCGCAGGACTTGCGGTCGATGGTTTGCCGAGCTTCTTTTCTCTATCTCTATCCACGATTCAGACCGCGCTCTCGTCGGGCTAATAAGGATTCATTCTAGCCGAAAGCATGCTAGCGGCGGGAAAACTCGATTTTCCCTTCCGCTTCGGTAGGCACACCGTTGCAAGTCGCAGGGCGATACCGCCAGGCCCGTACAGTTTGCAAGACGTTGCGGTCGCCCGCGGAACCGGCGCTTTCCAGAATCAGCGGACTGTGCACCCGCCCGTCAGCGCCAATGATGAAGCTGACCTTTACCCTGATGCCAGCAACGGCCGGAACCAGGAGCGGATTGGGCGTGGTAAGAGCCTCGGGAGGTTGAGTATCTTCACAGCGCGAACGCGCGCTCACGTGCGGCACTTCGCTGAACTGTGAGGCTCGGACGGGAGTCTTCCAGATTTTGTGTTCGCGCTCCGACAAAACCGTCTGGCGAAAACGCGGAGCCACGACCTGCACGGAAGCTGCGGCAGGAAGCACGAAAGTCAGGAGCCAAGGCCAGAGACAGAGATGACGAAGCATGTTGCGACCCTCAAGCAGAACGGGCGTTTCTACCCTATGTGGTATCTATTGGCAAGTCTAAGGCCACCCTGCTTCTTCCTCAACATACGTGTTATCAACGATTTACACGAGAAGTATGGAGCTGGGAGGCGTCCGCTGTGAAGGCCGTTGCACATTTCAAGCCCTCCGACCAAGCCCTCCGAAATGTCGTCGGCCCTACCGTTTTGCGGAAGACAGCGGCGATGACTTCAGGGTGATCAGCGTAATCTCAGGGGGGCAATTTAGTCGGACTGGCACGCCGATAGTCCCGATGCCGGCGTTGGTATAAAGCGGGAGTGGGCCGACCTGGTACCTTCCCAACACATATTTTTTCGCCAACGGAGGCAAGTAAAGTGGGGGAAGCAACGGGATTCTGACCTGGCCGCCATGGGAGTGCCCGGAGAGCTGGAGATCGATCGCGAATCTCGAAGCCTCATCGGCGAAGTCTGGTTCGTGGGCCAGCAGGACAACCGCTTCGCTGGCGGGAACGCCGCTCAATGTTTCGGTGAGGTCGGCCGTCCGGCTGAGCACGTCGTTCACGCCGGCGAGCCAGAAGCGCGCACCTTCGCGCTCAATTGCTTCAGACTGGTTCCTGAGCACCTTGATGCCCTCAGCCCGCAAGGCGCGCGTCACCTGTTCCTGGTCCGTGTTGAAGTCGTGGTTTCCCATGACCGCCCACAAGCCGTGAGGAGCGGTCATCTCCCGAAGGATCTGAGCGCACGGCTGGGCGGCGAGTGCAGCTTTGGGATCGTCTCCGATCAGCGGCACGGAAACAAAATCCCCGGTGAGCGCGATCAGATCAGGACGGAGGCCGTTTACGAGCGGAACTGTCGCACGCAATGGGTGAATCGAAAAATCGGGGTCGTAATGAAAGTCACTGAGCAGGGCCACAGTGAAACCGTTTAACCGCTCGGGCCAGCGCGGCAATAGGAAATCCTGGCGGACAATGCGAGGGCGGTTTGGCTCCAGCAGCAGTGAGTCGCCAGCAATCGCAACCGTACCCGCCGCGGCGGCCCAGTAAAGAAACTGTCGTCTTGTGGTGGGGATCAATGGCAAACGAAATTATTCTGCGGTCTTCCGTGGCTTGCCTAGCCGCTCTTTCAGCATAACCCGAACGACGCGGCCGGGTGTAGACGGATGTGATTCGGTGTGGCACACAATACGCTTTCGGGAAAATCCATCTGCACTATTCCAGTGCGGCTCATCAGAAGTTAAAGGTCATCAGCAAATCGATGCGGCGGTTGGCTGAACCATTCGAGAAGGGTCCGTTTTGCACAAGGCCGTTCGGCGTGTCAAAGAAACGCGAACCCAGAATACCGCTGGGATTTGCAAAGTTCACTTTGTTGAACACATTGCGCGCCGACGCTCCAAACGTGAGACTGTATCGGCGATCCGACGTGCTGGTGGGCATTCCTCCCCCACCGCCGCCAAAGAGTGGACCGCGCGGTCCTCCTCCTCCGCCGCCGTGCCCGCCGCCACCACCGCCACCTCCTGGCCCGCCACCTTGGCCTTGACTGCCGGCGGGTCTGCTCACCTTGGGACCGAATCCGAAGGTCTTAGTCAACCGCAGATTCATTACGAAACGAGCTGGTCCCGTGGAGTAGTTGATGGGAGTGATCTTTTCCCCCGCAGTGGGCGCGGCATTGAAAGTTCCGAGCGGAGTGCAGTACGTAGAGGAAGGCGCAGTAGGGGTCACGGTCGTGGGACATGTTGCCGTGGAGACCAAGCCCGGACGATCGTTAAAAATCGAGTCGTTATTAAGATCGTTGGTTGTGGTGATGTTGAAAGGAGTACCGGAGCTGGCGACGATGAACGGACTCAAGCGGAAGTTCAGAGGCAGAGCGAACGAGCTGACCATAAAGAATCGGTTACGGGTATCGAAGGACGCCCGTCCATAGTCAGCGCTGATGTTGTAAGAATTCGAAGGAAAGCTGGAAACCCCGGAAGTGTCGCTGTTGGCGTAGTTGAGTATGTAATAGCCAGCCAGCTGAACCTTCGATCCTACGCGCCAGTTAGTGTTTGCAATCAACTGATTCTGCCGGAAGACCGCTTCGGAAACATACTGGTAGAGATTTCCGCCGCTCACGGGCTGGCACGACGGATTGCAGGGAGTTCCCGGATAGGGTGCGTTGGCGTTGATGGTGAGCAGCTGGTCAAAGCCGCGAGAATTCAGATAGGTCACCGAGAGGGTGGCGGATTTGGTAAGCTGACGCTCCACGGTAACTGCCGACTGCATGGTGTAAGGCGCGTGCAGGCGCGAGTTGATCTGGTAGATAGTCGGAGTGGCCGGAGTGACCACTCCGGTGCAGCCAGAAAAATTCGCAAGAGACGGGCATTCTGGATTGTTAATAACGAATTGTTCCTGGGTGATGCCGTTCAGGCGCTCAGCCTCCAGAATTTGCGCCTCCTGAAAGCGATCATAAAAAATTCCGAAGCCTGCGCGCAGAACAACCTTTGGAGGTGCTGACCTGCCGCCGACGCCCCAAGCCAGGCCGAGGCGCGGGGCCCAATCTGCATGATTCGAAATCCCAGTCTGCGTCTCGAACCGCAGGCCGTAGCTGAAGGTGATATTGGAGCGAACCTTCCAATCATCCTGGTAGTAAAGTCCAGCATCGAAATTGTGCACAACCAGGGGGGGCGTGCCGACCGTGTAGGTGAGTTGCGTCGCGATGGGACTAGCGACGTTTCCGCCGTTTTCCAGTGCATGCTGATAGGAGATCGGACACGGTGGTTGTCCGATCCGGGGAACGCAACTGAGCCCGGTCGCGGTATCTTGCAGTGAAGAAAAGGTAAAAGTGCCGTTAAATCCGGAAGTTGAGCTGTTCGCATCTCTGATGCCGCGCAGTCGCGCTCCGAACTTTACGGTGTGATTGCCGTGCACGATGGAAGTGTAGTTTTGAAATTCGTAGTGATCCTGGTGGTCGAGAATGTTGCCCTGGCTGTTGCCTCCGCCGTTGAACGCTCCCAGGACGTTGAGAGCAGGCTGGCTATTCAGAGCGAACTGGTTGTTGATTTCACGCAAATATTGGAAGCGGGTTTCATTCACTATCTTTGCGCCAAAGACTTGTGTGTCGCCGATTTGCAGAGTGTGCTCGGTGGAATTCTGGTTGTAGCCCTGAGAAGACAAACTGAATTGTCCGATGCCGTCGTTGTTTTGCGTATCGTGGAAGTACTGATACCGCGCAGTCAGTGTGTTGTTCTTACCGAGCTGATAGTCAAGTCTGGGTGTGACGTTCGTTCGATATCTCTGACTGGGCACGGACTCGATGATCTGCGTTTCCGCAAACGTTGTCGGATCGAGCGTCACCGCGTTGACTGCGGAAAGATCGTTGATATTGCGGCGCTGGGCGTCAACAAAGAACGAGGCTTTCTTGTTGATCGGTCCGCCGACGTTTCCGCTGAATTGAACTGTATCGTAACCCGGCTGGTTGCTGCCTCCGAACGGATTCGGCGAGTTGAAGGCCGAATCGTTTCCGTTGATCAAAAACTGGCCATGAAATTTATCGGTGCCGGGCTTGGTGAAGACCTCGATCCGGCCATAGCCGATTTTGTCGAACTCCGCGGAGAACGGGTTTTGATTGATACGGATTTCCCGAATTGAAGATTTCGGAGGAAGTTGCCCGGCAGTAAAACCATCGATATAAAGCTGCCCTCCATTGGGTCCGGCGGAAGGTCCGGCAAGCGCTTGCAGGTCAGTGAGCAGTTCATCGGGATCATCTGGCAAGGCCTCCAGTTGTTTGCCAGAGATGACGATGGCGCCGGCATTGTTGGCGGGATTGACATCGACAGTTGGCGCCGTATCGGAAACCTGAATCTTCTGCTGCTCGATTTCAATGCTCATCGGGACATTCAGGAGCAGAGGCTGATTGGCGATAACTACGTTGTCGTTCTCGTAGACGGCGAATCCCGGGGCGATCACGTTCAATGTGTACTGCCCAGGGGTCAGTCCCTTGAATTCATACTGACCTTGTCCGTTCGCTTGCGTTTTGATCGGTGTCGAGGAAGCGGCTGCAGGCGTGAGGACGACATTGGCATTCGCTATCGCGGCGCCGGATGGGTCATTTACTTGACCACGCAGGCCACCTGCGGCGGTCTGAGCCGCGACGGGCGGGGGCGCGAGCATCAGGAACTGTAACCAGGAGAAAATGAATACGAAAAATAAATACCGCCGTACCTTCATCAAGCATTCCATTTCTTGAAAAATGTCTTTGCTGCGATTTTCGATCGCGTGATCTCTTCGGGCAGGACCCGAAAGCTAAGGGCCTCCAGCGTCGCCGGATGGTGCGCCCAGGCTCCAGGGAGCGAGCATCATGGCCTGGCCGGCGTTAGGTGCGGCTTGCAGAATCGGTTCGACGCCGCTGACCAGTTGGATCGCAGTGCCTGCTCCCGAGGCCGTGCCCTCCGTCGAGAGAATAACGACTGCGTCTCCCTTATGCAGGTCCGCCATCGTCGCGACTGGAGCGCGGCTGATCAGGCGCTGCAGATCGGGGGCGCCGCCCGCACGCGCGCCACTTCCCCCAGGACCTCCCGGAGCGCCCGCTGCCCGCGCATTCTGGTCGCTCGCCGCCGGAGTGGAACTCGGCGATGCGCCGGGTATCGCGCCGGCGGCCGCACCTTTCAGACGCTTGGCCATCATCTGAGCCATTTCAGGCGGCAACTTGCGGAGCTGTGAGTCCGCGGTAATCTTGATGAGCACGTTTTTCTTCGTCAATAAATCGTGAACGCTGAGGGTTGACGAGCTTGCGTCCACAGAGTTGATAGTGCCGGCAAAATTGCGGAATGTTCCAGAAACAATTTCTTCGGCCGTCACCTCGGTGCCGTCGGCGTTGCGATCGCCCCGCGCACGGACCTGATCGCCGGTGTGAATTTCCTGCAGCGTGCCGGTCTTGGCGTCTTCAAACTTTACAGAGTCCGGCGGGTAGCGGCGAATGACCGTGGCACTGGATGTGTGAATAACGAGATTCTTGCCCCGCGTGGAGATAGTCACGGTTCCAGCGGCTGGATCCACGGCGGTGGCGAGTCCATCCACTCCACGTTTCTGCCAGTCTTGCAGATTCTGTTGGTCCCGCGCTTGCAGGTCGGAGCGCTTCATTACGACGACCGAGGAGGCGACGAGCGACAGGTTGTCGTCGGACAATTGTCCTCCAACCAGAATGCGGTCGCCGATTTGAACATCCTGTAACTGAATCGGGGCTGCGTTCTTCAGATCCTTCTCACCGGGAGCGATGCGGACGATCCGGGTCGCGGGCTGGACTGTGACTCTTAAGTCGGGGCCGGAGTCCGGGGTGAGAGTTAGGGTTGTGCCGTCGATGGATTTAACTGCGCCAATGCGCTTGCTGACTGCGCCTGGGGCCGGCGCCTGCGTCGCCTGGCCAGGCAGCGCCGCATAACAGGCAGGGACGAGAAAAACGCTGGCTGCGCCGGCAGCGCAACACGCAAGCGCCAAACACCGTTTCGAAATAGCGATCATCTGTTACTAATCTACATTGCTAGATCGCACAAAACGCCGGATTTACAAAGTTTTACTTCGAGACGGGAAACCTCACGCTAGCACCCAAATCGGCACCGAAAGGTTCCCTGCGCACGGTGATGCCTTACTCTGCGATGAGCAAGTTCTCCGCGAAGGGCCACTGATCATCGATCCACTGGACCTCGCAACGAAAACCAGCGGTGCGGGCCATTTGAAGAACGTCCTGGGGAGAGTATTTGTGGCTGCTTTCGGTCCAGATGGTTTCGCCTTCAAGAAATTCGACGGTAAGTTCGGCGGCAGGAATGTTGACGGTCTGGCGGCGCAACGAGCGGAGATGCATCTCGACGCTGCGAGTTTGGTGATTGATTCTTGCCATATGTTCAAAGTGCGCGAGATCAAAGTTAGCGCCAAGCTCGTAATTGATGCGCGCCAGGAGGTTTAAATTGAAGGCGGCTGTCACTCCCAATTCGTCGTCGTAAGCTGCCAGCAATTGGGCCGCAGGCTTCTCCAGATCCGTGCCCAGAAGAAGTGAGTCCCCGGGCTGCAGAATGCGGCGGACTTGATTCAAGAATTTGAGACCTGCCATGCGATCGAAGTTTCCGATGGTGCTGCCCAGGAACAACACGAGAAGATGCTGTCCGGGCTTGCGCTGCGCAGCGACTTCGAGCAGTCCATCGAGATATTCGCGCTCGAAACCGAGGATGCTGATGGAATCGATGTCGCTGAGTTCGCGTTCGCACATGGCAAGCGCGGCTCGAGAAATCTCGATGGGATAGTAGCGGGTACGCTGGCGCCGGCAAAACGCCTCGAGGATCTGCCGAGTCTTCTTGCCGCTGCCGCTGCCGAGTTCGGCGACGGCGATTGGAGTATCAAGCCGCTCGACGATATCTTCCGCATGGCGACGGAGGAGACGTTCGTCGGCTCTCGTTAAACCGTATTCAGGCAGATGACAGATTACTTCGAACAATGCCGAGCCCACGTCATCGTACAAGTATTTCGATAGCAATTCTTTTTGACCTGGCTTGGTGAGACCAGCGCGGACATCCGCTGCGAACTCGTAGGTGATGTTGGCGGTGATGGCGTGAACAAGCATCTGGAGAACTCCTTATGACGAGTCAGCGGCTTACGCAACGAAATCCCGTATAGATAAATTGGTAGTGTGCCTGGAACCAGTTGCGGAAGGTGGGCCGCAACATGCACGCAGCGGTGCGCGCGGACCCGCCTTTCATGACAAAGTGTTTCCCATCAAAGAAATCTGCGGAGTACCCACGATAAAACGGAAAGGGTTCGAATCCTGGGAATGGGGCGAACTCGGTGGACGTCCACTCCCAACCGTTGCCTAGCATCCCTTGAACTCCGAAGGCGCTTCGACCCGCGGGAAAAGCGTTCACTGGCGCGGGATTCCAGCGGGTGAAATCGAAGTTGCCGAATTCTCGTGAGAGTGTTTCACTTCCCCACGGATAAAAGAGCTGGCCACCATTCGGAGTGGAGTATGCGGCGCGCTGCCACTCGGCTTCGGTGGGTAGCGATTTCCCTACCCAGTTCGCGTAGGCTTGCGCCTCCGCCTGGCTCACATAAACAGGCCAATCCAGAGGAAGTGGAACATCGTTGAACATGGTCCGATACAACCACCGGTTGCCATCGCGCTTCCAGAAAGCGGGATGAGCAATTTCGTGCTGCACTCTCCAATCCCAGTCATTCTCAGAGCCAGCTGCAGTCCATAGCGAGCGAGATTGGTATCCGCCTGCTTCGATGAAGTCGAGGTACTGCTGATTTGTCACCTGGTACTGATCGATGGCAAACGCGGGAACATCGACGGTGTGGGCTGAAAACTCGTTGTCCCAGCCGAACGTACCGCTCGCGCGAGGGAGGCCGAGTGTAACCGCGCCGGCGGGAATCTCAATGCTGCGATGGTCGATTGCGGAAGTAACGGTATTTGCAGGTTCTGGCCGGCGGACTTTTCGATCGAGCGGCATTTGATGCAGCATGTACGCCAGTGTTTCAGCGTGCATCAGGCGGTGCTCAACGGCTACATTGAGCAGAGTGCTGAGCGGAAAACCATCCCTGCCGGAGGAATTGGAATCCAGCAAGTCTTGCAATTTCTCATCCAGAGTAGAGCGAATTTCTCGGACATACTCCTGTACGGTGGCAATTGATGGCCATTCTGAAGGCTGATCGGAAGGCAATCCGCCGCCGACCGGGTCAATGCCGAAAGCAAAGAGGCGATCGAACTCGGGATGGAAAGCTCTTAGTCCAAGTACGCGGTCGTACAACAAATTCCAATCGAAAGCTTCGAGGTGTCCGATGTAGAAGACAATGCGGTGACGCTCGGGGATGGGCCGATCGTAGAGAGAATCCGACTTGACGATGGCAAAAAGGTCATCGGTCCTCTGACGGGCACTTACTAATTGCTCGGTGAGTTCGTGACGAATGGCGATTTCGCTGTACGTGGTAGGCATAGGAATCTCCGAAATCGACGAACAAAACAGTCAGCCTTCAGAACGGGCCGTCGCAGTCTGACGATTCTATCCGGGTCTCCTTCCGAGTACCATAGGGTGGTGTCTTTTCCGATCTTTCATGTAGACGCCTTCACCGGAAGCCCTTTCGCAGGCAACCCGGCCGCGGTGTGCCCTCTCGTGGAGTGGTTAGATGACGAGTTGTTGCGTGCGGTCGCCGCAGAAAATAATCTTTCTGAGACCGCTTATTTCGTTCCGCGAGGTGAACATTTTGAGCTCCGGTGGTTTACCCCACGCTGCGAGGCGAAACTCTGCGGGCATGCAACCCTGGCGTCCGCCTTTGTACTGATGCAAATTCTTGTGCCCGGATGCAATTCAGTACGCTTCGAAACCCGCTTCAGCGGCGCACTGACTGTCTCCCGTGACCGCGATTTGATCGCCATGGACTTCCCCGCCCTTCCGCCCTGGCCTTGCGCGGACCCGCCGGCTGCCTTGGTAGCCGGGCTCGGAAAGACTCCCGCGGAGGTTCTCCAGATCGAGGACAACTACTTTGCAGTGTATGAGATTGAGGAAGACGTGAGAAGGATTCGCCCCAATTTCAGGCTGCTTGAGGAACTCCATCCCGCCGGAGTTGCGATCACAGCATCGGGGAAGGATGCCGATTTTGTCTCCCGCTATTTCGCGCCCAGCTACGGCATCCCGGAGGATCCGGTGACGGGGTCGACGCACTGCTCGCTTGCTCCCTACTGGGGTCGACGACTGGGCAAGGAAAAATTGCACGCGCGTCAAGTCTCGGAGCGAGGTGGAGAGTTGTGGTGCGAAGTCAAAGGGGAGCGGGTGATTCTCAAAGGAGAAGCCACTCTGACACTGCGAGGCGAGTTGCTGATCTAGGCCTTCCGAGACAATGTTCAGCGCCCTTTGTGAAACAAGAAGTGGGCATCAGTGGATCAATCCTTTGCTTCGCAGAAATTCGTGTGCGACATCCTTCGAATCGCGACGCTGGCCATCGAGAGCGTAATTTAATTTCTGCATCTCCTGATCGGAAATCTTGCCTGCCAATTCCGCGATCGCTTCGCCAACTTCTGGATGCTGCTGCAAAGTCTGCCGGCGAATCACTGCGACCGCTTCGTAGGGGGGGAAATAGTGGCGATCATCTTCGAGAACGAACAGATCGAGCCCGGGAATCAGTCCATCCGTGGCATTGCCGGCGGCGATATCAATCTGATGATCTTTCAGCGCCGGGGCGAGCAGGCCGAGATCCATGACGCGGGGTGGCGCGGCGAAGCGCAGGCCGTAAGCGGCGGCCAGTCCGGTGTAGCCATCCGGACGCTCCATGAACTCATAGCCAAAACCAGCGTGCCATTGAGGAGCGACAGCGGCTGCCTGCGATAGAGTTTTGAGATTCAGGCGGCGCGCGTCGTCACCGCGAATCTCCATGGCAAAAGTGTCGTTGAAGCCGAATGGGGGGCTGATTGTAAGTCCGAAGCGCGTTTCATATCCGTTCTTCACGCGTTGATATACGCCAGCCCGATCCCCTGCGACTTTTTCTTTCAGGATGGCGGTGAGCGCGGTGCCAGTGTATTCGGGATAAATATCGATGCGTCCCGCGAGCATCGCCTGCTGGCAGATGTAAGTTCCCGCGAGATAAAAGCGGCGCTCAACCTTGAGATGGGTGCGGGCCTCAACCATCTGAGCGAGAAGTTCACCCAGCATCAGCGACTCGGTGAAGTTCTTGGATCCGATCACGATGCGGTTCTCATGCGACGGCGCACAAGAAGGCAGTAGCAGAAGCAGGAGAACCGCGAACACAGCGGACCCGTGCCGCTCTTGGAGAAAACCGAGAAGCTCTCGGTGACGACTTTGTTTCATCGCGGTTGCAGGCGCCTCTCCAGCCATCCCAACCCGAAGTCAGCCGATAGTGCCAGCACTGCTGCAGGAATCGCTCCGGCCAGAATGAGTTGATTGTTCACCATCGCGAGACCGCGAAAAATAAATTCTCCCAGACCGCCGGCACCGATCGCGGCAGCAATCGTGGCAAGTCCCACGGAGACGACGACAGCGACTCTTATGCCGGAAAGAATTACGCTGACCGCCATCGGCAACTCGACCTGAAACAACAGTTGTCGGCCGGTGAGTCCCATCCCGCGCCCAGCTTCGACTACAGCGGGATCGACACCGCGAATTCCCGTGTAGGTATTACGAATTACAGGCAGGAGCGCGTAGAGCGTAAGGGCGAGGATGGCGAGGCGATCGGCACGGGCGCCGATCCAGGGCACGGGCAGCAGAAAGCCAAACAGCGCGAGACTAGGAATCGTCTGGACGATGTTCGCCGTTCCCAGCACCGGCTTGTTCCACACTGGCCAGTGGGCACTTAGTATGCCGAGCGGAATACCGATCAGCACAGCCAGCAGCGTGGAAATTCCCACCAGCCAAAGATGCTCCAGGGTGAGTTCCAGAATTTCTTGATGGTGCTGAGCAAAAAAATGAATGACATTCATTCCGTTCCTCGCGTTGCCACCGAGTTCAGTCCTTCTCCGAAAGCCTGCACATAGGCGGCTGCCAGCGGATCAGTTGATCGTAAAAACTCCTGAGGAGGAAGAACCGTAACTAACTGGCCCGACTCCATCAGTGCGATGCGAGAGCCGAGCCGCAAGGCTTCGCGTAAGTCGTGGGTAACGAAAACCACCGTCTTATTCAGGCGCTGCTGAAGCGAAAGAAACTCACGCTGCAATTGATCGCGCGTGAGCGCGTCGAGCGCTCCGAAGGGCTCATCCATGAGCAGAATGGACGGATCCGCGGCGAGGGCACGGGCCACACCAACTCTCTGGCGCTGTCCACCAGAGAGTTGGTGCGGATAGCGAGAGGCAATTTTTTCCTCGAGCCCGACCATCCGCAATAACTCTTCGACGCGCAAGTGGATCCGGTCGGCGGGCCAGCCTTCGATGCGGGGCACGAGGCCGATATTGCGTTCCACCGTGAAATGCGGAAACAGGCCCACATCCTGGATGACGTAGCCGATGCTTCGTCGCAGCCGAATCACGTCGCTATCGGCTGTGGGCGCGCCGTTCACACGCACCTCTCCACAGCTTGGGCTCAGTAGGCGATTGACCAGCTTAAGGGTGGTGGTTTTGCCAGAGCCACTGCGGCCCAGCAGGACCAAAGTCTCGCCGCGTTGCACTTGAAGGTTCAAGTCTCGCAGCAACGTTTGGCCGTCAGGAAGCAGGTAGACGACGTCGCGGAATTCAATCACCGGAGAGTTGGTAGGAGTTGGTTCCATTCTGATCAGGCGATCTCTAATCAAATTGTCTCGTAAGTGTCGTCAATGATCTGCATCAACAATGATCTGCATCAACGCAGTCTCCTCGAAACATGATTGCCCAGCATACCGGACTTGGCGAGTCAGCAGCAGCAGCAAAGTATTTCTGCGGGATGGACGCCGCTTCACGCCGCATCCAGAGAGCTAATAGACGATCAGGCTCCCTGCCGCTACCATCTTCTCAGAGCGGCTGTGGAAATCCATTTTGGGTATGGGTGTGTCGGCTTCGCGAATTTTCGTTTCCTGGGTGATGATCATCCTGTTACCGCTGTCGCTGTTGGCGGCGGACACGGGCTCCGCCGTTGTGCATAGCAGCGGGGGAGTATCGGTGAATGGCACGGAGGTGGCGGATTCAACCGCTGTGTTCCGGGGAGATTTACTGGAAACCAAACCAGGATTCATCGCCAATCTCGACGCCGAAGGATCGTCGGTGCTGATCCAGGGAGAATCGATCGTGAGGTTCCAGGGTGATTACTTAGTTCTGGAGCATGGAAGCGTCGCGGTAGGAACTTCGACGTCAATGAGCGTTCACGTGAACTGCATTAAGGTCGAACCCGTCTCAAACGATCGGACGCAGTACGATGTGACCGACGTGAACGGGACGGTGCAGGTTGCGGCTCACAAGAAAGATGTAAGCATTCAGCAAGGTGGAGCGGTGCGCAAGGCAGCTTCGGAACCCAACTCGTCCCAATCCGGCATCGTGCATGAGGGACAACAGGCAACGCGAGACGAATCAGTGACCTGCGGAGCGGCATCTCGTCCCGAAGGAGCCGGCCACGCTCTGAATACAAAGTGGATTGAGATTGGAGGGGGAGTGGGTGGTGGGGCTCTGGTACTCTGCCTGCTTCTTTGCAGAGGCAAGGGCCAGAATAATGTGAGCCCGGCGCAACCCTAAGAACGAAAGAGCCCCCCTTTCGATGATGTGGGCGTCCCGGTAGTGTCCTAAACTTGCTGTTTTCATTTCCAACGCAGGTTAGGACACTACCGGCGTCCCGAAACTTCAGCAGAATCTGGGAATGCGGCGTATACTGAAGGTCTTGACCTCGAAGACACCCTAGAACCGCGCGTTGCGCCTTCGCGATTGAGAACATTCTCTGAAAGGCGAGTAACTTTTGCACTCGAGGGTTCCTGGAGTTTTCTCCCGATCCCATAAAAGCGGCTTCCCGCACGGTTACGCGAGCCGGCCGATTTGAGGATGGACTGCTAGTTTTCCATCGAGCGTAGCGCACGCTTCAGACTCAGACGCGCAGAGACTTAAGCCTCAGTGACAGCGCCGGTTTTTTACGTTAATCAGCCCACAGGGCAGGAGATAGAAATGTCCGGAATCAACGGCGATAAAGCAAGATTCAACCGGCGTCGCAGGCAAAAGATCAGCCGGCGAGTCAGCAATCAAAAAATGTTAAAGACCTTGGCGGAGAAGCATCTGGTCCCTGCAGGGTCGCAGGCGAGCCAGAAGGAGAAGTCGGAATGACCGCGACTCCTGTGACACCACCTCTCTCGGCTTCCGCGAGCGTCCTGCCGAAAAAAAAGCGTGTACTTCTGCTGGACACTTCGCAGACGAAACGCGATTTGCGGGCGGATGTAATGAGGAAACTCGGCATCGAGGTGGATTGCGCCGCCGACGTGCTTGAGGCGCGATGCTGGTGGCGGGCAGACTTATACAATCTGGTTTTGATCAATGCGACAGGTGAGGCAGAGAGCCGGGACAAGTTCTGCACTGACATTCGGGGCGCGAATCCGGCGCAGCGGATTGCCTTTTTCGTGGGTGGTCCTGAGTACCTGGCGACTGCTCCTCATTCCGATGCGGCGTCATCGGAGACGGATGCGGACGCCCTGCACAAGGAGATGGTTGCCGCCCTGCTTGCCCAGGGTTCGGAAAATATCTCGCAACGCTGGGGCATATTGGAAGCATGCAAACGAATTTCTTCAGTGCGCTCGGTCAGCGAAGCGCGATCGCGAGCAATACGGGAAACGCCCCGGCCCTCCCGCTGGGCGGAAGCCATTGAGCGGCACTCCGAGCCCGAAGAGATTCATTCTCAACCAACCTTTGCAACAACAATCGCGGTACAGAGAGAAGAACTCCTATGAAGAATTTATATGTTGGTAACTTACCTCACAGCACCACCGAAGCTGAATTGCGCGGGGTATTTGAAGCGCATGGCGCAGTCGAGAAGGTCAGCATTGTTACCGATCGCGAGACCGGCCGCGCCCGGGGCTTTGCCTTTGTGGAAATGACCAATCCTGCGGAAGCAGATAAGGCGGTCGCCGCCTTGAACGGCAAGGAACTCGGCGGCAGGGCACTGAAAATCAATGAGGCAAAACCGAAGACAGACGCTCCGCGTGGTGGCAGTGGCGGAAAACGTTTTGGCGGCGGTGGTGGTGGCGGCAGTCGCGACGACTACCAGGGCCACGCGCGTCAACCGCGCGAACCGCGCTGGTAGGACGCGGCGGTCAATATTAAGGAGTTCGCGAGGCAGGAATGGATTGCAACTCCATTCCGCCCGGCCTGAACTGCGCAATCAAACGAGATTCAAAAGCGTACCAGCCGCTGATGCACAAATAAAAAATCGGAGACAGGCATGCCAGGACGAGGTCGATCGAGCTTTACCAAACGCCAGAAAGAACATACGCGCCAGCAAAAACAGCGCGACAAGGCTGAGCGCAGAATTCAACGCAAAACCGAGGAACCCTTGGGGACGTCAAGCGATTCCAGCGATCTGGACTTGACCGAGTTGCAAAAGCATGCGGCCGAGCAGGCCGCTCTTTTCCAAATGGGAGCTGACGACAACGATATTTCCAGTCTTCCTCGTGAACGCAGTCCGGAAAAAACCGAACCGTAACATCATTCCTCAGGTGTCTCCATAGAGAAAGGGCGCGTCTTTAAGACGCGCCCTTTTCGTGGCTTGTCGATTCCCTGCCGGTTCAGGCAAATACTTCGCCGGGCAACTTGGTCAGAGTCCGGCTGGCGAGGGTATTTTGAACAACATGCTGCGACCGCTCGGCCTTCGCCCAGTCCACCTGCTTGCGTTCGATGCGCAGTTTCAAGGCACGCTCGATATGCCGCAGTTCGATGACCTCGGCGCCGGCCACCAAGCTGGAAGCCAGTCCTTGGGATCCAGCGCGGCCCGTCCGTCCGACGCGATGGATGAAATCTTCAGCCATCTTGGGTAGATCGTAGTTGATCACGTGCGCGACGTCGTCCACGTGCAAGCCGCGGGCCGCGACGTCAGTGGCCACCAGCACCTGGAACTTCCCCTGCTGAAATCCACTGAGGGCTCCGTTGCGCTGCGATTGCGAGCGATCCCCATGAATCATGGCAGCGGAAAAACCTTCGCGCACCAACTCTTTGGCCAAGCGTTCCGTTCCCCGCTTGGTGCGGGCAAAGATAAGAGTCTGTCCCTTTTCGGCGTAAAGCAATTGCCGAAGCACTTCCGCTTTCTCGGCGGGACGCACTTCGTAAGCTTGCAGGCGAACGCTCTCGACCGGCTTGAGGACCGAACCAATGGCGACGCGAACCGGATCTCGCATCGAGTCATTTACCAGACCGGCGACGGATTGTTCCATCGTCGCGGAAAAGCACAGGGTCTGCCGGCGTTGCGGCAGCACTGCGAGAATGCGGCGAATGGCGGGCAAAAAGCCCATGTCGAGCATGCGATCGGCTTCATCGAGAACGAGTATTCTGATCTCGCGCAAGTCAATCAGCCTGCGGCTGATGAAATCCTGTAAACGGCCCGGCGTTGCAATCACCATCGCGGCTCCGGAGCGCACCGACTGAATCTGCGTCTTTTCGGAGACGCCGCCGATTACCAGGGCGGCCTTCAAAAGCTCCTTGCCACGCAATTTCTCGTACTCTTCGTTGACCTGAATGGCCAGTTCGCGCGTGGGGAGCAACACCAGCACGCGGGCTTTTTGCGCCGGTTCGCGCTGTAACATTTCAATCACGGGAATCAAAAACGCCAGCGTCTTGCCGGTACCGGTCTGCGCTGTCGCTAAAACGTCCTTGCCCTCAAGGGCGCAAGGGATGGCCTGCGCCTGAATGGGCGTAGGGATAATGAATTGAGCTGTCGCCAGCCTCTGCTGCAAAGCAGAAGAAAGCGGTAGATCCGTAAAACTTGTCATTCGTAATTTTCTTTCTGGAGGGGCTTGATCAAACTCTGAATACACGTGTCGTGAGTTCCCAGCCGCTCGTAGCATTTTGAATTGACGCTGAATAAACGGCGGGCAGGAAAAGCGGAGATAAATCTTGATCCCAGGGGATCAACCGCGTCACGAGCAAACCGTGGCAGTAGCGTTGAAGTTATTATAACACGAATTAACTAATCCGTTAACAGTTACGAAAGGCCATACTTCTGGAAGCCTTTACACGTCAAAAATCCTGTATACGGATGACGGCTCCTGCGCCTGGAGTAATGAAATTGCAACGTTGTGCACCGCAACACCGCCAGTCGTTTTTCCGTTAAGCTTTCCGTGGTGCGCATGGCCGTGTACAACCAGGTCGGCTCCATGCCGGTCGACGACCTCGGCCAGCCGTGAGTTTCCCATGAAAGGAAATATTTCGGGAGCTTCGCCTTGCACAGTCTCGGCGATCGGCGAATAGTGCAGCACCACGATCCGCTTTTCGGTGCGGAGCTGAGACATGGCACGCTCCAGTTTGAGCGCCTCATCGACGGAAACTCGAACAAAATCTTTGATCTCACGTTCTCCGAACGGGGTCAGCATGCCGCGTCCAAATCCGCCCACGAATCCTTTCGTACCCGCAAACCCCACTCCATCCCTCTCATAGGCGCTGCCGTCGAGGAGCTTAATTCCGGAGGAGATAATCAGGCGCGCCAGTTCGACCTCTTTGCCACTTTCGTAATCATGATTGCCGAGGACGACAATCGTCGGTAGACGCAGATGAACCAGCACATTGAGCAGCGGCTCCATTTCATCGGGCTGTCCGAAGTTGGTTAGATCCCCGGCCAGGACAAGAACGTCGGCCTCATCTCGCACTTTCTCAAATTGATCCTTCAGCTTGGTATAGCCCTGAGGAGTGAAATGCAAATCAGCTGTGGCCGCGATTCTCACGCGAATCGATCCAGGGGGCTGCCACTATCCTCAGGACCATCACACTTGGGAAGAGCGCCGATTTCCGCCAGGCGTTTCCGTCGGGTTTCTTCGAGCAAATTTCCCAGCTCCCATTCGTTGATGTCGATGGCGAACATATTCTCATCTACGAGGCTTCCACGAAAACTGGCGTCCGGGTTACGTCTGGCAATCTGAGTTTCCAAACGACGCAATAGTTTGCGCCAAATCGCGGCGGGAACATAATGTGTCTGGGCGGGATAGACGTAGCGAAACAGAAGCAGCGACCATAAAAGCATCTCCCAGTGTTCGCCCACCAACTTCAGTTCCCGCTCCCAGTCAAAAGAGCCGTGAGTACCGTAGATCACATGGGCTATGTCTGCGCCATCGAAGCGCTCGCGCTTGGCCACGAAAATTTTCGAGGCAACCAGCTCTTCCGGAGCCAACACGCGAGTCTTGACTCCATGGACGACTACGGGGATGGCTCGCTCAATCCAGGAATCTTCCACCACGATCACTCCATTGCTCATGCCAGTGATGAGATCCACAAAGAAATCTCCCTTGCGAGCCTTTGCCAGCCAAACGGGATCGCGCACCTCGCACTCGAAGCCGCGCTCTCGCAGATAAGGGAAGACATCGCAGGATGTTTTAGCAGTCATGAAGAGGTCGAGATCCTTCGTGAACCGGCAGATTCCAGTGTGCGCTCGCAACGCAAATTCACCCGAAACCGCGTAAGGGACTTTCCGCTGTTCGAGCGCCGTTAAAACCTCGCGAAACAGTTTGGCCTGCTCTTCCGGAACCTCCATCGGAATGGATGACGTCACAGGGAGGTCTTCGGCATGGTCAGCGGATTTGGACGATTCACACACGGACTTTGGATGTTCTTCTTTTGCTTGTGGTTGTTAGGCATTGCCATGAACTAAGCGACTCTCTGGTTGTAGCACGAGGGATAATTCGCAGAAACAATTCAAATCCTTCGACCATACAGCGGCCACCTTATAGACCGGCGATCCAACGACCTTATTTTGTAATGAGACCCTTCTACAACATAGCGATCTGTCGGACCGGGGTGTGTCACCTACGTCCAGTGCGATCGAAATTGTTAGGATCATGTCCTGATCGTTTCGGAGCGTGAGATTTCCCGAACGGCCAAGGATAGGGGGATAGCGGTCGATGATTTCGCTGGCGCATTTTCTGCTGTCGCTCATCGTTGGGAGCAGCATCCTGCTGATGCTCATCCGTCCGCGCAATCTCCCAGAAGCTTATTGGATTGGCGCTGGCGCCATCTTATTGCTCCTGTTTCGCCTGGTGAGCTGGCGGCTTGCTGCCCACGCCGTGGTGAAGGCACTCGATGTCTGCCTCTTCCTTATCGGAATGATGTTGCTCTCGGAACTGGCTCGCGAGCACGGAGTCTTCGATTGGCTCTCCTCGGTTGCTGTGCGGGGAGCCAAGGGCTCCTGTTTCCGCTTGTTCGCGCTCGTCTATGCCGCTGGCATACTCGTCACCGTGTTCATGTCAAATGACGCGACGGCGGTGGTTCTAACACCGGCAATCCTGACTGCTGTGCGCAAGGCAAGAGTTCAGCCTCTTCCTTATTTGTTCGTCTGCGCTCTGATCGCGAACGCGGCTTCGTTTCTGCTGCCGATTTCCAACCCGGCGAATCTGGTTGTCTTTCACGGACAAATGCCGCCGCTTGGACGGTGGCTGCCGTCGTTCGGAGTTCCGTGTCTTATCTCCATAGCTGTGACATTCCTGGTGATGCGCTGGCTCTTCCGCGATGAATTGCGTGCCACCATCGATTGCGATGTCGAACCCGCGCCGTTGACGAGCAGTGGCAAGCTAGTCTTGCTGGGATTAGCCGTAACGGTAGTTGTCCTGTTGACGACATCCGCGCTGGGCATGGATTTAGGTCTCCCAGCTTGCCTGGTTGCTCTCGCGATCACAATCGCCGTCTCGTTCAAGGTACACAGCAACCCGCTGACTCTGGCCCGCCAGATCAGCTGGGGAACTTTGGGTCTTGTTGCCGGGCTTTTTGTGATGGTGGACGCGATCGAGAGTATCGGGGCGATGCAACTCACTCAAGAATGGTTATTCTGGGCGCAGAGACTCGGACCGGTCGCGGGCACGTTCATTGTCGGGTTTGTAGTAAGCCTAGCGAACAATCTGGTCAACAATCTCCCGCTGGGGCTGATAGCCGGAAGTACGTTGCAGGCGGCGCACGCCAGAGGTCTCATTGCCAAGGCGGTTTTGATCGGAGTGGATCTGGGGCCGAATCTTTCCATTACAGGATCCCTGGCGACAATTTTGTGGCTCATCGCATTACGTAAGGAAAAGCTTGATGTCAGTTTCTGGAGTTTTCTTAAAGTAGGCGCCGTGGCCATGCCGATCGCATTGCTGGCGACGCTAGGAGGAGTAGTTCTGATACAAATCTGCTTTCCGAGCTGATTGAGGCTACTACCGGAAGACGCGAATGGCGCGGTCTTTCGTCGCAAGGCCATCCCACCGGGACAACGGAAAAAATCATCCCGCGTCGCTTCTCCGGGTGGTACGATATCGGCCTGCTTCAAGATTCCGGACGGAATTGGACATGACCAGATCCTCGCGCTCAGTGGCGTCGCCCCGGGTGGTTTGTATTGAAGACTTCCGGCCCATCGCCCGCCAGAGAATACCGCAATCCGTCTTCGATTACCTCGACGGCGGGGCCGAAGGGGAAGTCACGCTGCGTGAGAATTGCCGCATATTCAACGACGTCACATTTCGCCCGAGACATGCCGTCGCACTCGCAACCTGCAATTTGTCCACGCGAATTCTGGGCTTCGATCTTTCGCTTCCCTTCCTGCTAGCACCAGTCGGATACAGCCGGCTGATGCATCCGGAAGGCGAGGTTGCGGCCGCGCGAGCCGCAGGCAAAGCGGGTACCGGTTATATTCTTTCAACCATTTCCGGACACAGGCTGGAAGATGTGAGAGCAGCTTCCACCGGTCCTGTGTTTTATCAACTCTATCTGATGGGGGGTCGAAGCGCTGCCGAGGCTGCAATCGAAAGAGCGCGCGTTGCCGGGTTCAACGCTCTGGTCGTTACCATTGACACTCCGGTATCTGGAATCCGGGAGCGCGACTATCGCAACGGCATGAAAGAACTGATCAGCGGCGGACCCTTCGAGAAGATCCCGTTTCTGCCCCAGATACTTTCGCGTCCGGGCTGGCTTGTCAGTTATTTTCTTGACGGCGGTCTGCCTGGACTCCCCAATGTGATTGTCCCGGGCAAGGGACCCTTGCCGCTGGCTGATGTGGCCGCGGTGCTGGCTGAGTCCGCTGTGACGTGGGCTGACCTAAGTTGGATTAGAGACATCTGGAAGGGCCCGATCGTCGTTAAGGGCGTCCTCACAGCCGACGATGCTCGCCGCTCGATGGATGAGGGAGCTGCTGCAATTTCGGTTTCGAATCATGGCGGGCGGCAATTGGACGGGGTTCCAGCTTCTTTAAGAGCCTTACCTGAAGTTGTGGAAGCGGTGCAAGGCCGCATTGAAGTACTGATGGACGGCGGCATTCGCCGCGGGACCGACGTTGCGAAAGCGATCTGCATGGGGGCTCGCGCGGTACTATGCGGACGCGCCTACGCCTACGGTTTGGCGGCCGCCGGGGAAGTTGGAGTCGACCGCGCGATCGAGATCCTTCGGGTTGATCTGGACCGCACCTTGCGGTTGCTCGGTTGTCCCTCGGTCGGGGAATTGAATGCTTCTTACGTGAATGTTCCGAAGAGCTGGGAATCCAGCTGATACCCATTTCGAAAAAGTTGCAGCATTGCATTTCGCATGTTCGATCTCTGTAGGCAGAAAACTTCGTTCGCCAGGAGGTTGTAAATGCAGTGGACCCAGATCTACGATCCACTCGGCCATTGGTGGCTCTCCACGCTGGTTGCGGCTCTTCCCATCATTGTTCTTTTCGGCCTTCTCGCCGGCCTCAAAGTAAAGCCGCACTGGTGCGCGATTGCCGGGGCGGCGACTGCGGTAGTGGTTGCCATTATTTTTTTCAAAATGCCTCCCCCGCTGGCGGCCCTCAGCTTTGGATACGGCGTGGCCTTCGGAGTTTTGAAAATCGCTTGGATCGTTCTCGCGGCCGTCTATCTCTACGACATTTCGGTGGAGACCGGGCAGTTTGAAATCATGAAGGAGTCGGTGGCCGGCATTACGGCCGACCGCCGGTTGCAAGTGCTGCTGGTGGCGTTTTGTTTTGGAGCATTCATCGAGGGAGCGGCGGGCTTCGGCGCACCCGTGGCAATTGCCGGCGCATTCATGATCGGCCTTGGTTTCAAGCCGTTCCACGCGGCTGCGCTGAATCTGATCGCCAATACCGCGCCCGTGGCTTGGGGAGCGATCGGTACCCCGGTCCACACGCTCGCGGCGGTAACCGCTTTACCGGAATCCGATCTCAACGCCATGATCGGGCGCATACTTCCCTTCACCGCAATCATCGTTCCCTTCTGGCTGGTGAAAACCATGGTCAGCTGGCGCGAGACCTTCGAAGTATTTCCCGCAATCGCGGTGGTTGGCGTTTCATTTGCCCTGACCCAATTCTTCTGGTCGAATTTTGTCGACAGCAACCTGGTGGACATCGTGGGAGGCGTGGTATCGCTAGTCGCGGTTCTCGCTTTCCTCCGATTCTGGAAGCCGAAAAAAATCTGGCGCTTCGATTATGACGACAAGGTGACCGCTCCAACGGCAGCGGTGGGAAAAATTACCGACGACGTGGGCGGCGAATGGACGGCCAAGCAGTTCGATGGACTGGTCACCGTGCGCCACTACACCGCCGGGCAGGTCCTGAAGGCTTGGATGCCGTTCGCAATCCTCTCGCTCTTTGTGCTGCTCTGGGGGCTGCCAAAAATAAAGCTGGCCATGAATCAGGCCACCACACCCGCGTTTCGGGTGATGCTCGCGAATGGTAAAGTGCGGCCTGGTCCTCCGGGATGGGATGTTCCATACTTGCACAATGCTATCTCGCGTGCCGCTCCCATTGTTACCAAACCTACGCCCGAGGCGGCGCGATACGATTTCAATTGGCTCTCCGCCACCGGCACGGGATGCTTCTTTGCTGCGATTGTCTCCGGATTTTTGCTCGGATTGGGCCCGGTGCAACTGATGAAAATCTTTTGGCGAACGCTGGTGCGAATGCGACTCGCCATGGTGGCGATCTCATTCATGTTGGGACTGGGCTACGTAACCCGCTACTCGGGGCTAGATGCCGTGTTGGGCCTGGCATTCACGCGCACGGGATGGATGTATCCATTTTTTGGCACGTTCCTGGGATGGCTGGGAGTTGCGCTGACCGGTAGTGACACATCCGCGAACGCGCTCTTTGGCAGCCTGCAGCGAATCACTTCTCAACAACTCGGAATTGATCCAATCCTGATGTGCGCGGCCAACAGCGCCGGCGGAGTAATGGGGAAGATGGTGGATGCACAGTCGATCACGATCGCGACCGCGGCTACTGAACAGGTGGGAAATGAGGGAATTATTTTCCGCTTCGTGGCCTGGCACTCCGTCGCACTGTGTTCCATCGTCGGAATTATTGTGATGCTTTATGCTTATGTTTTCCGTTGGGCCGTGCCGCACGGGCTGACGTTTGTGAAATAGCGATTGGTGGCCTCTCAACCTTGCGGCTGGGAACCGGCTTTAGATCAACGGCGAGTAACCGGCGCCCGTGCCGGTTCCGGATCGTGACAGATAGTTGAGTGTCCAGGGATGGTTACTGATGCCATCCTGCGTATTCTTCGCGCCCCGCGAAGATCTTGGTAAGCAGGCTTACAACGCGCTCTTTCAGGGTTGCCGGCTGCGTTGTGCCGGTTTCTACAGTCGCCTCGGTTTTCGTCTCCGCCTTGGGATCGAGGGCGGGAGCTGCACCAGTCGCCATGAGTTAGTCTCCTACGTAGAAGCAAAGTCTTATGCCAGTTCGCAAGCACATTCGACGAAATTCGGAAATCACCGATTTCGGAGAAGGTTGGAAGAGTTTGCGCTCGAACTCAATTCTAAGAAAATCCTCATCCCCCGGGCAGATCACGAACGGCATAGCCCCGCAGGTCTGCTATCCGCCAGGCTCAGGACCGCGTTGGCGATCTGCTCCAAGGGCATAACGACATCCACAGCACCGCGCGAGATGGCCTCCTTCGGCATGCCAAACACGATGCAGCTCGCTTCGTCCTGAGCGATGGTGGCTGCTCCAGCTTCCTTCATCTCACAGAGACCCTCGGCGCCGTCGTCGCCCATGCCAGTCATGATGACGCCGACGGCCTTCGCCCCAACCGAAATGGCCACCGAGCGAAAAAGAACATCCACGCTTGGCCGATGGCGCGAGACCAGGGGCCCATCGATAATCTTTACGACAAATTCCTCCCCGCTGCGATTAATCAACATATGCCGGTTGCCCGGAGCAATGAGCGCGTGCCCATTCTGCAGGAGGTCGCTATCCCGGGCCTCCGCAATTTCGATCGCGCATTCTTTGTTCAGTCGTTCGGCGAATGCCCGGGTAAAGACTTCCGGCATGTGCTGCACAATCACGACCGGAGGACAATCAATTGGCAGGGCGGCAAGAAAAACGCGGAGAGCCTCAGTACCCCCGGTTGAGGCGCCGACGGCTATTACCCCGTTCGGCGGCGCTGTGCTGACGGACTTGCTTTTGCGCGGCAGCACCGAATCAGCCGTCAAGCGAGATACGGCCGGCCGCGGCCTGATCTGCGCCTGCGATGCACTCCAAACTGCATCCAGCAGGGTTACCGCCGACTCGTGGAGGAAGTCCCGCACGCCCACCTTAGGCTTGGTGATCACCTCGACCGCACCTTCTTCGAGCGCGCGAAATGCCAGTTCCGTGCCGCGCGCGGCAAGGCCGGAGCAGACCACCACCGGCGTCGGCATTTCCGCCATGATCTTCCGGATGAAAGTCAGCCCGTCCATTCTCGGCATCTCAAGATCGGTAATGACTACATCGGGAGATTCCTTCTGCATCTTTGCCCATGCAATCAGCGGGTCTGCCGCGGCCTTCACATTGATCCGGTGATCTGTGCCCAGAATGGCCTGCATAACCTGGCGGACCATTGCCGAGTCATCGACGACTAGAACGTGCAGGCCGTTTCCGTTCGAGTTCGTGTTCACCGGATCTCTCTGTCTCCCGTGTTGGCATAAATGGTCGGCTCAAGGCTTCGTAGCTGCGAAGACATGCTGGTCAAGTTTTCCGCATGGCCCACAAACAGGAGACCGTTGGCGATAAGATGACGAGTAAGGTTCGCGACTACTCTGGATTTCGAAGCCGCATCAAAATAGATCAGAACGTTGCGGCAGAAAATAGCGTCGAACGGACTTTCACCGAGGTTGGATTCCTGATCCAGATTCAGCCTTCGAAAATCGATCATCTGCTGGATCTCGATTTTCACTTTCATCTCCCCGTCTCGGTCGGCTATCCCACGAAGCATAAAGCTGTGCAGCAGGTCCGGAGGTATCTCTGCCGCCTTCGCCATGGAATAAACGCCCTTGCATGCCTTTTCCAGCACGCGGTTGGAGATGTCAGTAGCTAGAAGCCGCACATCCCAGCCTTCCTGCTCTGGGAGATGCTTCGCGAGCAACATGGCCACACTATAGGGCTCTTCGCCAGACGAACATCCGGCGCTCCAGATCCGCACTCGCTTAGGACGCAAACCGCGGTCTGCATCAGCCTGCCACCGGGGAAGCACTCGCTGTAACATGAACTCGAACTGCCGGGGCTCGCGGAAAAAGCGAGTTTCATTGGTGGTAATGGCGTCGATCATGCGCTCACGTTCTTCGTGCTGTTCTGGGTGTGCGACGCACTCGTAGTAACTTTCCAGTGAAGAAAGCTCCAGCATTCGAAGGCGTCGAAAGAGGCGTCCGCACAGAAGCGCCGTTTTTGAGCTTCCCAGCCAGATGCCGGTCTCGGAGTAGATGAGTTTCTGGAACTTCTCAAACACCGCGGGACTTACCGAGAGGTGAGGTAGCGGGTCAAGGCACGGGTCCGGGTTGCAGGACGCGCGAGCCGTGCGAGCCTTGCCAGGAGCTGCTCCAGCGGGCACAGCTATGCTCCAGCCTCGAAGCGTGACTCTTTGGCGGGAGCGTCCGCCGCAATATCAACGTCCGCACCGGATTCGATAGACTCCGTTACCGCCAGCAATTCGTCGGTGGAGAGCACTTTGTCGATGTCAAGAATCAGGCAAAACTTCTTTCCCATGGCCCCCATTCCGAGCAGATATTCCGTCTTGACTCGAGTACCAAAAGGCGGCGGCGGTTCAATTTGGTCCGCCGAGAGTTCAACCACCTGGCACACCGAATCAGCCAGAACTCCCATCGTCAGATTCTCACCCTGAAAGATCACTTCGGCGATGATGACGCAGGAAAACTTCGAAAGCCGGCTGGCTGGCAATCCGAACTTCACTGCAAGGTCGACTACAGGCACAACGCGCCCGCGCAGATTCGTCACCCCGCGGATCCAAGTCGGAGTGTTGGGCACGGTCGTGACAGCCTCGTATTCAATGATCTCCCTGACTTTCACAATACCGATCGCATATTCCTCGCCCGCAGTCAGGAAGGTAAGGTATTGCACGGTGCTCACAGGGAGTTGATTCTTCCCTTGGTTCGAAGCTCCCATATAGTTTCACTCCTCACATTTCTGCCGCTCGCATCGACGGCGGTGCCGGAACCGCATCCGTTCCCGCATCTTTTTAAAACGGAGCAAAGTTAGTTTCTTCCACGGACTTGCCATTGACCGGATGCTTTTGGCTGCGCCGCACGGAATCGTTCCTGAACGCTGGATTCAGAGGCATAGACACATGTTGTTTACCGTCGATGTTGCGATGGACGTTTTGTTCTCCCGTCACGCGAAAGAAAGTCATCAACTGCTGTAGTTGCTCGGACTGTGCAGCCAATTCCTCCGCGGTGCTGGAAAGCTCTTCAGCGGATGACGCGTTGCGTTGCGTGACAGTATCCACTTGGGACATAGCCTGGTTGATCTGTGTCACTCCGCCGGACTGTTCGGTGGATGCGGCAGCGACGTCCTGCACCAAGTCGGCCGTCTTCTTGATCGAGGGAACCAGGTCAGAGAGCAATTGGCCGGATCGTTCGGCTACGCTGACGCTCTTCCCTGCCAGCCCGCCGATTTCCTGGGCAGCTAACTGGCTGCGCTCGGCCAACTTTCGAACTTCGATTGCGACCACCGCAAAGCCCCGCCCCTGGTCCCCTGCGCGAGCCGCTTCGATGGCAGCGTTCAGCGCCAGAAGGTTGGTCTGATAAGCGATTTCTTCGATCACCGAGGTCTTGGCCGCGATTTGCTTCATGGCTTCGACCGTTTCTTTCACCGCGTTGCCGCTCTCCTCCGCCGCTTGCGCACCCTTCGTAGCTGCCTGCTCCACTTCCCGGCTATTGTCGGCGTTCTGGCTTATGGACGCATTCATCTGTTCCAGGCTGGAACTCATCTCCTCCACCGAAGCAGCTTGCTCGCTGGTGCCCTGCGAGAGGCTCTGCGACGACGCGGAAACCTGTTGCGCGGCGGAAGCCACCGCTGCCGATCCTTCGCGGACGTCTCTGATAATGTTCGATAGCCTGCTGCTCATTTCGTGCATCGCCTGCTGCAGTTTGCCAGTCTCCGAACTATTTGTGACCAGAATCTCCTTGGTCAAATCGCCGGCGGCGATACGCTCCGCGTGCTCAACCGCTTGCTGGATGGGAACCGTGATGCTCTTGGTAATGCTAATGGCCACGAGCGGCGACACGATCAAAGTAACAACCAGCAGCAACAAGGCAATTCTGCGGCCTACGGCGTAGGATTCCTGGCCGTCCTTGATGCTTTGCTCCATCGCCGCCGTCTGGAAGTCGATGAGTTTCTGCCACGATGCGCGGTACTTGTCGAGTGCGGGAATCACCTCCGCGCTCAAAGCTCCAAGCGCCAGATCCCGTTTCTTATCGGCCAATAGCCCCTTGGCTTTTTGCCGGGCCGAAATATAGGCCCCCCGGTTTTGGGTGACGATCTCAAACAGGTCCCGCTCCTGGGAAGACGAGAGACTCTTTTCGATCTCCGCGACCTGTGTGCTGATTTCGTGGCTGATCGCTTCGTTTTCCTGGTTCAACTTTTTCTCTTCGTCGGGATTGGTGGTCTCAAATAATTGCAGTGTGATGCGGGCGTTGGTGATCGAGTGCTCAATCGTCTGGTGAGTCAACTCAACCGTGTTATAACGCTTTTGCATCGACGCCGACATGTTGGAATTCAGCCGGCCGAGCCAACTCAGCCCGAATCCACCTGCCGCGATCACGCCCAACAGGATGATCCCGAAAACCACTCCGAGTCGTGTGCCAATTTTCTGATCTTGCCAAGTCTTCATTGCTCTCCGCCTCTCTAATGCCGCTCTTGTGAATTCCTTTGTAACTAAGCTTGTGCCTGCAAACTCGCCTGCATCACTCCACGAAGAAGGCTGGGGACGTCGATGATCAAACCGACCCGCCCATCGCCAAGGACCGTGGACCCCGCGATGCCCGGAACCGTTCGAAGGGCTCTGCCCAGGGGCTTCACGACCGTCTGCATACCGCCCAGTAATTCGTCGACTGCGATTCCGGCATAACAATCGTTGATCTTGACGACTACGATGTTTTCCCTCTTGGGGGCGTCACCAGGCAGGCTGAACGCATGCCGCAGCCGCACATAGGGAAGAGCCGTTCCGCGCAAGCTGAGAATTCCGCTGGCTTCGGAACTGCGTTGGTCCGCGGGCAATTCCGTGCACTCAGTGACATGTTCTAGAGGGACGACAAAGGTTTCCGCGCCAACCCTCACCGAAAAACCTTCAATGATGGCCAGGGTCAATGGCACACGGATCGTAATGACACTGCCTTTGCCCGACGTGCTTGCTATCTCTACCGTGCCACGCAGAGTGTCGATATTGCGCCGGACGACATCCAGGCCGACTCCGCGCCCCGAAAGATCGGTGACCGATTCGGCGGTCGAAAATCCAGCCTGGAATACGAGGTCATAAATATCCTGCTCGCGGATCTCGTCCTTCGCAGATACGAGTCCAACCCTTTTTGCTTTGTCGAGAATTCGCGCGCGGTCGAAGCCTGCTCCATCGTCCTGCATCGTCACAATGATGTTTCCACCGCTGTGGGCGGCCGTCAGCCGAATCACTCCACACGGATTTTTGCCCTGCTTTTCGCGGACCGCCGGCTTCTCCAAACCATGATCGACCGCATTGCGAACGAGATGCAGCAGAGGATCCTTCAATTGCTCGAAAACCGTCGTGTCAACTTCGACGTCCCCACCCACCACTTCAAGGCGCGCCATTTTCCCATGGCTCTTGGCCAGGTCTCTGACGGAACGGACAAGCTGTCGAAACAACGGGCCAACCGGGACCATTCGGATGCTCATCACTTCGCTCTGCAGATCCATGTACAAGCGCTCTGCCTCACGATGCATCTCCAGAACGGCGCGGCCTTGCTCGTTGCCCAGTTTCTCAATCATCCGGCGCAATCGGCCCTGCGCGATTACGATTTCTCCGGTCAGATTCAGCATGTGGTCGAGCTTTTCGACATCAGCTCGCAGCGTGCGATGAGCTGTGCCGGGCAGCGCGTCGGCCTTTACCGTGGAACCCGATTCGCCCGCAACTCCGTTAGCGGTGACGGTTCTATTCGAGCGCTTTTCTACCTCTCGCGCGATTTCCCTTCGGATATCCTGTTGCCGCGGGGTAAGGTCCTGGTTACCCGCCGCCGCTGCCGCGACCATGGCACGAAGCTCATCCACGGCTTTCAGCAGCAACGAAATCAAATCTGCGCTGGGTACGGTATGCTGCTCACGAAAAACATCCAACAGATCCTCAACCACATGGGCAAATCCGGCGAGTTCACTCAGCTCCAACGAGGTGGCGTTCCCCTTGATACTGTGTGCGACGCGAAAAATGTTGTGCACGAGCTCGGGATCGGAAGGACTCGATTCCATCTGGACTAAGACGCGTTCCATCACGTCCAGCCCCTCTTCTGACTCGGCGAGGAACGACGCGAGAACCGCTTCACGGTCAAAATCCGCTAAATCCATTGTTCCTCCCTTCGTGGTCCATGCCGCGACCGATCTCACTACACTTGATCAAAACTCTTGATGGTGGTTGTGCCGTCGGCGATTTGAAAAACCAACCTGCGCCCATGTTTTCCCGAGGTTTCCCTTTCCACCACGGGAATGCCCGCGGAGCGAAGAAAACTCTCGGCCAGATCAACATTCCTGGTTCCCACCGACTGCGCCGTATTGGCAGCAAAGGCGCTGGAGCCGCCGAAGATTTTGGCCTGCAAGTTTCGGATTTCACATCCCAATGCCAGCACTTCGCGTAACAGTTCAGGATTCGCGACATTACCGTAGCGCAGCCGGTTGGGTCCTTCCGCTTGACCGTCGGGCAGGAGATAGTGGTTCATTCCTCCCGCTTTCTTGTGTCTGTCCCAGAGGCACACGGCAGCACACGATCCGAGTATGGTCGAGATAGCCATGGGATCGCGGGTGACAAATATCTGTCCAGGGTAGAGAAAGTGGCGAGACCGGTTGGAGTCCGCGGCCTCAAAATTCTTCATGGCCTCCGCAGGGAGAACCGCAGGATTGAATTTGGGGGCAGTCTCTTTCATGCTCTCATTCCTGATCCGTCGATCCCTCGCGCCGCCTGGCCGGTGGGACCAAACAACGGCTTGGCGGCTTCGTCGGAAAGTAGTTTGAACAGTTCCATGTCGGATTTGTCGAAGGCGACCTTTTGCGGAAGCAACCGCAAGATCGCGAGTACCGCGATGGTTTGGTCGGCAACGCTGATAGGAACAAAGGCCTGAGCCTTCGCCAATCCGCCCGAGCGCTCAAACTCGACGTGACACTCACCGCGCATCACGCGCTGCAGGCCGGCGTCACCCAGGGCGCGGAGCAGGTCGTACTCCTCGAGATCGATTCCGAAGGACCAAAACACTTGAAACGTCGCGGTTCTGCGATCCACCCGGAACAGCCCCATCTCCTCCGAACCGAGGAAGTTGGCCACAATTTCGCGCAGGCCCTCGATTGCGTCCTCCTGCCCATTGCTCTCGGCCAGCCTCTTACGAGCCGCTCCCAGGCGCAGATCGTTCATCGCCTCGGCTGCGGCAGGCTTCGCCCCGGATGCATTGCCCTTGTCAGCGGTCATGAAAATCCTTGTGGCATTCAATTCAATCCGCAGCAATATCTCATCGAGTCTGTGGTCCTTCGCTTATTCGCCCAGGTAACTTTGCAGTAGAGCCACTAGCTCAGCGCCGTTGACCGGCTTGGTGATGTAGTCGTTACATCCGCTCTGGAAGCCGGCTTCCATGTACGACTCTTCGCCGCGAGTTGTGACCAGGACAATCGGAGTCTCGCGTGTACTGGCTTGCTGGCGCATCATCTTGCAGGCCTCAAATCCGTTCATGCGCGGCATCACTACATCCATCAAAATCAGGTCAGGATGCTCTGCTTGCGCCTTCTCGACCGCTTCCTGACCGTCGCAAGCCGTCACACAATGGTAAGTAGTGCGCCGCTCCAGAATTTCGCGCTCCATCATCAGTGCGGTTCTGGAATCGTCAACTACAAGGATTTTCTTAGACATTCTTCTCCTCGAACCCAGTCCTCGATGTCGCCGCAGCCGCCAGACCTTCAGACAGCGCACCACGACCGAGTCCAGACATTACTTCACCCGGCAGCATCGACCGCAATCCATGTTTCGAAAGCCAAATTAATGGGGCGATCCCCTTCCGCCTGAATCGCGCCTTAAAGCCAGGTCTGAAGGGCTCCGCACATTACCTGGCCCGACGACTTCTGCCAATCTGCCAACATTAGTAAGGTCTAACACAGCAGAACAGCGCTCGGTAGTTACGCGGGTAACGCAGACAAGAGCTTGGATCAGTGTTAGTTCGGGAGCACCACTGACGGTTTGTCACGGAATGTTCACGAATCACGCCATACGATATACTTCCAAAAACTTCCGCAGCTTGCGGGTTAAGGAATTTTTTGCATGGCCGTTGGCGTTCGCACTCAGGATTTGCGGAAAGTCTATAGCTCTTCTCCGCCTTTAGGAGCGGGCGGTGGTTTTGTTTCGCGCGCCGACGCTAAAGGCGGGAAGCATCCAAAGGCTCAGACTCAGGCCCTCGACGGACTCTCCCTGGAGATTCTTCCGGGAGAGATTTTCGGCCTCCTCGGCCCAAACGGGGCGGGTAAATCCACGACAGTGGGCGTACTCACCACCCGGGTACGTCCAACCTCCGGCCAAGCCTGGATTGGCGAGCACGATGTGTGGAAGGAACAAGCCCTGGTCAAGCGGCTGATCGGCGTTGTGCCGCAGCGCCCCAATCTGGATTTCTCCTTGACTGCCCGCGAGATCCTGGTTTTTCACGCCGCCTACTTCGGAATTGGGTCAAAGCTAAGAAATGAACGCGCCGACGCCCTGCTGGAAAAATTCAAGCTCACCGAACGCGCCCACCAGATGGTGCGCGGTTTTTCCGGAGGGATGATGCAGCGGCTGTCGATTGCGCGCGCGATGATGCACGATCCCCAAGTCCTGTTTCTCGATGAACCGAGCGCCGGCCTCGATCCTCAAACCCGAATTCTTTTATGGGAGATCATTCGCGAATACCATCAGGCGGGCAAAACCGTTCTGCTGACTACCCATAACATGGACGAAGCCGACGCGCTGTGCCAGCGTTTGGCCATCGTTGACCACGGCCATGTGATTGCCCTGGATACACCGGAGCGATTGAAGGCATCCATCCCGGGAGGATTTCTGCTGCGTCTTCGTTTCGGAAATCAGACTGCCGATTTGCTCCAGCGTCTGCAGTCGCTCGCCGGTGTCCGCGAGGTGCGCGCTGCGGGTAACACCGGCACCGACGTCTATGCGGATCGAGGTGGTTCGCTCATTCCCGAAATCGCGAGCCTGGCTGCGACGGCTGGCGCGGAATTGTCGGACGTTCACATTTCTGAACCGAGTCTCGAAAATCTCTTCCTCCACCATACCGGAAGGAGCCTGCGCGATTGAACTGGAAAACATTTGGCGCGATGCTGGCGCGCGACGCTCACGTGGCACGGCGTAACGCGATTCAACTTCTTCTGCAGACGTTTCTGCAGCCATTGCTTTTTGTTTTTATCTTCGGCCGCGTGATGGTGGGCAGCGGCTATATGCCGGTGGCCTACAAAAGTCTGTTGCTTCCCGGCATTATCGCGATCAGCATGGTCTTCACTGGAATCTGGGCGGTGGCTATGCCGCTGATCGCGGAGTTCCAGTGGACCCGTGAAATCGAAGACCGCCTGCTCGCACCGATCAGCGTTCGATGGATCGCCATCGAGAAAGTCATCGCAGGGATGCTGCAAGCGCTGGTCGCCGGCCTCATCGTGATTCCGCTGGCCTGGCTGGTCCTTCGACCAGGAGTCGACATCAGTATTGGCACTCCGCTGACTTTCGCTGCAATTATCTTGCTGGTAGCAACTTTCTCGGCATGTGGTGGACTCGCCCTGGGATGCAGCATTAATCAGCAACATATTGGGCTGATGTTCAGTATGGTGATGACCCCCATGATTTTCTTCGGTTGCACTTACTATCCGTGGAGTGCCCTGAAAACTTTCCCTATCCTGCAAAAAATTGTACTCATCAACCCTTTGGTCTACGCCAGTGAAGGGCTGCGCGCCACCTTGGTTCCGCAGTTTCCGCATTTATCCGTCACGGCTGTCCTCGTCGCACTGCTATTTTTCGACGTTTTGCTGCTGGTTGTGGGGCTGCGGCAATTCGAGAAGAAATCGGTGAGTTAGCACTCTCGAGGCAATCGGAAGACAAAAATACCAGCGTAGAGATTGGTGGTTCAATCCCGCTGGCAGAAGTGAGCGCGCCAGGCATTCCAGCTCTGAGCCTGCGCGCTCTCCCTCGCAGACTAATTAGTTCGGACCCGTGCGCGCCCCACCCGCTGCCGGCGCGGCGGTGCCCACACTTCCGTTGCCAGATCCGGCCGCGGTTCCTCCCGGCGTTCCCGTGGGACCACCGTTGCGGTCATGATCGCTGTATGCGGCCTGCTGCTCGGCGGTGTCCATGGTGTGGTGGTGGCCTCCGGCTGCGCCCGCCCGGTCCTTCCACATGTTGTAGCGATCCGCCGCCGCTTCCAGGTCCGGCTTCGGCACATCGTGGTCCGCCGCCACCGTGTCGTACGCGACATCGTACTTGTCATCCAGGTCGCGCTGCCTATCAGCGTCGGGAGTCAAGAAGTGCTTGTAAAGACCGTCATCGATCTTCGAATTCAGCTTCTTCGCATCTGCCGCGATCTGCTTCCAGTTTGCATGCTGGTCGTTGGCCACCTGCGTGATGGTCTTTCCGGCTTTTAGCTGTGCCGCAATGTCGTCCGGCTTCGCGCCGCTCTTGATCATTTCTTCCACCACACACAGCGCCCCATAGTTCAGGTTCATGGATCGCCGCTGCTGCAATAGATCGAGCCGCGTCACTCCAGTCACGTCAGACATCGCCCGGCTCACCACGCGGCGTCCGGTCGCATCCCACGCCATGGCCGTCACCTTCATAATCTCTTTGTTGGCTTTCTCCTGGTCATCACTGAACGCCGGCAGCGCCGCGGTCAGGACCAGCAAAACTGCGCAATAACGGACGATTGGATTCATACCAATACCTCCACCCGGAATACTATTCCAGTCCGGTCCGGAAGCAAAGGACTTACTGAGCAGGGCATATTGAAGAGGGCCTGCCTCCGACCCTTGAGACCATTCAAGCAGATCCCTGAGCCCCCGAGGGATGCTAGGCTAGTACGGTGAATCTGCGGCCAGACAACTTTCCTTTCGCCCGCGTTTTATTCTCACTCTTCCTTCTGGTCTGGACCTTTTGTAGCACCGTCTGTCCGGTCTCTGCGGCAAATTGGACGGCGCATTCTCAGCCTTCACCTCTGGTAAACGGCGGTCCCGTCCTGTTTCAGGTCAAGCCCCCGCAAAAATTGGACTCTCTGCATGGCACCTGGCTCGAACATGACGTCACCTTCAGCTTCGATGCGGCCAGTAAGACGTGGTTCGCTCTGGCCGGCGTCAGCCTGGAAACCGCTCCCGGCACCTATACTCTTGAACTAGCTGGCGAGACCCAGGCCGGAAAATTGCCCGCCACAAAAATCTCCTTCGCTCGCAAGCTCGTTGTCACTCGTGCCAAGTATCCCAAGATCGAAGTCAAACTCAGCGTTGAAGGCAAGTTCACCGAGCCCACCCCGGAGCAGCAAAAACAAATCGCGGACGCACAGGAAGTCAAGAAGGACTACCTGAACCGGGTCACCCCGGATCGCGAATGGTCGGGACAATTCGCTACGCCTGCGGACGCTGCAATTTCTGACGTCTTCGGCTCTCAGCGCATTTTCAACGGCAAGACCTCCAGTCCTCACTTGGGTTTGGATTTCCGTGTTCCCAGCGGGACTCCGGTGAAGGCCATGAACGACGGCACCGTGCTGCTGGCGCGGCCTTTATATTTCGAGGGCAACTTCGTGGTGATTGATCATGGCCAGGGGCTGCTCACCCTTTATCTGCATCTTTCAGAGTTCAAAGTAAAAGAAGGGGAGCAGGTGAAGAGCGGGCAGGTACTCGGATTGAGCGGCGGCACTGGCCGCGCCACCGGCCCGCATCTGCATGTTGCGGTGCGATGGCAGGGCACATACTTAGATCCCGCGCGCCTGCTGCAGTTGCCGCTACCTTCGGCAACCGCCGGCAATTAGTATTCACCTCGCGGCGGGCCGCAGGGTGATTGTAATTCCCGTCACGCGTTCCCGCCCGAAAACCCGCTCAGTCCTCGCGAAGAAATTTCGCGCAGCGCATCCTTCAAAGTTTCCTTCAACTCAAGATTTCGAATCAGGCGATGCAGGTAATTGGGATGCACACCCAATAACCGGGCCGCATCGGCATAACTGCCCTGGGTCTGCTCCACGGCATTGCAAATCAATTGCTTCTTGAGCTCCTTCACGGCAGCGTGATACTTCGCCTCGGTCATCTCCGGCAGCGGAGTGCGCTCCAGGAGCGATTCCGGCAGATCCTCCGGCAGAATCATGTCGGAAGACCCCAGCACGAGCGCGCGTTCGATCGCATTTTCCAGCTCACGCACATTTCCCGGCCAATCATAATTCACCATGCAAGACAGGGCCTCCCGGGAGATCGGCCGGGGTTTCACTTTGCAGCGCTTGGCATGTTTCTGGACGAAGTGCCGCGCCAGCATGGGAATGTCCTCGCTGCGCTCGCGCAACGTCGGCATGGTCACCTTCAGCACCGCCAACCGGTAATAAAGATCTCGGCGAAAGGTGCCGTCGCGCACCGCCTGGTCAAGGTTGGAATTTGTAGCGGCGATTACACGGATATCCACTTTGATGGGATGAATTCCCCCCACGCGTTCGAACTCCCTTTCCTGAAGCACACGCAGCAGCTTTACTTGTAGCGCGGGAGCCAGTTCCCCAATTTCGTCAAGAAACACTACACCGGAGTCGGCTATCTCCAGCCTGCCTTTTTTCAAGCCCGAGGCGCCGGTAAATGCACCTCGTTCGTGACCAAACAAATCACTCTCCAAAAGTGTTTCCGGGATGGCGGCGCAATTGATCGCCACAAACGGCTTGTTAGCCCGCGGGCTGTTGCGATGCAAGGCGCGCGCCGCCAACTCCTTTCCGGTTCCGCTTTCACCTTCAATCAGCACGGTTGAATCGGTTGGCGCCACACGCTTGAGGAACTGGTAGATTTCTTTCATCTGTGCGCCTTCGCCCACCAGGCTTCGCTCCAGGCTCACCTCCACTGTCAGGCGCTCGTTCTCCTGCTCGAGCCACTGCAGGCGGCGGGCATTCTCCAGTGCGACCGCCGAGATTCCGGCGATCGCCGTCACCAATTGCAGATGTTCTTCGTCCAGCCGGTTGCCCGGACTGTTAGTGTCCACATAAATGCAACCGATCACCCGCTGAAATACAGTAAGGGGCACACACAATAACGAGTGCACCTGCGAGGCCGCCAGACTTTCGATCTCGCGCAAATCGCTCCTCGGGACATCGGTCCCCAGAATCGCAATCCCCTGCTCCAGCACCTGCCGAGCCACCGTGCGGCTCACCTTCACCAGCGGCGTCTGACCCGCCTGCCGCATGCGGGCGAACATCGAATTGAATTGATGACCTTCGCGGTCTGCCAGCAGAATGGCTCCCCGCCCCGCAGGCACAACCTCAAAAATCAGCTCCAACAGTTGACCTTGCAGATCGTCGAGATCGCGAATGGCATGCACGATGCGGCTGATCTTCAGCAAGGCGTTCAGGTTTCGCGCCACCTGCGAACTCGCCGGCAACTCGCGCAATAGCCGGTCCGGCTGGAGATAGAGCACGTCCTTGGGATGAATGACTGTCGTCTCAGCAGTTCGCTGCCCATCCTCGAACTCCACGCGGCCCGCTGCCGCGATATCCTCTTCTTGCAGAAGGAATAAGAAAGAGGAATCGCCGGCGGCAATCTCGTCTCCGTGTTGCAGCCACTGCTCTTGGATCACGGTGCCGTTCACCATGGTCCCATTCCGGCTGTCGAGGTCGCGCACCTGGAATCGTCCAGCTTCACCCCGTAGCGCACAATGTTTCCGCGAAACCGAGGGGTCGGCGACCGCCACGCCGTTCGAAGCCTCGCGCCCGATCGTGATTTCGCCCTCCGCCAGAGGGATCGTAGAGTCTTTCAAAGGCCCGGAAATCACCAGAAGTCTGGGACGCAAAGGTTCCACCTCGTGCCCCTTCTTATCACAGTTTAGGCCGAAATTCACAGGCGAACTCAATCTGTTCCATTATCCGAACAGATAGGGACCCTATCTGATCGGATAGAGATTTGAAGCAGCTACGGATCGGCGCAGTTCAGCGGGAACCGCTTGGGGACTTAACTAAACACTTTCCTAACAGCCAGTTGCACAGACTGTAAGAGCAGAATGGCGGCCACTCGAGGACTGGCACGCGGCATGCAACAAGTGTGATTGCGCCACTGCTTGGCAAAAAGCGATGTGGGGAAGCGCTTTTTCGAAATAGTTCTTGCTAGGCTGCGCAATCAGGGATCCGAAGGGCCCCCTCATCGGATCCCTGATTTCTTGTGTAGCTCAACCTAAGTCTTTAGCTAGCAACTTCGCTGGCTGCGGAGGTCGCAACCAGGGGCACAGCGATCGCCGCCCCATCGCGATAGGTGACGCTGTTGCCGGAAATGGCGGGCACGCGATCTCCCGGAACCAAAATCCCTACCAGGTTCAGTGGATCGGCCGCCGACAGCGTGATCGCCCCCTGCGCAGAGTCAAGCTTGCGCATTGCCCGCACCGACTCCACCGCAACCGGCAACGCGAACTGCTCGCCAAGAAATCCATCCACAAAGCGTCCGCCGCGAATCTCGCCGCGATCCTCCAGCCGGCGCATGGCCATCAGGAGTTCGCGCCACGGCGGCAGGTTCGCCTCGCGCAGCAGCACATCGCGGATCACTATGCCGTACCGGCGTAGCAGCATCCAGCAAGCCGCTTCGACCGCACGAGGCCGCTCGACAACTTCGTCGGCATGGAGCAGAGCCCAGCGTCCGGCGTTGTGCCGTGGACGCGTCGTGCGGCCGCTGCCCTGCCCTGCCCGCCGCTTGGGATCGATCAGCGATCGCAAATTGTCGAAGCCGTCGGCCGTCACCAAACCCGCCGCCACCAGTTCCCACAACGCGGTCTCGATTTCCGCTTTCAGCTTTCCCGTTCCGCGAACGATGTCCGCAAAGAACGACGCTCCACGCTGCCGCAGAAAATCGAGCACTCCTTGCGCCCCGTGGCTCAACCCGCTGCTGGCGCCCGCTTCGGCGCCTGGATGCCGGGGAGTCATCCAATCGGCATCTTCCCGGATGAAGAACGTGATCGGCGCAACGCTGGTTGGAATCACCCTCCGCTGCCGCGGGACCGCACCCGTGTCGCTTTCACTACCGCGATGTGCGGGATAATCCAGCGTCGCCGGATGCGGCGACAACCTTCCCCAGCCAACTGCGCCGGTGAGGCAAAGCTGGTCGAGCCATTTCGGATCGTAATCTACAATGCGTCGGGCGAGCACCTGCCGCTCCCACGCATTCGCCGGGATTTCAAATCCCTGCAACTGCCGCAAAACTTCGAGTGTGCCACGCTCCCCGGAAACCTGGGTACCAGGAGCCGCGTGCTGCCACTGCATCAGCCACTGCATAAACTGCGCCGCCGTGACCGGCTCAATCTGCTTGCGCAAAGTCGCAACCGTGAGGCGGTGAATGCGCGCCAGAAGCCTCCGCTCACACCATTCAATTTCAGGCTCATGTTGCGCAGGCATTGTCCGCGGGGTAACGCCGCTGAAGTTTCCTCGTAGCACGGTCCCACTCGCTTCCATGCGGAGCAGGGCGCCCGATATCTCGGAGGCGGGAAGCCCCAGAGTCTCTCCGAGCTGAGTCGCCGTAACCGGACCCAGATGCGACATCCATCCTGTGACCATCGTAAGCAGAGCGTCGTCGCGGGTGAAAACTGTGGTTTCAACTTCAGCCAGCTGCGGCTCAAGTCGAGCCTCAGGAAACAGGATTGAAAAATTCCTGGCACGCTCCGCCGCGACCCAATAAGTCTGGCCCCCAAAACTGGCACTCGCAGCGCGACCTTCAACGATCAATCGCTCAAAATAAAGTCTCCATTGACTGGTTTCGAACTTGGGGTCAGATTCCGGCAAGGCCACCATCGTGTGCAGCACATCGTGCAGTTCATCGGCATCGCGCACATCCGGCCACGCCTCTTCGCGCACCTGCGCAATCGCCGCTTGATCGAGGCCGCCCACTTCCTCAAGTACCGACTCCGGTAGCATTCGCCGCATCTGCACGGCACGCGCCCGCCGCTCCTCGAGTGGCGCATCGTCGAGATAAGCGTACGGATTTGCATTCAGAATCTCGTGCGAGAACTGGGATGGCACCGGCGTGTCGACCGCAATGCAACGAATCCTCCCATTCGCCAGTCCAGTGAGCAAAGCTTTTAGGCCTTCAATATCCATCGCCTCGGTGAGCACATCTTTCATGACCTCGCCCACCAGCGGATGATCGGGGATATGGCGCTCGCCTTGAATGTTTTCGAAGCATGCTGCCGCATCGGGAAAAACCGAAGCTAACAGGTCGTCGGATCGCATACGCTGGATCTGCGGAGGAACTTTCTTTCCGTTCTGAAAGCGCAATAACGCCAGCGCCCGGTTTGCATCCCAGCGCCAGCGCGTAGCGAAGATCGGCGAATCGAGTGCCGCCTGCTCCAGAATCGGCTGCACCGTCGCCGCCTGCAGGAAGTTGAACACGTCACCCAGCGGAAAGCTGTGCTGCTCGGCCAGAGCAATGTTCAATCCGTTGTCGGTGGCTGCCGCCTGCAACTCAAAATTGAACCCAACACAGAAACGCTTGCGCAGAGCCAGTCCCCAGGCTTTATTGATGCGTCCACCAAACGGCGCATGGATCACCAATTGCATGCCGCCACCTTCATCAAAAAAACGCTCCGCGATCACGGTCGTCTGGGTGGGGACAGCTCCCAGCACTGCACGGCCTTGCAAAACATACTCAATCGCCTGCTCAGCGCTCGAATCGTCGAGGCCGCACTCCTCCTTCAACCAGGAAACGGCAGCCGCCACCTCCGGCTGCGTTGCCGAGAATCCTACGGGCGAAGTATGCGGCAGCATCTCGCTGATCTTTTCTCGCAGCGTTCCAATGTGCTCCGAAAGTTCCTCCGTACGGGCGGGTGCTTCACCGCGCCAGAACGGCACGCTCGGCGGCGCGCCATGCGCATCCTGCACCAGCACGCGGCCAGCATTGGTTTCGATGCGGCGAATCATCCACGACGTATTTCCGAGGAGCATGATGTCGCCGCGATTGCTTTCCACGGCGAAGTCTTCATCCACCGTGCCGACGACGAGCCCGTCCGGCTCCGCCACCACGGCGTAAAGCGAATTGTCGGGAATTGCTCCTCCACTGGTGATGGCCGCAAGCCGAGCCCCGCGTCGCGCCCGCAGCTTGCCGTTTACCCGATCCCGGTGGATGTAAGCGCCGTAACGGCCGCGCCTCGCCGCAATGCCCTCGGCCAACATCTCAAGAATGGAATCAAAGGTGCCACGCGTTAAATTCCGATACGGATAGGCGCGCCGCGCCAGCGCGAACATTTCGTCTTCATCCCACTCCTCAGCGGAACACGCCGCGACAATCTGCTGCGCCAGTACATCCAAAGGAGACTCCGGAATCATCAGCCGGTCCAGATCGCCTTGCCGGATGGCCCGCACCAGAGCTGCACACTCGAGCAGATCGTCGCGCGTAGTGGCAAACAGTCGTCCCTTAGGAACCGCACCGCGCCAGTGCCCGGAGCGTCCCACACGCTGCAACGTAACCGCAATCGCTCGGGGAGAGTTGATCTGGACGACCAGATCCACTGTTCCGACGTCAATCCCCAGTTCGAGTGATGCCGTCGCCACCAGCACTCGCACCTGTCCTTCTTTTAGCTTCTTCTCAGCAGTCAGGCGGAGTTTGCGCGAGAGACTACCGTGGTGCGCTGCTACATTCTCCTCGCCAATGCGCTCCCCCAGATGATGGGCGACGCGCTCCGCCATACGGCGCGTGTTCACAAACACCAGAGTTGACCGGTGCTGCTCCACCAGCACTACCAGCCGGTTGTAAACCTCGTCCCACATTTCGTTTGAAGCCACCGGGCCCAGCGGTATCGACGGAACTTCGACCGCCATGTCTAGCTTCCGCTTGTGACCAATGTTAACGATGACCGCATCAGCCTGGTTCCCGGACGCTGAACTGCCGGTCAGAAAATGTGCAACTTCTTCAATCGGCTTCTGCGTGGCAGAAAGCCCGATGCGAACCGGCCGCTTATACGCCAGAGCATCCAGACGTTCCAGCGACAGCGTCAGGTGCGCTCCACGTTTGTCGTCGGCCACTGCATGGATTTCGTCGACGATCACAGTCTGAACGTCGCGCAGAATCGCGCGGCTCTTATCCGCGGTAAGCAAAATATAGAGTGACTCCGGCGTGGTAACCAGAATATGAGGCGGGCGTTTCAGCATGGCGCGCCGCTCGTGCATCAGGGTGTCGCCGGTGCGGACCGCGGTACGAATCTCCGGCATCAGCAGCCCGCGCTCGCCCGCCATCGCGAGAATTTCTCCCAGCGGCACTTCGAGGTTTTTCTGAATGTCATTCCCCAGCGCTTTTAGCGGCGAGACGTACAGAACCTCCATGCGGTCGGCGAGGTCGCCGGCCAGAGCTTTTCGTACGAGTCGATCAATGCAAGCCAGAAATGCGGCCAGCGTTTTGCCGGAACCGGTAGGGGCGGAAATCAGCGTTGTTCGCCCGGCTAGAATGTGGGGCCAACCCTGCTCCTGAGGCTCCGTAGGAGTGGCAAACCGCTGAACAAACCACTCCGCGACGAGAGGATGGGCCCAAGCGAGCGAGGCAGGAACAGACGGCATTTAGCCATTCTAGCCCGAAACTATGTTTTCGCCAATCATTCGCCTCTACGGAAACGATTGACAAGGTCGGAGAAGTGGAGATGAGCCATCTTATTCACGGCCTATAGTCAATTTCTTCTGTACATTACTGTAGTTTCTGTATATACTGAATTAACAGAAAAAAGGAAGACAATGCTTCTCTCAAAAGCCGCGCCAGAGTTGGGCGAAAACGTCGATGAGGAAGTCGCTCCAGCCCTCCCTTTTCATCTTCCGCGGCAGGTCAGCCTGGAGCGGTACTATCGCGAGGCTGGCCCAGATTATGCGGCGTGGAGCCGCGAATTCAACATGCACTTCGGCTATTACCGCGCCGGTATGAATCCCTTGCAGCGCGAAGCCATGCTGGAACAGATGAATGCGGAGGTGCTCACCCGGCTACAGTTGGATGGCATCGCTGAACCGCAAGTGCTTGACTTAGGTTGCGGCCTTGGCGCCACACTGCGCAGCTTTGCCCGCCGTCTGCCGAATGCCAAGCTGTTAGGAGTCACGCGGGTTCCCTGGCAAGTGGAGCAAGCGCGTGCCCTCAACGACGCAGCCGGTTGCGGTGAACGCATTTGCGTTATAGAAGGCGACTACGAAGACCCCGGCCTGCTGCCGCGATGCAGCTACGACGGTGTTTACGCACTTGAGAGCAGTTGCCATGCACAGGGAGCGGACAAAGGCCTGCTCCTGGCGGAGGCGCACCGCCTGCTCCGACCCGGTGGACACCTCGTCGTTGCTGACGGCTTTCTTGCGAACCGGCTCCTCCCCAACGGGCTTCAGCAGCGCATCTACCGCAAGCTGTGCGAGTGCTGGGTCATCGAAGAATTGGCGCAGCTTCACCTGTTCACCGCGCGGTTAGAGCAGCTTGGTTTCAGAGACATCACTGTGGAGCATCTGCAGTTGCGTGTGGCGCCTTCGGTCGCGCACATCCCTTGGGTAACTTTGAAGTTTCTGGTAACGGACGTTGCCTTCGGCAGGCGGGCAATGACCCGTGCCCGCTGGAATAACGTATTGGCACCGGTGTTACTGCCGCTGGTCAGTGCACCGCTGGGACCCATGACCTACTGCATGATCTCAGCGATGAAAATCTAGTTCTCACAAACACTCACGTAGACCCCGATCGGTTCCCAGCGGTCAAGGCGCAGCGCTAACGAAGACCCTTTCCCGGGAGTGTCGCCAAAGACTGCTAGAATCTCGACGATGGCCAAGAAACTCACCGCTTTCGCCCGCGCCCGCAAGATCAAGCTCCTTCTCTTCGACGTAGACGGCGTTCTCACCGATGGCAAGCTGTATTTCCTACCGGAGAGAATGCAGGCCGGCGAGTCGCAACGAACTGCCCAGCACACGGCGCAAAGCCAGATTGAGATCAAGGGCTTTCATGCTCACGACGGGGCCTCGATTTCGCTGGCTCGAATCGGCGGCATCGAGACGGGACTCATCACCAAGCGAAGTTCAGACACGGTTGCACTGCGAGCCCGCGACCTGAAACTGGAATACATCTATCAGGGTGTCGACGACAAACGCGCCTGCTTCGATGCGATCGTTCAGAAAGCCGGACTGCAGCCGGAGCAAGCCGCCTTCGTCGGCGATGACGTCATCGATCTTCCCGCCATGCGCGCCGGCGGATTCGCCGTCGCCGTAAAGAACGCCCGCGCCGAAGTAAAGAAAGAAGCTCACTACGTCACGCCTCACGCCGGGGGCGAAGGCGCTTTGCGCGATGCAGTCGAGTTCATCCTGAAGGCTCAGGGGAAGTGGAAGCGCGTTGTCGAGGAGTACATCAGCGGGAGAAGCCGCAGCGTGCAATAAAAAACCCACCGGATGCTTGCTTGGGGCGTGCTCGGGTCAGCATCCGATGGGTACCGTTTCTCCTTACTCACCCTGTTGTTTTCAGGAGTATTTCCAATGATTAAACCCTAGAACGTCACGAAGTTCCGTCTAATTTTGTAAAACTTTGTAATAGTTGCGAGACACGGTGATTTTTTCGCCGATTAATCAGGTCAATCCTGTAGCTCCCTGAGAATGATTCGGCCTAATTCGAAATCACGGGCGTATTCGAGGCCATGAGTTCGGTGAAACGTGGATTTTTTCGCAGCTGGTCAAACTCCACGTCCTTATAGACATCCTTCAAATCCTTATAGCCATCTTCGCGCGCTTTCCGCAAGTACTCCAGGGACTGATCGGACAAGCCCATTTTCGCGAAAAGTTTTGCGACAGTATAGTCGTAGCGCGCGCGATCCTCGGGGCTCGGCAATTGCGCCTGCACTCCCCCCCGCGAGCTACGTGCGAAGACCTCAGGATCTAGTTCCAAGGCATGCTGGTAGGCGGCCACCGCGGATTCGAATGCTCGTTTCGAAAAATACGCGGCCCCAAGATTGTTAAAGAACGAAGCAGAGGTATTATCCATCGCAATCGCCTTCTGGTACTGCTTGACCGCGGGCCCGTACTTCTTGCTCTCGTAGAAAATTACGCCCAGATTGTTGTAAGCGTCGGCGAATTTGCGATCGGCTCTTATGGCCTGTTCAAACGACCTGCGCGCCTCTTTGTAGCGCTGCATCATCAATTCCGTGATGCCGATTTTATTCAGCAAACGCGCGTCGCCGCTTTTTTTGTTCAGAGCAGCATGATAATAATCGAGCGCATCCAGATACAACTTGGCGGCGCGAAGCCGATCGGCTTGCAGTTCAAGATCGGCGGCGGTTGCGTCAGGCGCTGGCGGGTCGATCGCGCGCACCAGTGGTGGCGCGATCTGTACTTGCTCTGAATGTGAAATTTGTGCCAGCGCGGTGGCGGAGGAAATCAGAAGAACAACCAGGCAGGCCTTCCGGTAGGACATACATACCCCCCCAAAGCGACCACTTCCCACGAGCCCATTCTGCCACACTTTTCGCCGGAAGGCGAAGATTTTGTTCAACCGCTAACCGGCTCAGTGCGGCTGAGTTTGCCCGCTGTCTGGTGGTTTAGACACCGGAGCCGAGGATTTGTCATCCTTAAAAATACCGGCTAATTTGCCGAAAAAGCCCTTCTTTTTCTTGGGATCCTGGTTATTTGGATCCTGGCTATCACCCGCATTGGCTCCCTGCACCGGAGGTAAGGCCTTTTGGCCTCCGCCGAAGAACCGCGAGAACAGTCCTGCCACTCCGCTTTGCTGGTCGCAGGTTTCGCGAGGTTCCGTGCCAGCCACAAAGGCTGCCACGTAATCGTCCGGGCACGTGGGAGTTGCCAGCCGGTTCGTTGCCTTGTCCAGTTGCACGTCCACGACTCCCGTGGGCTGGGCGAAGCTCTTCATGCCGCTGTATTGCGGCAATTGGGAGGCCTTCTTCATGAATTCCGTCCAGATGGGTGCCGCCGTCTGCGCTCCGCTCAGGCGCAAATCGCTATAGTCGTCATAACCCACCCAGACAATGCACAGCAAATTGGACGTATATCCCGCAAACCAGCCATCGTGCGAGCTACCGGTCTTCCCCGCCGCCGGCAGCGTGAAGCCGCGCAAACGCACCGCCGTATACCCAAGCCCGTTGTTGATCACTCCTTCCATCATGTTGGTCATGATGTAGGCGATGCGCGGATCGAGCACCTGACGCTGGTCCGTCTTGAAGTTAGCCACGACATCGCCCTTTGCGTTGCGTACCGAAGTGACCAGTACCGGAGAGAGCCGCTCACCATTGTTCGCGAAAGATGTGTAGGCTCCGGCCATATCCAGCGGTGTGGCGTCATAGGAACCCAGCGCCATAGCCGGCGTCGCCTTCACCGAACTGATGCCCGCCGACTTCGCCAGGTCCGCGACCTTGTCGTAACCCACTTCCTCCGCCACTTTTACAGTGGCGTTGTTAAGTGACATGGCCAGGGCGTATCGCAGCGTCACATCGCCGTGGTATTCCTCTTTGTAGTTGCGCGGCTCATAGATTTGATCCCCATAGGCGAAGCTGGAAGGCGCATCGGTCACGGTCGAGGCCGGAGTGATCACTGTCTGAGATCCATCCAGCGCCGTATTCATCGCAGCGGCATAGACGAACGGCTTGAAAATGGAACCGGTGGGGCGCTTCGAGAGAGCATGGTTCAACTGGCTGAAGCCGTAGTCGCGGCCTCCGACTAAAGCCAGAACAGCACCGGTGTGGGGATCCAGCACCACTAGCGCCACTTGCGCCTGCGGACCTGCCGCCACCTCAGTCTCGATCTTCTTTCCGACCTTCTTGCGCTTGGTGCGCAACTTCTTAACCTGATCGTCGACCAGCTTGATGCCGCTTTCGACCGCCTGCGCGGCCGCCTTCTGCAGATCCGGATCAAGCGTGGTATAGATGCGGTAGGACTCATCGTTCAAATCGTGCTCGCTGAACTTGTTGATCAGCGTGTCCCGAACCATGTCGACGAAATACGGAGCGTCGCTGGCCTCCACATTTGGCGGCGCCAGCTTCAAAGGCGAGGCCTTGGCCTTGTCCGCTTGCTCGCGAGTGATGGCGTGGGTGTCGACCATCGAGTCCAGTACCAGGTTGCGCCGCTCCAGGGCGCGCTCCGGATGCCGATAGGGCGACAAGCGGCTGGGACCTTGGATGATTCCCGCCAGCAGCGCGGCCTCGGGCAGCGAAATATCCTTCAAGTCTTTGTTGAAATAAGAACGGCAGGCCTCGGCAAACCCGCTGATAGCAAATGACCCCCTCTGCCCCAGATTGACCCAGTTGCCATAAAACTCAAAGATCTGCTGCTTGCTGAATTTCTGTTCCAGCTGCTCCGCGATGAGCATCTCCGTCAATTTTCGCCGCACAGTCTTTTCCGGCGTGAGGAAGAAGCCGCGCGAAAGCTGCATAGTGATCGTCGATCCGCCCTGCTCGTGGCGTTGCCTGACCAGATCGATCCACACCGCCTCGAACATGCGCGTGAAATTCACGCCGCTGTGCTCGAAGAAGCGGCGGTCCTCAATGGCCAGCACCGCGTCGACCATCACCTTGGGGATGTCGTTATATTTCACCACCTCGCGTTTGGAGCGTTGCTCGGCATCAAACAACGCGGTCACCAGTTGGGGTTCCAACTCGTAGGCGGAAAGATCGTTGCCCTGGCTGGTGATGTGCTCAACCTGGCCATCGTGAATCGTAATGCGCGCCGCCTCGGGACTGTGATACGACTCCGGCCCTGGCGTGATCTCGATTCCTCCGCTCACCAGCCGAAAGCTTCCCAGCGGCGATTGGCCCTCTTTGTCGGAATAACCGGCGCGGCGCAGAGTCGCGGCAATCTCCTTGGCGTCCGCCTGGTCACCGTCATGTACCGTCCTCGGCAGGGCATAGATTTTCGCGGAATTAGTGAACACTGGCGTTCGGAAGCGTTGAGCAATGATTCTGTCGTACTTGATGTAGAAGTAGCAGAAGAAACCACCCAAACCAACCGCTGCTATCAGGAAAACGATCAGCGCCGCGCGCACCACAGGATCGCGGGGTAAACCCCGCCACGCTTGACCGCGCTTGTCCCCGCTTTTCGGGATCTTTATCTTAATGGCCACTTTTGGACTCGAACGCCCGCTGAAAAAACTCCCTGCTGGTCAGACGATGGGACGCAAGAAAAGGTTTTACCGCACTCTTCGTCGAAACAGTCCTTCCGCCACTGGCCAGAGATTCGAACTGCAGAAGGAATATCTTATTGTACCGTCACCGGCAAGAATGAAAAGGGACTCGCCTGACGCGAGTCCCCAATAGAGCAACAGCGTGCCACAAAGCGCTCCGCGGCCGACCTACAGTGGGTCCGTCACCGCCCAGGGGTAAATCACCGCTCCCGATCCCACGCCCAAGGGTTGCGTAGGTTCTGTCGGGAGACCGGTTGTAGTATCGATGTTGAAAACTCCGATTGCGCTGGATCCGTGAAAGAACAGATATGCGCCGCTCTGGTCAAAAAAACCTCCTTCGGGCGCGCTTAATGCGGCGAATGGAGAACCAGCCAAAGGGGTCAATGTGCCGTTGCTGGCCAGGGTAAAGCCATCCAGGGGACCGTCAAATCCGGTGGATTTCGTGAGACTAAAGTCATAGACGAACTGCCCGTTTGGGGAAACCGCGACTCCCGTCGGTCCGTTTCCACTTGCCGTAGCAAACTTTCCTACCTGGGTGAGCACTCCGCTCGTCCCGTTGATGCTGAAGACGTAGACGTTGGGGTCAGCCGGTTTACTATCCCCCGTCAATCCGGTTAGCCCGTCGACCCCGATCATGAATTGCCCGGTAATTTCTCCCTGAACTTGCCACATGTTGAGCGTCGGCATTGTGGTTCCACCGGAGAGCGCGCCGGTAGTGCCGTTGATGCTGAATACCTCCATTTGCACGCCTTCGCCGGAAGCACTTCCCTCCGTAACGTATAGGAATTTCCCCAACCCGTCTGTAGCGAGGTTCCAGGGCGGAATCATGGTGGAGGTCTGAAAGAGCAGAGTTGGAACTCCCGAAGAAGAACTAACCTGGAGAACATCGATCTGGTTGTCTACGGCATCTGCGACATAAAGGAAAGTCCCCGTCGAGTTCGCGATGATGGGAGTTGTCGGCTGGCTGGCACTAGCCATTCCGGCCGCATAAGCGGCTGCAAACGGGCTGCCCGCCACAGCGGTCAAAGCACCCGTGGTACCGTCAATCGACCAAGCATACAGTGAGGGAGCCGCCGACGTACTGGCATACGGCATGTACAAAAATTGCTGCCGTGCAATGGTCAGGGCCGAATTTGTATATCCGGAAGGAAGGATGGGCAAAACGAAGTTGGGAGTACTAATCAATGTGTTCGTTGAGTTCGCGGAATTTAGTTCGAGACTTCCCACTTCGTTATTGCTCACATAGTACGCCAGGGCCACCGCGTTTCCAGAGCCACCCGTGCCAGTGCCGCCCTGGGATATTCCACCGCCACTCGAAGTGCAGCCACTGCCAAAGCTGGCGCCGGTGCTGCAGTTGTAGTGATCGCAACTGGCCAAACCCATCATCGCCATCGCCACGATCAACATCACACTTGCTCGAACTCGCATCTTCATAAACCGCCTCCGCCTCGCTTAACCGCTTGCCGTTTCGGAAAATATTCCCAATGTGGATTTCGGCTGATCTCTTGGAACCTGCTGGTGCCCGTCCGCTGTAAAGCCCTTCAGAAGACTCTCTCTGTTCGCGATCTTAGGAGGAAGGTAACGCGATGGCAACGTTACGAATGTCACTGGCGCAATCGACCGGTAAGCCCGCCAGAAGAGTGGCCGGTAGTCAGTGGCTAGTGGCTAGGTGGCTTAGGGGGAGTTCGTCGCGGAGAGGGGAGGGGAGGAGTGGCCGGGTGGCTATGGATCCGCTGAAGGTTTTACCGAGCGCCGGTCACAGGTGGGCCGCTGGTCTTAGAACCCCTTATTTCCGCTGGACGGATTGAAGTGCATCTCGAAGGGATAGCCCGGCACATTGACCGTTACCGAATAGTCCACTGAAATGTAGACTGCGGAAATGCCTGGCGAATTGATGCGCTGCACCGTGATCTGCTTGGCGTCGATCGGAAGGTCATGCTCTTTCACCCGGCGCATGACGTCACCGCGGACATCTTCGTCGGTCTTCGCCAGATTGGAACTATCCACCATCGCTATGTTCTTGAGGTCGTCCTGGAAGCCGTAATTCGCCAGCATGGGCGGAGCTATCTGGAACAAGCCCACGACGACAGCCGCGATTGCGAGAAATCCGACACAAGCCTTAATGATTCCCATAGTCTGAAATTGCGCCCGAAACCAGGGCGCAATGATCAGCCCCGGGCTCGCAGCACCCCTTGAAAATGTTCTACTACCGCGGAGATCGTAACATCGCGTACCTCGCGAGTCGAGCGAAGAACCACTTCTACGGTACCTTCGGTAACCTTGTTTCCCACCGTGATTCTAAAGGGGATACCAACCAAGTCCGCATCCTTGAACTTCACTCCGGGCCGCTCATTACGATCGTCAAGGATCACGTCGAAGCCGGCGGTTTCAAGCTTGGACCCGATGTCGATGGCGGCTTTCAACAGACTCTCGTCTTTCACATTCGTAGGTGTAACGACAATTTCGAACGGAGCAATGGAAGGTGGAAGCCAGAATCCGTTTTCATCGTTGCTTTGTTCCACCGCCGCCGTCAGAATTCGTTCGATCCCGATGCCGTAGCTGCCCATGATCGGCGTGACCTCCTTGCCGTTCTTATCCAGTACCCGTGCGCCCATCGATTCGGTGTATCGATAACCCAGCTTGAAGATGTGTCCGATTTCGACGGCGGTATCAATTCGCAACGCCTTGTCGCAATTCGGACACGCCTCGCCCGCCGTAACGGCTCGCAGATCCGCGTAAGCTGTGGGATGAAAGTTCGTCCCCGGCGTCAGATTTTTCAGGTGATAGTCTTCTTTATTCGCTCCGCCGATCAGATTCGTCCGGCCCTCGAGAGCCTTGTCCACCAGCAGGACAGGCAAGTGCGTGTCCTTCTTCAGATCGTTTGCCCACTCAATCCCCAGCGGTCCCAAATATCCCGCCGGAGACTTGAAGAGCGCCTTGATCTCGGCTTCCTCCATCGGCCGCGTTGCGACCCCCGCTGCTCCGGTGAGTTTGGCTTCGTTCAACTGATGATCGCCGCGCATAAGCACGACAATTCCTCGCGCCTTGCTCTTGCCGGTCTTCTTGTCTTTCTCTTCCGCGATCAGGGCCAGCGTTTTGATCTTATTTCTCGGTGACACGCCCAGAAACTTCGCAACATCTTCAATCGTCTTCTGCCCCGGAGTGTGCACCTCCAGTGGATTGCCGTCACCTTCCGCCGCAAGATTATCCACCGGCGCCAGCCTCGAAGTAGCTTTCTCCATGTTGGCCGCGTAGTTGCAGCCGTCGCAGCTCACAATCTGATCTTCGCCCGCCGGAGTGCGCACCATAAACTCGTGCGACTCTTTCCCGCCCATCGCGCCAGAATCCGCCTCCACGACCATGTACTTCAATCCACAGCGGTCGAAGATGCGGCAATAAGTGTCGTAATGTTTTTTGTAAGAAACATCCAACCCCGCCGCATCAATGTCGAACGAGTAAGCATCCTTCATCATGAACTGCCGAACCCTCAAGAGGCCCGACTTCGGCCGCGGCTCATCGCGAAATTTCGGCGCGATCTGGTACCAGATCTGCGGCAACTGCTTGTAGCTGCGCAGCTCTTTCAGAGCAATTGAGGTCATCACTTCTTCTTCGGTCATCCCCAGGCACATGTCGGCGCCCTTGCGGTCTTTCAGGCGAAACAAGTTGTCGCCCATCAAATCCCAGCGGCCACTGGCTTCCCAAATCTCACGCGGATGCAGTACCGGCAGGTAAAACTCCTGCCCGATCTTGTCCATCTCCTGCCGAACGATGGCCATGATCTTGTTGAAAGACCGGTTGCCGAGAAACAGATATGAATAAATTCCAGCCCCGAGTTGCCGAATGTAGCCTGAGCGGACCAGGAACTTATGGCTGGCGACTTCCGCGTCCGCAGGGGCCTCGCGCAGGGTAGGGATAAAGAGTTCTGACCATCGATGCATAGAGTTTGAGTACCTAGTAGCGAGTAGCACGCAGAAAGTACCGAGTGAACGGCACTCGTTAAACCTTCAGGGAATTGATTATTGTAAATGATCCAACCCCGCAGGTCGCAGGCAGGGCGGAGCCAGACAAAATACGAGAGCTATTCGGTCCGCCGCTGCAGGAAGTCGAGCGGGCTTCGCCCGCCGGACGGCCGAGGGCGGCTGTCCCCACATGAACCATGTGGCTTATCCCGCCAGCTGGCGTAGTATCTCTTTTCCCAGCTTCTGTGTTTCGCCAAAAAACTTCTGATACTCCACAAACAGCCGGTTCAGTTCCAGCGACTTGTCCGCCGACAGATGCTTGCGCAGCATCATGTCGCGGACGTGCACCGGGTTCGGCAGCGTCGCATCCTCAGTCAATTCTTCCAGAGCGGTCTTGGGATCGTAGTGATACATAAGCCCTCGAATAATTGGCAATTAGATGATCGATCCATTGGGCAGTTGCAATTACCCAATGATTCGATCACTCAATCGCTCAGTTCTTAAATCATCTCGGTTCCCCACAGATCGTGCAGGTGCACAATCCCTTGCAACTTCCCTCGCAGGCCCATCACCATCAGCGACGTAATCTTCTTCTCTTCCATCAGCGCCAGGGCGGTCGCGGCAAATTCTCCAGCCGCAATCGTCCGCGGATTCTTCGTCATAGCTTCGCCCGCGGTCAGATCGAGCACGTCTTTGCCGCGCTCCTCCAAAAGCCGCCTTAAGTCTCCATCACTGATCACGCCCACAAGCTTCTCGCCTTCCACCACCGCGGTAACACCGAGTTTCTTGCGTGACATTTCGTAGATCACATCGGGCATCGTTGTCTGCGGAGTTACGCGTGGCAGCGCATCCCCGGAATGCATCAGCGATTCCACCCGCGCCAGCCGTTTCCCCAGCTTCCCTCCCGGATGCAGGTTGGCAAAATCCTCTTCCTTAAATCCACGCTTCTCACTGAGCGTGACCGCGAGCGCGTCGCCCAGCGCCAACATCGTTGTCGTCGAAGCCGTAGGCGCAAGCCCCAACGAGCAAGCCTCCTCCGCGATCGAACAATCCAGGGCAACGTCGGCAGCAGAAGCTAGTGTCGATGCATGTGTGGAAGATGTTCGTCTGGAGCGGGCACTCTTGCCCGCTGCTTTTGACTTTTCTTTTCTGGCGGGTGCAGTTGTCCCAGAAATCATATCCCCCGTCATCGCAATCAGCGGCACCTGCAGCCTCTTAATCGTCGCCAGCAACGCGAGGATTTCTTCCGTCTCCCCGGAGGCCGAGAGCGCGAGCACCACATCCCCGCGTACGACCATTCCCAAATCTCCGTGCAGCGCATCGACTGGATGCAGATATAAAGCCGGAGTTCCGGTTGAACTAAGTGTCGCGGCAATCTTCCGCGCAATCAGCCCGCTCTTTCCCATCCCGGTAACCACGACACGGCCCGCACAACAAAAAAGCAAATCCACCGCTTCCTGAAACGCCATCGCCATTGGCCCGGCAATGCGGTCTGCGAGCGCGCGCAAGGCCTCCGCCTCAATGCGTACTACGTTCTCGCCAATATTTTTCATGCCCTATACGCTGGAAAAGAAAGCCGGGACAAGGATGTTAGCACGCTCCTCGAAAGCATCACGGCCGCTAGAAGTGGTCCTCGAGGCTTTGCGGCCGCACCGGCTTCTGTCCGAGCACCGCCAGACCCTTCGCCTGAATCGCGCGATCCCACGGTCCAGCCTGCCAGTTGTCGCGTACCTTCTCCGGATGCTTCCACGGGGGAAGCGAGAGCATTAGATTTCGCCCCGTCGAATGCACATAGGGTTCGTACATCGACCGCAATCGATCCAACTTCTGCCGCGCCTCGTCGCCCATCCTCAGCTTCAATCCCGCGGCTGCCAGCGTGTCCCGCAGCGAAGCAAAAGTCTCATCCGTCAGCCGCTCCGGCGCCAGAGGATCGTAGTGGGCATTCACAACCTGCGCCAGATCCACGGCCGCATGGCGCGCCATGGCGAACGTCAATCTCGCCTGCCCAGGATGAACCCCCTCAATCCCGGTGAGTACCAGAGATGTAACATCCAGCATCGTGGTCAGGGCCCCCAGCCACGATTGGTTACTGTGCTGCGATCGAAAAAAACTGAGCACAGGATAAGAGATATGACTCTCCAGCAACTCCGCAGCCCAGCGCTCCCAGTCGCGCAGCACCCCATCCAGCACGATCTGCTCGATCGCAGGATTGTCTGAACTGCCAGCCAGCCGCACTAACAATTCGCCTGCCGTAGGGGGCGACCCGGCGCGGGCATCCAGCATCGAGATCTGAATCTCGCGCCGCGAGAACGACGCATATACCACCGGGATGTATCCAATCACAACTCCTAGAAACGCGAATCCCATGCCGGCTTCCAGCACTGACAGCGTGCGCGCGGCGGCCGTCGTGGGCAAAATGTCGCCGTAGCCCAGGGTAAAAAATGTCTGCCCACTCTGATAAATAATCCTGCCGAAAGTGAGCGGCTCATTGCCCAGCTGCTCGTGTCCGCCCAGGCCGTATTGCAGGAGTCCAAATCCAAAAATCAGGCTAATGGCCCAGAACGCCAGCAGCATGATCAGCGACAGTGGTCCAAAGTATCCCAGAAAACTCTGCTGCCGCGAGGGGGGCCGGATGTGCGCCGCAATCTTCTGCCACGGGATCCAGGTACGCCGGTAAAACCACGCCGTCAGCCTGAAGTGCCGGGTCACGCGACGCGGCAGCACCACGGTCTCAAACGCATCCAGAAATACCACCCACAAGATCACGAGACCGAAGATGGTTGCGACGACGCTGCCGTGGGAATTCATGCCAGCTCCAAGAGCAATTTTGATGCGCACGAAGGGTAACAGATTCGGCATGGGTTATCCGGCACCGCCGAACCATTTAATGCGCAGGCACAGGATTTTCGGCGACCGCGAGCCGGACAGCGGAATTCTACTGTGGTTTGGGTTGTGCCGCTGGAGTTTGTGCTGGCGGTGTAGCCGCCGGAGCCGCAGTGGCCGGCTTCTTCGCCACCGGCTTCTTCTTCACTGCAGGCTTCTTCGCCGGCTCATTATCGTCGACCACAATTTTCTTCGGAGGTACAGCCGGAATCGCCGCCTGCGCCGTCTTCAGGTCTGCGCGCAGCCGAACGATCTCCTGCTCTTTCGAGGTAGCCAGGCTGTTCACGCGATCAGCCAACTGTTTCCGCGTTCCCTCAAAGCTGCTAAGGTCATTTGACAACGCCTGAAAGTCGTCTTTGGACCCGAATGCTCCCGCCGATTCCACTACTCCACTCAGCACGTCGTAGAGCGCATCCAGATTGCGGTAAAGTTTGAACGTCGCAGGCATGTCTTCCGGAGCACTGCGCAACTGCACAATCATCTCAGGCAAGGCGCTCTGCAGGTTGCGCTGGATCGAATCGACGTCGCCCAACGACTGTTTTTTCGAAGACGCGTCCGTCTTCCAACGCTCGATGCGCAACTTTGTCAAATCGGCCTGCGTGGTCCCCGAGGTCGCTTCCAATTGCGTCAGCAGACCATTCAGTTGAGACACTGAGGCATACGATACTGGTCCTCCCGGCGATGACGCCGGAGCGCTTCCCTGCACTGAATATTGCGGGCTGGCGTGGCCGGCCGGTGGCGGCGCTCCGGCAGGTTGACCGAAGGCGGTTGCACTCCACAACAGCCAGGAAAGCCCGAAAGAACAAGTGCGAAGTTTAGAGTTCATGGATCGTGGAGTCTGCGGCGCGATGCGTGAATCAGAATATCGATAAGCCGAGCATACTACAAGCAGTGCCCTCGATTGAACTTCCTCGCAGGCGCCCGAAAACCTACAATCTATTGCATGGAGCGCAAAATCTTCTGGACGGTCTTCACCGTACTCGGCCTGCTCGCGGATTTCATGCTACCCATTTGGTGGGGCCTCGCCGCTACGATTCCTATCGTCTTCATCGCCTGGTGGGTCGCTTATCGCAGCGATTGGTTCTGAAAACAGAATCTGTCAGGAGGTCTGCGTCATGGTGAACTGACCGCTTGTGTTACAGCCGGTACCTCCCTGCACCATCCAGTTGCCCATGATAATTCCGTTGCTTAGCGTGTTGGTGGTCGTGTTCAACGTTCCGGTCATGGAAGTACCGGTCAGCGTCAGCGTGTTTCCCATCCCCAGCACGACGAATGAAAATGAAACTGGAGGAACTACCTGGTCTGCCGCGTTGTAATTTGCCAACAAATGCCCCGTGGGGGAGATTGGTACGGTAACCGGGAAGCATCCCCCGTCTACTTGCGTCAGGAACTGAAAGTTTGAAACGCTCAAGGTTCCGTTGCCGGCTACGGTAAACTGCGTGATAAAGCTCAATCCGGAGGCCGCGCCTTCCCCGCCAACCATCTCCGACTGCCAGACTCCGCCGGATGCGGTCTGCACCGTGGCCGTGGTGGAACCACATCCGTTCAGCATCAGCGCGAGCAGCAGCAGGATTGCCACTTCTTTCATGAATTGTCCTTGATCCTTTAAATCGGCAGCAAAATTTTATTGCAAGATTAAATTCTATCGCAAAACTACAGAGATGCGCCCCGGCCGGTCAATGGATGTAAGGCAGCGCGTTTTCGCATTCGAGCTCAGGGGCTTGCGCTCAGCCCGCGGATTGAGCCAGAATGACTGTCCCACGGAGATAAAAAATCCATGTATTTGCAGCCAGTCGTAAAATGCAAGAATCCGGATTGTCCCCTACCCACGGCCGCGCGCATTCGGCTGCCTTACCCTAATCCGCCAGCGACGGGCGCGAATCCCCCGGATTGGCCGCAGGAGGGATGGCAGCTTCGCCTAATCTGCCGCGAATGCGACCATTGGTATGTTTACGACAAGAAAGATGTCCAATGGGCGCCCTATACTCGTCCGCTGGAGGAAGAGACCCGCGTCGATTTCTTGTGCGTCGACCTGGAATGCGGCGAGCCCGGCTGCGGCTCGCGCACCCACTGGCATGTGCTCGACAATAGCCAGATGTCAGATACCGAAGCATTCGAGTTCGTCCTCCGCGCCGACCCAGTCGCAGTCTGCGAAAACGGCCACTCGTTTTCCATTTCTGGAACCGCCTCCAGTTCCGTGAAGAAAGTCTCTTCGATCTAAGGTCGGAAAATCATCTGAGCTTGCGCCTTCCCGACAACCGTATTAGTGACTTAGTGGCCGTAGGTAAGTCAGCAGCAGAATTGCCTCGTTAGGTTCTCCTTTTTCTGTTGACCGCGACTAAGTTTTCGGAGCAAAATGCGGTACTTCGCTTGGGCCGAACCCGAAATAGACTTGTAGAACTATAAGGTATTGACTTCGCGCGGAACTGCTGGCGGGAACTCCCTTCCGTTCGCGGCCGCGCCGTTCTGTCCGGCGAAAAAAGTTTTGCGCGAATAGGTCCTCCGGTATGCCCAGAGCCTCGCACAAGGACATTTTTGGTACGTCGATTTTTTTCTCGCTGAGATTGCCGCCATTTTGCCGAGCCTTATCTTCTGCCGCGGACTGCCTTGTCATCTCTGTTTTTCTGGTACCTGGTCGATTTCGTTCTCGAACTGAAATCGCGACATGCTTGCTAGGGCTGGCCCAGGCATTAGTTCGGTTCGAGATTACCTGGTGTTCCGCACACGCCCTTGTCGAAAAATGGAATTGCCTGATTCGGCGGAGGAAACTTGCAATGAAACCCCTTCTATCGCTCTTGGTCGTTTTGCTCAGCCCCTTCAGCCCTTCCTTGAGCGCTCAGGATCAACCACCCAAAACCCCGGCACCAACAATCGCGTGCGATTCAGGCCTGCTGCAAGTGCGCCCCGGAGACGAGAATGTCGAGATCAAGTGCCGTAACTTTCCGCCGCAAGGTGTGCTCGTATCCGTTAAGAGCGTAAGCGATCAAACTACCGGCAAAGATATCCCTCTCCTCACAGTCGTTCAAGACGGCAAATTAAAGGTTAGTGTTCCCGATACGATCCAACCGGGGCTTTACTCTGTTTCTATCGCTTCTCTCCCTGCCGGCTCACAGGCCGCAGTTGTAATGCCCGATCAGTTAAATGTCATCGGTCCCCCGGCTATCGACGCCATTTATGCGTTGACGAATTATCCCGCCGAAAAAGGCTTCAATTTCGAGATCGCGGGAAAGAATTTCAGCACGATCCCGGACGGCAACGTCATTGAAGTTGTGGGCGTACGCCTGCTGAGCAAATGCAGCACTGACCATGAGCCAAACTCTGAGGAGACCCCTTGCTCTGTGAGCGTTGAGGGGCAAAGCGCGAGCAAGATCGTCGTCAAAGGCTTTTATCCCCGCCATTATTACGGGCCTTTGAAAATAAAAGTTCATGTCGGAAAATTCTCTTCAGATCAAGCCGCCGTCACCTTCGCCCCCTTCACTCAGCAAGGAGTCGCCCTCGCCGCCGCCGCTGTCTTCTTCATCCTGGGGTATTTACTTTATCGTCTGATCACAAAAGGAATGACGTCGGACGCCGTCGACGGCGTGAAGCCTAGTCCGCTGACTTCGCTTTTTCTGGATCGCCAAACTAACAGTTACAGCCTCTCTAAGTTTCAAGTCATCGCCTGGACTGCCGTCACCGTCTACTCTTACGTCTATCTCTTTCTCTGCCGAACTCTCATTCAAGGTGACTTCAGATTTCCCGACGTTTCGCAGAATCTACCCCAACTGTTTTTTGTAAGTGCCGGTACCACCGTTGCCGCAACTGCGATCACCGCAAACGTGGGCAGCAAGGGCGCCGGGCCGCCTCAGCCCTCTCCCTCCGATTTCATCAGCACTGGTGGCCTGGTGGCAGGTGACCGCTTCCAGTTTTTTACCTGGACCCTGGTGGGATGTCTCGGCTACATCTATCTGGTGATCCGCATGAATCCGGAAACCGCCAACATCAGTCTCCCGGACATTCCTCAGAATTTCCTTTATCTGATGGGCGTCAGCGCTGCCGGATACCTAGGGGGGAAACTGGTTCGCGATCCAGGTCCTATCATCAAAGTTCTTTCCGTCGCGAAAATAACGCCTCCTACCGGCACTCCAACCACTCCTCCAGACGGGACACCCGCCGCCCCAAACACTCCGTCCGGCGCCCCCGCCGCGGCTGGCTCCGACCAGTTTCAGAAGGATGCGCGCAGCGCACTCGGCAATGACTACAAGCCGAAGGACGACGCACTCAAGGTGACCTTCCCCGTTTTAACCTTGAACCTTAAAGGTGAGAATCTCGATCCTACGGCAAAGATCCAGGTCGACGATCAAACTCTCAGAGGCGATATGTTCTGGATCAACGGCATGCCTGATCCTCAATCTCACCTCTGCAGCGAAGTGAACGTCAGCTTGAACGATGCCACCCAGTACATAGAAAGCAGCACAACCCATACCCTGATGCTGGTGAATACCGACGGTCAGTCCGCGACCATGAATTTCCCAATCGACCCAATGAACATCGACTCTATCTCAGGTCTGCCTGCCGACGGCGCAGTAGCGAAATATTCCGTTAAAGGAAAAAATTTCGTGGACCAAACCACATTCGAGTGGAGAAATCCCCACGATTCTAAAGACCCAAGCACGACTGGACCAGCAAACTATAAGAGCGCTACCGAGTTAACCGTGAACTTCGACGCGGGACCAGCGGGTACCGGCAAGTTGACCCTGATTAGTCCAATCGGTTTAAGAGCGAGCGCCAATGCGAGCGTGCCCATCAAGCCGGCATAAGCTCAACTGGAAAGCTACTTCCATCAACGCCCCATAGCCTCCAGTCGAGACGCGTGCCGCTGCTCTGGCGAGCGCTTCCCCTGGTTTATGCCCCTCGTTTTGTTTTCAACTCCGCCAGCAACTGCTCAATACGATCCTCTTTTTCGAGCGCTGCCAACCGGTCTTCCACGTTGTCTCTCGCAATTTCCGATTTCGCCTCGCCGATGGCCTCCGAATGTGCCACCTTGCGTTTCATGCGATCAAATGCCGCGGCTTTTGAGCCGTCACCTATGGCCAGGCGCGCGTCGCTCGCCTTGCTTACTGCGCGAGCGCGGCGATGTTGCGCGATCAGCAGGTCCGCCTTGGCCTGCGCCTCGGCCAGCTTCTGCTCTAACTGTCGCAGCGCGGATTTCAGACTATCCACCTGCGCCTTCTGGTCCGACACCTGCTGGGAGAAGTTATCGCTCATTTCGCGATAGCTTTCCACCCGCAGCAGCGAAGCGCGAGCCAGGTCATCCTGCTTTTTGTCGACCGACAACTCAGCCTTGCGCATCCACTCCGCCACTTTTTCTTCGTTTTCTTTTTGTTTTTTCTCCAGCAGATGCTGGTCGGCGATCGCGATCGCCACCTGCGTCTTCACCTGCAGAAGTTGATTCTGCATATCGAGGATTACTTGCTTGATCATCTTTTCCGGCTCCTCGGCCTTATCGATCAGGTCATTGAGGTTGGCTCGGACTAATGTGGAAACACGCTCCAGTAATGCCATGATGGACTCCTTTTTTGTGAACCACGCTTTTAGCTTCTAGCCGCTAGCTTTGTTGTCTTAGGTTTCTCGATTCATGTTGTCGATGAAGGGCGGCGCACTCGGAACACTCGATTCGCTTGCCACGCAGGCTGCCGCCGATTGCGACTCCAATCGCGACTCCAATGGCCAGCCAGATCGCGAGATGGCCGGCGGCGACCCCGAGTGCAGCGCCGAGCGCCGCTCCAAGTGCGATGCCTAGCCCCACTCCTCTTGGTTTGCTTGTCATATTTCCGCTCCCGAATTGACTTCGCCTGCGTTCGGCGGACGCGTTCGAATCCGCCCAGGGCAGGCTTGCGACAGCCTGCCCGCACAAGCAATTTGAGACCCCTCACTTCGTCACTTCCACAACCGGCGGCTTCGTCGCCTTGTCCCCGAGCTGCCGCACCTTACCCAGCAACTCCGAGAGCGGCATTCCGGAAAGCGTTTCGAACAATGCCGGCACCTGCGCCGCCATCTTGGCGATGTCACCCGTGATTTTGTTCATCCCGGACGCATCGCCGTTTCCTGTAGAGACAATAGTGATCTTGTCCACGTTCGCCAGCGGACTGGCCAGCGCCCTCACGATCTCCGGCATGGTCGCGAACAACCGGTCAATCACCGCCGCCTGGTTGTACTCCTGGTAAGCCTCAGCCTTCACGTTCATGGCCTTGGCTTCGGCTTCGCCCTTTTTGAAAATGATTTCCGACTCAGCCTCGCCCTGCGCCCGTATCGACGACGCACGCCCTTCCGCTTCGGCGATCAAGCGCTGTTTCTCCGCGGCAGCGAGAGTCTCGATGCGCTGACGATCGACTTCGGCCGGCTTCAACACGGTGGCTATCAGTTCCTTCTCGCGGCGATTGATTTCCGCTTCCTGTACTTTGACTTGCTGCTCTTTCTCGATCTGCTGCACTTTCACCTGCTCGGCAATGACCTGCTGTTGCATGATGTTGGTCTGGATGTCATACGCCTTGTCCGCCTGCGCCTGCTGCCGCTTCGTGACTTCGAGAAATTGCGCCCGCTTCACTTCAAGATCGCGTTGAGACTCAGCTTGCTTGGCGAGCGACAACGTCTCCGCCAGCACGCGCTCCTGATCGGCTTGGGCTTTGGCCACGGCTGATTCCCGCTGCGCCAGTGCGCGCTTAATGGCGGTGTCGCGGTCGGCCTCCGCCGTGGCAACATCCGCGTCGCGCTTGATGCGGGCCACATCCGGCTTGCCCATGTTGGTGATGTATTCGTTCTTGTCGCGAACTTCCTTGATGGTGAACGAGATCACCTCGAGGCCCATCTTGTTCATGTCCTCCGCACACGTTCCCCGCATGCGGTCGGAAACCATCTCCGGCTGCTTCACAATCTCTTCCACCGTAAGCTGGCCGATAATTCCGCGTAGATGGCCTTCCATCACCAGGCGGATCAGCCCTTCCCGTTCCTGATCGCTCTTGGTGAGGAACTGTTCAGCCGCCGTCAGCACCGACTCGCGGTCGGACTTGACTTTGATCTGCGCCACCGCTTCGACCGTCACCGCGACGCCCTGTTTGGTATACAAATCCTGCTGCGGTGCCACATCAAAGGACATTAATTCCAGCGACAGATCCTTGCAGATCTGCACCATCGGAAGCACCAGCGTGCCATGTCCCTGCACCACCCGGGTCCCACCCAGGCCATACACGATGAGCGCCTCGTGCGGCCCCGCTTTGCGATAGAGCCTGGCCATTGCGCTCATCAGGAACAGCAAGGCCATTATTGAAAGTCCAACAACAATCCAAATCTCAACCATGCGTGACATCTCCGGCATAACGCCTCCTGTTGTTCCCATCTTCGATCGCGCTGCCCATCACCCTAACCTCGCGTCACAAAACCGGTCACCATATTCAAATCGCGAACGATTCGCTCCGGATCGCCGTGTCCCAGGAAAATCTCACCACTCGTCGTTCGGATGTGAACCACTTTGTTCCCCCACACATAAGCCCGAGTGCGACCAATGCCGCGAATACCATACCCGCGGACGAAGGCCCACGGTTCGATCGAGTAGCTTACGATCGATTCCCTGGGTATCGATCGCAGCCTGAATCCCAGCAACCGTATCTCGACTGCATTCTGAAGAAAGCGGTATTGGAAGCCGCTCCACGCCATCAGCAGTGCGCCCACTCCAATCACACCCACCACGCCCAGTGCAAGGCGAGCGGGTGCCGTTGGGTAAAAAAACACAGACAGCCCCGGTCCAACCGTGGCGGCAAGAATAATGAGACCCCACGCTCGCCCCGAGTGAGTCTCCTCGGCTAGCATTTGACTCTCGAATGCGTTCGCTTTCATATTCAACTCCTGGCCTGACCCAGGATCACGGCCCTTACGGGGTGATCCGGCAGACTCGGCAGACGTCTCACTCGTTGCTCAGTTCTTCCCACAGGCGCACGTACGCAATTCCTTTTTCATAGCGCGTGACCACCACTTCGGTTCCCTTCCCGATGGCTTTGCCATCCTCGCTGCGCGCACCACACACCCGCCGTGTTCCCATCTGCGCGTAAATCATCTCTCCCGTTCCATCCGCGCGAACCGCGCTGCAGATTCGTCCCAGCACTCCCACCATCTCGTAATCCGCGGGATCCATGTTCTCGTCGGCGGAAATCAACACTCGGCTCAGAAACACGAACACGATCCCGCCACCCACCAGCCCGATACTGATGGAAGCCAGCAATCCGAAGCCGACCCAGAGCCCCGAGTAACGTGTCAGCAAATATCCGGCGCCGCCAAACCAGGCCAGGAACGCCGTCAGCGTAACGAAGTTGAACGGCGAAACTCCGCCGCCCTGCTCCGGCGCCTGACCGGCTGCACTAGTCCCAGCCGGAACATGTCCCGGCGTAGGCGCGTGAGACACCGGAATCGTGGTCGCCGGAACGTGCGCGCCGCCAACGTGCCCGTGAAAATGCGGCAGGTGCAAGCGACCGGTGCGCGCGCCGCCAAACACAAACGAAAAGAAACTGAGGCAGAACCCCACCGCGAAACAGATCAGGTAAAAATCCGCCCATGTCATAGCGTGGTTCATCGGATTCGCCTCCCTTCGGCATTTCCTGAGCGGCCATGGTCTCTGCGACCGTGGGCGCTTTCCATGAGCTCTGGCCGCAACGCTTCAAGCAGGCGCTCGGCCAATCCGGGCGTCTCCAGAATCGTTCCCAGCAAAAGCAGGCAACGGCGCGTATCTTTTTCACGTGCGGCCTTGATTAGCACATGGCTCACCTCCGGATCGCTGACGAAGCGCTCGGAGCCCTGCAGAAGCCATACGTCAAGTTGGCCTTCCGTAGTGCGTAAGTCTGAGGTCAGCTCGGTGTGATATCCGTTCGGATCATCCACCAGAAAGCCGGGATGCACTTTGAAAAACTTCGCCAGCAGTGCCCGCGAGGATTGGGTCATGTGCGGGCGGGCGCCGCTTTCGATCTGCGACAGGTAGGACTGGCTGATACTCTTGCGCAGCTCCTGGCGAACCGCCTTCACAATCTCCTGCTGAGTCATGGGACGCCCCAGGCCGCGCAGCGATCCCTCGACCTCGCGCAGGTAACGGATTTTCTCTCCCAGTTTCATATATCAGATCGCAATAACAGTATTGCAATATGCGATTCATGTCAAGAAATGGATTTGGATTGTTTCCACCCACTTAGGCGCTGTCGGCGAGGGCTGCTCAAAGAAAATGCCCCCGGTCGGTCCCGGGGGCATTTTTCTCTGCGGAGCGCCTTAGTGTTACTTTTTCATCTTCCTACCGCACGCGGCCGTTGTGCTTGGCCTGGTAGATCTGGCGCGATTGCTTATTTTGCTGGCGGTTGACTTGCGCCTTCTCCTGGCTGGTCAGTTTGCCACCGTTCGCGGCGCGATCGTTGCGCACTTCGTTATTGATCTTGGCTTCATTGCTTTCCAGGTGCGCGGCTTCACCGTTTGTGAGTTGGCCGCTCTTAATGCCTTGCGCGATGCGATCCTGCTGATTCTCAGCGCGCTTGCCGACTTCGCTTTTCGGGTCGGTGTTTTGCGTAGCCGCGTTGTGCTTGTCCTGATAAATCTGATTCGATAATTTATTCTGCTGCTGGGTCAACGCGGCCTTGTCATTGGCTGTCAGATGGCCGTTGTCCTCGGTGCGCATGTCGCGCTCTTCCTGATTCAGCTTCGATTCTTTGTTTTCCAGGTTCGCAGATTCCCCGGCAGTCAGCTGTCCGCTTTGCACGCCATTGGCGATGCGGTCCTGCTGATTCTCCTTGCGCTGGTTGATGGTCTGGCTGGTGACCGGGGACGCTGTAGTGGAAGCCTGAGCGCCGCTATTCTGAGCCACAACCGGCAGCGCGAAAACCGCAAGCGCCGCACCCACCAGTGTGAGCTTAACTTGGCTTTTCATAAGAAATCTCTCCTTAAGTTCGCTGAATTTTTTGATGCCTGACGTTGTGGCCGCTCAGGTAAAACAAACCCAGTGTGTAAAGAAATGTTGCGTGGACCCAATGAAAATGCGCCAATCCGTGGATTTTCAATCAGATAGGTTCGACACTTTTCTACAATCCGGCTTCGATTCGAGAGCGGGGATCGAGATAATCCCGCAGCGCGTCACCGATGAAGTTGAACGACAACACAGCCAGCATTACCGCGAGTGCGGGAAAGAGCACGAGATGCGGCGCGTCGAACAAGTGGGCGCGGCCGTCGTTGAGCATAGCGCCCCAGCTAGCCGTGGGCGGAGGCACGCCCAGTCCGAGAAAGCTCATAGTGGCTTCGGCGAGGATGGCTCCAGCCATGCCGATCGCGGCCTGTACGATCACAGGCTGAATGATGTTCGGCAGAATGTGGCGGACGATAATGCGCAGATCGCTTGCCCCAAGGGCGCGTGCGGCTTCGACAAATTCGCGCTCCCGCGCAGCCAGCACCTGTCCGCGAACCAGGCGGGCGTAGCCGACCCAGCCTCCGAGTGAAAGCGCGAGAATCAGATTGAAGATGCCGGGACCACGAAAAGCCACGAACGCAATCGCGAGCAGTATTCCCGGGAACGAGAGGAACGCGTTCATCAGGACGACGTTGACGAAGCGGTCAATGCCTCCGCCGTAGTATCCGGCGATAGACCCGATGATGAGCCCGAGGGCGAGCGAGGCGAGCACCACGCAGCTTCCGACCAGCATGGAGATGCGTGCACCAAAAACGATGCGCGAGAAAATGTCGCGGCCCAGTTCGTCGGTGCCGAACCAGTGCGCGTGAGACGGAGTGTCAAGTCGCGCCGGGAGATTGATAAACGCGGGATCCTGTGGCGCGATCCAGGAAGCGAAGAGGGCGAAGATCACGAAGATGACAACCAACACGACCCCCGTGGCCGCCAGCGGGTTATGGCGGATGTTGCCGGAGATCCGGTGGCGAAACGAGATGGCGGCGCTGGACATAACGGACTATTAAATTTCTACGCGGTCTTGAGGCCGCTCGCAAGTTGTGTTCTCATTAAGGAACCTTGGCGCGCGCGGCCAGCCCGCATACGCCGTAACCTCCACCTCTAGCTCACATCCTTAGGAGGAAGAGTCATGAGTAAAGTCTCGTATATTCCAAAAGATTACAACTCCGTCACACCATACCTGGTTATCAATGGCGCTGCCCAGGCCATTGAGTATTACAAGAAAGTTTTCGGCGCGACTGAAACGGTTCGCATGAATGGTCCGGACGGCAAGGTCGGTCACGCTGAGTTGAAGATTGGCAATTCACACATCATGCTGGCCGATGAAAATCCCAGCATGGGGGAAGGACACACCAGCGCGACCACTGTTGGAGGGAGCCCCGTGAGCCTGTATGTATACCTTCCTGACGTCGATAGCGTGGTTAAGAAAGCGGCGGCTGAGGGCGCGAAAATCCTGAAGCCAGTGCAGGACCAGTTCTACGGAGACCGCAATGGCTTCATTCGAGATCCATTCGGACATCTGTGGGGCGTGGCCACTCACGTGGAAGACGTGTCGCCCCAGGACATGAAAGAACGGATGAAAAAGATGATGCAGGCTGCGTAGCTCGATTTGTACAGGAGGCGGGGCAGCCATGCCCCGCCTCTGTTCATTTTGTAATTGTTTCTCAAGGCTTAAGCGCTTCGGAGCTGGTACTGATGACGCTCGTACCACTCCTCGCTCAAATCCTTCCAAGAGGGATTCTTCGATACGACGAGGGCGATTTTCTTGATTCGCAACCAGCCCTTAATGCGCTTCTCGCGTTCAATTGCGTTTTGAATGTACTCGAATCGCTCGAAATAAACGAGGCGGTCGAGTTTGTATTTCGCGGTAAACCCCGAACCGGTTCCCGTCTTGTGCTCGCGCACCCGGCGCACAAGATTGTTGGTGACGCCTATGTACAGAGTCCTTGACCGGTTCGTCATGATGTAGACAAAATACATAGGTCCTTCGCGTGGTTGTCCCCGGCTGCGCGGGAGCTGCCGGGGCTCAGGATGACAAATCTTGGGGACGCATGTCTGTGAGGGATGAACGTTCCGGCGGTGGAATTACTGGGCCTTTTTTTGTGCCTTGTCATCCTGAGCGCGTTCTTTGCGCGAAGGACCTATGCAGTTGGGCGGTGCCCCTGAGGTGCACAGGAGGCTCCTACTGCCGAATCCTCGGGTTCGCTACCGAATACAGCACATCCGTCAGGAAGTTCACGGCTACGTATGTCAACCCAATCGCGAGGATGCAGCCTTGCACCAGATAGTAATCGCGGTTCGAGATCGCCTGGATGGTCAGGCGTCCGATGCCGGGCCAGGAGAAGATGGTCTCGGTCACGATTGCGCCGGCCAGTAGCGCGCCGAATTGCAGGCCTAGCACGGTGATGATGGGGATCATCGCGTTACGCAGGGCGTGGCGATAGACGACGGTGCGCTCGGGCAGGCCTTTGGCGCGGGCGGTGCGAATGTAGTCCTGGCTAAGCTCTTCTAGCATAGAGGTGCGGACCATGCGGGTGAGGATGGCGGCGAGCGCTCCGCCCATGGTGACGGCGGGCAGGAACAGATTGGCGAAGGAGCCGGCGCCGGAGACGGGGAGCCATCCCAGCTTGATGGCGAAGAGGAGAATCAGAATTGGGCCCAGCGCGAAGTTGGGGAACGACAGGCCGAAGAGACTAACGACGGAAATCAGGCGGTCGTCCCAGAGGTTGCGGCGCTGGGCGGAGCGGACGCCGGCGGGGATTGATAGGATGATGGCCACGAACAGCGATGCCAGCGTTAATTGCAGCGTGTAGGGATAGCGCTGGGTCAGCAGGCGGCTGACGCTCTGGTTGTAACGGAACGAGGGGCCGAGGTCGCCGTGGAGAACTCCTTTCCAGTAGTGGAAATATTGCTCGCCGAGCGGCGCGTCGAGGCCGTAGGCGTGGCGCGTGGCGGCGATGTCGGCTGGCGGCGCCCCTTCGCCGAGCATTTGTTGGATGGGATCTCCAGGGACCAAGTGAATTAGCAGGAAGACCAGGCTTACTACCAGCCAGATTACCGGGAGAGTGTAGAGGACGCGTTGGAGGAGGGCTCGGAGCATCTGGCTTCGGTGTTCGGGCTTCAGCTTTTCATGAGAAGCGTCATTCTAGGGCAACCCGGGTATATCAATCTCCGGCCTGCTTTGCCGGCTCGACTTTGCCTTCTACGGCTTTCACTTTCTCGATCTTTACTCTGGCGATGCGGTGACCTTCCATTTCTTCAACGGTGTAACGATAGCCTTCGTATTCAAACGATTCGCCGAGGTACGGAATACGTTGGAGGCGGGCGAGGACGAAACCGGCTAGGGTTTCGAAGCCGGCATCGCGGGGCAGAAGCAGGCCGTGTTGGGTTTCGAGGTCGCGAATATTTACCGAGCCTTCGAGCGACAGAACGGACTCGTCGACCAAGGCCGGCTCGGGCGCCGAGACGTCGAATTCATCTTCGATATCGCCGACGAGTTGTTCGAGAATGTCCTCGACGGTGATTACGCCAGCGGTGGAACCGAACTCGTCGACCACCACTGCCAGGTGACGGCGGCGCTCTTTGAATTCGGCCAGCAGTTCTGCCAGGACTTTGGTCTCGGGAACAACGAGAACATCGTGCATGATATGGCCGATTTGGGTGCGCGCGATGCGCGAAGCCAGAGGCTGGCCGAGATTGACCAGCCGCAGCCGCACCCAGCGGACGAGTTCTTTGTAATAAAGGACGCCGACGATGTGTTCTGGTCCGCGTTGGGGGTCGTAGACGGGGATGCGCGAGTGCTGGCCTTCGACCACGCGATTCAGAGCTTCGTCGAGCGTGAGATCCGAAGGCAAGGAAAAAATATCCGGACGCGCCACCATCACTTCGCGGACGGTAATGCTGTCGAGTTCGATGGCGTTGTGAATCATTTCTTCCTGCGATTCGGGAATCTGGCCAAACTGGCGACTGGCGGTGACGATGAGTTTGAGTTCGTCGGGCGAGTGAACGGCGCCTCCACGTCGGGTGTCGCGCGCGCCGAAAAGCCGTAACACCAGACCGCCGGAGCGGCGCATAAAGAAAAGCAAAGGGCGGGTGACGGTGAGAAATGCCTCCATGGGCGCGGCGACGGCGAGGGCAATCTGTTCGGCGCGCTGCAGAGCAAGAGTCTTGGGAACGAGTTCGCCGAGGAGAACATGCAGGTAGGTGATCAAGCTGAAGGCGATCACGATGGCCAAGCCGTGGGCATAGACGGCGGCGTGCGGGATCTCCTGCACAAAGCGAAGCGATCCGACCAGCTGGGCGACCATGGGCTCGCCGATCCAGCCCAGAGTAAGGCTGACCATGGTGATGCCGAGTTGCACTCCGTTCACGACTTCGTCGAGACGCTGATGCAGGCGCTGGACGGTGCGCGCACCGATGCGCCCAGACTGGATAAGTTGCTGGATTCTAGTGTCGCGGACGCTGATCAGAGCGAACTCGGCGGCCGCGAAAAACGCATTCGCCGCCACCAGGAGAACGATCAGTAGCACCCGGAGCAGCACAAAGGCGATCATGGATGGGTAATTCTAGCATTGCAAAACGGAGTCCCAGAGTTCCATTTCTTCCAGGGAACGAACTAGCTGTTGGGTCGCCCTGATCATAAGCCCCACAATTTCAACCCAGATACGCTACCCTTTTAACAGTGTGACGGTCTAACGGGCAGGCAACCCCTGGAGCCGTAAGACTGCTGCCTTGTTTTTCTGGAACAAAAGGCGCGCTCTTGCCGTATTAGAGACTGAGCGCGACGTGGCTGCGGTTCGGCCCGTAATCAGGAGGCAATTATGAACGGAAACGGAAATAATAAGAAGAAACGGCGCAGACTGTTTATCTATGGCGGCATTGGGCTGGCAATAGTCCTGCTGATTGCGATCGGCGTATTCGCGGCGACGCGTGGTGGAACCAAGATTGATCCGTCGAAGCTGGCGAAGGTAGAGAAGGGCGATTTGGCCAAGAGTGTGGTGGCGACTGGCAAGGTGACGCCCATCACCAAAGTCGAAGTAAAATCGAAGGCCAGCGGCATCGTCAAAAAATTGCTGGTGGAATACGGCGACCGAGTCAAGAAGGGCCAATTGCTGGCGCAACTCGACAAGGTGGAGATTGAGGCACAAGTCGCACAGTCGCGCGCAGCGCTGGATGCTGCCGATGCCAACCTGAACAGTTCGCAGGCCGATTACGAGCGTTCCAAGGTGGATGCAGAAGGGCCGGATGTGCCGCTCCTGAAGCGCGCTTATGACCGCGCCGTGGGCATGGCGAAGGATGGTGTGGTTTCCGCCTCCGCCCTCGACGATGCTGAAAAGAACTATGAGTTGGCTCTGAACAAGCAGAATGTGTCCAAGGCCCAGATGATCGTGCTGAAGGCGAAGATTGCGCAGTCAAAGGCACAGGTGGCGCAGGATCAGGCCAACTTGAAACAACTTGAGGAGCAGCTTAACTATACCGACATTATTTCTCCGATCGATGGCATTGTGCTCTCGCGCGATGTGGAGATGGGCGATGCGGTCAGCTCGATCCTCGTGCTGGGATCTTCGGCAACGCTGGTGATGACGCTGGGAGATACCAGCGAAGTTTATGTCAAGGGCAAAGTGGATGAGAGCGACATTGGCAAGGTGTATCTGGGCCAGCCGGCGCGCATCAAGGTGGAATCCTTCAAGGACAAGACTTTTACCGGCAAGGTGACCAAGATTTCTCCCATGGGTGTGGAGAAGGATAATGTCACCACCTTTGAGGTGCGAGTCTCAATTCAGAATCCGGGCGGCGAACTGAAGGCTGAGATGACAGCCAACGCCGAAATTATCCTCGAAGAACACAAGAACGTGCTGCAGATTCCGGAAGGCGCGATCCTCTACGACAAGGACAAGAAGGCGTCGGTGGAAATTCCTGATCCCAAGGGTAAAGAAGGCAAGGATAAGATTGCGGTCAACATCGGAATCTCGAACGGGGCGAAGACAGAAGTGCTTAGCGGTCTGAAAGAAGGCGATCAGGTGGTGCTGCAGTAGGATGGGCTTCCTCGTTCCGTTTTTGGCTTTTACAACTCTAGGAGGAACTTTGGACATGAACAATCAACGAATTTCCCGTGCTGCGAGTTTGCGTTGGTCCCAATTTTCGATTCTAGCGATTGCGCTGGGGGCAATATTGGTTTCCACCGCGGCCTTCGCTTCCACGCCGCAGGGGACGTTCGACAGAACTTTCCAGGTAAGCGGACCGGTGGATCTGGAAGTCCAGACGCACTCGGGCGACGTCATTGTGCGGAGCGGTCCGGCGGGGTCGGTCTCGATTCACGGCAAAATATTCGTCGGAGATCACTGGCTGTTTGGAAACCGGCACACCGACGTATCGGAAATTGAACAGCATCCTCCTTTGCGGCAGGAGGGTAACAGTATCCACGTTGATTATGTGAATGTCCGCGACATTTCCGTGGACTATGAAATCACCGTACCCGAGGAAACCGTGGTCCGCAGCCACAGCGGCTCGGGAGACCTGATCATTGAAGGAACACGCGGCAATGTCGATTTGCAAACTGGCTCGGGAGACGTGAAACTCTCGCGCTTGACGGGCGAAATTCGTCTGCAGACTGGGTCGGGCGACGTGCGCGCCCGCGCCATTTCAGGACCGGTGCGCGGAGGCGCTGGCAGCGGCGATATCGAGGTGGAAGAGACAGGATCGGGCGATATCGATCTGCATACCGGGTCCGGCAACGTTTCGGTGCGCGGGATGCAAGGCGCCCTTCACGCGGAAGCTGGTAGCGGCGACATTTCTGCCGAGGGCACGCAGACCGGGACATGGGAGCTCCGCACGGGTTCGGGAAATGTGCACGTCCGGTTGCCGGAGAATGCCGCCTTCGACGCCAATATTTCCACCAGTTCCGGCACCTTGGATATAGGAACCCCGATCACGATGACTGTGCAGGGGCGAGTTCAGGAAACGCGCAAGCAGATCATGGGTAAAGTGCGGGGCGGTGGGCCGCTTCTGACGGTGCGCACGGGCTCGGGCGATATTCATATTGAATAATTGAATAGCAGTGGCTACAGACTAGAAACTGGTGTTCCGGTGGCCAGTAAAACTACGTGGTTTCACTGGCCATTTCCTTCTTATTACCTCCGTGCCTTGACGTCGCAGGCGCAACCCGTTAATTTCGAGGTTTTGGGAAGATTCCGTCTTCCGACCGCGAGGAAACTTTGGCGCAGCGTCCTGTTATTACCCTGACCACCGACTTCGGCAGCAACGACCATTTTGTAGGCGTCATGAAAGGCGTGATCCTGGATATTGTGCCGGAGGCGCAGATTGTCGATATCTCGCACTCGGTGCAGCCTTTTGACGTGCTGGATGGCGCAATCACAATTTCGCAGGCTTATTCCTATTTCCCCACCCGAACCGTACACATTGTAGTGGTCGATCCCGGCGTGGGGACGGCGCGTCGTCCGATTCTGGCTTCGAGTGACAAATATCATTTCGTTGCGCCCGACAATGGCGTGCTTTCGCTCGTCTACGCGCGCGAGAGCCGCATCCACGTGCGGCACATTACCTCCGACCATTATTTTCTTCAGCCGGTCAGCAACACCTTCCACGCGCGCGATATTTTTGCGCCCGTGGCCGCTTATCTGGCAAAGGAAGTTGACTCCCTCAAATTTGGGGACGAAGTAGAAGAGTACGTGAAGTTTTCGGCGCCCAAGCCAAAGGCCGTAGATGAAAACCGGCTGCGCGGGGTTGTGCTCAAAGTCGACCGCTTCGGAAATCTTGTTACCAACATCACTCCGCAAGATGCTCCCATGCTTTTCCAGGCTGGCGCGAGCGGGTTCAAGATTGTTGTGGGCAGTCGCGAGATCACCGAAATCCGCAATGCTTATGCGGAGGGCGCTCCGGGAGAAGTGATTGGAATTCTTGGCAGCATGGGTTTTCTGGAGATCGCTGCCAATCGCGGAGCTGCCGCCCAACTGACGGGCGCAGGCAAGGGATCCGAAGTGAGCATCATCCTGGGCGAAGCTGCTGCCGCGGGCAAGGGCGCGTAGGAAAGCTCGCTAGAGATTCTTCGGCTTGGGGTGAGCGTAGCGCTCCATCTCACCCGTCCACTTCAGAAAGCGCCATAGGCTCGTGCGCTCCCGCCACAGAAATTCCCAGAACTCGAGAAAACCGATCTGCGTCATCTTGACGCCGCAGTAAGTCTCGATGCGCCACAGCAAATACGGACTTCGCCACGGGGCCAGGCGATGGCCTTTGGTCGCGTTCCACAGGAAGCGGAGTGAATGGCGCATGTCATGATAATAACCACAAGCGATGCTCTCCGACTATGCGCCAGATAGGTTCGGCCTCCGGCATTGAAATAGACTTGTCATCCCGAGCAACGCGAGGGGCCTTGGTTCTTGCCTGCGCACTGTGGGTATCGGCGCTGCCGGCAAACACCAAGGTCCCTCGCGTTGCGAGGGATGACAGTTCGTAGTGAGGCGCGTGTTAGAATCCTCTCTCCGCCAGGGATTTTCTTCCATGTCTGATGCCGATGCCCGCCAACAGGCCGAAGACCACTACTATGCCGCGCTTGATTTGATGGCGGATGGAAAGCTGGAAGACTCGGTCGCAGCTTACAGGGAATCACTGGCAGCAGATCCCTCTTTTACTGAGTGTATGCACGGCTTGGCGCGCGCTCTACAAGACCTGCAGCGTTACGATGAAGCGATCGAAGTGGCGCAGAAAATTACGGAACTGGATCCCGACGATGTGCTGGCCCACACCAGCTTGTCGGTGCTCTTTCAGAAAAAAGGAATGATTCCGGAGGCTGAGGCCGAGGGAGCCAAGGCGCGGGTGCTGGGCTGGAAGCAGCAGTTGAAAAAGGGTGCGCCTTAGACTAATTCAAAACTTCCTGCGCGCTCTCAGGAGACTGCCAGCGGTGCTTGGTCAGGCGCTCCAGAAGGTCGATAACAGACTTGGCTTGTGTAGTCTCATCTTCCGCCCCATTTGCCCGGAAGGCCAAATCCAGCAACTTGTCGTAACCCAGTATCGCTTCTCTTAGATCGGGCTGCTCGGACGGGTCCGCAATCGATGTGAGTTCGGAGACCAGCGATCGAAAGGTTCGTGCCTTGTATTCGGGATAGATCGAGAAATCCCATGACGTGTTTGGAAAGGAATTATCCAGGTAGGATTCTGCGGTACCGTAAGCCGTTCCCGGCGGCTGCGCTTGACCGCTTGCAATTTTCGCTCGTTCGAGGCGCACAGTTCGCAGCGTCAAGCCAATCCTACTACTAATCTCTGTATCCAAACGTCGCTCGATCTGAGCCTTTCGCAGCCGCTCGCTGCGTTTTGCCTGGTAGGACGTCACCGCCGTCGTGAGACCGGCCAGAACGACAGAGGAAAGGAACCACAAAGCAAACGAGGAATTTAGAAATGTCCAAAACCTCTTCGCACGCGAGGAAGGCTCTTTTCCTTCGAGTTCCCGCCGGACTTCGGCTCGGAAAATTTCCTCGGTCCGAATCCGGCCCTTTTCTTCTTCGCTCAGCATCGACCCACGCTCCGCCCGCAATTTGCGGCATCAGTATGCTACTGGCGAAGTGTACAACACAGGGTAATGGCCTATGGGGCTTTGACTTGACCAAAACCGAGCCTTACGACCAAATACCTACAACTCGTACTTCTTCATCAAATGCCGGAACGAGCGATAAGAAATGCTGAGCAGGTCGGCGGCTTTGGTCTGGACGCCGTTTGAGCGGTCCAACGCATTTTGCAGGAGAGTACGCTCGATGCTGGCGACATAGCCTTCCATGCCGACGCCCTCGGGAAGAACAGCACCGGGCGCGACGTCGGAGATTCCTCCACCAATACCCACGCCCGCTGCCGCAGCGCGGGCTTTGGGCCGCTCCGCCGGCAACTCGACGTGCAATTCGTCCGTCATCTCCAGGGCAACAGCGCGCTCGACTGTGTTCTCCAACTGCCGGACATTGCCTGGCCATTCGTATCCACAGAGAGCGTCGAGCGAGGCTTTGTTCATCCGCAGAATGCTGCGGTTAGCGGCGGCTGCATATTTCTTGAGGAAATGATTCGCCAGCAGAGGGATGTCCTCGCGCCGCTCGCGCAAGTCGGGCACGCGGATGGGAATCACACTGAGGCGATAGTAAAGATCTTCGCGGAAGAGATTTTCTGCAACGGCCTTATCGAGGTCGCGATTGGTGGCCGCAATCACCCGCACATCGATGGGAATCTCGCTGGTCCCGCCGACCGGGCGCACGGAACGTTCCTGCAACACACGGAGCAACTTCACCTGCATGGCCAGCGTCATCTCGCTGATTTCGTCGAGGAAGATAGTGCCCCCGCCAGCGACTTCAAATAATCCGCGCTTGTTCTGATTCGCGCCGGTAAAAGCTCCTTTCAAATATCCGAAGAGTTCGCTCTCAAGCAAGGTCTCTGGAAAAGCACCGCAGTTCACCGACACAAAAGGCTCGGCCGCCCGCGGCGAACAGATGTGCACCGCGCGGGCTACTAACTCTTTACCGGTACCGCTCTCGCCGTGGATCAGAACCGTGCTGGCGGTGGATGCGACAGTCCGCACCGTATGCTTCAACTTCTCCATCGCCGGGCTCGATCCGATGATGTTGTCGAGTGAATTGTGGGACGCGGCATCTCGGCGCAGAGCAAAATTCTGTTTGCTGAGAGTCAGTTTTTCCAGGACACGACTGATCGCCAGTTTGATTTCGTCGACCAGGCCGGGACTCTTACGGATGTAATCGGAGGCTCCTCCCGCCTTCACGGCTTCTACCGCCGCCTCGTAGTCATCCACAGCGGTGATGAGGATCACTGGCGAATCGGGCGAAACGCGATGCGCGTGGCGCAGTACTTCAATGCCATCGACATTCGGCATTTTGATATCGGTGATGATCAGGTCGTAAAGATTGCCGTCGATTTTACTCTTGGCCGCCTGGCCGGATTGCACGGTCTCGACGCGATGGCCTTCGCGGCGGAGGGCAATGTCGAGCATTTCGCAGATCGACCGCTCGTCGTCGCAGACCAGAATATTAGCCACGCGACCTCCTTTCTCCCGCGGCGGCCGCCAGTTGCACCGGCATTGCGGGATGATTGATATTGTCTTCCTTCACGGCCCTGTCCGCTTCGCGTTCGGCGTCAAACCGTCGCAGTCTCAACACAAAGGTAGTGCCCTGTCCGGGCTTCGATCGCGCCCACACTTTGCCCTCGTGCGCCTGCACGATCTGGTAGACGACCGCCAGTCCCAGGCCAGTGCCACCTTCAAAGTTTGACTGGAAGGGTTCGAAAATTTTCTCCGTCTGCTGCGGCGTCATTCCTCTGCCGGTATCCGCAAAACTGACCTGCCAGTCGTCGCCGAGGGGTTCGATTGCAACTCGGAGAGTGCCGCCCTCCTGCATGGCGCGCACCGCGTTCTCGCCGAAATTCCAGAAGACCTGTTTGATCTTGTCGCCATCGGCAAGGGCCATAGCCTCGCGGACAGTGAATCGGCTTTCGATGACGATGCCGGTATTCTCGGCCGTCATGCGGTGCCGCATCAGGGTAAGCGTGTCCTCCAGCAGCGGCACCAGGTCGGCTTTTTCAAAACGATACTGCTTACCACGCGAGTAGGCCAGGAAGTCGGTGATGATCCCGTTCAGGCGTTGCGATTCCCGAGTCACGATATCGAGCAACTGCCGGTGCTCCTGGTTCATCTCGGGAATGCCGGAGAGCATGCTGACCGAGCCCGCGATGGACGTAAGGGGGTTGCGAATTTCGTGGGCGATAGCCGCCGCCAGCCTTCCCACGGCCGCCAGCCGGTCCTGCATGCGGACTTCACGCTCCAGTCGCCGGATTTCGGTGAGGTCATCCAACGCGTAAACGTAGCCGAGCGTTCCGCGCTCCGGCACGTTCAAGGTGGCTACGCGAACCCGCACAGTTTTACGAAATGCGGTCGCCGTGTCGAAGCGAACCTCGGCATGCGCCTGCTGCGATTCAGCGTGAGGCAAAGCATCCAGAAAAATCTTATCTACGGGCTTTCCCAGCAACTGGCCCGGTGCGCACTCCAGGAGCTTCTGTGCCGCGCTGTTCACCAGCGTGATACGGCCGTCCAGCCCAGTGGTGATTAATCCGCTGCTGATGGACTCAATGATGTTCTCGTGGAGAATCTGAAGGTTCTCCAGCGCGCCGCTGGCATTTTTCAATTGCACCCGCGCCTGTCGCAACTTGGTGGTCAAGAGTCCAGCCAGGTAGGCGATTGCGAGGTAAGCAAAAAGATTTACAAAAATGATTGCCTGCAGTGTTTTCAGTTCAGGGTGAGTCGTGCAGTACGACTTAACGATGGAGTAGTAGTTCAGTTCAAGAACGGTTCCATAAAGAATGAAGGCGAGTGCCGCGACCAGATGCGCCCACACCCGGGGCAGCAGGATGCCAGCCACGATAATGACGAGAGGATAGAGAAAATTCAGCGAACTATCCCAGCCGCCAGTCTCGTGCACGACCAGACTGACGAGGGCCAAGTCGGTGAGCACCTGCAAAGATGCTTGCAGTCGATGCTCCTGCCAGACCGAGAGCAGCAGGGCGTAGAAAATCGATAGCGCGAACCAGAACAGGATCGTGCTGATGAAAAGACGCACGGGCAGTGGTGCGGGCGTAAGGTGCGCCACGGCCAATTGAATAGCGAGCAGGAAAGTCAGAATCAGGATCCGTACTTTGACCAGCCAGGCCAGCCAATTCCGCTCGTCGAACGTCGATTGCATTGAGGTCCCGATGAACTGACAAACAGTCCTGACAAAAGTCCTGACAAGAGTTCGGCCCAGAGCTTCGCTTCACCGGACCGATCGTCACCGCCACGAAGAAGCGGCATTTCAGATGGTTGGGAGACAGTTTCGATAAGTTGTCTCCCAACCGAATAAGTTCTTAACCTGCCAGCTTGGCGATCATGGCGAACAGCGGCATGTAAAGCGAAATCACGATGCCGCCGACCGTTATGCCCAGCAGACCGATGATTGCCGGCTCCAGCATGGCCAACATGTCCTTGGTGGCCGCGTCCACTTCTTCTTCATAGAAGTCGGCGATCTTCTGCAACATGTTGTCCATGGCGCCCGTGGCCTCGCCGACGCCGATCATCTGCGTGACCATGTTAGGAAACACACCACACTCCCTGAGAGGGTCAACGATGGTCCGGCCTTCTTCAATCGCTTTCCGCACCTTCATCAGCGCTTCTTCCAGAACGGCATTGCCCGAGGTCTTGGCGGTAATTGCCAAGCCTTCCAGGATGGGAACGCCGGAAGTGATCAGGGTGCCCAAGGTGCGCGTGAAGCGGCCGACAGCGATCTTGCGCAAGAGACTTCCAATAATCGGCAGTTTGAGCAATGTTTTATCGAAGTAGTAACGCCCCCGCGGGTGCTTGCGAATCTGCTTCAACCCGAAAACCAACCCGACGACGCCGCCGATGATGATCCACCAGAAGCCCTGCACAAATCCGCTCAGGCCCATCACGATTCGAGTGGGAAGGGGAAGAGCAACGCCCAGTCCCGCAAAAAGATTGGCGAAAATAGGCACAACCCACTTCAGCAAAGCGCCCACGATTAGAGTAGCGAGACTGATGACCGAGACGGGATAGATCAGCGCCGATTTAACCGCTGCTTTCAGGCGAACAGCCTTTTCCACGTAGATCGCCAGGCGCTGCAGAATAACGTCCAGAATACCGCCCGTCTCGCCCGCTTCAATCATGTTCGTGGTGAGGTCGTCGAATACGAGCGGGTACTGGCGCATCGCATTTGCCAGTGTCGCGCCACCTTCCACCGTGGTGCGGACGCCAGTCAGCGTCTTCTGAAATGTCTGGCTTTCTTGATTGGCCGCCAAAATTTCCAGACACTGCACCAGCGGCAATCCAGCGTCGATCATGACCGAGAACTGCCGGAAGAAGATTGCGATTTCTTTGACTTTAACCTTGCCCGATCCAAAGGTGGGCATGGAAAACTCCTTGCCCTTCTGCCGGATCGCACCGGGCGTAATTCGCTCGCGCCTCAGCTGTTGTCCCAACGCCTGCTTGCTGGCTGCGTTCCGTTCCCCGGAAATTTTCTGTCCGGAAGCGTCCTTGCCGGAAAATGTGAAAACTGGCATGTTAAGCTCTCCTCAACTTTTGGTTCCTGCTTGCTGGACTAGTGATAGCCGAATTCCTTTGCCGTCCGACTGACCTGCTCGTTGTCGTTGTCGTTGTCATTTTCATTACGCTCGATCGTCAGCCTTTCGAAGTCGCCCCTCGAGCTGCGGATCCGGTTGTTCCTCCCCGGTTCGTAAGGGTGGCACCCCGGTTAATCATTTCCTGAAGCTCATCCGGGTTGCTGGAGCGTTGCAGCGCTGTCTCCAGCGAAACCTGCTTCTGGGCGTAAGCTGTGGCCAACGCCTGGTTAAAAGTCTGCATGCCGAACTTGTCCTGCCCCGACTGCATGGCGGAATAGACTTGATGGATCTTGTCTTCTCGAATCAGGTTGCGCACCGCGGGATTGGGGATAAGGATTTCCATGATCATGGCACGGCCCTTGCCGTTAGGCGTGGGCAGCAGGGTTTGGCACATCACACCTTCCAGTACGAGCGAAAGCTGGGCTCGAATCTGCGGCTGTTGGTGTGCCGGAAACACGTCAATGATACGGTTGATGGTGGACGTGGCCGAGTTGGTGTGCAAGGTGCCGAAGGTCAAGTGGCCAGTTTCCGCAATTCGCAGGGCCGACTCGATGGTCTCCAGGTCACGCATTTCGCCGATCAGCACTACGTCGGGATCTTCACGAAGGGCGGCGCGAAGTGCGTCGGTGAAGCTCTTGGTATCGGCGTGCAATTCACGCTGATTGACCACGCAATTCTTGTTCATGTGCACGAATTCGATGGGATCCTCGATGGTGAGGATGTGGTCATGCCGTTCGCTATTAATCTTGTCGATCATTGCTGCCAGCGTGGTGGATTTACCGGAGCCGGTTGGTCCAGTCACCAGCACGAGTCCGCGGGGTTTATCGCAAAGCTTGCTGACCACCGCGGGCAAGCCAAGCTGGTTGAACGATTTGATTTCAAAGGGAATCAAACGGAAGACGGCAGCCGTCGCGCCGCGCTGGTTGAATACGTTGGCGCGGAAACGGGCGAGGCCTTTCAATCCGAAAGAAAAGTCGAGTTCGAGGCTTTCCTCGAAACGATGCTTTTGCGAATCGGTCATGACGCTGTACGCCAACTGCTTGGTTTCAGCCGGCGTCATCTGCGGCAAATCGAGCGGCACCAGGTGTCCGTGCACGCGGATCTGCGGAGGCGAATTGGTGGTGATGTGAAGATCGCTGCCACTCATCTCCAGCATTCTTTTGAGCAGATCGCTTAACGACAAACCCATATAGATTTCCTTCCTCTAGATCGCAGAGTGTTTCACAAATCAGTGAATCGTCTCGCGGGCCACTTCCTCGAGCGTGGTCATGCCCGCGGCGACTTTGATTAGTCCACTGCGGCGCAATGTGATCATGCCGCGCTCGATTGCCTTCTTTTTCAATTCCACGGCGGATGCACCCACCAGAACCAATTCCCTGATTTCGTCATCCACTTCCATCACTTCGTACAAACCGCAGCGGCCTTTGTATCCGGTGTTATTGCAGATGCCGCAGCCTTTGCCCTTCTGAATCTTGACCGTCTTGGCCTCTTCCGGCGAGAAACCCTCTTCGATTAAAGTCTGCACCGGAACATCCACGGTCTCGCTGCATTCCTTGCAAATCCGCCGGATCAGGCGCTGCGCGCAAATCAGGTGAACCGAGGTCGCGACCAGGAAAGGTTCAATACCCATGTTCATCAAACGCGTAATAGTCTCGGGCGCACCGTTGGTATGCAGGGTAGAGAGCACCAGGTGGCCCGTGAGCGCGGCCTTAATGGCGATTTCCGCCGTTTCAAAGTCGCGGATTTCGCCGACCAGGATGATGTTGGGATCTTGCCGCAAGAAGGAACGCAGAGCGGCGGCAAAGTTTAATCCGATCTGCTCCTTCATCTGCACCTGGTTTACGCCACCCAACTGAAATTCGACGGGATCTTCGGCCGTCATAATGTTGGTATCGGGCTGATTGAGGCGCGAGATGGATGAATACAGAGTGTTGGTTTTCCCTGATCCTGTGGGTCCGGTGACCAGCACCATGCCATAGGGCTTGAGAATGGCTTTCTCGAATTTGACCAGAGACTCGGGCTCAAAGCCGAGTTTGGTCATGTCGAGACGCAGATTTTCTTTGTCGAGCAAGCGCAGCACGATTTTTTCGCCCCACAATGTGGGCAGCGTGCTGACACGGAAGTCGAGTTGTTTCTTGCGGCCGCCGATATTCATCTTCAACATGATGCGGCCGTCTTGCGGCAATCGCTTTTCGCTGATATCCAGCTTCGCCATAATTTTCAGGCGGGAGGTGATTGCGTCCTTGAGCTTGATGGGCGGCGACATGATCGCCTGCAGCACGCCGTCGATACGGAAGCGGACGCGGAATTCTTTTTCGTAGGGCTCGATGTGAATATCGCTGGCCCCCCGCTTGACCGCGTCGGTGAGCACCAGATTTACCAGCTTGACTACCGGAGCCTCGTCGGCAGCCTTCTCCAACTGCGACAGCTCCATCTGCGTTTCTTCGGCCTGCAATTCGACGTCGCTCTCGTTCATTTCCGACATCGACTGCATTACGGTTTCAAGGTCTTCTTCCTTTTCCTTCGCGCCCCCGTAAGATTTGTCGATGCCCGCGAGGATCGAACTCTCAGACGCAACCACCGGCTCGATATTGAAGCCGGTCATGAACTTGATGTCGTCCATGGCGAAGACATTTGTGGGATCGACCATCGCGATGGTAAGGGACGCGCCCACGCGGCTTAGCGGAAGAATCTGATATCGCTTCGCAGTTTCAAATGGAATCAGTTTGACAACAGCCGGATCGATTTCAAAATACGAAAGGTTGATCGCGGGAACGCCGTACTGGCGGGAGAGAAAATTGGTAACGTCCTCATCCGTGAGGAAGCCGAGCTTCACCAAGGCGGAGCCCAGGCGGCAGTTCTGCTCCTTCTGAGCCTTGGTGGCTTGTTCCAACTGCTCTGGGGTGATGATCTTCTCTTTGACGAGAAGGTCGCCCAGCCGTTGAGACATACGTCGATCTCCTATCCACTGAGTGGAACGATGCCTGGCAATGTGTGCGCGGCATTTACACAAAGCGCTGCGTTTGTTAATGAAAGAAGAGCAGCGTCTTCGTGTTGACACAAATTGTCAACGCAAGTCGATTACCGTACCAGTTACCGTAGTACTTGGACTTGTCGGCACGCCCGCCGGTCCGCGAGCGACGCTGGAAAACCCGCGCCAGATGAACTTTTCCTCCGTGCTTCCCTGAATCTCAGGCTGGAGTACATGGACTTCGGTAAGGACGATCAGCCCGGTTCGCGAACAGTCCAAGCCCGCGAAGAGTCGGCGTACACTCAGCAATGAAGGGATCCTAACTTTGTCCGCCGATGAAATAAGAGACCAGATCGGAAGCTACTACCGCACGTTATTTCGGGCCTGGGGGACGCAGAACTGGTGGCCCGCGCGGTCGCGCTTCGAAGTGATTGTGGGGGCTTACCTCACCCAGAACACAGCGTGGACGAATGTTGAAAAAGCCATAGCGAATCTTCGCTCGGCGAAGCTGCTCAATGTGGCGGGAATCCGTCAAACGCCATTGGCAGAACTGGAGCGCCTGATCCAACCTTCTGGTTATTTCCGTCAGAAAGCGCAGCGCTTGAAAACCTTCGTCGCCTTTCTGGAGAGAGAGTACGGAGGCTCTCTGTCAAAAATGTTTGCGCGTCCTACGAAAAAGCTGCGGGAAGAGTTGCTCAGTTTGGACGGAGTTGGGCCCGAAACCGCCGATTCTATCCTGCTCTACGCGGGCAATCATCCGGTATTCGTGGTCGACGCCTATACACGCCGGGTTCTCGCGCGCCACGCAATCGTGACCGACGAAGCCACTTACGAGGATGTCCGGGAATTGTTTGAGAAGTCACTGGCGCCGCTGGCAGAGTCCAACACGGACTCGGAGGACTTGTCGACGCAGCGGCTGGCAACGGGCTTCGCAAATCCGCCGCATGCACCATCACGGATGAGCGCCGCGAAGCGCACCGTCCTCACGCAGATTTACAACGAGATGCACGGATTGATTGTGGGTGTGGGTAAGAACTATTGCAAGAAATCACAGGCTCAATGTGACGGATGTCCTTTACAAATCTTTCTGCCTGATCTGAAGTGAATCTCTTATCTCTGATTAAAGGTAAAGTCATGAGAGTTTTTGCGGTAATTTTCGCGATGTCATCCGCCTTCGTTCTTTCAAGTTTGGCCCAAACTCTACGTCAGGCAGCCGACAGGGATGGCATGCTTGTAAGTTCGGCGGTTCGTCCGCCACAACTCTCGGAGCCTGCCTATGCTTCCACTCTGGCCCGCGAGTTCAACATGGTGGAGGCGGAAGACGCGATGAAGTGGTGGATACTGCGGCCCGATGAGGCGACCTTCGATTTTCGTCAAGGCGATGAGTTGGTCCGTTTTGCGCAGGAGCACCAGATGAAAGTCCGCGGCCATTGCCTGGTCTGGGAACGCGATAATCCAAAGTGGCTCGCGCACGGTAACTTCACAACGCGACAACTATCGCGACTTCTTCACGAACACATCACTCGCGTGATGAAGCACTATGCGGGCCAGGTGTTCGCGTGGGATGTAGTCAACGAGGCTCTCGATGAAAACGGAAATGCGCGTGATTCCCTCTGGTACAACCATCCTGGAATAGGATTTTCGCGGCACGGAACGAAATACATTGAGCAAGTTTTCCGATGGGCACATGAGGCAGACCCTCACGCATTGCTTTTCTACAACGAAGCGGAGGGTGAAGGCCTGAACCGCAAGTCGGACTCGATCTACGCCATGGTCAAGAATTTCAAACGCCACGGAGTTCCAATCGATGGGGTGGGATTGCAATTACACGTTTCTCTGCGGGGCACAGATATCCCCGCAATCGCCGGAAACATCCAGCGGCTCACAGAGCTGGGCGTGCAGGTGCACATCACGGAGCTTGACGTTTCACTTCCGCTGGATTCCAGTGGGCAAGTTCGAGCCGAAGATCTGATCCGTCAAGCCGCTATGTATCGGGGCATTGTACGGGGCTGCCTCAATAGCACCGGTTGCACCGCAATCCAGACCTGGGGGTTTACCGATAAGTACTCGTGGATTGGTTCCCATTCCCGCGGGGCTCGCGGACAGGCGCTGCCCTTCGATCAAGCCTACCAGCCAAAGGCCGCATACCACGCGGTGTTGGAGGAGTTCGAGGCAGGGCGGCCTACCCGTCGTTGATAGACTTGGCGCTATTGGCGCAAAGGTGATATTGAGGCCTCTCTCGCATCCCAGCCAGCATCTATAATGAGTTCCGGTCGAATCGCCCGCTGCCGTTTGCGGCTGGGTTGCGGTGACCAGACTGTGAAATTTGGACCTCTGAGCCAGCGTGCTAGAGAACCCTTCAACTCGATCTCGGAAAAGCTCCAACCGTAAGCAGGTCATTATCCTGTTGGCGGTAGCTGTATTTTTCCTGCTTGCTATTCTGGTTTCACAGACTGCGTTTGATCTCACTCTTTTACGTCCAGGGAACAATCAGCAGATTGTGGTGTTCTACGCCCTATCGCTGTTGATCTCTCTGCTTTTTGTTGCGCTGACTTTTGTCCTGGCGCGCAACCTGCTCAAACTATTCGCGGAACGTCGCCTGGGAGTATTAGGCTCGAAGTTTCGCACCCGCATGGTGGCAGGCGCACTGTTGCTGTCTTTCGTCCCAGTGATGGTGATGTACTGGTTCGCTTACGGGCTCATGAACCGGTCCATTGATAAATGGTTTTCTACGCCAGTGGAGGAGGTCCGAGCCGACACCCACGCCATGGCGTCGTTGCTGGGCGAATACGCCGCGCAGAATGCCCGGGCTGAGGCCTCCGCTATCGCGGCTTCGAGCGAGACCCAGCGAGGTTTCTCAGGACACGGATTCTCTCCGGTGCTGGCGGAATTCCAGAGTCATGAGATCACCTTGCGGGGCGGATTTGCCCTTGCGCTTCAGGGCGGCAATGCCGAAGCCAGTTTTAACGCGCCTGCGGCGTGGCCTCTCCTGAAGACAAGACTCCCTGTGGCAGATGCGGCGGCCAGCCAGCCTGCACATTTCACATGGGATCAAACCGAGTACACCCTGGGCAGTGCACGGGTTGGAAGCGATGGTCTGATCCTGGTGGGAATCCCGCTGCCTCGGGAATTTTCCCAGACAGTGCAGCATGTGGAAGACAGCCAGCAGCGCTATATCGAATTAGCCCATGAGCGCAGACTGGTGCGCCGCACTTACATGGGCTTGCTTCTGCTTCTTACGATGATGGTGCTGTTCGTCACCACGTGGCTGGCGCTATTTCTCTCCAAGCTGGTGACTCGTCCCCTGGCGGCTCTAGCTGAGGCAACGCAGGAAATCTCTCGCGGGCGCCTGGATTACCGCATCGATGTAAGTGCTGCCGATGAAATCGGAGACCTGGTTCGCTCCTTCAATCGCATGGCGGAAGAACTGGAAACCAGCCGGAGGCAGATCGAAACTTCCAGCCGCAACGCCACCGCTGCGAATACCGAACTTGATCAGCGCCGCCGCCAGATGGAGACGATTCTTGAAAGCATACCGACTGGCGTTCTATCGCTCGATGCCGACCGCCGGGTCACCCATGCCAATCAGGCCCTGCAACGGATGTTTTATCCGGAAGGCTACGCGGACGGAAATCCGATGCTGCGCGGAGCGCGGCTGGCGGACGTATTCCCCTCTGAAGTGCTGCAGGATCTCGAACCTCTGCTGCGCCGGGCCGATCGCATGGAAATGACCACCAGCCAAATGGAAACGACATTGCAGCGCACCCCCCTTAACGTGGCGGTTACGGTTGCAACCCTGCGTCATCAGCACGAGCGCTCCGGATACGTAATCGTCTTCGAAGATCTCTCGGATCTGTTGAAGGCACAGAAGCAGGCGGCCTGGCGCGAGGTCGCGCGCAGAGTGGCACATGAGATCAAGAATCCGCTTACTCCTATTGCGCTCTCTGCGGAGCGCATTCAGCGTCACCTGGAGCGCGCCACGCCTCCCGACAAAGCTTCGCTGGAGATTGTCCGATCCTGTGCGGAAACGATTGCCGGCGCCGTAGAAACGGTGCGGCGGCTGGTGGACGAGTTCTCTTCCCTGGCTCGCTTTCCTGCATCGAATCCGCACCCCGCTGATATCAATGAAGTCATCGAGAGCGCACTCTCCCTGTTTAACGGAAGAATGGACGGCATCGGCCTGCACAAGGCGCTCGCTCCAGATCTGCCGAAGGTGATGGCGGATGCGGAGGCGATCAAACGCGCAGTGGCGAACCTGGTGGACAATGCAGCGGAGGCCATGCAGAATTCGCTGGTCCGCGAAATTCAGATTTCAACTTCACTGGTAGCCAGCCGGGATGCAGTTGAAATCACGGTCGCGGACACAGGTCACGGCGTGACTCGCGAGCTGAAAGAAAAACTTTTTCTTCCCTATTTCTCCACCAGAAAACGCGGCACAGGTCTTGGGCTTGCGATCGTGAGCCGTGTTATCGAAGAACATCACGGCTCAATTCGCGTTGAGGAAAATCAGCCGGTCGGAGCACGCTTTATCGTAGAACTACCGGTGGTTCCGGAAGGAGCCCTTGCCACCGCCACGGCTCAGCATGCATAAAATTCTTATTGTCGACGACGAAACCGGCATTCGTGAATCGCTGCAAGGGGTATTGGCCGACGAGGGCTATGAGACTGGTGCGGTCGATAGCGGCGAAGAATGCCTTAAACTGCTGCGCCGCGAGCATGCCTTCGAAGTGGTCTTGCTGGATATCTGGCTGCCCGGCATCGATGGCCTGGAAACGCTGGAGAGAATCCGCGAACTGGAAAACCCGCCCGAGGTCATCATGATTTCCGGACACGGCACAATTGAGACTGCCGTACGCGCCACTAAGCTCGGGGCTTTTGACTTCCTGGAGAAACCGCTTTCGATCGACAAGACTCTGATCCTCGTCAAGAATGCGATTGAGTCCAAGAAACTGCGGCACGAGAATGTGGATCTCAAGAAACAGCTGCACGCCAAGAGCGTGATCGTCGGCGACAGCATTCCCATGAAAGCGTTGCGCCAGCAGATAGGGCTGATGGCGCCTACCAATGGCCGCGTTCTCATCTATGGCGAGTCCGGCACAGGGAAGGAGTTGGTCGCACACGCGATCCATGCTCAAAGCCTGCGGAAGGACGAGACGTTTGTCGAAGTCAACTGCGCGGCGATTCCTGAAGATCTGATCGAGAGCGAGTTATTCGGCCACTACAAGGGATCGTTTCCCGGGGCTGCGGTCGACAAGGATGGCAAGTTTCAAAAAGCAAATGGCGGCACGCTCTTTCTCGATGAAGTGGGCGATATGAGCTTGAAAACGCAGTCAAAAGTGCTGCGCACGCTCGATGAACAGCGCGTTGCACCCTTAGGAAGCGAAGAAACTATCACGGTGGATGCGCGCATTATCGCATCCACCAACAAGGACCTCGAAGAAGAAATTTCCATCGGAAATTTCCGCGAAGACTTGTTTTATCGGCTTAATGTGATTCCTTTCTTCGTGCCTCCACTGCGCGACCGCAAGGAAGATATTCCGCTGTTGGCACGCCACTTTCTGAAAGACCTGGCTGCAACCTACGGGCGGCGACCGCGCGAGATTACGGATGATGCCATCGAGAGCCTGATGCGCTATTCCTGGCCGGGCAATGTGCGCGAATTGCGAAATGTGATCGAGAGAATCGTGATCATGAATCCCATGACCACGCGACTCGACCGCAAACATTTGCCTCCGCTGGTGTACCGGGACGGACACCGGCGGGCGGCGCGAAGCGAGTTTTCCACTTTGCATCAGGCGCGGGATGCTTACGAGAAGGATTTCATTCTCAAGAAACTCGATGAGAACCACGGCAACGTCACGCGTGCAGCAGAGGTGCTTGGCCTGGAGCGCAGCCATCTCTACCGGAAAATGAAGACCTTGGGGATCGTGGCGAAGGAGTAGCGACTGAGGTCTAGCGCTTTACCATGTGAATCTCGGTACCATTTTTTCTGAACTCTACTTTGTCCATGAGTTGGTTGATTAGAAATATCCCCCGGCCATGGTTGGAATATACGTTCTCACCGACCGTGCAGCCGGGAATGGCTTCGGGGCTGAATCCGGTACCGGGATCACGCACAACAATCAGGATGCCGCGTTCGTCGTCGCTGCTGACCACGCACTCCACTGTCTTCGTGGGGTCTTCTTTGGCGCCGTGAATGACCGCGTTGGCCAAAGCTTCCTGCAGAGATAATTCGATTGCATCTTCTTTCCCGTCGACGTCCGTCATCTGTCGAACCACTGCCATTATTTCCTGCACAACGGGATCGACGGCCTTGCGATCCGCGGCCAGGGTTACCCGCAAAATCAACGTCAATTGATCGGGATCGAAATCTTTCTCGGGGAGAGACTGCTCAGGAAAATGTGACGATGGCATGTATATAGTAGGGCCCGTTGTTTTCGTAGTGCAGGGCGGCGTCCTTGATTCTATCTGTCAGACCCCAAATCCTACAATCTTTGCCGAACGCACGTTAGGTCAGGGCTAAGCAACAGACAATGAGCGAGAGTTAGTGTTTCCTTCTCGGCCTGACGGTTGTTTAGGATCTCCTTGCTGCCACAGCTTTCGGGAGCCCTTTCCGGAGATCGACGCGCCCATCGGTCAGTTGCTCCAACTGTCTTCGCCAGTCGAGTTCTTCGACAAAGCCTCGCGGCTCGCGCCAATTAGGCTGCACTTTAACATCAAGTTCCAGAA